>ERZ773056.4-NODE-4-length-117849-cov-8.684763_pt1 | contig 117849 bp, 105 predicted proteins | sample MGYA00580857_ERZ773056 | MGnify/ENA primary metagenome ERZ773056 (study PRJEB29015, sample SAMEA2737996) | human oral metagenome | biome: human oral; feature: human-associated habitat; material: dental | place: China | collected 2114 ... | reverse complement strand
CATCGAGGTTAATTATTCGTGCAACAAGTTGCACGCTACGAGGGGTTAAATAATCGTCCTATATGTTGAATTTTGGCTCCATACGCATAGCGTATGGTTTTTATAGCCAGACTTTAGCGGCTATAATAAAAAACGTGACCGCCATCACATTTCAAAAAGATATTTCCCGCCGATAGATTGGTGTCTGTTTACATCATTCGTCCACCACCCTACAATAGCGCCGCCTTACTCACTTTTGAGTAAATCGTTTAAATATCAATCTGAACCTGTTGTGTTGTAACCGGTTCTTCATATAGGAACTCTCATATGTTATGGTTTTTCTTCTGTATTTTGATGCTGCTTTTAGGCTACTTTGTTTATGGCAAAATCATTGAAAAGATTTTTGTCATTAATCCTAAGCGCCAAACGCCGGCCTACCAAGTCAATGACGGCGTGGACTATATGCCCATGTCTAAAACCAAAATTTGGTTAATTCAATTATTAAACATTGCCGGTACCGGTCCGATCTTCGGTCCTATTCTCGGTGCGTTATACGGACCGGTGGCGATGTTATGGATCGTGATTGGCTGTATTTTTGCCGGTGCGGTGCATGACTATTTCTGCGGGATGTTAAGTATTCGTCACGGCGGCGCAACCATGCCTTATTTGGCAGGGAAATTCTTAGGCCGTCCGGTAAAAGTCTTTATCAACATTTTAGCACTCGTTCTCCTGTTATTGGTTGGCGTGGTCTTTGTTGCCAGCCCGGCGCAATTAATGGGTACGATCACCATGGACATCATGGGCGCATCTCAAGGCGCATTGCAATTAGGCGATGCCGAAGCGGTTCATAAGGCTGTTGAAGCCGGTGGTTTAACCGTATGGGGAATGGATAAAGCCACCATCGTTGCTGTATGGACTGCCATTATCTTCGCTTACTACATTCTTGCTACCTTGTTACCTATTGACAAAATTATCGGTCGAATTTACCCGCTCTTTGGTGCGTTACTGCTCTTTATGTCCGTGGGCATGGTGTACGGTTTAGTGTCTGCCCATTTCAGTGCAGTAGATCCTATCGAATTCTTCCGTACCGTTGATGCAGATGGTCAAGGCTTAACTTGGGATAAATTTACACAAAACTTCCAAGTGAAAGGCGATGTGCCGATTTGGCCATTATTATTCTTAACTATTTCTTGTGGTGCATTATCCGGTTTCCACGCAACACAAACTCCATTAATGGCACGTTGTGCGGAAAATGAAAAAGAAGGTCGTTTTATTTTCTACGGTGCGATGATTGCTGAAGGTATTATTGCATTAGTATGGTGTATGGTTGGTCTGGCATTCTATGAAAACCCACAAGCGTTACAAGATGCTATCAGCGCAGGCTCACCTTCTAAAGTGGTATATGACAGCTCATTACACTTCTTAGGTTTCGTGGGAGGAATTTTTGCGGTGTTAGGCGTGGTTGTATTGCCAATTACGTCTGGTGATACCGCATTCCGTGCAGCCCGTTTGCAATTAGCGGAAATTTTCAACATTGATCAACGTTCATTGACAAAACGTTTGTTCATTGCCGTGCCATTGTTCGTATTAGGTTATTTTGTTTCAACCATCGACTTCAGCGTGTTATGGCGTTACTTCACTTGGGCGAACCAAATGACGGCAATGGTGATGTTATGGACAGCGGCGGCTTATTTATACCGCTATCATAAATTCCACTGGGTGGCGTCTATCCCGGCATGGTTTATCACCACGGTTTGTGCAACCTATTTGTATTACAACAAAATTGGTTTCGGTTTAGACTATCAGTTATCCGTTTACCTCGGCTTTGCAACCACGGTTGTCTGTGTTGTCGCGTTCTTCGCCTTGGTCAAACGCTCCGGTGAAGCGGATCCGGAAGCCTTAGTTAATACATTGGCGAAATAAACAAACGCTTCCGCCAGAACTTGTTGTACGAATGATTAACCTAGATGTGTAATTCACGGTTTTGTGCGTAGCGTGCATCTTGATGCACGACCAAACCACGCACGGAACGTTATTAAACCCTTTCGAGCATTCACGATTTCGTGCAACAAGTTGCATGCGATTCTGACGGAAGCCAAATAATCGATAAAAAAATAGCACCATTTTAGGTGCTATTTTTTGTTTAAGAGAATATTAACGCGATAAAAATAACGCAGCCGCGCCACGCACACCGCCGGAATCGCCGTATTTGGCTTTTTTAATCACAGGCACTTTGGCGCTACGCATTAAATGTGCCGGCAAGGCTTTTGGCAAGGCATCGTATAAGTAATCGAAATTGGATAATCCCCCGCCGAGCACGACAAGATGCGGATCGAAAGCCGTAATAATGTTGCCGATTGAAATTGCCGCAAGTTCAACAAAAACACCGACAAAATCCACCGCACTTTTATCACCGGCATAGAAACGTTGAATAATGTCTTTTGCCGGTAACGCTTCACCTTTTAAATCACGGTAAAGCATTTCAAAACCACGGCCGGATAAATAGGTATCCAAACAAGCTTTATTGCCACAACCGCAATCATAAATCGGTGCCTTATCCCAACCCAGCAGTTTTAGCGCGTGATAGTTCAGTTGCAAATGCCCTAATTCCCCTGCCATGCCGGTTTGACCCGAGTAAATTTTTCCGTTAATCACAAACCCGCCACCAAATCCGGTTCCCAAGATTAAGCCTAACACGGAAGGATATTGTGCATTTTCTGCATCCCAAGCCTCTGATAAAGCAAAGCAGTTGGCGTCATTTTCGGCACGCACTTCACGATCCAACAACGCTGATAAATCACGCAAAATCGGTTTATTATCCGCCACACGAATATTGGTAATTTCCGCAATACCGGTGGATTGATTGACAAACCCCGGAATGCCTAATCCCACCGACCCTTTACAGCCAAATTTTTCATCGGCTTTTTTCACTAAATGAACAATGGTATTTAACCAATCTTCATAACTGCTCTTCGGTGTTTCCACACGTTCGGAATATTGTTTTTCCAACTGAGAATTGAACACCGCCAATTCAATTTTGGTTCCGCCGATATCTAATCCGTACAGCATTTGATGCTCCTTTAAAAATACCTAAAAAAACAACCGCACTTTTTGCTAAAAATTAGCGACCCGTTGGCTTAAAGTAATTTTTCTTGGCCAAAAATTGAAAAATCCCTAAGTGAATGAGCCAAGCAATCATAATAGAAATCAACAAATCAATCGGGTAATGCATACCAAAACGTAAGCGGCTCACCAGCATTAAAATTGCCCAAAGGCTCATGAAGCCGACCAATAATTTTGCGCGACCGCTTCTGTTACCCATTAATTGCATGAACCCCACCGCCAACATGAGCCAACTGGCGGCAAAAATGGTATGTCCTGAAGGGAAAGAATACCCGACTTCCTTAGCATAATGTCCCTTAATCCATTCCGGCACATTACGTTGTGTTTGATAGAATTGATCAACAATTTGCGCTCGTGCTTGACGATCTTGTGCATAAAACGCATCAGTGCTGCTACCGGTTTGTTCGGTAACATACGTTACAAAAGGACGTGGTTCAGAAAAGGCATTTTTTAAGCCGGATTTCACGCCTTGGGTGATGACCATGGAAAAAGCCATAACAGCAACAGCTAAAATCCATTGTTTACGATTGGAAAATAATGGTAAAAATAGCAACGCAAAGACGCCGCAAGTAATAATGGCGTAAGGCACACTGCCGCTTTCCGTTAACCAATATAAAGGATGTTCGTAGCTCTCGAAGACGATATTGCCATTCCACTGCCAAGCGGACAGCCAGACAAAAAGAGGGACAAGGCAAAGCAATAATGTATATAATGACAATCTTTTTAACATATTTATAACCATAAGTGATAATCGGACTGCCATTTTATCATCAGAACTCACTAAAAGAAAAAGAATCAGGACAAAAGGACAAGTTATGGCAAAAATTGAACTGGTCGCCCAAGCCAATTTACCCACAGAATTCGGTTTATTTAAAATCGTGGGCTTTGAATTTCCGGACACCAAAAAAGAACACGTTGCTCTCGTTTTGGGCGATATTCGCAACACTGACGAGCCTGTATTGGCGCGTATCCATTCCGAATGTTTAACCGGTGATGCCTTGCACAGTTTGAAATGTGATTGCGGTTTCCAATTAGCCGCCGCATTGCGCCAAATTAATCAAGAAGGACGCGGCGTATTAATTTATCACCGTGAAGAAGGCCGTGGCATTGGGTTAATTAACAAAATCCGCGCCTATTCTCTGCAAGATCAAGGCATGGACACCATTGAAGCCAATCTGGCTTTGGGCTTTGCTGCTGATGAACGAAATTTCAGCGTGTGTGCCGATATTTTTGATTTACTTGGCGTAAAAAAAATTCGCTTGCTGACCAATAATCCGGAAAAAATCGACACCATGAAACAAGCCGGTATTAATGTGGTGGAACGCGTACCGCTAAACGTAGGTGAAAATCGCTACAACACCGCGTATCTCGACACCAAAGCTAAAAAAATGGGCCATTTTATTGTGCATAATGGCGAACAACATTTAATGGAATGCCCCTATTGCCAAGAAGAAGTCCCGAAAAAATAAGCGAAAAAACGACCGCACTTCTCTGATAGATCAGATAGAAAATAGCTCGTTTCTCCCGAGCTATTTTTTTTGACTCAAGGCAATGCGCATTTATTTTATGCATTGATTAACTTGTTCTAAAAAATCCATGAAAAAGCTTTGTATTCCCCGTCAAATTTCTGTTATTTTTAACCTCTTTTTACTACTCGGTATGTTTATTTAAGGAAAATTTATGCCACATTTGCTCAAATTAACCCAATTTGTGAGTAAAACCTTTGCACTTTGGGTGTTACTCTTTGCGTTCCTCGCGTTTGTTTCACCGGAAACCTTCCTCGAAATCCGCGGATATATCCCTTACTTACTGGGCATTGTCATGTTTGGTATGGGCATTACCCTCACCTTTAACGATTTCAGCGAAGTCGTTAAGCACCCGAAATCCGTTATTGTCGGTGTGGTTGGACAATTTGTGATCATGCCGGCTATTGCGTTTGCATTAGCAAAACTCTTTGCGCTCCCAACAGATTTAGCCATCGGCGTGATTCTAGTCGGCGCTTGTCCGGGCGGTACATCCTCCAACGTGATGACCTATTTAGCGAAAGGCAACACTGCACTTTCCGTTGCCTGCACCACCATTTCCACCTTGCTGGCACCGTTATTAACGCCTGTCATTTTCTATGTATTAGCCAGCCAATGGATTGACATTGATGCCTCCGCCATGTTTGCCTCGGTATTAAAAATGGTGCTCTTCCCAATTTTCTTAGGTTTAGTCATTCGCGCCTTGTTAAAAAAACAAATGGCACAAATCAGTCAAACCATGCCGTTGGTTTCGGTGATTGCCATTGTGTTAATCCTTGCTGCGGTCGTCGCCGGTAGCAAAGACAAAATCATTGATTCCGGTTTATTAATTTTCGGTGTTGTCGTCTTACACAACTGCCTTGGCTATCTTGTTGGGTTTATCGCAGCCAAAGCCTTACGCCTCAATAATTACGATAGCAAAGCGATCGCCATTGAAGTGGGGATGCAAAACTCCGGTCTCGGCGCAGCCTTAGCCACCGCGCACTTTAACCCGATTGCCGCGGTGCCAAGTGCCGTTTTCAGTTTCTGGCACAATGTTTCCGGCCCGATTTTAGCCAACTATTTCTCCACCCTGAAAAATCAGCATGACGAAGATCCATCGTCATAATCCAAAGTCCAGCTAATATGACCGCACTTACCGCGCCTGCCTTTCGACAAAACCGGTAAGTGCGGTTAAAAATTCCGTTGTTTTTTGCTATAATCTTGCGCAATTTTGCTTTCAAGATTTGATGAATGACTATGACAACGAATTATTCCGCCAACGAAATTACCGTTTTAAAAGACCTTGAGCCGGTACAACTCCGTCCGGGTATGTACACCGACACCACCCGCCCAAATCACCTCGCACAAGAAGTTATCGACAACAGTGTGGACGAAGCCCTTGCCGGTTTTGCCACGAAAATCGAAGTCATTTTGCATAAAGATCAATCCATTGAAGTGATCGACAACGGGCGTGGTATGCCGGTGGATATTCACCCGGTGGAAAACGTCTCCGGCGTAGAAGTCATCATGAGCAAACTGCACGCCGGCGGTAAATTCTCCAATAAAAATTACACGTTCTCCGGTGGTTTGCACGGGGTGGGAATTTCTGTGGTGAACGCCTTATCCGAGCGAGTTGATGTCACCGTTAAACGTAACGGCGAAGTGTATAAAATCGCCTTTGAAAATGGCAAAAAAGTGGAAGACCTCACCGTTATCGGTACCTGCGGTCGTCGCACGACCGGCACCACCGTGCATTTCAAACCGAATCCGAAATATTTCGACAGCGAAAAATTCTCCGTCAGCCGTTTGCGTCATTTACTCCGCGCCAAAGCCGTGTTGTGCTCAGGACTAGAAATTAAATTTATCGATAAAGTGAATGACACCGAAGACACTTGGCTTTATCAAGACGGCTTGAACGACTATTTAATGGAAGCGGTAAACGGTTTAGTCACCTTACCGGAACAACCGTTCATTGGTAAATTTAATGGCGAAAAAGAAGCGGTGTCTTGGGCGTTATTATGGTTGCCGGAAGGTGGCGAACTCATCGGCGAAAGCTATGTAAACCTGATTCCGACCGCACTTGGCGGCACACACGTCAACGGTTTGCGTCAAGGCTTATTGGATGCCATGCGCGAGTTCTGCGAATTCCGCAATTTATTGCCACGCGGTGTAAAACTTACCGCTGACGATTTATGGGATCGCTGCGCTTATGTGCTTTCCCTTAAAATGCAGGACCCACAATTCGCCGGACAAACCAAAGAACGACTATCTTCCCGTCAAAGTGCGGTGTTTATTGGCGGTGTGGTGAAAGATGCCTTCAGTTTGTGGCTCAACCAAAACGTTCAAACTGCCGAATTGTTGGCGGATATGGCTATTAGCTCAGCCCAGCGTCGTTTACGCGCAGCCAAAAAAGTGGTGCGTAAAAAACTGGTAAGCGGCCCTGCGTTACCGGGCAAACTCGCCGACTGCAGCTCACAAGATCTGAATTTAACCGAATTATTCCTCGTGGAAGGCGATTCCGCCGGCGGTTCTGCCAAGCAAGCTCGGGAACGTGAATACCAAGCGATTCTGCCATTGCGCGGTAAAATCTTGAACACGTGGGAAGTCTCACCGGAGCAAGTGTTAGCCTCACAAGAAGTGCATGATATTGCCGTGGCACTGGGCATTGACCCCGACAACGATGATTTATCCCAGCTACGCTACGGTAAAGTCTGTATTCTCGCCGATGCGGATTCGGATGGTTTACATATTGCCACCCTACTTTGCGCCCTCTTCCTACGCCATTTCCCGAAACTGGTAGAACAAGGCCATGTGTATGTGGCGATGCCACCGCTCTATCGAATCGACTTAGGCAAAGAAGTCTTCTATGCCCTCGATGAAAGCGAAAAAGACGCTATTTTGGATCGTCTCAAAGGGAAAAAAGGCAAGCCGAACGTACAGCGTTTTAAAGGGTTGGGTGAGATGAACCCAATGCAATTACGCGAAACCACGATGGATCCGAATACCCGTCGTTTAGTGCAACTCACCTTTGAAGCACAAGGCGAAGAAAGCCAAGAAACGATAGAAACCATGGATATGCTACTGGCCAAAAAACGCGCTGAAGACCGTAAAAATTGGTTACAAGCGAAAGGGGATCAGGTGGATTTGGCTGTGTAAGAAGAAAAGTGCAGTGAAATTTTCAAACACTTCAAAACCTTTCAAAAAATCAACCGCACTTTAAATCTCCCCAGTTCCTCTTAACAAAAGAGGGAGAATTTGGCGAAAACCAATAAATTAAACGAATATTATCGACATAAATAAAACGCAAAAATAAATCATGACTGACTCCATCAACTACGAAGGCATCGAACAAATGCCACTACGCCACTTCACCGAAAGAGCGTACCTCAACTACTCCATGTACGTCATCATGGATCGCGCCTTGCCGTTTATCGGCGATGGTTTAAAACCGGTACAGCGACGCATTATTTATGCCATGTCCGAGCTTGGGCTGAATGCGGCGGCAAAATATAAAAAATCTGCCCGTACTGTAGGGGATGTATTGGGTAAATTCCACCCACACGGTGATAGAGCTTGCTATGAAGCCATGGTGTTAATGGCGCAACCTTTCTCTTACCGTTATCCATTGGTTGACGGGCAAGGCAACTGGGGCGCAGTGGACGATCCGAAATCTTTCGCGGCGATGCGTTATACGGAATCCCGTTTATCTAAAATTTCAGAAGTTCTATTGGTGGAGCTCGGTCAAGGCACCGTGGATTATCAGCCAAACTTTGACGGTACCTTAGAAGAACCGCAATATTTGCCGGCACGTTTGCCGCATATTTTACTCAACGGCACAACAGGGATCGCGGTAGGGATGGCAACGGATATTCCTCCGCATAACATTAATGAAATCGCCGATGCTGCAGTGATGTTGCTGGATAATCCGAAAACGACCTTGGATGATTTGTTGACTGTGGTACAAGGCCCGGATTTCCCGACAGAGGCGGAAATCATTTCGCCGAAAGAAGAAATTCGCAAAATATATCAACAAGGTCGCGGCTCTATCAAAATGCGCGCAGCATGGAAGAAAGAAGATGGAGAAATCATTATCAGCGCTCTGCCGCACCAAGCCTCGCCATCCAAAGTGATTGCGCAAATTGCCGAGCAAATGACCGCGAAAAAACTGCCGATGGTAGAAGATATTCGTGATGAAGCAGATCATGAAAATCCGGTGCGCATTGTGATCGTGCCGCGTTCGAATCGCGTAGATACCGATGCTATGATGGCGCATTTATTTGCCACCACCGATTTGGAAAAAAGCTATCGTGTCAACATGAACATGATTGGTTTGGATTACAAACCGGCAGTGAAAAATCTGTTGGAAATCCTCACCGAATGGCTGACTTTCCGTCGTACCACCGTGACCCGACGCTTACAATATCGTTTAGACAAAGTGCTTGCCCGCCTGCATATCTTGCAAGGTTTGATGATTGCCTTTTTGAATATTGATGAAGTGATCGAAATCATCCGTCACGAAGATGAGCCGAAAGCCGAATTAATGGCACGTTTCAACTTAAGCGATGCACAAGCGGAAGCCATTTTGAACTTGCGCTTGCGTCATTTGGCGAAACTGGAAGAACATCAACTACAAGCGGAACAAGCGGAGTTAGAAAAAGAGCGGTCATCTTTGGAAGAGATTTTAGGCTCCGAACGCCGTTTAAATACGCTGTTGAAAAAAGAAATTCAACAAGATGCCAAAACGTACGCTAGCCCTCGTCGTTCGCCGTTAGTTGAACGAGCGGAAGCCAAAGCCATTGCAGAAAACGAAATGCTACCGACAGAACCGGTGACGGTGATTTTATCGGAAATGGGGTGGGTGCGTTGTGCGAAAGGGCATGACATTGATCCGCAAGGCTTAAGCTACAAAGCCGGCGACAAATATTTGGCGCATGCCTATGGTAAAAGCAATCAACCGGCGGTGTTTATCGACAGCACGGGACGCAGTTACGCCCTGGATCCGCTAAGTCTGCCATCCGCCCGTTCCCAAGGCGAGCCACTCACCGGTAAACTTACCCTGCCGGCAGGCGCTACCGTTGATCAGCTCCTCATTGAAAATGAAGATCAACCGTTGCTCATGGCATCCGACGCCGGCTATGGCTTTATTTGTAAATTCGCCGATTTAGTCGCCCGTAACAAAGCCGGTAAAGCGCTCATTTCCTTACCGGAAAATGCCAAAGTATTACCGCCATTAACACTGAAAAATTCGACCGCACTTTTGGTGGCACTCACCTCCGCTGGCAGAATGCTGATTTTCCCGGTGCAAGATTTACCGGAACTGTCCAAAGGCAAAGGCAACAAAATCGTCACCATTCCATCCGCCAACGCCAAAGCGCGTTCTGAATTACTGGTGCGGTTATTGTTGATTGAAGAAAATTCCAGTCTCATCTTCCATTCCGGGAAACGTAAAGTAACCTTAAATCCGGAAGATTTACAGAAATTCCGAGCCGAACGGGGTCGCAAAGGGACGCAGTTACCGCGAGGGTTGCATAGCAACGTGGACATCGAAGTGGTGACACCACAGGAATAAAAAAAATAAGGGTGCCAATGGCACCCTTATTTTTTTAGGTTGAAGAACTTTTTTGATTTTCCTGCAATCTCGCTAACCCCTGACTAATCAGCAAACATCCTTTCCAGCCCCAATAGATTCTATGTTGTTGAATGAGCCCGTTTTCGATTTCCATCAATTCTAGAATATCAATTTGTTCACCCTCATCGGTTTGCCTTGGATATTCCCAAACTAATAAACGCCCATTTGTGAGATAGTCACCACGCCGAAACCATTTGACCAACTCATTAGGACGACGCTTTGTCCCTTCCTGTAAGAAAAATTTAATCTCATCCTTGCCATTCAGTACGCCATTTGTCCTATCTAAGATAGCCGGAACCAAAGGACTTTCAAATACCGCATGATCCGCGTATAACGCAATTAACGCCTCAACATCGCGCTCCTTTGCATACTGGTGCCATTTTTCGTATATGTATCGAATCTCATCCATTTATTGTATCCACTTAACCTTCTAATAACGCTAGACGCTCTTTTGCTTCTTCAGAAAAACGGCTTTTTTGTGCGATTAAATCTTTATAAATAGAAATAGCCATTGGTCGATTGCGTTTTGTGCCTTCGCCTCGTTCATACATTAACGCTAAACGGAAAATGGCTTCCTCATTGCCACGTTTCGCGCCTTTTTCTAACCAACGAAAAGCTTTGCTCAGGCTTTTAATCTTGTCCTCGTTGTAATACAACATGCCTAAAACTAACATGGCATGAGAATCATTGGCTGAGGCGGCTTTTTCCAATAAAGAGATGGCATGCGGAAGATTTTTTTTAATGCCATAACCGCCGGCATATAAAATCCCTAAATTTGTTAACGCCATGGCGCTACCTTTTTCGGCCGCTTCACTAAACCACCAATAGGCTTTACCGTAATCTTGTGCCACGCCATCGCCACGGAAATAAAACCGCCCGAGATCAAGTTGCGCACGACGATCATCTTTCAGCGCCAAAATATGCATGGTATTAAATGCGGTACGTAAATCGCCGGCTTGTAAAAAGCGTTGCGCCAATTCCCTCAACTGGTCGTTCGTTAATTGATTATGTAACAGCTTATCCATCTCTTGGACGGTATTTCCCACGGAAATTGGAAGTCCAAGATTGGCTTGGGTGAAACCGCTCAATAACCCGAATACGAGGGCGATATATTTCAATTGTTTTTTCATCATCTGTCTATCTTTTCATCATCTAACTATTTTTTCACCCTTTATCTACAAAGTGGCATAAAGTAAATTGGCAAAAAACAATAGGGAAATCCCCATTTCGGTGAAACCTACTTGTTTTACCGACATTTTTTTCTGTGGTAACCAAATTGCTCGAATGAATGGCGGCACAAACGCTAACGCCATGAGATATTGTTCTACCAAAATAAATCCAAGAATACAAAGGGCGTGAAAACCAATGGATAATTTTAAATACAACGGATTTTTACGCTCGCGCATAACGGATTTCACATATAAAGTGGTTCCAATAAAAAATAAGCTCGGATACAGCGCGACCAGCCAAATTTTGTCATCAAAAGTGCGGTCAGAAAAATAATAGGATCCCATACCGGCAATGGCAAAAATCACAATGCCTGCTAAATCATTTAAAAAAGCGCGCTCATCTTTCTGCTTAACGTAATAAATACTGATCAACACGAAAGGCAACATAGCCGCCACAAATAACACCGTATGCCAGTTATAAATCAATACCGGAATGGCAAAAATGACACAGGCAAAGAAATAAATCCACGACCATTTGATATACAGTTCCAAATTTCTGCCTTTAAATAAATTCAGAAACGGATAAGTCATTAAATACAAGGAAAACCACGCCAACAAAAAGAAAATATGTTGCCAAATCGGATGACTGAGCAACATTCCGTATAAAAACGGCATAAGCGCCATCACAATGGCACCGTGTTGATTCGAAATTAATAGTTTCATAAATCAGATGAATTATTGAATGGAAGGTCCATGAATTTTAGAGGTTTTTTGTGAGGATTGGTATAATCTCTGAGAATTATTTTTATTCAGAGGAAGATGATATGACACAAATTCAACGCATTGACACCAACGATCGTCTTGCGGAAGCCGTAATTTATCAGGGTGTTGCTTATTTTGCAGGGCAAGTGCCGGAAACCAGCGTAGAAAAGAATGCCTATGAGCAAACGAAAGAAGTCTTAACGCTTATCGACAAGTTGCTGGAAAAAATACATTCCCATAAACGCCGTATTCTAAACGCACAAATTTTTTTGGCGAACATGCAAGATTATGCGTTAATGAATCAAGCTTGGGATGAATGGGTTGATGTGCAAAATCCCCCGGCGCGTGCTACCGTGGAAGCTAAACTTGCGGATCCTCGCTGGAAAGTAGAAATTGTGATCACGGCTGCGGTTTAATCTGCTAATTCTACGTCCAACAGCAACGGTGCATGATCTGAGCTTTCCGTGGGTTCTGTTGTGGCGTTTAACACATTCAGTCCACGCACAAAAACATGATCGAGCGGATTGCCTAAAAAGCGTAAGCGATGATCCTGTGCAAAAGACACTTCAACCAAACCGAATTCGGTGATCAATTTTCGGATAATCGCCATGCGATGACCGCTCCAAGAATTAAAATCACCGGATAACACAAGCGGGCCTTGATGTTGCGAAACTAACTGCATCAGCGTGCGAAGTTGTTCTTCATAAGCCGTTGGATACATTTCAAAATTAATCAAATGCACGTTGACCAATAACAGCGCTTGCCCGTGGGGCAGAGGCAAGCTCATCGCCGCCCCCACTTTTGGAATACGAATCCAAGGTTCAGATTTTGAGCCGGCACAGTAAAAGTGCGGTGCAAATTGAGAGAGAATTTCCACGCCGGATTGCTGTTGTAAATAGGCAAAGGCACTGGCATAAAGTGCGGTAGGAAATCGCGACGAATATTGTGCAGCCAATTCTTGTGTGTTTAACACTTCCTGTAATAGCAACAGATCACGTCCCTGCGCCAAACGATTCAGTGCCTGTTGCCAACCGGCATCTTGCCCTTTGTGCAAATTCCAAACCAATAAACGAAATGTCTTTTGTGTGATTTTGGGGAGAGGCTGCTCTGCTTGATAACAAATTAACTCATCCTGTTTTTTTATCGGATGATAGGTGAGATTTTGCGTCGTGCTAAAGTGAATGTTGACGGGAGAGAAAATCGTTAAGCTATAAAAAAGATAACCGGCAATCGCCGCTATAAGGAAAACGAGAAAGGCGATAAGTTTAAAGGCGTGTTTTCTAAACATCATTACACCGGACGAATGCTTTTCACATCAACGCTACAATCAAATTCGCGTTCTAATAATTGCAATTTTTGATCCTGCAATAAATCCTGTTTCGCCTGCTCCCGTAATTGAGCATAAATTTTGCGGCGATAATCCGTCGGCGTTAAATACTGTTCGTCATCGTTAATTTCAACGGTCAATGCAATGGTTTTCCCTAACACATGTGAAACCGACTGCTGCAGCAATTTGCAATGTTTATCTTGATTCAAATGTGCATGGCTGGAACGCACACCCAATTTAAGCGAATCTTCGCTTTCCGTCCAAATAAAGGTATTTAACGCGAATTCTTTGGTGAGATTTTCCACGCCACTTTGTTCAATCAACTGTGCCCAGCGATCTTGTTCTTCCGTTAAATGGACAATTTTTTGCTGTAATTCAGGGGTGATGTCTTGCAGAATGGCAGCCTTGATGTCAGAAGGTTTGGGGCCTTGTTCAATCTGTGCCAGTTCCGGATTGCTCCACTCCCAACGGTAATCTTCACCTAGCACCTCGGAATCATTTTCTTCACGTTCTGATTCATTTGGATTTTCCACCGCACTTTTGGTTTCCAGCGTCTCCACCACATGAGAAAGTGCGGTCAGTTTTTCAGAGGAATGTTGTGCTAGGCGCTCAGACTTTTTTTTTTCTTGAGAGGGGCTGCTCGGCATGGCATCCAGTTGGTCTAACCCGTTTAATGCGCCAAGTACAGGCGAACTCACCAAGGGTTCTGCCGATTGCGTGGATTGAGGTTGCACTGCTTTCGCCACGGTTTCATTCGTAGTGGATTTTTTACGATCTTGATAATGGGCTTTTATCGCCTGAGAAACGACCGGCATTTCAATCGCCGCTGAAGCAGTTTGACCAGAAGATTTAACACGATTTTCCACCGCACTTGATGTATTTTTTGGTGAACTTCCTTGCGTGCTGTTTTCAAGGTTTAGCGGCTGACCAATAAATTTCGGATGAAACGCCAACGCACGCAATAACACCATTTCTGCGCCCATGCGCGCTGTCGGTGCCAAACTTAATTCTTTCCGCCCACTCACCACCACTTGATAGAAAAACTGTACGTCCTGTGGTGCGATATGTTTCGCTAAAAAGCCTATGTGATCCGCTTCTGTTAACGAGGATTGTGGTAATAATTGCTGCATTGCGATCTTATGCAAATTTTCTGCAACTTCACGCAATAGCTCATCCCAATCACCTGCTTTATTCGCCACGGCATCCACCACTTGCATGAGCTTTTCGCCATTGCCTTGTTGCAGCGCATAAATCATCTCAATGGCTTGGGTTTCATCCAACAACCCCAACATTTCATTGACAATATTGAGCGTGACATTGCCGTTACTCATTGCAATGGCTTGATCTGTCAAACTGAGACTGTCGCGGATACTGCCTTGCGCCGCACTGGCAAGTTTATCTAATGCTAAAGACTCAAAGGGAATCTGTTCCTGATTTAGGATGTATCCCAAATGCTCGGCAATTTGGGGTTGCTCCAAGGCTTTCAAATGGAACTGCATGCAACGAGATAAAATCGTCACCGGCAGTTTATGAGGATCGGTAGTCGCCAACAGGAATTTCACATATTCCGGCGGCTCTTCCAAGGTTTTTAAGAGCGCATTGAAAGAATGGCGTGAAAGCATGTGCACTTCATCGATAAGATACACTTTATAACGCCCCAACACCGGCTTGTATTGCACGTTGTCGAGCAATTCACGAGTATCTTCCACTTTGGTGCGAGAAGCCGCATCGATTTCAATTAAATCGATAAAATTGCCTTCTTCAATGGCTTTACAGTGTTCACACACACCACAAGGCTCGGCAGTCACGCCATTAACACAATTCAGCCCTTTGGCAAATAAACGGGCAATGGAAGTTTTCCCCACGCCGCGCGTGCCGGAAAATAAATAAGCATGATGCAGGCGATTTTCACGCAAGCCGTTAGCAAGTGCGGTCAAAATGTGTTGCTGACCGACAACCTCGGCAAACGTTTTTGGTCGCCACTTTCTTGCTAATACTTGATAACTCATGCTTTATCCCTGTCCATTTGGAAAATTAATGGCCGGCAAAATTAACCAAAGTGTAAGGTTCTACGCCTAAGCCGCGTAAGCGTTGTTCGCCGCCGAGATCAGGTAAATTGATCACGAATGCCGCATGCTTCACTTCGCCGCCCAAACGTTGTACTAATTTAACCGTGGCTTCAACGGTGCCGCCTGTTGCCAATAAGTCATCAATAATCAATACGTTATCACCTTTTTGAATGGAATCCACATGAATTTCTAAGGTGTCTTGCCCGTATTCCAATTCATAAGATTGCGCAATGGTTTCACGCGGCAATTTGCCCGGTTTACGTACCAATACAAAAGGCACATTTAATGCCAATGCCACAGGTGCACCAAAAATAAAGCCGCGGGATTCTGTCCCAATGACTTTATTAATGCCTTTCTCTTTGCAATGTTGCACCATCAAATCGATTGCCGCGCGAAACGCCGCCGGGTTCTCAACTAAGCTGGTAATATCCCGAAAAATAATTCCCGGTTTTGGATAATCAGGAATGGATTTAATTGAAGAAGCAATAAGTGCAAGTTGTTTTTCCATTTTTTTACCTAAAAGTGCGGTTGTTTTTCCACGTGAATTAAAATGATAAGCCGGCGCGCATATTATCATAAATCGCTGGATTGCCGAACATTAATCATAAAGATCTTCGCCATTTTTTCGGGTGCGCAGAAGCTGTAAAATCCACACGTATTGTTCCGGAGTTTCAGTAACAAAACTTTCAATTTCTGCATTCATGGCACGAGCAGATTGCTGCGGATCTTCACTCAGTGTCATTGGCGAATGAATTTCCATTTGGTATTTACCCAGCTGCGCGTTATAACGCGGAAACATGGGAATCACAACGGCTTTTGCCAACTTCGCCATTTTATTAATCCCCGGCAAGGTTGCTTTGTAAGTCGCGAAGAAATCCACATACACGCTTTGTTCTTCACCAAAATCTTCGTCCGGCAAATAATACCCCATTTGCCCTTGTCGAATGTGGCTCAAAAACGGTTTGATACCATTTTGGCGCGCATGCATTTTGCCACCAAAACGTTGGCGTGCCAGCGTCCAAAGCCAATCCACCAGCGGATTGCGATGCGGGTTATACATGGATGTCATCGGAATGCCATGAGTGTGCAAAATAATCCCTGATGCATCAATTGCCCAACCATGCGGCACTAGCAAAATCACATTTTTACCCTGCTCTTTTGCCTGTTTAATATGTTCGATGCCAATAAATTCACTGCGCTGTTGCAAATGTTTTTTCGATCGAACCGCAATCTCGCCGATCCCTAGCATCACCTGAGCCAATACAACAAACATGTCATCAATCACCTGTTCGCGGTGTTGTTTCGACCATTGTGGAAAGCAATATTGCAAATTAATTTGAGCGCGTTTGCGTTGCTTTTTCGCTTTATGTCCAACCAATAGACCAATCTTGGCGGCGAATTTATCGCGCAAACGAAAAGGAATAAATGCCAGCAACAGCAAAACCAAAATACCGAGCCAAATGCCCCAGTATTTAGGCTTTAAATAGGACCACGAGAAATGCGGCTCATAGCCGACACGTGCCGTTAAACGAATATTTTGTTGAGAATCTGTCATAAAAAACGTTGCGGAACTTGACCGCACTTTATCCCGTTAGAAATTAAACCAGCCTTGATCAAAGGCCATTTTTATCGTCATGATAAAAGACATGGCGACCACCATTGGGCGAATCAATGTTTTACCTTTGGTCATTACCATTTTTGCGCCTAAATTGGCACCGATAAATTGTCCCGCCATCATGGTCAAACCGACCGTCCATAAAATTTGCCCGCCGATAAGGAAGAAAATTAAGGAAGCTAAGTTAGAGGTAAAATTCATGACTTTGGCATGGGCGGTGGCCTTGGCTAAATTAAAACCCAGTAATGTCACGCAAGCCAAGCTCATAATCGAACCGGTGCCCGGCCCGAAAAATCCGTCATAAAAGCCCATCAATGTGCCGATACAAAAAGCGAAAACCGGATAAGACAGACGTTGTTTACGATCTTCATCGCCCAGTTTAGGCGTCAATAAAAAATAAATCCCGATCGCTAAAATTAAAAATGGCAGCATTTTTTTAATGACGGAGGCATCAATCAGCTGAATTAAAATCGTTCCGGCGACAGAACCAAAGAAAATCATCAGCAAGATTAACCAAACTTCCGAAAAATTGACCGCTCTTTTACGTAAAAAATAAAGACTGGCGGAAAAGGAACCACCACAGGCTTGTAGCTTGTTAGTCCCCAACGCGACCGCAGGCGGAATGCCTGTCATCAGCAACGCCGGAATCGTGATTAATCCGCCTCCGCCGGCAATGGCATCAATAAAACCGGCAACAAAAGCGACCACAAATAAAATGGCTAAAATATCAAGACCGAATTCCATCCCTTACTCCAACCATTCACTCCGATTTGGTGAGTTCAAGATTTGTTGACACAAAAAAGGTTCCGGCGGTGTGACTTTGGGCTTACTTGGTGCTGCCCCGGGTTTTGGCGGTTCAAACCAAGAATAAAGTTCGCTATCACAACCATCCCCGGCTGGCACCGGTGCCTGATTTTCACAATGTTGTGCGCCTTGTGGGCAGGTGAGCCGCACATGAAAATGGGAGTCATGCCCAAACCACGGCCGGATTTTATGTAACCAAGCACGATCCGAACCTGCCGTTTCACAGAGTTTCAATTTAATCGCCGGATTCACAAAAATACGCGTTACTTTCGGATCTTCTGCGGCTAACTTAATCAGTTTTGCGTGATTGGCTGTCCAGATGCTCTCATCCACCCGTTGTGCTTTGCGGTTCACCACCAACAAACCTTTTCCATCGGAATTCAAGGCATCCGTGTCAGACATACTGCCCATGCGCAACCAAATGTCGGCATCTAACCCCATTTGATGACTGGCGTGTCCCGTCAAAAAACGTCCGCCCCCCGGCATGGCAATATCACCCACCAGCATGGTCGGTAAGCCAGCCGCTTTGACACGTTGTCCTAAACGTTGCAAATAACGAATCATATCAGGATGACCATAATAACGGTTTTTATTCATCCGAATGACTTGATACCCTTCACCTTTATAAGGCAAGGGTTCCGCACCAATAATACAGCCGTTAGAATAGCTACCAATCGGCTCAGCTTTGCCGTTTTCCGCCGGAATCGGGCGTTTGATTTGTTGCCAATCTTGTGGTGCAGCAAAAGTGGATAGCGCAAAAAAAACGCTGCTAAAAATGACCGCACTTTTGATGGCGTGATGAAAAATCTTACTCACTATGTATTCCCCTGTTGCAAATTATCGACACTGCGCTTGAAATCGTAACAAATGATCTAACAACACAATCGCCATCATTGCTTCAGCAATCGGCACGGCGCGAATACCGACACAAGGATCATGACGACCTTTAGTCACCACCTCTACGGGCTCGTTATTAAGATTGACTGAACGCCCCGGAAGAATGATGCTGGAGGTGGGTTTTAACGCAATGGTCGCAATAATCGGTTGTCCTGAGCTGATACCACCCAAAATGCCGCCCGCATGATTGGAAAGAAATCCCTCTGGCGTCATTTCGTCACGATGTTCACTGCCACGTTGTTCTACGACAGCAAAACCATCGCCGATTTCTACGCCTTTTACCGCATTAATGCTCATGAGAGCATGGGCTAAATCTGCATCTAAACGGTCAAATACCGGTTCGCCTAAGCCTACCGGCACATTTTCAGCAACGACGGTTAATTTTGCGCCGATGGAATCGCCCTGCTTTTTCAATTCACGAATTAATTCATCGAATTTTTCCACCGCACTTTTATCTGGACAGAAAAACGGATTACTATTCACTTCCGCCCAATCAATGTTTTCAAGGGATTGTGGTGCAATTTTCACTTTGCCGATTTGGCTTAAAAACCCTCGCACTTCAATTCCATATTGTTCACGTAAATATTTTTTTGCAATAGCGCCTGCCGCCACACGCATAGCTGTTTCACGGGCAGAAGACCGGCCGCCACCGCGATAATCTCGAATACCGTATTTTTGCTGATAAGTGAAATCGGCATGCCCCGGGCGAAAACGATCTTTAATTTCGCTGTAATCTTGCGAACGTTGATCGCCGTTTTTGATGATCATGCCAATGCTGGTACCGGTAGTTTTGCCCTCAAAGACGCCGGACAAAATTTGCACTTCATCGTCCTCACGACGTGGCGTGGTATAACGAGAGGTACCCGGTTTACGGCGATCTAAATCCGGCTGAATATCGGCTTCCGAAAGCGCCATATTCGGTGGCACACCATCAACAATACAACCTAATGCGATGCCATGAGATTCACCAAAGGTGGTGACGCGAAACAATTGCCCAATCGTATTTCCTGCCATAATTTTCTCTCTTCCATTCGATTTATGATTTCACTTCCACTAAGGGCATAATCGCACCGGTATCTTGATTTTTGATAAAGACATCAAGCTGATTGAAGGCGATCTCAATGTTATTTTCCGCAAATAATTCGTTAATACGGCGGTTTAACGCATCAATGGTATTGGTGCGCTCAGAGACTTGAGACACATAAACCCGCAATTCATGATCCAAGGTGCTAGCGCCAAAACTGATGAATAAAGCACTTGGCTCAGGTTCTTTCATTACATTAGCTTGCTCAGCCGCCGCTTGTAACAATAAGCGTTTAACCAAGTCTAAATCGGAACCATATGCCACACCGACCGAAATCACTAAGCGGGTAATGGTATTGGATAACGCCCAGTTAGTGACTTGCCCGGTCACAAAAGATTTATTCGGCACAATCACTTCTTTGCGATCAGGATCGATAATCGTAATTGCACGAATACGAATTTTTGCGACCGTGCCGGTCACATCGTTAATGGTCACGGTATCACCGACTCGAATCGGACGTTCAAATAAGAGAATAATACCCGACACGAAGTTCGCAAAAATTTCCTGCATACCGAAACCGAGACCCACAGAAAGTGCGGCGAATAACCACTGCAATTTAGACCATGACATCCCTAAGGTGGCAAACGCCCATGCGCCTCCAATAGCCACTAAGAGATAGGTTAATAAGGTATTAATCGTATAAGGCGTGCCTTGCGACAACTTCACACGGGAGAAGATCAACACTTCTAAAATCCCCGGCAGGTTGCGCACCAAAATGTAAGTAATACCGATAATTACTAAAGCAACAATTAAGTTAAATAGCGAAATACTTTCGGTTACCACACCGGTTTCCGTTGTGGTCGTTTGTTGCCATAACGTAATATCGCGTAAGTAACTGGCTACAGTAACTAAATCCGACCACACATAATAGAAAATCGCAAACAATGCCGTCCAAATGAATAAATCGCCAAAACGTAACAACTGACTGCGCACTTGGTTGACCGCCATGCCCTCTTCTTGTTCGCTCACCACCACGACATCCTCTGCAGAGGATCCATCATTGGCTTTCGTAGCTTTTTGCTGACGTTTTTCTTGCACGCGACGGTATGCTAAACGACGGGAGGAAACCGTAATCGCACGGTATATCGTATGGCGCGCCAACGACCAAACCACCCAAGCGATGTAGGTGTTAATCATATGGTTAATCAAGTTAAGTGCGGTATAGTAATAACCGAGCGCAACCAATACAATCAATCCGACCGGCACTAATTGCAATAAAATGCGGACAATTTTTAAAACCAGTTCATCTCGGTGATCACGATTTGTCTGGCCTAATGTTTTTGAGGCTCTACGAAAACGTGGCGCAATAATAGCAATACAAAAAATCAAGGCGACCATGGTATTCAATTCGCCAAGCACATCATTGGCTAAACCGCTATCCATGACATTACTGAAAACCGAGGTATTCAATAATAATACTACCGCGACAATAATTCGTTTCGTCACCGCTCTCAGTTTTTCCGCTTCATCCTGAGAAAAACCAAAATGACGAACGGAAATGCCATTCGGTCGTAAAAGTGCAAGCACAAAGCTAAAGAACCACCAATATGCCGCCATACTCAACGACCATTGCCAAAATTCCGCCGGATTTCGAACAAAGAAAAAGCCTAACAGTTGGCATACGGCTAAAAACCATAATGTGGATGGCAAAGCGATAATCGCTGTCAATAAAAGTGCCATTGGCGTATGCCACTGACTGTCGGAACGAAGTGTATTAATTTCACTGTTAATGGTAGCTAAACGTTGCTTAATCAGTGTTTTAAATCTGAAAATAATACCGCCAATCAGTACCAAAATTGCCACAAACATGAGCAAATAAGGCAAGTTATCAAAATTTTTCGGAAAACCTAATTTTTTACTAATTCCCTCAAATTGCTCACCAAGTGACATCGGTAACTGCTTAAACCACGCTAAATTGATCGGGTTATTGCTTTTGACCCAAAAGCTTTGCTGATCTAACTTCGCCTGAATTTGATCGCTAAGCTGTGTAATTTGCTGTTGTGTCAATTCTAAAGAAATCGCCAAATTTAATTGGTTATTTAAAGATTTAATCACATCGGAGGCAATTTTACGGCGCTCCGTCAACAAATTAGTAAGCTGTGCTTTTTCTTCTGCCGTAAAGGTTTGGTTCTGGTCGACTTGAACTTTCGCTAAATACGCTTCCAAATCATAAAGCTCATTGCGGCGTTGGGTCATGTCAAAAATTTGCACACGCAAATCCGCAATTTGTTTTGATAGACCTTGGATATTCAAGTTTGTCGGCAATTTTTGTTTTTGCTGTTGAATAATCCGTGACAACACCAATGTGCCTTGCAACGCACTAATTTGTTCATCAATGGTGCGCTGCGTTTGCGTTAAGCTTTCTAGAACACTACGCATACGCAATTCATCTTGCGTTAACGTGTTGGTTTTTTCCGTTTGTTCCAATAAAAATTGGCTCAGCTGGGCATTACGCTCTAATTCTTTTTGAATGTAATTATTTTTGACCGCACTTTGACTTTGTTGCTGTACTTGCTCAACCTGATTTTGTGTTTGTGCCAAATGCTGTTGATTAATCGCCTCTTGAATGGCCGCAATCTGTTGTTGTAGCACTTGCGCACGAGCGTTTAATAAGTCATAACGGCTTTGATACAACACCGTCAGCTGATCGCTGTTTTTCAACAAAATTTGATTGTAATTATTTTTCAGATCAATCAGTTGTAACTCTAACTGAGCCTGCTGTTTCAATGCTGCTGAAGTCGTACTATCGCCAAGCTTTTGATTAAGCTCTTGCGCACGCTTCAAATTGGCGGTTAATGTGGCTTGCGCCCGCTCGGATACTGAGCTTTGCCCCGCCAATTGGCTATTCACTGCCCCTAACGCCGATTGCGTTTCCTGTTGTTGTTCGATTAATTTTTCAAGCTGAGCCTGTAGATCCGCTAAGCGACGAGATTGATAATCTGCCGCTTTTGCCGAATCCAATTGCTTTTTCAGCGTTTGTAATTCAGCATTATTCTTCTGAATCTCAGCATCCGCCCCATTCAATGTGGCTTGTAGCGCCTCATTGGCCTTTTGCTGCGCTTGAATTTGTTGCAAGAGATCCAAAGAGGTTTGAATGTCTGTGACCAACGTTTGCTTTTCATCGCCATCCGGCATTTTTTGTGCTGCGGCGAGATCTGCCTTGAGACTTTTTTCGGTTGGCAAAGACAGGGTATTTTGATCGGCAAAGGCGCTTTGTGACACCGCCATATTTAAAAATAAGGCAGCACAAAGTGCGGTTAAAAACGCATTTATTTTCATATTTATCCTAATTGTTTTGCTAGCCAGCCTGCTAACGTTTTCCGAGAAACTTTGATTGCACCATCGCTTAAATTTGACGGCAATTCATAATAGGCAACAGGTTGTTTAAAACGTTCCAATCGCCCTTGTAAAAATCCCTTCAGATTTTCCACCGCACTTTTTGTCGGCTCTCGCCATTCCACAATGGCTACCGGTCGTTGACCAAACTCCGGATCGGTGACAGGCAACACAAAAACCTGTTTGACTAAATCAGACTGCAAAATCAGTTTTTCAATTTCTTCCGGCTGAATGTTTTCCCCACCAGAAATAAACATATTATCAATTCGCCCTGAAATCACAAGTTCGCCATCGTGCCACACACCTTTGTCTTTGGTGGCAAACCAACCTTGTTCGTTAAGGAGAGGAACGATACTGCCCTGTTGCCAATAACCTAGCGCCAAGCCTGCACCACGCAACCAAATTTCCTCATTGTGCAAACAGTATTCACGTCCAGCTAAGGGCTGTCCTACCCCGTTTTTTTCATCACTTTGTTTAGCAAACACCGTGGAGGCCATTTCCGTCATGCCATAACCGGAATAACTTTTCACACCAAGACGATGTAACGATTGTGTCAGTGCTAACGGAATATGTGCCCCGCCAAGCAATACGGCGCGTGTTTGTATTGCTGTTGGTTTTTCCTGCAAATACTGTAACCAGCGTTGCACTTGCGTTGGCACTAAGGAGACATGAGTCACCTGATTGACGGCCGCATAAAAATCCTCACCGGGTAACACCAAGGTTGCCCCAGTCGTCAACCAACGCCACACAATGCCTTGCCCGGAGACGTGATACAACGGCAATGAAAGTAACCAGGAATCTGTCGCACCAAATTGCATTAAGTCACATACGCCTTGTGCATTGTCCAAATGCGCCTGCACATTATGTACAACGGCTTTTGGCAAGCCTGTGGAACCCGATGTCAGCGTCATGGTCGCCGGTTGAGTCAAATTAACGGGAAAATCGCCGAAAGCATCGATTTTCTCTGCCTGTTGTATGGCATCTGAAAAGGTGAAAAAACACTTAAAAATCTGACCGCACTTTTGGGATTTTGCAACACATTCTGCGTGGTCTGAGGTAAAGAAAAAATCCGCATTATAGGCTTGGCAAAGCGCAATACGTTTTTCCAGTGGAAAGATGGGGTTGAGCATTAAAACGCGGGCACCGATTTGAATCGCCGCTAAATAAAACAGCACCAGTTCTAGACTATTTTTCCCACACAATGCGATGCTCTTTTGGGGCTTCACACCAAGATGTTGCAAATACGTGGAGATTTGCTGTGTTTTTTTGAGGAGTTGATGCCATGTAAAAGCGTCGCCTTGCAAAACTTGCAAGGCGATTCGCTTGGAAAATAGAGGAGATTGTGCAAATTGCTGACCTAGTGCCATAAGCGTTAATTTGCCGTAAAAAATGACCGCACTTGATCAATTAAGTATTCCGGCAAATGCATGGACTGCATCGCGCCTTCCAACATAAGCATTTTACGACCGCTGTTGGTATTCGTGATCACCCAATACGGCGTATCCGGAATTTGTTTCGGTTTCGTATGATTTCCTGCCATTAACAAGGTGCCTTCATCACGGGCAAAATAAACGCGAGTGCGTCCTTGCAATGACTCGGTGGCGAGAGCAAAACCTTCCGGATTGGTGCGATATAAAATTGTCAGAATATTTAAGAAACGAATAACCGCTTTATTTTCTTGTTTAAATGCTTCTGAGTTGAGTAACGCTTCTAATTTCTCGATGGTTTTTTGCGTTACGGCATCAGGCTGCTTTTTCACAGCAGGCTTTATTGCATCACTTGATTCCGGCGCTGCATTGACTTTTTTGGCGTCCTGTTTCGTGTTCGCGGAAGAAGGACGTTCAACAGGGGAAGATAAACTCTCGGCAAAAGGAACATAGCTGTTTTTCGTGGAAAGATTGAGCAGACGACGCAAAATATCCGAAGCGCTTTCACCAATCGATTGCGTATTACCGGCAATGTATTGATAAAGCTCTTCATCCACTTCGATAATTTTCATTTTCTCTCTCCACTTGCTTGATCTCTTTAACCTTTTGACACATTATAACGAGCTGTAAGCAAATTCTCCAGCCCCAAATTTAACCGATGAAAAAATTACTCAACTTCCAATTTAATGAATTAAAACAAGCAATTAATAAACCGGTTTTGGTGTTCATTCACGGTTTATTCGGCGATATGAATAACTTAGGCGTCATCGCCCACGCCTTTAGTGATGATTATTCTATTTTACGGGTAGATTTACGCAACCACGGCTTGAGTTTTCATTGCGAAGAGATGAATTACGATGCCATGGCGGAAGATGTCTTTGACGTAATTCATTCTTTGGGCATTCGTGAAGTGATTTTAGTCGGGCATTCCATGGGCGGAAAAACCGCTATGGTTTGTGCGGCAAATTACCCTGAATTAGTCAAAGGATTAGTGGTGATTGATATTGCGCCTGTCGCGTATGGCGAACATGGGCACGATGATGTATTCAACGGTTTATTTGCTGTAAAAAATGCACAACCCCATACCCGTCAAGAGGCTAAGCCCATTTTAGCGCAATATATTCAGGATGAACGCGTACAACAGTTTATGTTGAAATCCTTTGATGCCTCAAGTGCCGATTATTTTCGCTTTAATTTGACCGCACTTAAACACAATTACCCTCACTTAATGGGCTGGGAATCACGCCACATCACACAACCTTGCTTGTTTATCAAAGGTGGCAATTCCTCCTACATTTTACCCGAATACACCGATCGGATTTTATCCCAATGCCCACACGCTGCCTCCTTTACCATTAACGGTAGCGGACATTGGGTTCATGCGGAAAAACCGCAATTTGTTATCCGTGCAATCACACATTTTTTAAATAGAATTGATAGTCACGGGGAATCTAAATAGAATTTCATTTGCTTGTTAATTATGATATAGTTTTCTCCCAAATTTGGTTGTGGCTTATCATTATCACTTCTGAAATAATTCTCTTTACTAAGAATGGCAGAAGTCGACTTACAGGCCAGTGGTTAACAAAATGGCAAAACAAGATTCTGACTGTATTACTTTAGATTTATTTAGCGAAATTCGTAGAGTTGGACGTCCGAAAACCAATCCACTGAGTCGGGAACAACAAATCCGTATTAATAAGCGCAATCAATTAAAACGTGATAAATCCTGTGGATTAAAGCGTGTCGAATTAAAATTGCATGCGGACTTGGTTCAACAATTAGAAGATTTAGCATCCCTACGAAATGTGAATCGTGCCGAGCTTATTGGCGCAATTTTACAAGATTATTTTAACATTAATAAATAGGTAACAAGATGGCTGTTGTCGGCTTATTTTATGGTAGTGATACTGGCAATACAGAAAACATTGCCAAAATGATTCAAAAACAATTAGGCAGCGAATTAGTTGATATTCGCGATATTGCCAAAAGTAGCAAAGAAGATATCGAGGCTTACGATTTTCTCTTATTCGGTATTCCAACGTGGTACTACGGCGAAGCGCAATGTGACTGGGATGACTTTTTCCCAACATTAGAGCAAATTGATTTTACGGATAAACTTGTCGCCATCTTTGGCTGTGGCGATCAGGAAGATTATGCAGATTATTTCTGTGACGCCATGGGAACCGTGCGTAATATTATCGAGCCGCACGGTGCGATTATTGTCGGACATTGGCCGACAGAAGGCTACAACTTTGAATCTTCACAAGCATTAGTTGACGATGATACGTTTGTTGGATTATGCATTGATGAAGATCGTCAACCGGAATTAACGTCTGAACGTGTCAACAAATGGGTTAAACAAGTTTATGACGAAATGTGTTTGGCTGAGTTAGCTTAATAGCAAAAAAGGAGCTGTTATGTCTGAAGAAAACATCAAATTATTAAAAAAAGCAGGATTGAAAATTACGGAACCTCGTTTGACGATCCTAGCTTTAATGCAAAAACACAGTGAACAGCATTTTTCCGCAGAAGATGTTTACAAAATGCTATTGGAGAATGGTGCAGACATTGGTTTAGCGACGGTATATCGTGTTTTAAACCAATTCGATGAAGCCAAAATCTTAATTCGCCATAACTTTGAAGGAAATAAATCGGTTTTTGAGTTGGCGCCAACTCAACATCACGACCATATTATCTGCACCGATTGCGGTAAAGTGTTCGAATTTAATGACGAATTAATTGAAAGTCGCCAAAAAGAAATCAGTAAACAGCACGGCATTGAACTCTCCAGCCACAGTCTATATCTCTATGGCAAATGTAGTGATATTAATCAATGCCCAGAAAACAACAAAAAATAATGCCATAAAAAGAACCGAATGTACGATGCATTCGGTTCTTTTCATTTCAACACACTTTGATCTAAAGACTTATTTATCTTTTGGGAAAACCACCGTTAAAAACATTTTAAAATTCTCTAACGCAAATAATGCATGGGGAACATCTGCCGGCAATACGATACTTTCTCCGGCGCTCACCTCATAATCTGTTTTATCAATCGTAATTCTTGCCTTTCCTTCAAGCATAGTGACCAATGCATCGCCACGAGATTTATGTGCACTAATCTCCTCACCTTTCGGCAAACAAAACATCGTCAACCCTACGGCAGGATTTTGTGAAAAGGTTTTGCTAATGACCTGACCTTCTTGATAAGTTAAAAGATCATTCAGTTTAAGAACGGTTGCTTTTTCAATATTCTTTAACATCCCTATACCTCCTTGACATGATTCAATAGAACCGCCTTGTTACGGCAAAATAATTATATGACTATCACAAATGAAATTCATTACTATTTTGATAATTTAAACCTACTATCTTTTTAACGCATTAAACTTACCAGATATCGCATAAGTGCGGTCATTTTTTTAGTTGTTTTTATCTTTTTGTAATAACCAACAATTATGAATTTGCTTATTGCGTTCAAAATCCAACGGCAAGGTTTTGTGAGAAATTTCCACCGCACTTAAGCCTAACTCTTCCAACTTAGCAAAATCCATTTTGAAACCACGTTTGTTGTTAGAGAACACAATGGTGCCGTTCGGGCGCAGAATACGTTTTAAATTCGTCATTAACTTAATATGATCCCGTTGCACGTCCCAACTGTCTTCCATGCGTTTGGAATTGGAGAATGTCGGCGGGTCAACGAAAATTAAATCAAACTGACGATCGCATTTTTCTAGCCATTGCAGGCAATCCGCTTGAATCAGTTTGTGTTGTTTACCTTCAATGTCGTTCAACAACAAATTCTGTTCCGCCCAGTTGAGATAGGTATTTGACATATCCACGGTCGTGGTCGATTTTGCCTTACCCAACGCTGCATGCACTGTTGCCGAACCGGTGTAAGCAAACAAATTGAGGAAATCCTTACCTTGCGACATTTCGCCGAGCATTTTACGGGTCAAGCGGTGATCCAAAAACAAGCCGGTATCCAAATAATCCGTTAAATTCACCCACAACTTCGCGCCGTATTCGTTCACATAAAAATACTCGCCTTTGTTAGCCAATTTTTCATATTGATTGGTGCCTTTTTGTTTTTGCCGCACTTTCAGAATCAACTTATTGGTTTCAATGCCGGTAACTTGCAACGTGGCATTCACCGCATCCAACAACCGTTGGCGCGCTTTATTTTCATCTATATTTTTCGGCGCGGCATATTCCTGCACCACAATGTGATCGGCATAACGATCCACTGCCAAATTATATTCCGGCAAATCCGCGTCATATAAACGATAAGCGTCTAACCCTTGCTGCTTCGCCCATTTTTCAATTTTCTTAATATTCTTTTGCAGGCGATTAGCAAAATCCACCGCGACTTCAGAAGTTACCGAAGAAGTGCGGTCAAATTCTAGGGCATTTTCTACCGCACTTTGCTCTGCGCGCTCGGCAATTTGATAATTTTTCTGTACGCAATCTAACGGGCCATTTTTCGCTTTAAACTGACGGTGAGAACGTAAACGCAAGCAATCTAATAGACTTGGTTCACCGCTAAAAATGGACGCATTCCAGCCGGCAAATTGTTGTTTTAAGCGTTGCCCAAACACAGAATATAAGGCAATCAGCGCCGGCGTTGTGCCTAAACGTTCGCCGTACGGCGGGTTACAAATCACCGTGCCTGCTACGTTCGGACTTGGATTTTTTATCGCCGCCACATCGCCCTGTTGCCATTGCATCAAATGCGCCACGCCCGCATTTTTGGCGTTTTGTTTAGCTTTTTGCAACACACGATGATCCAAATCAAAACCATAAAAGTGCGGTAGATTTTCACGCTGTTTTTCACGTTGTTTTTCGGCTTCCGCCAAAGCTAAAGCCGCTTCTTTCACCTTTTCCCACGCTGCCTGATTATGCCCCTGCCAAAAATCAAAGCCCCAATGCAGACGATATAATTGCGGTGCGATTTGCGCTTCCATTTGTGCGGCTTCAATCAATAGCGTACCGGAGCCACACATCGGATCCACCAACGGCGTGCCTTTTTGCCAACCCGAACGCAACACAATTGCGGCAGCCAAGGTTTCACGCAACGGCGCTTTGCCCGTGTCTTCACGATAACCACGCATGTGCAACGCATCGCCGCTTAAATCAAGCGAAAGTACCACCTCATCACGATTCAAATACGCATGAATACGAATATCCGGTTGTTCTTTGTCCACGTTTGGACGGGCCCGACCGTGGCGTTCAAAATAATCCACAATGCCGTCTTTCACACGCATCGCGCCGAATTGGGTATGGCGAATTTCTTGGTTCGTACCATTAAAATCCACGAAAAAATGGACTTTTTCATCAAAATAATCCAACCAATTCACACCCACCACAGCGGAATATAAATCCAAATCACTAAAGACTTTCGCTTGCACTATAGGCAATAAAATGCGTGAACTCAAACGGCTCCAAAGCAAAGTGCGATACAGGGTTTCATCATCCGCCCAGTAATGCACGCCGCCTTGCGCGACTTTAGCATCCTGCGCGCCTAACTCGGTCAATTCGGATTTCAAAAGCTCTTCAAACCCACGGGCAGTGGTGGCAAAAAGTTGTTTCATAAGGTCTCAATGGTTGGAAAAAATTGGCGGGGATTATAGCAGTTTTAAGCGACTCAGTGCGTTGAAGTGCAGTGGATTTTACGGATATTTTAGATTCACTCTGAAAACCGACCGCACTTTTTTGCTGTTTTCTGTCTATTTTATAAAACCTACTAATTTGCTTTGTTATTATTTTTTGGTATTATCCTGCTCGTTGTAAATGACGATAAATGACTACCACTCTCTTTACTATATTGTAAATAAGGAACACTAATGAATAAATTCAATTTATCTATTCTCGCTGTTGTTACTGCATTAAGTTTATCCGCGTGCTCATCCAGCGGTAGTGATTCAAATCATACGGATAACACCAACAACACCATCACTCAACCGGTAACTCCGAGCCAACTAAACAACCAAACAAATCAGCCGGCAACACCAAGTCAACCAAGTAATCAAGTTACCCAACCAACAGCACCAAACCAGCCGAATAATCAGGTAACACAACCGACGACGCCAAATCAGCCTAATAATCAAGTGGCGCAACCAACTGAGCCAAACCAACCAAGTAATCAAATTAAACAACCGACAACACCGACCCAACCATCAGATCCAAGCACACCGGTATCAATTGTGGGCATTCCAACCAGTGGAAAATATAATGGTGTCGCTTATGAATATAAAAGCGGTGATGTAAATGACAAAATTGTGAATCCCAAAGTACATCGTTTAAGTTCAAACAATATCGATGTATTAAACGTTGACGGGAAACGAATTGATATTGCACCCGAAGGTGTGAATCCAGGATACACTTATTTGGATAAGGACGGAGAAACCCGTTTAAGTACCGGTGCCTTTGTTAATGGATTAATCTTCATGTCCAGCACAAGAAACGGCATCTATCAAAACCAAAAAGACGGCAAAACCTATGTTTATGTACAAGGTGAGTTAACCCCGGTAAATGAAATTCCACGTACAGGTGAAGTGCGTTATCTTGGATTAAGTAGCTACCATGTCAACAACGAAACCCTAAATGAGGGAGCTTCCGACGTCAACCCGCCAAGATGGGGAATTGTCGGTATTGATATGACCGCTAACTTTGATGAGAAAAAAGTTAATGGCCAATTACTGGCAACCGGTTATCCAGATAACGTTGTTTCTAAACTAGAAGGTAAAATTTCCGGTAACCAATTCAGCGGAACAAAAGACGGCACAACCATGCAAGGAGCCTTCTTTGGGAAGGATGCTAATGAAATGGGCGGTATTTATACTAACCAAGAAAAAGGCTTCAGCGGTGCATTTTCAGCCAAAGCTAACTGGTCAAAATAAATCTTTCTATATCACCACATACCCACGCTCAACCGTGGGTATTTTTATTATATTTATAAAATCCTTTTTATTTTTTCTGCAGATTTAAAGATTTGATTTCTTGATATAATATAAAGAGAAAATATAAACATAAAAACACAAAATGCAAAAATCTCTAGTTTTTGGACATCTGATAATCCACCAATATCGACTATAGGAATAATTAAGAAATAAAGTCCCGCAAGGAATACAGTTGTTGAATAAAATATATTGAAATACTTTTCAACGACATCAACTTTATTAATAACAACATTCAAATGACCATCAATAATACGTAAAAACTTTTGCGCTTTTTTGAAATCAGATAAAGGAATATTTTTATCTTTAGAAACAAACAAAATACTTCTTCGAATACTCTTATCGACAGAAATGCCAGATGTCATCTCAAAGACTCTAGACTTTACTTCTTCTTGAACTAAGTCATCTAACTCAGAATCAGTAATCATGTCATTTAACTCTAACAATTCTTTAATTCTAGAATTTTTCTTAGATATTAAATAACGATGAACATACTCTATAGAATTAGATCCCAAAATCTTTAATAAAACTTGAACACATAACCAAATCAATAAAATATAAAAAAAAGGAAAATCATTAACTTTCATTAATTCAATAAACATATTTTCCATACCATCTCCTTATAAAAAAATGAATCACCAATATTCTAACTAACAAACTGCCAAGTATTCCTCAAAAGAATATTCACATATCATATTAAATTAAACTAGGTTTTGCATACCTGTCAGAAAAAAGAGTGCTATTTTTTCTAAATGTTTTTTGTTTCTAGTTCCTGCAAATATGCTTTCAACCCACGCTCTCTCAAGACACAACTCGGGCATTCGCCACAGCCGCCTTCGACGCCGTTGTAGCAGGTGTGGGTGTGTCGGCGGATGTAATCAAAGGCGCCGAGTTGATCCGCCAGCGCCCGTGGCGCTCAAAATAATCCACAATCCCATCTTTCACACGCACCGCACCAAATTGGGTGTGGCGAATTTCCTGGTTTGTACCGTTAAAACCCACGAAAAAATGGACTTTGTCATCAAAATAATCCAACCAATTCACGCCCACTACAGCGGAATATAAATCCAAATCGCTAAAGACTTTCGCTTGCACGATAGGCAATAAAATGCGTGAACTCAAACGGCTCCAAAGCAAAGTGCGATACAGGGTTTCATCATCCGCCCAGTAATGCACGCCGCCTTGCGCGACTTTAGCATCCTGCGCGCCTAACTCGGTCAATTCGGATTTCAAAAGCTCTTCAAACCCACGGGCAGTGGTAGCAAAAAGTTGTTTCATAAGGTCTCAATAGTTGGAAAAAATTGGCGGGGATATAGCAGTTTTAAGCGACTCAGTGCGTTGAAGTGCGGTGGATTTTTTAAGAGATCTTGAATCGATGATAAAATCTCACCACACCTAAGCGGATACCATAAAGGCACGTTCACTGTATTTTATTCAATGCCATTAGGCCAAAATGTACTCTAATTTAATCTTCGTTAAACTTCCCATCAAATCCTCTGCCATCCTTTTATAACTGAGCGTCTGTGGTTTTTCTACCATCACCGCACGGGTAATGTTTTCTACGGCTTCGCCACTTAATATCAGATAATTCAGCGCCACTTGCATCGCCGGTAGGCTTGGATTAAACGCTGCATTTTCCGCATAACTGCCGTGATAAATGTGTTGATCTTGCGTTTGCAATGCAATGCCATGGAAAGAGTTTGAATAAGGCGCATGTGCTTGGTTCGCCATCGCAAGGGCTTGTGAAATCACTGGGTCGTTGCTGTTTAAGGATAATTGATTGTCATGCTGATCCAGCAAATGTAGCTGAATGTTCAAATTTTTGGGCCCGAATGCATCGGGTAAATATTGGTGCAACAGATTATTCTGGCGATGCGGTAAATGAATTTGTAATCTTTCTGCGCTATTTAATTCATTCATAAACTGGCGACAATGGCCGCATGGTGTGTAGTTGACGCTAATGTCGGTGATTTGTTTTTCTCTGCGCATCCAAGCATGACTGATTGCGCTTTGTTCGGCATGGATGGTTTGTTGAATATCCGTTTGGCAAAATTCTTGATTCGAACCGAAATAAAAATTGCCGCTCACTCCTATGACGATCGCGCCAACATTAAAATGTGAGATGGGCGTGGTGGCATAACAAGCGGCAATGGGAAGCAGCTGAAGGGAGAGTTGTTGAGGCGTGATTTGATGTTTGTTGCACAAGTGCTGTATGGCAAAGTGCGGTAGGAATCCCACAAATTTTTGCTCTTGTAAAATAAGCCAAATATCCTGAGCTAACAGCGTATTATCAATTTGGGACAACGCGTGGTGAATTTTGTCTGAAATTGGTGTTGTCATAATCCCCTCCTTTTTCGCTTTTCATTTCCTTATCTTAGCATTAGATAAAAAAAGTGCGGTTGAAATTTATATCAATTTTCGACCGCACTTTTGTGATGGCTATGAGAACAAATTATTTCGCTGCTTTTAGCTCTTGATAATATTGTTCATAGTATTGAATCGCATCACCCACATCATCTTGCCAGTAGCTATTTTTTAATACTTCAGCTGTTGGATAGATTGCCGGATCTTCCGTGATTTCTTTTGGTAAGACTTTTTTCGCTTCAAGGTTCGCCGTTGGATAACCAATTGCCAAGGTTAATTTTTCAGCGGCTTTCGCACCTAACATATAGTTGATAAGTTTGTGCGCACCGTCCGGATTTTTAGAGGTAACAGGAATGGCTAAAGTATCCACCCAAAGTACCGGCCCTTCTTTTGGGAACACCATGTCTAAAGGTGCTTGTTCTTTTTTCGCAATACGCACAGAACCGTTCCATAATTGACCCACTTCTACTTCACCGGAAATAAAAGAGTTTGCCGGGTTATCAGAGTTGAAAGAAAGCACATTCGGACGTAATTTCAACAATTCCTCATAAGCCTGTTTGATAATTGCTGGATCTTGCGTATTAGGATCTTGACCAATTTTCAATAAGGCAATGTTGAATACTTCACGGGCATCATCTAATAATTGTACTTTATTCGCAAATTCCGGTTTCCATAAATCACCCCAAGAGGTGAAATCGGTACCTTTGTAGCTATTGGTGTTGAATGCAATACCCGGCGCACCTAATAATTGTGGAAGGGAATATTTGTTGCCTTTGTCGTAAGGCTTGTCGAGCCAATCAGGGTCTAATTCTTTAATGACAGGTAATTTGCTGTGGTCAAGTTCTTTTAACATACCTTCGCGTGCCATTTTGGATACGAAGTAGTTAGACGGCGCAATCACATCATAACCGCCGGCAGCCCCTTGGGTCTTGATTTTTGCATACATGGTTTCGTTGGATTCAAGGCTGGAAACAATAACCTTGATGCCGGTTTCTTTCGTGAACTCATCTAAAAGTCCATCCGGCACATATTCCGTCCATGTATAAAGATACACGGTATCATTTGCAGGCGCTTCAGCTTTAGGGGCTTCCGGCGCGGTTTGCGCTTGTTTGTTGTCTTTCTCGTTACAACCTGTCAGGGCAACAGCGATCATACTTGCGGTGAATAAACCGGCAAATTTTTTCATTTTTGTTTGTTCTCCGTAAAAGAGGTGAAAAAAAACCACCTGCATAAAATGCAGGTATAAAAAAACGCCTTGATTGTGCGTCAAGGCGTATTGTATGTGATATTAAATTATTTGTGAAACATTATTACGACTAGATGTCTTTGTGTTTTCTGCCGATAAATTGGCTGGCAACTACGAGTAATAATGAAAGCACGATCATGATGGTTGCAAGTGCGTTTACTTCCGGTGTCACACCGGTTTTCACCAAGGAGAAAATACGCAACGGCAGGATTTCATAGCTTACACCGCTCACGAAAGAAGACACCACAACATCATCGAGCGAGATGGTAAAGCTTAATAACCAACCGGATACCACCGCAGGTAACGCAAGCGGCAGGATGATTTTGCGTAAAATCGTCACTTCACTGGCACCCAAATCTTTCGCGGCTTCTAACATCCTTGCATCGAAACCATTTAAGCGAGAGAAAATGGTGACGGTGACATAAGGCAAACAGAAGGTCACGTGTGCCAACAATAAGGACCAGAAACCTAAAGAAATCCCCACAACCATAAACAACGCAAGCAATGATACCGCCATCACGATATCCGGCGACATCATCACGATAAACAACATACCACTTACGGCTTGTTTGCCACGGAAACGATAGCGATAAAGCGCAATCGCAGTTAAACCGCCCACAATGGTAGCGAGGGTTGCTGCAAAGAAAGCAATCGTTACAGAATGAATCGCTGCTTGAATTAAAGTATCATTGTTAAACAGCCGTTCATACCAGTTCCAGCTAAAGCCTTTCCAACTTAAGCCATAACGGTCTTCGTTGAAGGAGTTAGTCACCAAAATAATAATCGGGATATACAAATAAGCGTATACCACAAACATAAAGATATTACGTAGTAAACGGCTCATTATTCTAACTCCACTTTCTTATTCAATAGTTTATTGGCACGGTAGTACACAAAAATTAACAAGGCCATGAGAATCGTTAAGCCGATACTGATTGCTGAACCGAATGGCCAGTTGCGTGAAATTAAGAATTCACTCTTAATCACGTTACCCACAAGTAAGACTTTCGCACCACCAAGTAAGTCCGCGACATAGAACATGCCCATTGCCGGTAACAATACCAACAGGCAACCTGCCACAATGCCCGGCATGGTGAGTGGTAAAATCACACGGAAGAAACGTTGAAACGCATTAGCGCCTAAGTCTTTTGCGGCTTCCAATAAACGTCCGTCTAATTTTTCAATCGCGGAGTAAAGTGGCAAAATCATAAATGGCAGAAGCAAATAGACTAAACCGATGATCACCGCCACCTCTGTGTTTAGAATGCGAATCGGTTCACTCAAAATGCCCATATCCATCAACATAGTATTCAACACGCCTTTCACACCAAGAAACACTTTCATACCATAAATACGAATCAGTGAGTTTGTCCAGAATGGCAATACCACAAGGAACAATAAGAGCGGTCGATATTTCGGATGAATTTTACTGACCATAAAGGCGAATGGATAGCCGATCAGTAAGCAAATAATGGTGGCAATGCCCGACATATACAATGAATTCCACACCACCTGTGCATAAAGCGGATTAAATAGGTTGATGTAGTTATCCAAGTTAAATGGCAAGGCATAAAAGTTACTACCATCTCGGGTTAAGAAACTTACGACTAATACCAATAAGTTTGGAATTAGCACAAAGAAAATGAGCCAACCGAAGATAATCGCAACAGTAATTTTCTGAAATTTATTATTGATTATCTTCATCGTTGAGTACAACCTCCCAACCTTCGTGCCATGTAATACCTACGCGTTGACCAACACTGTGATCCATATGCGGGTCATCTTCATTAAAGAATTCGCTGACTAATACGCGTTTACCGTTATGTTCGAATTCCACGGTAGATTCCAATGTCATGCCTTTATAAGTGCGGTCGATAATGTGACCGATAATCGCGTTAGAATGTTCGTGTTCATCCAGCTCTTCAATCACAATATCTTCAGGACGAAGCAACACTTGAAGTTGTTGATCTTTTTCGACCGGAATATCGGTATAAATATCACAAATGCGGCCTTCCACATTAGCAAGCACTACATTGTCTGATTTGCGTTCAATGACGGCTGCATCAAAAACATTAATTTCACCGATGAAACGTGCCACAAACAAGTTTGCCGGATCTTCATAAATCTCACGTGGAGAACCGTCTTGTGCAATTTTACCTTTACGCAATAAGACAATACGATCAGACATCGTAATCGCTTCTTCTTGGTCGTGCGTAACGAAAATAAAGGTAATGCCTAATTGGCGCTGTAATTGCTTTAACTCGTATTGCATTTTTTTACGCAATTTGTAGTCCAACGCAGAAAGAGATTCGTCAAGCAATAAGACTTTAGGTTTATTGACGACCGCACGAGCAATCGCGATACGCTGTTGTTGTCCGCCTGAAAGCTGGGTTGGTTTACGTTCCGCCATTTCTTCCAACTGCACCATACGCAATGCCTCTAACACACGAGGTTTGATCTCGCTTTCCGGCACTTTTTGCATGCGCAAACCGAAAGCCACGTTTTCAAAAATCGTCATGTGCGGGAACAAAGCATAGCTTTGGAATACGGTGTTGATGTGACGTTTTTCTGCCGGCACATTGGTAATGTCTTCACCATCCAAAATAATGTTACCGGAATCTAATTCTTCCAATCCTGCCAATAAACGCAACACGGTAGTTTTACCACAACCGGATGGGCCAAGAATGGTGACAAATTCACCGTTATTAATGGTTAAATTAAAATCGTTAATAATGGTATTGGAACCGTAGGATTTTTTGATTGAACGAAGCTCAATAATTGGCTTGTTTTGAACCGAGTTTTCCACTAGCTTTGGTTTTCTCCCTAACGTACCGAAGTTTTTCGATAAAAATTAGAAACAAATACTTATCATAAAAGATAAGCGGCGATGATAAATATGAGCTGCTAATGATATAGTGATTAGCCCCCAATGAAAAGACATTAATCACAAATTTAACTGCCTCTTTTTGCACAGACAAATTAACCGCTTTTACATTTAAACTTGCTACATAGCATACAAAAAAATGTTCAGGTTAAATCTCCGTCAATGCAAGGCATAATAGGCCCCATTAAGGGGCATGAATAATCACAAAAGAGGCGTCATCGCCTTTGGTAACCCAAAGCACACACGTCTTACCGGCATTTTCTTTCGGCAATTCAATGGTGGTTTCCCCTTTCTCATTGGTTGCTTGTGCCTCTATTTCTTCTGCCGTTGCCGTCACGAGACGAATGGTTGCGCCCTCAATCGGTTCGCCGGTGGCTAAGGATTTTACCTTAACGACATACTTACCACTGTCCTCCATCTCCGTTATCACGTCAAAATCGGTTAAAACAAGCAAGCGATAGTCCGTCAATTTGTCTGTCACCTGATCGATGTCATTTTTGACCGCACTTTCCACTTCCGTTTTCCCTGCTGGTACAGGAACTTCAGCTTTTAACCAAAAAATGCCTTTCGGAGGTAGCCCTTTTTCAGCTAAATCCACGGAAAGAAAATCAAAGTAACGTGGATTTTCACCTTCGGTATGTAACGTCTCTGTTTTGAAAAGCGTTGTTTTTTCCGGCTTAAAGAAAGCCAAATCTGATGATCGAAGAGATGGCGCGCTCCAATTAATCATTGAAAGTACTTGTGTTTTCGATAATGGTGCAACATCTAATATTACACTTTGCACATTACGTATTTTTAAATTAATTTTGCTATTCCAGTATTGCGGAAGAAGATCATCTTGACCGACAAACTCTACATGATGCGGATAATGAGGTAAGCAAGCTAAACTGCCTAATGGATCTTTAAAACGATAACCCCCTTTTGCGGTGAACTCATTATTTAAAATAAAATACACGCAACGTTCTTCCGGTACGCTCAGACGAAAAGCCGTTTTTGTCGTATAAGATTGCCCCTCACCAAGAAGCTCCGGCTTAATCACCTCGCCCTGCAACAGGGCGGATTCATTTAATTTTTCATAAGACCACGTTTCACCTTTCGGCAAAGCTGGCAGTAACACCGCAACCAAACTATCCGCAATATCCTCTGCATTCACTTCGTTGTTAAAATGCAGTGTTAGCACCTGATCAAGGACATCTTCCTCATCATTTACAAAAGAAAATGTGCTTTGTGTATTTTTCAAACTAAATTCATTCGGAATAGCAATTAGGGGAATGCCAACATCTTTATCCAATGTATTTCCGCCTAATTTCGATTGTAGTGACTTCAAGAGGCTAATTTGCACAAACTCATCCTCTTGTGTTGCGAGCGCTAACGGCTCAGAACGAATCCACGCTTCAAGCTGATTATCAGAATAGGTGACGTGAAAAGGCAACGTTTTTATTAGCGTAGCCTCTTTTCCCTTCGGTTGTTGAGCTAACTTAAATTCAATGGCGTGTTCCAGCACTTTCGGATCGACCGGATGAGAGAAAACAATATGACCCACTGCATAATGCTGTCCTGAAATAGCATCTTGAGAAAATTCCCCTTCTGCACGGACGACACTAAAGGGTGCTGTTTTGACCGTTTGAGGTTGGGTAACTTCCGGTGCATAGGATAAGCTTGCGTTAAGTAGTTGTCTATCTAGTGTCACCTGATATTCTTGCCCCGCTGCCCAATCTTGCGCCGGCAAAAAAGCCAGTGCGTGTTCATTTTCCCATGTCCACTGCCCTTTCACTGATGGAAGAAGCTTAATGCCCTGCGCAATAGGTGCTTTTACTTGATTGGGTGCAACAATATTTGCGCTAAAATCAATCACTAACGGTGCAATTATTTCTCCCCCTTCAGCCTGATACTGTGTTGGTTGAATCGGGTTTAACGTGATTTTAACCCCATTAGGATCGTTAAATTTTTGCTCTTGATGCCAGTAATATCCACCACCGGCAACCGCGCATACCAGAAGTCCCAAAAACAAATATGTCGATTTTTTCATTTATTGATGATCTCCGCTATTTAACAATGCGATATTGCGTACGTATTAATTTGTCCCACCTACGGTAATTTGATCGATCTTCAATGCCGGTTGCCCCACACCTACCGGAACACTTTGCCCCTCTTTACCACAAGTGCCAACACCATGATCCAATTCAACTTCATCCGCAACCATGGACACATTTTGCATCACTTCAATGCCGCTGCCGATTAAGGTTGCACCCTTCACCGGCTTGGTGATTTTGCCTTTTTCGATCAAATAAGCTTCAGACGTAGAAAACACGAATTTGCCGGAGGTAATATCCACCTGGCCGCCACCAAAGTGCGGTGCAAAAATGCCCTGTTCTACGGACGCCACTAAATCCTCAAATTTATCTTTGCCTGCCAACATATAGGTATTGGTCATGCGTGGCATTGGCAAATGGGCATAGGATTCACGACGTCCATTGCCTGTCGGTTGCACGCCCATCAAACGGGCATTCATTTTATCTTGCATGTATTTCTGCAAAATACCGTCTTTAATTAGCACGTTATGTTGGCTCGGCACACCTTCATCGTCAACGGTGACTGATCCTCGGCGATCCATTAAAGTGCCATCATCCACGATTGTGCATAACGGCGATGTGACTAATTCGCCGATTTTGCCGGTAAACAATGAACTTTCTTTACGATTAAAATCGCCTTCCAAGCCGTGCCCTACTGCTTCATGTAATAACACACCCGGCCAACCTGCGCCCAACACCACCGGCATTAATCCTGCCGGTGCCGCCACCGCACCTAAATTTACCAATGCTTGACGCACCGATTCTTTCGCAAAATAGACCGCTCTTTGCTCACCTTGATAGCTTTCAAAGAACCACTCTAAGCCGAAACGACCGCCTGCGCCCGCACTGCCACGCTCACGCTTACCGTCCTGCTCTACCAACACGGAAACCGATAAACGAATGAGTGGGCGAATATCTGCCGCCAAGGTGCCATCTGTGGCCGCAACTAGCATTTCTTCATATACCATGCTCAAGCCGGCATTCACCTGCACCACTCGCGGGTCTTCCGCACGGGCGGTTCTATCCACCAAACGCAATAATTCAATTTTTTGTTCTTGGCTTAAGCTGTATAACGGATTAATGGGTTGATAACGCAGCGGTGCGTCCACCGGATTAAATCTGACCGGCAGAATAAAATTACATTGGGAAGGTTGTGCAATGCCGCGCACCGCTTGGGCGCATTGTTGCAAATTGGCTAAATTAATTTGGTCAGAATAGGCAAAACCGGTTTTCTCACCACTGACTGCACGCACGCCTACGCCGCGATCAATATGAAATCCGCCTTCTTTAATAATCCCGTCTTCTAATACCCAGTTTTCATCCTGACTCAGCTGAAAATATAAATCGCCATAATCTACGTTGCGTTGCGCTAAGGTATCAAACAGATTAGACAAATCTGATAATGCTAAATTATTGCGAACTAATAGGGAGTCGGTCACTTGCTTTAACATGAAATCACACTCAAAAATAAATCAAAAACATAAAAAAATTGCTTAGAATTATAGCGAATTTCTACCTAAAGCAAAAAGAAAAGTTAGCAAAATAAAGAGGATAAATTCATTCCCATGAAAAACGGGCTTAAACTTTTTGAGGTATTCTCTTTGCGTGAGATCAAGTTTTTTTATGATTACTCACCGGATTACCATGTTTGTAGTATGGCTCATTTCATTTCACGTTTTATACTCCTCCCCACCTTTATTACAGCAACCTATAAAAAATCATGGAAAATCCATTTACTGCTAACTGGACATCAAAAGGTCATACGCTTTGTTTAGGTCATTGGGAAATCAGTTATAACGGACTGCCTCTTACACTTCCTGCTGAACGACGGGATAAAGATATGGGAACACAAAATATTTATAATTTCATGGATCCCGAAGATGAACTTTATTTAGAAGGCTTAGATGAAAATGATTGGATACTCGCTAACATGGATTGGTTATCTGATTTATTTATTCAATACAATATTCCATTAGAAGAAGAGTATATGCGGGCATTTTACCAAGCCGTAAATCCAGAGGATTGGCGTTGTGGTAGCTGTGGTGGGTGTATTTAGATAATCAATAAATAAAAAATCAATTAGCACACCAAACATCCAATATCATAATCCGGCTTCTGGCGGCTAATTGATGTTTATTATTTTAGTTAATTCTCATCCTGTTCTTTTTCTTCCACTTTCGCCACCGCACCGTTAATCGTTAGGCAAATCTCAGTAGAAATTAAATGCGTTAAGATCGTGGCTAATTCCTGTAGTTTTTCCGTATTGGCTGTGCCACTTTCATTGAAATAGCCTTGTTCTTTTAAGCTATTCGTAAAAGCAGAGAAAACTGCTTTATCAAAAAATTCCGGTGCATTAATGCCATGCAGAACAGACAAGCGTTGCGCCACAGACTGACTTTCTTTTTCCAAATTCGCACGAGAAATCAATGGATTATTTTGCAATAAGTTCACGGTGATGTAGTAACGTTGCAAAATTTCACGCACACCGGCAGACCACAATTGTAGCATCCGAATATTCGGCTTATTGATAGTCAGCATATTTTCACTGTGTTTAATAATATTTTGCCGTTGAAATTCTTGAATAATCTGCTCTACTCGCTCGGCAATTTGCGCTTCTTCATTAAAATGCAGGAATAATTCACTTCGCAAGAACGGATAAATTTTCAATACACTATCCAACACTAACGTTTTTTGAATCGCTTCATAATGCAACACAATACTGGCAACCAGTGAGGGCAAGACAAAAAGGTGCTGGATATTATTGCGGTAGTAGGTCATTAATACAGCAGAAGAACGTTCCAAGCGAACAATTTCACCAAAATTGTCTTTTTCTACCAAAATACCAACGCGATCCAAACTTAATACATGCTCAAGCATAATTTCCGGTTTTTCCGTTGGAATCACCACATCATCGGAATATGGCACGTTTTGCAAGAATTGTTGATAACTGGCAAGCTGCTCTAACAATTGTTCACGAGATAGCGCACGTTGTCGGGAGGATAACAACGCTGTACCGGTTAAGTTCATGGCATTCACTGCTGCCGCTTTGTTAATATTCACCATTACTTGATGAGAGACCGCATCAACCGCTTTGTTAAACCATTGTGGGCGATCTTCCAATGGAGCTTTCCATTCCGGGAAATGCTGGTTTAAATAATTGCTTAAAGTAATCGGCTCACCAAAATTCACATAACCTTTGCCCAAATTGCGTAACTTTTTGATCACACGTAACACTAAACCGGCATTTTCTTTTTCTTTTGCCGCTCCACGCAGCTCTTTTGCGTATGTGTCCACTTCTAAAACGTGTTCATACCCCACATACACCGGCACGACAGAAATCGGTCGGGTTTGTTGCTGCTGTAAGGCTTGCAAAGTCATCGACATCATGCCGGTTTTTGGCGCTAACAAGCGACCAGTACGGGAACGCCCGCCTTCAATAAAGTATTCCACAGAATAACCACGATGGAACAATTCCGCCAAATATTCACGGAAAATGGTGGAATACAAGCGATTGCCTTTAAAGGTACGACGAATAAAGAATGCCCCACCACGGCGGAACATGCCCCCAACTGGCCAGAAATTTAGGTTAATTCCGGCGGCGATATGTGGCGGTACCAAACCTTGGTGATATAACACATAGGAAAGCAAGAGATAGTCAATATGACTACGATGGCAAGGCACATACACGATTTCATGCCCCTCTAACGCTAATTTCCGCACGCGATCAGCATTTTCCACATCGATACCTTGATAAAGTTTATTCCATAGCCAACGTAAGAAACGATCTGCCATGCGTAAGCCTTCATAACTCACATTGGCAGCTATTTCATCTAAAATTTTTTCGGCTTCTTTGTAGGCTTTTTCTTTACTGATATTTTTGCTTTTCGCTTCATCCTCAATGGCCGCCAATATCACCGGTTGTTGCAATAGTTTATTAAACATCGCTTGGCGATTAGGCAAACGCGGGCCAGTCGCAGAAATCCGCTGCTTAGCAAAGTGTATTTTTGCCACGCGGGCGAGTTTTTGTGCAATTTTCTGATCAAAGCCATGCTCACGCGTCATATAACGCAAAGATACCGCTTGAGAAAAACGTACAAAAGTATCCCGTCCAAACCAGAGTGCTGCGATGGTTTTTTGTAGTCCGTTTAACAAACGCAAATTCGGTAAGCCGGTTTTGTCTTCGCGTCCCGGCGCTCTTCCCCACAAAACCGAAACCGGAATGAGTTGAACATCTAATTCTGGCAAAGTGCGGTGCAATTCCAAATAGTTATTGAAGATCGTGATGGTTTCTTTCTTCGCACCTTTGGATTTAAAAAAGCGCCGTCCTTCATCTAAAAAGACAAAACGTGGCAAAACACGCCCGTTAATTTCATTTTGCTCCAAGGGATCCGGTAAACCAACACTCAAACAGTTTTTACGGAAAATCACAAAGTCGGTTTCAGAGGTGTAAGGCAACACATAAACAACGGGTTGCGCAACATTCAGTGCTAATTCTTCAATAGGGTGATGTGGAATCGGATTATTTTTTACTAAAATCGACAATGGCAACTCGAGCAATTTTCGATAAGCATTAAGAAAACTCGCCATAATAAATGTCCTTGTTATAACGTCATATCACTAAAAGGTTGTCAAACTTGCGCTAGTTTAGCATAAAAATTTTACTGAATTAGTGACCTACGACACAATTCTCAGATAACGTCATCATTCGCACTATCTTTTACCAAAGAAAAGATTGCACCGCTTATTTTTCTGTATATAATACCAGTTATTTATGTATATATAAACAGGATGAATATTATGAAACCACTCACAGCCCGCCAACAAGAAGTCTATGATTTTCTTAAACATCATCTGGAAACCACAGGTATGCCACCAACGCGAGCGGAGATTTCAAAAGAGTTAGGGTTTCGCTCTCCTAATGCAGCAGAAGAACATTTGAAGGCTTTGGCGAAAAAAGGTGTCATTGAAATTGTTTCCGGTGCATCACGTGGCATTCGTCTTTTATTGGAAGACAATCATGCAGAAGAAGAACCCGGCCTCCCCCTCATTGGCCGCGTTGCCGCCGGTGAACCGATTTTAGCCGAACAGCATATCGAAGGCACATATCATGTTGATCCTGCAATGTTTAAACCACAAGCGGATTTTCTGCTCAAAGTGTATGGGCAATCCATGAAAGACATTGGTATTTTAGATGGCGACTTACTAGCAGTGCATAGCACAAAAGATGTGCGCAATGGTCAAGTTGTGGTTGCTCGGATTGAAGATGAAGTGACAGTAAAACGCTTGGAGCGTAAAGGTTCGATGATTTACTTACACGCTGAAAACGAAGAATTTGCCCCAATTGTCGTAGATTTAACCCAACGTCCGCATTTTGAAATCGAAGGTATCGCAGTCGGCATTATTCGTAATAATGCTTGGATGTAAAAACGCCCAAGGGGAAAAAACACTGAAAAAAATGACCGCACTTTTATTGCAAAAACTCGGATTCCGTGTATAATTTGCGCCCTCAGTCACGTCCGAATAAGTTCCTTGCTTCCACAAGATTGGTGACTGGTCTTAACGTTGGAGGCTGATTAACCCGTAAGGAGCAGTAATGCGTCACTACGAAATCGTGTTTATGGTCCACCCGGATCAAAGCGAGCAAGTACCAGGGATGATTGAACGTTATACCGGTTCTGTAAAAGAAGCCGGCGGTCAAATTCATCGCCTAGAAGATTGGGGTCGCCGTCAATTAGCATACCCAATTAACAAATTACATAAAGCACACTATGTGCTTATGAATGTAGAAGCGCCTCAACAAGTCATCGACGAGCTAGAAACGACTTTCCGTTATAATGATGCTGTATTGCGCAGCCTTGTTATTCACACTAAGCACGCCGTAACCGAAGCGTCCCCAATGGTTAAAGCAAAAGATGATCGTAAAGCTTTAACTGAAGTTGAATCCAACGATTTTGAGGATGCTGAAGAGTAATTTGAACATTGATAATCGTTTATCCATTATTGGTGTTGTCGCCAATAATCCTAAACGACGCAAAAGCCCGAACGGAATCGAACATTGCCAATTTTTATTGGAACATCGTTCGAGCCAGCAAGAAGCAAATTTAATGCGACAAGCCTGGTGTAAAATGCCCGTTCAAATTAGTGGCAATCAATTAGTAGAAAAAACTCAAGGCATTACGGTCGGCAGTAAAGTATTAATTCTAGGTTTCTTAACCACCCATCAATTAAATAATGGGTCAACACAATTAGTCCTACATGCCGAGCAAATCGAATTTATAGATTAGGAGACTAGCCAAATGGCACGTTATTTCCGTCGTCGTAAGTTCTGCCGTTTCACAGCGGAAAATGTTGTTGAAATCGATTACAAAGATATCGCTACATTAAAGAACTACATTTCTGAAAGCGGCAAAATTGTACCAAGCCGCATTACCGGTACTCGTGCGAAGTACCAACGCCAATTAGCTCGCGCGATCAAACGCGCACGTTATTTAGCGTTATTACCTTACTCTGATACACATCATCACTAAGAAGGGGAAGGTCAAATGCAAGTAATTCTTTTAGATAAAATTGCACACTTAGGTAAAGTGGGCGATCAAGTCAATGTGAAATCCGGTTTCGCACGTAACTACTTAATCCCACAAGGTAAAGCAGTTATGGCAACCAAAGCGAACATTGAACATTTCGAAGCACGCCGTGCAGAATTAGAAGAAAAAGCAGCTCAAGCATTAGCCGCTGCTGTTGACCGTGCAGCACGCTTAGAAGCATTAGGTTCTGTAACCATCGCGTCTAAAGCGGGTGACGAAGGTCGTTTATTCGGTTCTATCGGTACTCGTGACATCGCTGATGCAATCACTGCAAAAGGCGTTGAAGTGGCGAAAAGTGAAGTGCGTTTACCAAACGGTTTAATCCGTACACTTGGTGAACATGAAGTGACTTTCCAATTCCATGGTGAAGTCTTCTCTCACTTAAACGTTGTTATCGTTGCTGAATAATTCAGTTTTACGAAAAAAGCCCGGTTTAATGCCGGGCTTTTTATATCGGCGTTATCACAAATTTAATTCCGTCCATATTTGAAAACGACCAATCATCCAAAATGAAATCTAAGCAAAGCGGATTGTCCGGATAAAAACTTCCTTGTTTCCAATAAAAACGGTATAATTCGCACCGAATTTTCATATGAGATCCCGCCAACAGATGCCGGCGGGAAAACCGATTAATTATTTTTAGAGGATCAAATGGCAAAAGAAGATTGCATTGAAATGCAAGGTACAATTCTGGAAACCTTACCAAACACCATGTTTCGCGTTGAGTTAGAAAACGGCCATGTGGTAACTGCACATATTTCGGGCAAGATGCGTAAGAACTATATTCGTATTTTAACTGGTGATAAAGTCACCGTAGAAATGACACCCTACGATTTAAGCAAAGGCCGCATCATTTTCCGTAGCCGTTAATGTTCGCCTCACCGAATCAACAAAAACACCGGATATTCTCCGGTGTTTTTGTTTTTTAAGTTGTTGGATATTGCATCTTTTTCAAAATACGACGCTGAACAAATCCACCCAAGAAATGTAGCAAGAAAAAGACCGCACTTAGAATAAATAAAGGAGTATCACCTAATACGGCATAAGGCGTTTTGCCTTCTGTCGGCGCGATCTTATGCGTAAGTACGGTTTCCACAAATTGTGGTGCTTGTGCCACGATTTCCCCTTGTGCATTAATAAATGCGGTAACACCTGTATTCGTGGCTCGAATGACAGGTTTACCAAACTCTAATGCTCGCATTTGTGCCATTTGCAAATGTTGCCATGGGCCAATAGAATTGCCAAACCACGCATCATTAGAAATGGTTAAAATGAAATCGGAATCCGCTACCTTATTTTTCTGTAACTGAGCGCCCAAAATAATTTCATAACAAATCGCCGCTGTGAAATTAACATTTTTTGCTGAGAGTGGTTTTTGAACAAAATCACCACTTTGAAAAGCTGACATCGGCAAATTAAACACCGTTCCAAGCGGGCGTAAAAGGCTTTCTAACGGGACATACTCGCCAAACGGCACTAAATGATGTTTATTATAGCGGTTAGGCGTTTTTAGCTCATAAGGCATCACTTTATTACCAACTACCGCAATAGAATTGAATAATTTACCCAGAGACTCATCACGATAAATCGTTCCAATCATCACTTCTGTATTCGTTTTTTCCGCTATGGATTGGAGCATTTGGAAAAATGGTTGGATATTATTTTCATAAGTAGGAAATGCCGCTTCCGGCAAAATAATTAAATCTGTTTTCCCCAAATTATCGCCAATCAATCGTCCATACTTTTCCATGGTTTGAGACAAATAATTCGGATCCCATTTTAAATTTTGCTCAATATTGCCTTGAACTAAGGTGATATTCACGGCTTTTTCAGGGATCTCTTGCACATATTTTGCTTTGGACGTATAACCGGCAAGCAAAGCAACAACGGCTAGAATCAAGACATTCGCCACCGCCATCGTGATCTTGCGTGGTGCGCTTAGCCATGCAAAAACGCCGTTAAAAATGACCGCACTCACAAACATCGTAAAAAATGTTAATCCGGTAACACCAAAAATCGGTGCAATGCCTGCAAAAGGACTCTCAATCTGCGTATAGCCAAACTGCAACCAAGGAAAACCGGTGAAGACCCAACCGCGCAGAAATTCCGTAAACGTCCACAGTACCGGATACATCACTGCTCGTTGCACTTGCAGACGACCTACCAAATAGGCAAATAGGAGCGGATATAAAGATAAATAGGCTGCCAACACAACCACTAAGAAATAGCTCACCACCAGAGGTGCGTCGCCGAATTGATGAATACTGACGTGCAACCAATTGACGCCAAATGTGAAAAAACCTAAGCCCCATAAAAAGGCAGAAAAAAGTGCGGTGGATTTTTGTGGCGTTTTTATTGCCCAAATTAATCCTAACAAGGAAATATAAGATAGCGGCCAGTAATTGAAAGGTGCGAAGGCAAATACGCCAATAACACCGGAAAACAGTGCGATAAGGTAAGTTAAGTATTTATTCATCACGCAAACGGCGTACGCCTCCCAGCACACACCCCTAATATGTTGTTATTGAATGAAATAAACGGCACGCGTTAGAAAAGCGCGTGCCATCGTTAAAGATATAATGAAAAATCAAGTTAAAACGAAAACTATTCGATAATCTCTTCTGTTTTTTCCTTCTCCGGCAGGTTTTCATCCGGCACGGTAACACGCAACTGGATAATACGTCGGCTGTCGGCAGACGTCACTTTAAAGTGGAGATTTTCCAGCGTAATTTCCTCGCCACGTTTCGGTAAATAACCAAAGGCCTGCATAATCAATCCACCGATAGTATCCACTTCTTCGTCAACAAATTGCGTGTTAAATTGCTGATTAAAATCATCAATATCCGTCAACGCGCGCACGGCATAAGTGTGTCGGGAAAGCTGACGAATATCTGCCACATCTTCTTCATCAAATTCGTCTTCAATGTCTCCAACAATTTGCTCTAATACGTCTTCAATGGTAACCAAACCTGAGACGCCACCAAATTCATTCACGACAATGGCCATGTGGAAACGTTCGGAGCGAAAATCTTTTAGCATTCTGTCCACACGTTTACTTTCCGGCACAATCATTGTCGGGCGAATGACATCAAGCAGATTAAATTCTTCTGCACTGGCACGCAAATATTTCAACAAATCTTTGGCGTGCAAAATGCCGACAATATTGTCGCGATCATCTGCGTCTTTAATTACCGGAAAACGGGAATGCGCTGATGCAATAATGACATCCAAACAGGAATCTAGATCCTGCTCCGCTTCAATAAAGACAATTTGAGAACGCGGGATCATGATATCACGCACGCGCAATTCGGCGATTTCCATCACGCCCTCAATCATTTCGCGGGTATTTTGATCGATTAAATCGTTTTGTTCGGAATCACGAATGACTTCCACTAAGTCTTCACGATTTTTCAGTTCGCCTTGGAAAAAGCGCCCGAAAAGAGATTGGAAAAAGGATTGTTTACTGGCTTCAGGTTGATTGGTCGAGTGTTCTTCGTTCATAAAAAATTTAATCATTACCGTCGGATTGACGAATAAAAAGTACCATATTTACATTCAAAGCGCAAAAATAAGCATAAAGTGCGGTGATTTTTTATAAGAAATTTGTCCTAGGTCACAAATTCATTTAAACATTCCGCATGCCCTCTTTACGCTTACCTTGCTTGTTTAATTTGCCATTTAATCCACACACGAATTTAGCGTAACGCGCGTTCAACTTCTGCCGCTTTAATTAAAAACGCCTTACGTTCTGCTGTGGTCATACTGCTACTAGTGCCGGGAAGTTTTACCGTAATCGGATTGACCGGACGCCCGTTAATATGAAATTCATAGTGCAAGTGCGGTCCCGTTGACCCGCCGGTATTCCCCGATAGCGCAATTCTTTCCCCTTTTTTGACCGTTTGTCCTGCTGTCACTAAAGGACGGCTCAAATGCATATAAACGGTTTGGTATTCACGCGAATGTCGAATCACCACATAACGGCCGGCACCACGGGCTTGATAAGCAATTTTTTCTACTGTTCCATCCGCCGGCGCAATCACCGGTGTACCTGTCGGCATGGCGAAATCCACCCCTTTATGCGGTGCAATTCGGCCAGTAATCGGGTGGCGGCGAACAGGGTTAAACGGCGAGGAAATCCGCGCTTGACGTTGCAATGGGTAACGCGCAAAACCTCTGCCTAAGGTTTCACCTTGGCGATTATAATAACGCCCGTTATCAGCTTGGATCGCATAATAGCTCTTACCGTTACTGATAATGTGAATCGCCTCCACATTTCCCTGTCCGGTGAGCTTGCCATCTAAATATTCACGAGAGACCAAAATGGAAATTTTTGTGCCTTTACTTAACTGTTTTAGGCTCACTTGCCACTGTAAGGCGGAGAACAACTGATAAATTTGGCGACTTTCCAGTCCCATGCTCTTCAAACTATTCACAAAAGACGTTTCCATGCTACCGCGTAAAACATCCCGCTTCCATGTGCTTTTCTTTTCGATGATTTGCCGTTTAAATTGTCCGCTTGCTTGCAATTCGTAAGTATGCTCTTTCTTTTGAGAAACAAGCCAGTTCAAATATTCTAATTTTCCATCATTATCCAAAATCCAGTAAAACTGTTGCCCTGCCTGTAAGTGCTTTAATTCGGGATAGGCTTCGGTCAACTGCTTGCCGGTCTCATCATCTAATCCGGAAAGCTCCAAGACATCCTTTAGTGTTTCCCCTTTCACAACGGTGTGGCTGAATTGTTCTTTAATCCGAATAGCCTGATCGGCCACATCTAAAATATTCGCCACCACATCTTTAGCATCATTCGGCAACCCCTCTAATCCATCAAATTCATCATGGGTTGTGACTTCTTCCGCTTCGTCATCTTGCCCAAGGTCATCCTCATAAGAGGTTGCATTATTATCTTCGGTATTCAACCCACGAGTATCCGCAAGAATTTGTGAGGATTGCAAGGTTTCATTCGCAAACGAGGTCGTGTAGGCAGATGCGGGATAGAGTGCATCGGCGAGAATGTCTTGAAATTGATTCGTGCTTGAAGTGAGCTCATTCGTCATGGAAGAATCAAGATGAAGAGGATAAGCCATGGTTTCCGCTTTATCGGAAGCACTGTCGTTTAAGCGTAAAAAAACACCAAGTGCAATTGAGCAAATCGCAATAAAAAAAATAACGGCTTTTATACGAGATTTTCTTTTACGGCGATCTCTAGCCAACATAATATACTGCACAGCACCAACTTCCTTTACAACAAACCCTTCATCAGAATAGTAGTTACGACCACATGAATAAAAAAAAATTCATCAAAACATAAATTAAAATGAATCTCGTCATTATACACAGAAATTTGCGTTCAACTTGTTAAACTTCAAAAAATAAGTTATTTTTAGCGCAATTTTTCCTCAAAACAAAATGCCAAAATTCATATGCAAATCAATGCAATTAAATTGCCTTTAGTTGAATTAAAAAATATTAATGTGAAATACGGGCAACACGTGGCGTTAAGCAACATTAACTTGACAGTTTATCCCAACTCCATTATTACCATTGTCGGTCCAAACGGTGGAGGTAAATCAACCTTGTTAAAAGTCTTGCTAAAATTACAACAGCCCACGTCAGGTCAAGTCATTTATAACAAACATATTCGTATTGGCTATGTGCCGCAAAAAATCCATTTGGATCATAATCTTCCCATCACTGTGGAGAAATTTTTATCCCTAAAAAAAGGCATTGGACAACAAGACATTCAAGAAGCGATGATGCGCTTGTCAATTACCCATTTAATGCACAACAGTATGCAAAAGCTCTCCGGTGGCGAAATGCAACGGGTGCTATTGGCGCGAGCGATGTTAAATAAACCGAATTTATTGGTCTTGGATGAACCGACTCAAGGGGTGGATATGACCGGCCAGGCAGAACTCTACCAGCTGATCAATCAAACCCAAAAGCAACTTAATTGCGCCATTTTAATGGTATCCCATGACTTACATATTGTGATGGCAGACACCAATGAAGTGCTTTGTGTCAATCAGCATATTTGCTGTGCCGGCACGCCGGAAACCGTGTCTAATGACCCGACATTTATTCACTTTTTTGGCGATCAATTTTCTAAAAACATTGCAGTTTATACCCACCATCACAATCATCGTCATGATATGCATGGGGATATCTGCAACATGGAACCGAAACACTCCCACGCAAGGTAATATGATGTTTGATATTCTTTTTCCCGCTTGGCTTACAGGCATGATACTTTCGCTCATCACCGCGCCCCTCGGGGCTTTTGTTGTTTGGCGAAAAATGGCTTACTTTGGCGATACCCTATCCCACTCTGCCCTCCTTGGCGTGGCGTTGGGTATTTTTCTGCAAATCAATCCGTATATCGCCATTCTCATCCTCACGTTACTGCTTTCCGTTGTGATGGTTTGGCTGGAAAATAACACGCAATTTTCTGTCGATACGCTACTTGGCATTATCGCCCACAGTTGTCTTTCAATCGGCGTGGTAACCGTCGGCTTACTGCAAAATGTGCGGGTAGATTTAATGTCCTATTTATTCGGCGATCTGCTTTCCATTAACTACGAAGATCTAATTTATATCGGCATAGGTGCTGTCATCGTGCTTGCCACATTATGCTATTTTTGGAAACCACTCATTTCCACCACCATCAGTCCTGAACTGGCACAAGTGGAAGGCATTAACGTGAAAAGAATGCGCTTTATTCTAATGATCCTCACCGCATTAACCATTGCGTTAAGTATGAAATTTGTCGGTGCTTTGATTATCACCTCGTTGCTCATTATTCCTGCCGCCACCGCCAAACGCTTTGCCCGCACACCGGAAAGCATGGTTGTCATCGCCAGTATCCTCAGCATGATCGCTATCTCCATGGGCTTAACCTTATCCGCCTATTACGACACCGCCGCCGGCCCCTCAGTGGTAATCTGTTCTACTTTCTTATTTTTATGTGCGTTACTGAAAAAAGAGCAAAACTAAAAATCGCCCCAAAAATGACCGCACTTTGATCGGCAACCTATTCTTATTTTCTCTGCGCATGATGCTTCTCATGCGCGAAAGATACGCTTTTGCGATTGGGATCGCAAAATCATATCGCAAGCTTTCCTTTTGATAATTTCACTGACTAAAGTGCGGTCAAAAAAAGGAACTTTTATGCAAAAGGGATTCACCTTATTGGAAAGCTTGATTGCACTGCTTGTGATAAGTGTTCTATTAACATTGGCACTTCCCACATGGCAACACTATCGCCAACAGTCGATTTTGCAGAAAGAGCAACAAAAGCTGTATATCTTTTTACGCCAAATTCAAGCGCGGGTAGAAAATTCATCGGACATTTGGTTGTTAATTGCCAATCGTCATCAAACGACGGGACGTTGGTGTCTCACGGCGCAAGTGAAGCATGACAAATTATGTGATTGCTTAAACCCACAACATTGTCCCTCGGAAGTTTCCGCCTATTTTTATTTTCCTGCCTTTGAAGGCACCCTGTTAATCAGCAAACGCTACTACCCTTTTGAAATTACAAGGTTAAGCGGCATTCGTAACACCGCGTCCACCGCCTGTTTTGTGTTACAAGCCAACCATCAACGAACCCTCTTTTCATTTTTTAATGTGGGCAGTCTGAAATTAAAAGATAACCAATCCTTAAGCGCTTGTGTGAATGATGAAGAATAGCATGACGTTAAAACAAAAATGTGTTTCAGGGCAAAGCTTGGTGAGTTTAATGCTTTCAATATCCCTTTCTTCGTTTTTATTCTTGGTGATTTTACAGTTTTATAGCCAGCATCAACAGCAAAATCAGGAAATGCTTTTGCGTCTGCAGTTACAAACGGAGCTACAGCGTGTGATTCAGCTCATCGGAAAAGATTTGGCGCGTGCCGGTTTTCGCGCGGTAAGCGAGAAATTAACCCGAAACAATTTATCCTTATTTGAACAACCGACTCCGCCCTCGGCAATGACTATCGCGCAAATGAATGGTGAAAAAAGCAACAGTTGCGTTCTTTTTTTCTATGATCTGAATGTGAACGGCTGTATAGGCGGACAATACAAAGGCAATACCTGTCTTGCAAACGAGAAAAATGCCACCAAAGAAATTGAACGTGAATTATTCGGTTATCGACTCAATAAGAAAATGGTAGAAACTCGCTTAACCTATAAAAGTGCGGTCAAACAAAATTGCAGTTTTGAAGATTGCCAACGTTATACTCAACAATCTGCCTGTAATCACGGTGGTTGGGTGGATTTGTTAGATGAAAAAGAATATGAAATCACTCATTTAACCTTTGATTGGTTAGCAGAACAAAAAGGCGTTGAAGTGCGTTTAATGGGAAATTTAAAGCAGAATAAAAAAATTACCTACGAAACCGCCATCGTTGTGCCCTTATTAAACCGAGAAGAACCATGACAACACCCCAACGCGGCATTATGACCCTCACCTTACTGATATTACTTAGCGGATTTTTGCTGGTGGCTATGCTATTTAACGATGATCTCCTGCGTTTATATTCCGCCATTGCTGCTCAGCGGCATCGGTATGTGGAACAACAGCTCACATTGCAACAACTTAGCGTGAATGAGAAAAAAACGCGCTGTGAACAGCTTTCCACACAAGAAAATGGTGATACCTTTCTCTTGACATTTCGGCTGGAGAATAATCCATTTGCTGATGGCTTAAGCCATTATGCTTGGTGTCAACGGGATAAGTTATTTCAAAAACAACCGGTGCGAAACCAACATGAAAAATTGTTTGACCAGTTTATTTCCGAAGAAGGGCTTGCGCTTTTTCGTCAACAATTACAGTCTCCACCACTAATTTTAAGCAAGTCGTCGCCTGCGGCATTGTATTGGTTCACGGCGAATGAAACCGAATGGGAGATTGATAAAAACGTGAATGCGGTGATTGTCGCCGAAGGCGATTTACACATTCGAGGGCAAGGTAAAATTAGCGGTTCGATCATTACTAAAGGGCGATTGACGTTAGATGAAAATATTAAAGTGACTTATTCCAAAAGTACGGTAACTCAGATCGTACAACAATATAGTCGTTGGCGATTAGCAGAGAAGAGTTGGTATGATTTTGTCGTTCCCAAAAATTAATCAGAAAGGCATGAGCTTGGTGTCTTTGTTGGTGACTTTATCTGTATTTAGCGGGCTTTTCCTCACGTTTAACCAATGGGGAAATGTGCAACGCAAAAGTGCGGTGGAAATTTATCAACGTTTTCAAGCCATTCAACTTGCCGAAAATCAACGACAACGCCAGTTTCTTGGTCTCTCTTGCGAAAGCAGTATTCATCAAAATCACATTCATTTTCATATTACGTGCACGCAAAATCAGGTCACGGTGAAATATCCTCGCGGTGAAATTAGTTTATAATAGCGCAACTTATATTTGGGCTTATTTCCGGAGGCGGCGTGTTTACTGTTTATCATTCTAATCAACTTGAGGTGCAAAAGGACATTCTCGTTGAATTAATTCAACGTCAACCGCTGAGCAATCCATTACAGCCGGAAACGGTGCTGGTACAAAGTCCGGGCATGGCACAATGGTTACAGTTACAAATCGCAGAGCAAAAAGGCATTGCAGCAAATTTTGCGTTTCCGATGCCCGCCAGTTTTATTTGGCAGCTTTATGCTGAAAACTTGCCCGATGTGGCGCAAAGCAATCAATTTAATAAAAACGCCATGATGTGGCGTTTAATGCGCTTAATTCCTCAATATTTAGAACAAGAGGCTTTCCATCCTTTACGCCATTATCTGGTGCATTCTGTGCAATCGGAGCAATTTAAACTCTATCAACTTGCCGGGAAAATCGCCGATTTATTCGACCAATATTTGGTTTACCGCCCGGACTGGATCGCTGCTTGGGAGACGCATCGTGATGCGGAGATTCGTCATCAACTTGAAACCCAATTAAATCTTAATCACGATCGTTTATCGGCACAGATTGAACAAAATATCGCATGGCAGGCGAGCCTATGGCGGGCGTTGGTGCAGGCGGTAAAAGCAGAAACCGGATTCGATTTGGTGCAACACCGAGCGCATTTACACCAATTATTGTTAGAAAAACTCCGTGAAAATCGACCGCTCTTTTTGCCAGAACGCCTTTTCATTTTTGGCATTCCGGCGTTGCCAAAAGCGTATTTAGAAATTTTTCAAGCCATTAGCACATATTGTGATGTGCATTTGTTCTTCAATAATCCTTGTCAGGAATATTGGGGGGACATTGTGGATCCGACATTTGTCGAAAAATTAGCATTGCGCACTCGTACCGATTATTTCAATCAAACCAATAAACCGTTGTTATCCGCAGAACAAATTGCGCAGGCTGAGCGCCAATGGGAGGTGACTTACGCACAGGAAAAATTGCAAGTCGGCAATCCTTTGTTGGCTTCATGGGGAAAATTGGGACGCGATTTTTCTTATTTATTAACGCAGTTGGAACCGAATGAGATTTCTGCCTATGCGGAGATTGAACCGCGGAATTTATTGAGTCAAATTCAACATCAGATTTTGCACCTTATGCCGAGTGGCAGCGAGCCGTTAAACTATCAAGAAAATGACCGCACTTTAACCTTCCATTCTTGCCACAGCACGATGCGGGAAGTGGAAGTCTTGCAGGATTATCTGCTACATTTATTACAAGAAAATCCCCATTTGACCCCAAAAGACATCATTGTGATGGTGGCGGATATTGATAAATACACGCCTTATATTCGCGCGGTTTTCGGGCAACATGCTACGCCGCAAACTGCCATTCCATTTTCTATTTCGGATAACAAATTATCGGAAAATGATGTGATTATTGCCGGTTTCCTCTCTTTATTGCAGCTCAAAGAAAGTATTTTCAGTGCAGAAGAGGTGTTAGCACTGTTAGATGTGCCGGCAATACGCCAACGCTTTAATATTGAATTGCAGGATTTGGCGCAAATTCGAGATTGGGTGAAAAATGCCGGCGTGCGTTTTGGTTTAGAGAAACAACGTGCAGAACCTCATGGTGAAGTGCAAAGCAACTACAATTCCTGGCAAGCCGGTTTGGAACGCATGTTGTTGGGGTATGCCTTACGGGAAGAAAATGGTATTTGGCAAGACAGCCTTGGATTGGACAACAGTTTCGGCTTAAAAGGTCAGCTGGCAGGGCAACTGGCTGAGTTTATCGCCGCATTATCAGATTGGTTCAAAACGTTGCAACAACGCTATTCCGTGGCGCAATGGCAACAACATTTGTTGACCTTAACGGATCGTTTCTTTGCCGTGACTACGGAAACCGAAGAAACCTTATTTTATATTAAAGACGTGATTCAGCAATTTGCAGAACAGCTACAGGACGTGCATTTTGAAGAGCGCTTGGCGGTTGATGTTGTGGCAGATGTCATGAGTGGTGCGTTAGAAGAAAACCCGAATCACTACCGTTTTTTAGCCGGCAAAGTGAATTTCTGCACGTTGCTGCCGATGCGTTCGATTCCATTTAAAGTGGTCTGCCTGCTCGGGATGAATGACGGTGAATACCCACGTCAACAGCCGCCAAATAGTTTTGACTTAATGCAGTATCACCGTATTAAAGGCGATCGTGCGCGCCGTGATGATGATCGTTACTTGTTCCTTGAGGCTTTGCTGTCTGCGCAAGAATATCTGTATATCAGCTACATCGGACGTTCCATTTCGGATAATCAAGAGCGTGAGCCCTCCGTATTGGTGAGCCAATTGTTGGATTACATCGTGGAAAATCTGCCGAATGAAGGCAAGGATTGGCGGGCATTGCTGGTGCAACAACACGGCATGACGGCATTTAGTCGAAAAAACTTTGAAAAAAACGACTGCACTTTTAGCCCTTCTTTTGCGCAACAATGGTTGCCTTTGGTGAATTCACAATCCAATCAAGCATTGTCGGATTTTATTCAACCAGCGATAGCGCAGGAGGATTTCGAGCAAGAAACGGAGATTGAATTTTCTCGTTTGGTGGCATTTGTAAAAAATCCGGTGAAATTTTTCTTTGAGCGCCGGCTCGGTGTGAATTTTTCCGAGCAAGAAGAAAGTATCGCCGACAGTGAAAATTTCGTTTTAAATAATAGCTTAGAGAAATACCTGATTCATGCGGACCTGGTCGATGTCGATGAACACCAAATCGACGCGTTTTTTGATCATTTGAAGGTGAAAGGCATCTTGCCAAGAGGTGAATTTGCGACACTCTACGCCAATAAATTATTGGATGAAGTGGCAGAATTTAAACACTATATTGCTGATTACGTGAAACAAACACCACAAAACCGTTTTGTACAGATGACCTTGCCGACGGCATTCGGTAACATCACCTTATCAGGCAATATCTCACACTTATATGGCGACCCGTTACAGCGTGTGACTTGGCGCATGGCAACCATCAAAGACAAAGATCGTATTGAAGCTTGGTTATATCATTTATTGTTGTGTGCCACGCAGCCACAGCCGACGGAATCCCTTTTCCAAGGCAAGGACAAACGCGAGATTTTTCAAGTGGTGTCTCAACAGGATGCCCTTGCGCAACTGCAAATTTATGTCGAAAGCTATTTATCCGGGCAGGCACAATTACAGTTGATTCCAACACAGGGCATTAAGGTATACCTAGAACAGATTGCTAACGAAGATGAAGTAGATGTTGATAAGTGTTTAGCACAGTTAATAAAAATTGCCGAAGGGGAGGATTATTCCCGTGGCGATTTATATTGGCAACGCGTGTTGGTACAAACGCAGGAATTAGATTTGAATTGGATAAATCAGCAGGTGAAGACGTGGTTTGTGCCGATGTTGCAAGCAATTAAGGGGAAAAAATAGCCTTATAAATAGGCCGCCATGACCACGGCATTTTCCCGTTTGCCATCCAGGGTAGGGTAATAGTTTTTACGGATATCCACTTGATTAAAGCCCAGCGAATCATAAAGCGCTTGGGCTTTTTTATTGGATTCACGCACTTCTAGCCACAATGTCAAAATGCCTTTTTGTCTGAGTTGGGTGATGAGTTCGTTTAAGAGTTGTCGTCCGAGTCCCAAGCCTTGTTTTTGCGGATCGATAGCAATATTAAACAGGGTGGCTTCATCTAATACCGTCTGACAAATGGCAAATCCGTAAATCTGATGGCCTTCGGCGATCTTTAAATTGAGATAACGCTCGCCTTGGTTATTTTTCAGCGTACCTAAACTCCAAGGTACGGCGTGGGCTGCCTGCTCAATGACATAAAGTGCGTCAAAATCTTGTGCTTCAATGGGCGAAATGGCTATCACGATAAATCCTTGTTATTCGGCATTGATGGAAGGGGATTGTTGAATGGTTTGCCAGAATTGGCGTTTTGCCTGCGGATGTTGTTTAAATTCCTCAAGATCACCTGACTGCCACACATTTAACGATTGTGGGAGAGATAAAGTGCGGTCATTTTTCGGGGTGTTTTGAGAAAGCAACCAATAACTGACTTTATGGTTAACTTGCAAATAAGCAAGCTGTTCAAAGGTGATGTTTAATACTTGCTCGCTATCCAGTGTCAGGCTGCGTAACACATCCTGCACAACAGGTTGTTGCAATAGATTTTGCTGACTGACGATCACCAGACGAATATGCTCGGCGACAGTGATATTCATTGCGCCTTTCAACGCTTCCGGGCGCACTAACTGCCATTGGCTAATGCCCATTTGTTGCAGTAATGCATCTCGACGGGAGTAAGGTTGGCGCGTTTCTTGCATATCTAAAATCAATTCAATCCAGTATAATGGGCGCCCATTTTAACCAATAAGGCAGAGGATTAATAGCGTGATTTGTGCAGAAAGCGAAGTGTTGGGACGGCATTTAGATTTTTTAACGGGGAAATCATTATTGCTTACCGGCGCGGTGAACGATGAGTTTCTTTCCCATTTACGACGCCAAGGTTTTAACGCCCGCGCTTGGAGTTGGTATTTTGATTACGCCAACCGAGAAAATCAAAAGCAACAAAGTGCGGTGGATTTTTCCCTTGAATTTCAATGCCAAGCCGATTTGATCCTGTTTTATTGGACAAAGAACAAACAGGAATGCCATTTCCAATTAATGCAAATACTTGCTAAAAGCCCGGTGGGACAAGAAATACTCATTGTCGGCGAAAATCGTAGCGGCGTACGTTCAGCCGAAAATATGCTTGCAGACTTCGGCGATATTCACAAAATAGACTCTGCCCGTCGTTGTAGTCTCTATCATTTTCAGCTAAAAAATCCACCGCACTTTAATCTGAATTCCTTCTGGAAATCCTACCAACATCCACAACTTGCTGGTTTAACCGTGTATGCGTTACCGGGCGTATTCAGCGCAGCCGAACTGGATGGCGGTACCGCATTGTTGTTGTCCACGTTAAAAAATGTGTCGGGCGATGTGCTGGATATCGGTTGCGGCGCCGGCGTGATTGGCAGTTACATTCAAAAACATCATCCGAAAACCAAGCTGGTGATGACGGATATTCACGCCATGGCGCTTGAATCGGCACAGCGAACGTTGCGAGAAAATCAGTTGCAAGGCACGGTGCTGGCAAGCGATGTGTTTTCTCATGTGGAAGGAAAATTTAATCTGATCATTTCTAACCCGCCGTTTCATGATGGCATTGATACGGCTTATACTGCCGTTAACGAATTGATTAAACAAGCAAAATGGCATCTTAAATCCGGTGGTGAATTGCGCATTGTGGCAAATGCCTTTTTGCCTTACGCCGACTGGCTGGATCAACATTTCGGCGGTCATGAGGTATTGGCGAAAAATAATAAATTCAAAGTGTATTCAGTACGCGGATGAGTGAATAGTGCGTTAAATTTTGCTAGTCTGACAAAAACCTTTTAGCTAGAATTCTACCTATTATTTACGACTTCGGGAGAAGACTATGAACTTTCCTAACATCGCCCAACAAGTGATTGAAAAACTTGGCGGCAAAGAAAATATTGTCACAGCGGCTCACTGTGCTACCCGTTTGCGTATTGTACTAAATGATGAAAGCAAAGTGGACAAGGAAGGCATCGACAATATTGAGGGTGTAAAAGGGCAGTTTGCGGTTGCCGGGCAATATCAAATTATTTTTGGTTCCGGCACCGTGAATAAAGTCCACGCTGAATTAACCAAATTGCTGGGCATCGGCGATGTGAGTAAAGCGGAAGTGGCAGAAGCGGCAGGCGGTAATCAAAGTTTGTTGCAACGTTTGGTAAAAGGTTTAGCGGATATCTTCGTACCGATCATTCCGACCATTGTGGCAGGCGGTTTGTTGATGGGGATTTACAGCATGCTCACCGCCAAAGGGTTCTTTGTGGATGAACTCAGCGTCATTGACATGCATCCTGAACTCAAAGATTTAGTGGATTTCATTAACACCATTGCGAACGCACCGTTTGTATTTTTGCCGGTATTGCTTGGTTTCTCCGCCACCCGTAAGTTTGGCGGTAACCCATTCCTTGGGGCCGCATTAGGGATGTTATTGGTTCACCCGGCACTGGCTGACGGTTGGAACTATGCTTTAACGTTGGCAGAAGGCAAAATCCAATATTGGAATGTACTTGGTTTGCAAATTGAACGCGTAGGCTATCAAGGCACTGTGATCCCAACCTTAATTTCTGCTTGGGTGTTAGCAACGTTAGAAAAAACGTTCCGTAAATTTGTGCCGTCTTATTTAGATAATTTGGTCACACCGTTATTTTCCTTGTTTATCGCAGGTTTCTTGGCGTTTACTCTCATAGGTCCAATCGGACGTGAGGCAGGTTCATTAATCGCGGCAGGGTTAACTTGGTTATATGACACATTAGGTTTCATCGGCGGTGCGATTTTTGGTACCTTCTATGCACCCATCGTGATTACCGGTATGCACCAAACCTTCATTGCGGTGGAAACCCAATTATTGGCGGAAATGGCACGCACCGGCGGTACCTTTATTTTCCCAATTGCGGCAATGTCTAACATTGCGCAGGGCGCCGCCTGTTTGGGCGTGGCATTCGCCTTAAAAGATCCGAAAGTTCGCGGATTGGCCATTCCTTCCGGCATTTCTGCGTTGTTGGGTATTACCGAGCCGGCCATGTTCGGGGTGAACTTGCGTTACCGTCAAGCCTTTATCGCAGCCATGATCGGTTCCGGCCTTGCCAGCGCATTCATCGCGTTCTTTAACGTGAAAGCTATCGCCCTTGGTGCGGCAGGTTTCTTAGGTATTCCGTCGATTAAACCGGACAGCCTCGCCATGTACAGCATTGGTATGGCGATTTCCTTTATTGTGGCGTTCAGCCTTTCCACTGTTTTAGTGAAACGCGCACAAGCCAAAGCTTAACAACAAAAAAATAGGCAACACCTCAAAGATGTTGCCTATTTTTAGCTCCAATTCTCCATAAAAAACCACCGCACTTTTCATGATATTACCTATGAGAATCTGCTCTTAAGGATATTTTAAGCTGGTTTTTAACGAACAGACTCAAGTGCGGTGGTTTTATGTCGATTTTCTAAATCGCGTATGGGTTATTTACCAATCACCTCTAATCCGCCCATGTAAGGACGTAAAACCTCCGGTACGGTAATTGAACCATCAGCATTTTGATAGTTTTCCAAAACTGCTACTAAGGTGCGACCCACGGCTAAACCGGAACCGTTGAGGGTGTGCACCAAACGGGTTTTCTTGTCGCCTTTTGAACGACAGCGTGCTTGCATACGACGCGCTTGGAAATCCCACATATTGGAGCAAGAAGAAATTTCACGGTAGGTATTTTGCGCCGGTACCCAAACTTCCAAGTCGTAAGTTTTGCAGGAACCAAAGCCCATATCACCGGTGCAAAGCAACACTTTACGATATGGCAAGCCAAGTAATTGCAAGACTTTTTCCGCATGACCAGTCAGTTCTTCCAATGCCTCCATGGATTTTTCCGGTTCCACAATTTGAACCAATTCTACTTTATCAAATTGGTGCATACGAATTAAGCCGCGTGTATCACGCCCGTAAGAACCTGCTTCAGAACGGAAACATGGCGTATGTGCGGTCATTTTTAACGGTAAATTTTCCGCCTCTAAAATTTCGCCACGTACTAAGTTAGTGACCGGCACTTCCGCTGTCGGAATCAATGCATAAGTGCGTTGCACTTCATTTGGGTCTTGTCCTTCTAGCGGTTTAGTATGGAATAAATCTTCACTGAATTTAGGTAATTGACCTGTGCCATAAAGCGTATCGTGGTTCACTAAATAAGGCACATAAGCTTCCGTGTAGCCATGTTGTTCCGTGTGTAAATCCAACATAAATTGCGCGATGGCACGATGTAATTTGGCAATTTGACCTTTCATCACCACAAAACGGGAACCGGTTAATTTCACCGCAGAAGCAAAATCCAAACCTTGTAAATTTTCGCCTAACGCAACGTGGTCTTTTACCTCAAAATCAAATTTGCGTGGTTCGCCCCAACGGGATACTTCCAAATTTTCACTGTCATCTTTACCTAAAGGAACTTCATCAGCAGGAATATTCGGGATGTTCAAGGCAATGTCATTTAACGCATTTTGTACTTTTTCTAACTCAACTTTACCCTGTTCTAATTCTGCGCCCATGTGGTCTACTTCTGCCAACAACGGCGCAATGTCTTCTCCACGGGCTTTTGCCGCACCGATCGCTTTAGAACGCGCATTACGTTCTGCTTGTAACGTTTCGGTTTTTACCTGTAAGGCTTTGCGTTGTTCTTCTAATTGCGTGATCTTTGCCACATCAAGCGTAAAACCACGTTTAATTTTTAATTTTTCTGCAACTTCTGCCAAATTATTACGAAGTAAATTCGGATCGATCATACTGTTACCTTTCTTCTTCTGTTTATTAATACCGTGTTAAAAATTGCGTTTATTCTATATCGTATTCATCTAATAAACTAGTAAAAACATGGACTAAAGTGCGGTTGAAAATCACCGTGTTTTTTCTCATTACCCGCTTTTTTACAGGTTAGGCGAGAAGTGAATCGTCGCTATACGTTGAAAAATACGCCGATAAAAGTTTGATGTAACGCAAAAATTTTCCTAATTCTACTACTTAATAAGTAGCCTTAATGCTAGACTGGCGTTGATTTTCTCACCACCAAATGAAATTATTTCTGGAGTCTCTATGGAATTTCTCATGAACTTAAGTGAAGGCACGCAATTTGCAATTCAGCTTGCGATCGTCTTAATCTGTTTATTCTACGGCGCCAAAAAAGGCGGTATCGCTCTCGGTTTGTTAGGCGGTATCGGTCTTATTGTCTTGGTGTTCGGCTTCGGCATTGAACCGGGTAAACCGGCAATCGATGTCATGTTAACCATCCTTGCGGTGGTGGTAACATCGGCAACATTACAAGCCAGTGGCGGTTTAGATGTTATGTTGCAAATCGCAGAAAAATTACTGCGTAAAAATCCGAAATACGTCAGTATTCTCGCTCCGTTCGTTACCTGCACCCTGACGATTCTTTGCGGTACCGGCCATGTGGTTTATACCATGCTACCGATTATTTACGATATCGCGATTAAAAACGACATTCGTCCGGAACGCCCAATGGCAGCCAGTTCTATTGCCTCACAAATGGGTATCATCGCTTCCCCGGTTTCCGTTGCGGTAGTCACCTTAACGGCTTTCTTAGTGAATGCACAAAACCATTTAGCCGGCTTTGACGGTTACTTAGATTTATTAAAAATCACTGTGCCATCCACCCTTTGTGGTGTTTTAGCCATCGGTATCTTCAGCTGGTTCCGTGGTAAAGATTTAGACAAAGACCAAGAATTCCAAGAAAAATTAAAAGATCCTGAATTCAAAAAATATGTGTATGGCGACAGCGCTTCCCTACTCGATAAAAAATTACCACAATCCAGCTGGAATGCGATGTGGATTTTCTTCGGTGCCATTTTAGTGGTTGCCTTATTGGGTTATTTCAAAGAATTGCGTCCATCTTTTGAGAAAAGTGCACCGGCGCAAGTAGTTGAAGTGCTTTCAGGCGATAAAGCAGTCAAAAGCTTTAACGTGAAAGACGGTAAAATTCTTGCCGTAGCCAAAGACGGTAAAGTTGCGCTTGATGTTAAAGACAACAAAGCCAAAGCAAAAACCGCTTATGACAGCGTTGAGATTTACGACAACAAAGGTACATTAACCCAAACTGTTGTTTTACAAGATAACAATGTTGTCATTACTGCCGGCGATAAAACAGAAACCATTGAAAACGCGACAATCGGCTTAAAAGACTCCGTGAAGAAAAAAGTCAATTTAGGCATGGTTCACGTTATCCAAATCTTCATGCTATTGGCCGGTTCATTAATCATCATCTTTACAAAAACCGATGCCGGCAAAATCAGTAAAAATGAAATCTTCCGTTCCGGTATGATTGCATTAGTAGCAGTGTTCGGGATTTCTTGGATGGCAGAAACCATGTTTACCGTCCATACACCGATGATGAAAGCGGCATTAGGGGACGTCGTAAAAGCTCATCCTTGGACTTATGCTGTGATGCTACTATTAATCTCTAAATTCGTTAACTCCCAAGCGGCGGCATTAGTGGCATTCGTACCACTGGCATTAGGTATCGGTGTTGACCCAGCGATTATTCTTGCCTTCGCAGCGGCTTGTTATGGTTACTACATTTTACCAACCTACCCAAGTGACCTGGCAGCAATTCAATTTGACCGCTCCGGTACCACCCACATAGGTAAATTTGTTATCAACCACAGCTTTATTTTACCGGGCTTAATCGGTGTAATTACCTCCTGTATCTTTGGTTATATCTTCACAACTATGTTTGGATACTTGTAATTTAGATTTAATCTCAAATGAATCGTAGCGTGCAACTTGTTGCACGAAATCGTGAATGCCCGAAAAGGTTAAATAACGTTCTGTAAGTGGTTTGGTCGTGCATCAAGATACACGCTACGCACGAAATCATAAATTACACATCCGAGGTTAATCATTCGTGCAACAAGTTGCACGCTACGAGGGGTAAATAATCCTCCTATAATGTTGAATTTCGGTTGTCAGCCTTATTCATTATATCGCGAGGATTTTTCTGTTCATCACTTAAAGCTATTTGGCTCCATATACGTTGCGTATGGTTTTTATAGCTAGACTTTGGCTGGCTATAATAAACAAGGCTACTTCATGAGAAGTAGCCTTGTTTATGTCGATTAACTGATAAAATGTGATACAAAAAAAGCTATATTTCTAATGAAATATAGCTTTTATAACCAACTATTTTAGATATTAAATTAAGATTTGAGCCGGTGCAGCATAACCTTGTGGAACTTGTTGTTTGTCTTCAAAGGTAACAAACTCCCACGCCTCTTGATTATCCAATACCGCTCTTAATAATTTATTATTCAAACCATGACCTGATTTATAGGCTTTGAAATCACCGATGATGTTATAACCACACATATACAAATCACCGATCGCATCTAACATTTTGTGACGTACCAATTCATCTTTAAAACGTAAACCGTCTTCATTCAAAATGCGGTAATCATCAAGCACAATGGCATTATCCAAGCTACCTCCTAAAGCTAAGCCTTGGGATTGAAGGTATTCAATATCCTTCATAAAACCAAAGGTTCTTGCACGACTAATTTGTTGAACAAACGCCTGTGCGGAAAAATCCAACACATAATTACGTACATTTTTGCTAATTGCCGGGTGATTAAAATCAATCGTAAAGTTCAAACGAAAACCGTTATAAGGAGAAAATTCAGCCCATTTATCACCATCTTCTACGCGTACTTTTTGTTTAATACGAATAAATTTCTTCGGTGCATTTTGCTCTTCAATACCCGCATCAAGTAATAAATAAATAAATGGACTTGCACTACCATCCATAATTGGAATTTCCGGTGCATCTACTTCAACAATCACATTATCAATACCTAATCCAGCCAATGCGGCATTAAGATGTTCAACCGTTGAAATACGCACACCTTGTTCATTCACTAAGCAAGTACAAAGCATTGTATCACGCACTGAATTTGCGTTAGCCGGGAATGTCACCGGCGGATTCAAATCAGTACGGCAATAGACCACCCCAGTATTCGGCATTGCCGGGCGCAAAATCAGAGTAACTTTGTTACCACTATGCAAGCCAACACCGGTGACTTTAATGCTTTGTTTTAAGGTTCTTTGCTTAATCATAATACTCTCTATTTGTCATTATTACGCATAAAATCACGTACATTAAACAGTGAATCAACATTGGCAGGAATAGGTTTATCTTCCGGCTTTTGTTGACTACGTTCAGATACGTTATCTTGTGTTATCTGACCATAATTTGGCGCCCGAGTTCCCAAACTACCAAAGGCTGTACTAATCGGTTGAAGACCCGGTTGAGTATTTCCCTGTACTGTCTGAGAACGAGCAGGAATTTGAATTTCCGGTGTTTCAGGCTCGCCGATACCGGTCGCAACAATAGTTACACGAATTTCATCAACCATATCCGGCACTAATGTCGTACCGATAACCACGGTTGCCTCTTCCGAAGCAAATCCTCTCACGGTCTCACCTACAGCGTTGAATTCAGATAATCCTAAATCCATACCACAAGTAATATTAACTAAAACACCTTTTGCGCCAGATAAATCCACACGTTCTAATAGATCGCTTTTCACGGCAATTTTTGCAGCTTCTTCAGCACGCCCTTCTCCTTGTGGACCTTGTGCTGCGCCAAAGCCAATCATCGCTTGTCCCATTTCTGACATCACGGTACGCACGTCAGCGAAGTCCACGTTAATCAACCCTGGAGATGTGATCATATCGGAAATACCGGTCACAGAATTATTCAACACATCATTTGCAGCGGAAAATGCTTGTATCAATGTGGCATTTTTAGGCATGGCCTTGGTTAATTGCTCGTTAGGGATGATAATAAGAGAATCCACATATTTCGATAACTCTTTAATTCCCATTTCAGCAAACATCATCCGTTTCTTACCTTCGAATACAAACGGCTTTGTCACCACAGCGACGGTAAGAACACCTAATTCTTTTGCAATTTGAGCCACGATCGGCGCTGCACCGGTACCTGTACCACCACCCATACCGGCAGCGATAAATACCATATCCGCACCTTCTAACATTTTACGAATGGCATCTTGATCATCTTCCGCTGCTTTACGACCGACATTTGGGTTTGCACCGGCACCTAATCCTTTCGTTGTATTCGCGCCGATTTGAACGGTTTGTTGGGCTTGACTCTTACGAAGCGCTTGAGCATCTGTATTCACAGAATAGAATTCAATCTTACCATGCTCATCGGTGTTAAATAGAGCATCGTCAGTAATTAGATTACCGGCATTTTTTTGTTGCATATTTGCAACCATATGATTAATCGCGTTACCGCCGCCACCGCCAACACCGACGACTTTAATCAACGCACCACTCATTTCACCAAGATCGTAATCTACCGGCTCAAACATAATTACCTATTCTCCGTTAGTGCCGACAAATTATCGGCGTATTAAACCCAAATTGTTCATATTGTAGATGAAAAATCAAAATTCTCAAAATTCCGACCGCACTTTATTAAAAATTTTTTTCATGATATTGCCACAAGCACTTAAAAATCCGCTATCGGTATGTTCCTCATTGATTGGACCTTCATCTTCATTACTATGTCCATATTGCAATAATCCAATGACTGTTGCATATTGTGGTTTATTGACGTAATCCGTAAGACCTGTAATATTTAACGGGCTACCAATACGCACTTGAGCGTGAGTACCGAATACCTCGGCGGCACATTCTTTTAAGTCTTCAATTTGTGCGCCACCACCGGTGATGACAATTCCGGCAATAAGCTCACATTTCATATTTTTAGAATCTAAGTCCGCTTTTAAATAAAGAAGTTCATTTTTAACTAAACCTAATAATTCTTTATAGCGGGCAGATGTCACCATCGAAAGTTGTTCTCGAGTCAATGTGCGCGGACCACGCCCACCAATGCTAGAGACTTCAATTTTTTTATCCGCATGATGTTTCGGTGGACAAAATGCACTACCATGATTCACTTTAATGCTTTCAGCCTCCATTCTTGAGGTCGCACAAGCATAAGCAATATCATCGGTCACACGATTACCGGCGTAAGGAATCACCTTACTAAAGCGCAATGCCCCGTTAATATACACCATAATATCCATGGTGCCGGCACCGAAATCAATTAAGCAGACGCCCAAATCTTTTTCATCTTCAGTCAATACAGAATAACTTGAAGCCAAACCGGAAAAGACAATTTTCTCCACTTTTAATTTGCAACGTTCTACCGCTTTTTTCAGATTGTTTAGCCAATCCTGATGACAAGCAATTAAATGGGTCTGTGCTTTTAAGCGCACACCTTGCAAACCCAATGGATTTTTAATATTCATTTGCTTATCAACGGCAAATTCTTGTGGAATAATGTGCAACAAAGACAACCCTTCCGGCATTTTCACCGAACTGGCTGTGTGAATCGCAGAATCAATTTCATCTTGTGTGACTTCGCCTTCGGCAATCGGCACAAAGCCATTTTCATTTAGACTTTGAATATGTTCACCGGTAATGGCTAGCGTTACGCTCATAATACGGCAGTCAGCCACCGATTCAGCCGCTTCAATGGCACGTTGAATTGAAGTCACTACTGCATTGAGATCCGTAATGCTTCCTTTATCAATTCCTTTAGAAGGGCAACTGCCGACACCAAGCACGTTTACCACGCCATCAGGCAATACTTCGCCCACCACGGCAACCACTTTTGATGTACCGACTTCCAATCCTACAATAGTCTTTGATTCCACAATTTTAGACATTTTTTAACTTCACTATTAATATTTAATTAGCATCCACCATGCCTACCGAAGCACCGGAGGCGTAACGTAAATCAACGTAAGATAATCGCTTATTTTCAGGAATTTCAATCTGTGGATAAATCGTCACGAAACGCTCGAGTTTGTTTTTCCAGTCGCCTCGCCCAAGTTTCAATACCACATCATTATCTAATACGACTTTCCATGCACCACGCGCATCAATGGCAACCGCTTTTAAATTTAAGCCTTTTTGTTTCAAATCAGCATAAATTCTATTCCAGGCATCAAGCACTTTTTCACTTTGGAAATCCGGACCGGCTAGACGCGGGAGATGCGTATCTTTGAGTTTATTCATGGGCAGCTGAAAAACGACGCCATCATCAGAGAGAAAATCGCTTTCGTTCCAAATCGCAACAGGCTTATACTCTGTCACCCAAATGCTTAACTTATTCGGCCACATTTTTCGCACAACCGCCCCTTTTACCCAAGGCATTGTTTCAATTTGCTCACGAATAATGTCGGCATCCTGACCGAAAAAGCCTTTTAACCCACCCATTTTCAATAAAACATCACGCACATCCGCATCCGTCGTAAAGGTTGGTGTACCGACTAATGCAAATGCACTGATAGGCTTACTATCTAATTTTTCTAGAAAACTTTGCCAATTTGAATAAGAATAGAACGCGATGCCAACGCATAATAGCACAAGTAATAATTTAATTTGCACAAAAACTTTTGATTTTGGCTCACCATGTCTTATATTTTGTGTGGTTTTGCGTTTTAGTAAATTCATTCCGCGCTCAACTCTAAAATTTTCTCAACCAACTGTTCAAAAGAATACCCGACCGTTGCAGCTGATTTTGGGAACAAACTGTGGCTTGTCATACCGGGATTCGTGTTCACCTCTACCAAACGGAACTTTCCTTCCGCATCTGCCATCACATCAATACGGCTCCAACCGCGACACCCCACCACATCATAAGCCTGCTTCACCAAACGGCGTAATTCCTGCTCACGCGCGTCACTTAAGCCAGCCGGGCAAAAATACTGCGTATTATCAGAAATGTATTTCGCATCATAATCATAGAACTCCCCTTCCGGCACGATTTTAATAGAAGGTAATACTTCACCATCCAACACCGGTACAGTGAACTCATCGCCGGCAAGCCATTCTTCGATAAGTACGGTGCGATCAAATTTAAGCGCAAAATCCACCGCACTTTCCAATTCGTCCATCGTTTTCACTTTGGTTAACCCTACGCTAGATCCTTCCAAAGAGGGTTTTACCATCAACGGCAAGCCTAATTTTTTGACCACTACCTCATGGTTTAAATTTGCTCTATTTTCCACGGTAACGATTTCCATCTCAGCAACGGGCAGACCAAAGGCTTTCCATAACATTTTCGTGCGCATTTTATCCATGGTCAGCGCAGACGCCATCACGCCGCAACCGGTGTAAGGAATACCGATTTGCTCCAACAACCCTTGCATCGTGCCGTCTTCACCACCGCGACCATGTAAAATATTAAACACACGATCAAAGCCTTGTTCTTTTAGTGTTGCCACCGGAAAAGTTTTCGGATCAATCGGGTGAGCATCATACCCTTGTTTACGCAACGCATTTAATACGGCTGTTCCTGAATTTAAAGACACCTCACGTTCGGCTGAGGTTCCGCCCAATAATACGGCAATTTTTTCTTGTTTTAAGGTTTTACTCATCTCGCTATCCACTTATTCTTTTGTCCAACGTTCTACTAACTGGCGTGAAAGCTTACTCACGCTGCCGGCACCTTGCGCCAAAATTAAATCGCCATCTTGAATAATTTGATCAAGCACGTCTCCTAATTGTGTCGTATCAGACACCAAAATCGGATCCACTTTGCCAAGATTGCGAATAGAACGACATAATGCTTTACTATCTGCCCCCACAATCGGGGCTTCACCGGCAGGATACACATCCAACATAATCAAGGCATCCACTTGAGACAATACTTGCACAAAATCATCAAATAAATCACGGGTACGGGAATAACGGTGCGGTTGGAAAATCATCACAATCCGTTTATTCTCCCAGCCTTGGCGTGCGGCTTGAAGGGTGACACCCACTTCGGTCGGATGATGGCCATAATCGTCCACCAACATCACTTTACCGTTCGGGCGAATAAATTGCCCTAACTGATCGAAACGACGCCCTGCCCCTTGGAAATCCGCCAATGCGGCTAAAATCGCTTCGTTTTTGATGCCTTCCTCTTTAGCTACCGCCAACGCAGCCGTCGCATTTAAAGCATTATGGCGCCCCGGTACATTCAGCAACACATCAATACGTTCACCGTTCGGGCAAATCACCGTGTAATGGCCTTGGAAACCGGTTTGTTGATAATCTTCAATGCGATAATCGGCATTCTCACTGAAACCGTAAGTAATCACCTGACGCCCAACTTGTGGCACCAAGCTCATTAAATCGGCATCATCGGCACATAACACGGCGAGACCATAAAACGGCAAATTATGTAAGAAATTCACATAGGTTTGCTTCATTTCATCAAAATCACCGTGATAGGTATCCATATGATCCGGCTCAATATTGGTCACGATAGAAATCATCGGCTGCAAATGCAAGAAAGAGGCATCACTTTCATCGGCCTCGGCAATCAAATAACGACTGCGCCCTAAATGCGCATTCGTCCCGGCAGATTTCACCAAACCGCCATTAACAAAAGTCGGATCCAAACCTGCTTCTGCATAAATCATAGAAACCATCGCGGTGGTCGTTGTTTTACCGTGCGTACCCGCCACGGCAATACCATGACGAAAACGCATTAATTCCGCCAACATTTGCGCGCGTTGAATGACCGGAATACGTGCTTCTTTTGCCGCCACCACTTCAGGGTTGTCATCACGAATCGCGGAAGAAATCACCACCACGCTGGCACTGGCAATATTTTCTGCTTTATGCCCAATAAAAACTTTGGCACCGGCACAAGTTAAACGCTGAGTCACCGCACTTTCCGCAATATCCGAACCGGAAATATGATATCCCTCATTCAATAAAATTTCGGCAATACCACACATCCCTGCGCCACCGATACCGATAAAATGAATTTGTTTCACTCGGCGCATTTCCGGAATGATGTTTCTAATCTGTTGATGATAGTTATCCATGAATCTGTCCTTTTTACTCGGTCGCGCAAAACAGTTAAAAAAACGACCGCACTTTTAATTTAATTTGCCACGTCTTCAATCACGTCAGCGACCCGCTTAGCCGCTAACGGTGTTGCCTTACTTTTTGCCTTTAACGCCATGGCTAATAATGTTTCACGATCTGCTAACAGCGGAGTTAACGCGTTCAAGAGACGCGCTTCGGTAAATTCCGGTTGCTCAATGATCAGCGCCGCCCCTGCATCCGCTAAATATTTGGCATTCAAAAATTGCTGACGGTCTTTATGTTGGAAAGGCACGAAAATAGCCGGTACACCGACTGCCGCCAATTCGCACACCGTCAATGCGCCTGAGCGACAAATCACAATGTCCGCCCAAGCATAAGCCTCTGCCATGTCATCAATAAATTCAGTAGCAACACCATTTTGGTTTGCCTGATAAATTTCCTCAATACCAGCTAAATTGCCCTTGCCTACTTGGTGACGCACATAAATCTCCAAACCTTGGGCGCTGAGTTTCTCTCCAACTTTTGGCACAGTTTGATTTAACACGCGCGCCCCTTGGCTGCCACCGACGACTAAAATACGCAAAGTTTTATCACGCGCAGCAAAACGTGTTTCCGGCGATTCGGTTTGGAATAAATCACGGCGTACCGGATTACCCACCACTTCAGCATGAGGAAAGGCGTTTGGGAAGGCTTGCAACACCCGTGCCGCAATTTTGGATAACCAATGATTGGTTAACCCCGCAATGGCATTTTGTTCATGCAACACTACCGGCACGCCGCAAAGTTTTGCCGCAATACCGCCTGGGCCGGAAACATAGCCGCCCATGCCTAATACTGCATTAGGTTGGTATTGTTTGATAATTCGGCGAGCCTGGCAGACCGCGCGCAAAATCGCAAAAGGCGCCAATAATAAAGACTTGATGCCCTTACCACGCAACCCTGAAATTTGGATAAATTCAATGGGAATGCCATGTTTTGGTACTAATTGAGCTTCCATTCGATCTTTGGTGCCCAGCCAGCGAATTTCCCAACCTTGCTGTTGTAATTCTTGTGCAACGGCAATGGCAGGAAAAACATGTCCGCCTGTTCCACCTGCCATCACTAATAATTTCTTACCCATCTCTTTTCTCTAAAAATATTTAAAAAACTGACCGCACTTTTAGGGTTAGTCATCCCGCAATCTTGCTTGACCACCACGCATAAGGCGATTTTCGTGATCAATGCGCAGTAGCATGCCGATAGTCACCGACATAATGATAATACTGGAGCCCCCGTAACTGACGAGTGGAAAGGTAAGCCCTTTGGTCGGTAACATCCCCAGCGCCATCCCTAAATTCACAAAGCCTTGGAAGAAAATCCAAAAACTGATCCCGAAAGCTAAAAAGCCTTTAAAACGCTGTTCCAGAATTAAGGATTCACGCCCAATTTTCATGGCGCGAAAAACCAATAAGCCAAGTAGCGTAATAATGATAAAAATCCCAAAAAAGCCGAACTCTTCGCCCACAATCGCCATTACAAAGTCAGTGTGCGCTTCCGGCAAATATTCCAGTTTCAATACGGAATTGCCTAACCCTTCTCCAAAAAAGCCACCACGACCGAATGCCATTAACGAGTTAGATAATTGGAAACCGGTGCCGTAAGGGTCTTTGAAAGGATCCATAAAGCCGGTGATCCGTTTTAGCCGGTACGCGGAGGTCAGCACCAACCACACAAACAGCAACAAGCCCACGCCAATTAACCCGATAAACTGCCAAAAGTTGGCACCCACGATAAATAATAAGCCAAAGGTGATAATAAATAAGACAACGGCACTGCCCAAGTCTGGTTGTACTAAAAGGAAACAGCCCATCACGCCCATCACGATAAAAGGCTTGAATGCGCTTAATTTGCGACTCCGCACTTCATCATAACGTCGGGTAAAATAACTGGCGAGAAAACAGGTTAAGGCTAACTTAGCAAATTCCGCCGGTTGGAAATTAAATAAAACCATCGGGATCCAACGGCGTGCGCCATTCACTTCCCGTCCGATCCCGGGAATCATCACAAGGAAAAGCAACACCAAAGCCACGCCAAAGAGTTTAACATGCCATTTTTCCCATTTTTCCATGGGAATTTGTAGCGCGAAATAACAGGTCACACAGGAAAGGATAATGTAAAGCACATCGCGCTTGGCAAAATAGAACGCATCACTATACAAACGGGTCCCCACCGGAATAGAGGCTGAGGATACCGCCAATAACCCAATTAATAGCAAGATTAAATACAACCAAAGCAACGTGCGGTCGTACAACGAACTGCTTGGCGTTACGGTGGTTGCTTGCACGCTACGCGCTTTAAACTGATCCCAAAATCCCATGTATTTTCCTCATCTGTCCTAACTTAATGATGAGCTTAACTGTGCCAAACGCGTGAATTCCTCACCGCGTGCTTCAAAACACGGAAATTGATCCAAACTGGCACACGCCGGTGATAACAACACCATGTCGCCTGCTTGTAATTGCGGACGGATTGCCGCGATAGCTTGTTCCATGGTGTCGAATAAGCGACTTTGTGAGGTAAGATCTGCTAACGCTTTGCCATCACGGCCAAAGCAATAACAATAAATATGCGGCTGATTGATTAAGGTTGCCAGCGCTGAGAAATCGGCGCCTTTGCCATCGCCACCGAGCAATAAATAGAGTTTCCCGGCGACCTGTAAACCGGTTAATGCAGCAACCGTACTCCCGACATTGGTTGCTTTTGAATCATTGATCCAACGCACGCCGTTCGCCATATGCGCCACTTGGAAACGATGTTCCAAGCCACCGAACTCGCGAAGTGCGGTCTGAATTCCCAACAAATTAATGCCGGCAGCTTGTGCCAAGGCAATCGCGGCTAAAGCATTCATGTAATTATGGCGGCCGGTTAATTTCATTTCATCACAGGCTAAAATCACCTCATCACGCGCCATTAAATAAGTCTTCTGATTTTCATTTTTTAGCCAATAATCCGCATGATGTTCCGCAAAACTCACTTGTTTTGCCGGGTGTTGCGTAGTTGGCAGAGTAAGTGGATCTTCGCCGTTAACCACCGCCGTTTGGCAATTGTTGTAGATTTTTAATTTCGCCTGGCGATAATCCTGTAAATCCACGTAACGATTCATATGATCTTCGGTGACGTTCAACACCGTTGCCGCCACAGTTTTTAGTGAATAGGTGGTTTCTAACTGGAAGCTGGAAAGCTCCAAAACGTAAATATCATGTGATTGATTTAAGAGAGAAAGGGCAGGAATGCCAATATTTCCGCCCATGCCAACGCTCAAACCGGCGGCTTTTGCCATTTCGGCGACTAATGTGGTCACAGTACTTTTTCCATTAGAACCGGTAATGGCCACAATGGGTTTATCCGCTTCGCGACAAAATAATTCAATGTCACCGACGACTTCGATACCGGCTTGAAGTGCGGTCTGAATTTCGGGTGTTTTTACCGCAAGCCCCGGGCTAATCACGATCAAATCGCTTTCTAAGAGCCATTGCTGGTTTAAACTGCCGGTATGCAGAGGAATGGTTTTATCAAGTTGATCTGCGCCCGCCGGTGCATTACGCGTATCCATGACACGAACTTCCGCGTGCTTAGCGCGCAGAAAATCAACACAGGATAACCCGGTTTTACCCAGTCCGATAACCGTGACTTTTTTATCTTGATATTGCATGAAATTCTCTCTCAAAAATGACCGCGCTTTTGGGACTGATTAACGTAGTTTTAAGGTCACTAAACCAATTAATACCAGCATTAAGGAAATAATCCAGAAACGTACAATAACACGTGGCTCCGGCCAGCCTTTTTTCTCGAAATGATGATGAATCGGCGCCATCAGGAAAATGCGTTGTTTGTTACGTAATTTGTAAGAACCCACTTGTAAAATCACGGACAGCGTTTCCATGACGAACACGCCGCCCATGATCAGCAGTAGAAATTCTTGGCGAACTAAGACGGCAATCACCCCTAACGCGCCACCCAACGCTAATGAGCCGACATCGCCCATAAACACTTGTGCCGGATAAGTGTTAAACCACAAGAAGCCAAGACCGGCGCCCACAATGGCAGTACAGAATACCACTAATTCAGCACTAAATTTAATGTACGGAATGTGTAAATATTCAGCGAAGTTAATGTTCCCGGTTGCCCATGCAACTAATGCAAATGCACCGGCGACCATGACGGTCGGCACAATCGCTAGACCATCTAACCCATCCGTTAAATTCACGGCATTACTGGAACCGACAATCACAAAATAAGCCAATACAATATAGAAAATGCCTAGTTGAGGCATCACCGTTTTAAAGAACGGCACGACAAGGCGTGTTGCATCAGTATCTTGGCCCATGGCATACATACCAAACACGGCCACCAATGCTACCACAGACAGCCAAAAATATTTCCAACGCGCCACTAAGCCATCTGTGCTTTTACGGGTAATTTTGCGGTAATCGTCCACAAAGCCGACAGCGCCGTAGCCGAATAAAACGAACAAGCTAAACCAAACATATGGGTTTCTTAAATCCGCCCATAATAATGTACTCACGCCAATGGCGAAGAGAATCATGACACCGCCCATGGTCGGTGTCCCTTTTTTGGCGAAGTGACTTTCAGGACCGTCATTGCGCACGACTTGACCAAACTTTAATAATTGCAAGCGACGAATAACCTTCGGGCCGATCCATAAGGACAATAAAAGTGCCGTGAGTAAGGCTAAAATAGCACGCACGGTAATGTAGGAAATAACATGGAAATCAGAATTGTATTTGGTGAGAAACTCAGCAATCCAAACTAACATAAAAAATTATCCTTTAATAAATCGATCACGTCTTCCATTTTCATACTGCGTGATCCCTTCACCAAAACAACGACTTTTTGTTGTGTTAATTGTTGTTTAATGATTGGTGTTAAATAAGCGACAAGTTCTTTTTTATCGGTAAAATGACGCCCCAAATTGACCGCACTTATCACGGAGCTGGAACGTCCAAAAGAAATCACCAAATCCAATTTGGCTGCTTGGGCAAACTCGCCCACTTCCTGATGACAAAGCAGTGTATTATCGCCTAATTCGCCCATATCACCAACAACAAAGACGCGAAAAGCGGGATATTTTTGCAACACGGAAATCGCCGATTTCATGGAACCTACGTTCGCATTATAGCTATCATCGAGGAGTAAAAGATTTTCACAAGGGACAATCGGGAACAAACGCCCTTTTACCAAGGAGGGCGTTTCCAACCCTTTTTTGACCTGCGCTAACGTCGCACCCACATTCATTGTCAGCGCTGTCGCGGCTAAAGCATTTGATACGTTGTGCTCACCTAAATACGGTGAATCAATCTGCACATTGCCTTGTGGCGTGTGTAAGACGAAAGCCGCCCCTTGTTCGGAAAATACGATGTTTTCGGCATAATAATCGGCTTTCGGATCATCGTAAGCAAAATATTGCACCGAATGATCACCAATCTCTGCCTGCCATTTTTGTGAATAGTTATGTGCCTTATTAATAATAGCGACGCCATGCTGGGTTAATCCGCGGAAAATTTCGCCTTTCGCTGTTGCAACGCCGTCAAGAGAACCAAAACCTTCCAAATGGGCTGCCATGACATTATTGACTAACGCCACATCGGGCTGCGCCAAGGCGGTGGTATAGGCAATTTCACCAATATGATTGGCACCAAGTTCAATCACCGCAAATTTATGTTTTTCGGTTAAACGTAATAATGTTAGCGGAACACCGATGTCGTTATTAAAATTGCCTTGGGTAAATAAAACGTCGTCAAAATCCACCGCACTTTGTTGCAAAATAGAGGCCGTCATTTCTTTTACCGTGGTTTTGCCCGAAGATCCTGTCATCGCCACCACTTTCGGATTGATTTTCTCACGCAACCATTTGGCAAGCTGTCCTAGGGCAAGACGGCTGTCTTTCACAATTAATTGGGCAATATCGCCGTCTGTTGGATGTTCAACCACGGTGGCAACACAACCTTGTTCAGCCGCTTTCATAACGTAGTCATGTGCATCAAAATTTTCGCCTTTCAACGCAAAAAACAACCCATTGTTGACGGTTTTACGGCTGTCTGTACTCACGTTTTCAACAGTCACGTTGCCATCACCGAGAAGTTGTGCCTCTAAAATGGAGGCGATTTGAGAGAGAGATAATGTAATCATAGTTTTTGTTACTGAGATAAATAATGACGGGCAACTTCCTGATCGGAAAAATGATGCTTCGTTTTGCCAATAATTTGATAGTCCTCATGCCCTTTGCCGGCAATTAAAATCACGTCATTTTCCACCGCACTTTGAATCGCCGTGGCAATGGCCTCTTCACGTCGGTGTATCACTTGCACGGCTTGCGGATGCATAAACCCTTTTAAAATATCCGCCATGATTTGGGTGTGATCTTCTGTACGCGGGTTATCATCCGTAGCAATGACCTTATCTGCCAACTGTTCGGCAATTTTCGCCATCAATGGACGTTTACCACTATCACGATCACCACCGCAGCCGAAAATACACCAAAGCTTACCCTGACAATGTAACCGTGCTGCCTGTAACGCTTTTTCCAACGCGTCCGGCGTGTGCGCGTAATCGACGATAACGGTCGGTTTATTCGGAGTATGCAGCACTTCCATCCGACCGCATACACCGGTTAATTTATGTGCGCTACGAATGAGTTCGGCTAAGTCATAGCCAAGCGCCAACAAGGTTGCCATGACCAACAATAAATTACTGACGTTGAATGCGCCGATAAGTGCGCTTTGTAATTCACCATTGCCCCAAGAGGATTCAAATTGGATACTAGCGCCTTTGTGGTTAAAGGAGACGTTTACCGCCTTCAACCATTTGGCTTGTTGTGGAACAAAATCTGCCTTGCTACTGACCGCAACCGCCTCCGGCATCTCACTTAACCATGTTGCACCAACGGGATCATCCGCATCAATGATGTGATGGCGGCTATCTAATTCGGCGAATAAACGTTTTTTTGCTGCGGCATAATTTTCCATCGTGTGATGGTAATCCAAATGATCACGGCTTAAATTGGTGAACACCGCCGCACTGAAATGTACGGCCTCTACACGATGTTGTACCAAACCGTGAGATGACACTTCAATCGCCGCAAAATCTGCGCCTTGTGCGACAAACTCCGCCAGCGAAGCTTGGATTTCCACCGCAGAACCTGTGGTATTCGTTGCTTCTTTAACTCGGCCGAATAACCCGTTACCAATGGTGCCCATCACGGCGCTGGTATGCCCTAGAATCTGTGTCCACTGTGCCAATAATTGCGCGGTTGTTGTTTTGCCATTCGTACCGGTAACCCCAACCAAGGTTAAACGCTTGGAAGGCTGCCCATAAAACACATCTGCAAGATGGGATAAATGTTCGCTTAAGCGGTAAAACGCAATGAGCGGAACCTGTTGTTCGTAGCGCACCTGAAGATGTTGCGTCTCAGAATCAGCCTCAAAAATGACTGCACTTGCGCCATTTTGCAACGCTTGCGGAATATATTGACGACCGTCGGTTTGATGTCCTTTAATTGCAACAAAAAGACAGCCGGCCTTTGCAGTTCGACTGTCTAATGTCATTTCGGTGAGATTCACATTTTCTGCGATGTGAATCCCGAGAAGATGAGTTAATCGATACATAATGTTTTCTCAATTAATGAGTGAAAAACGCTTTATTTACGCACCGCACTTTATGTTGAATTTAGTCAAATTTAATTGATTTCACTTGATTTTTTATTATTCAAACGAACAGTGCGTTTTGTTGTTTTATCCGTTTCAACGCCATCCGGCGGTACATTGTTGCTACGCAACGCATAGCTCATGATACTGGAAAATACCGGTGCGGAAATTGCACCACCATAGTACTGCCCTGCTTTCGGATCATTAATCAGCACCACCAAAGCATAACGTGGGTCGGTAATTGGTGCGATACCTGCGGTATAAGCCACATATTTATCTACATAGCGACCATTTTCCAATTTCTTCGCCGTACCGGTTTTAATACCAACACGATAGCCTTCGACCATCGCACGACCATTTTTAATCGCAACTTTTTCCATCATGTTGACGACTTCACGCGTGATTTTTTCAGAGAACACACGTTGTCCCACGACCGGTGGATCCACTTTAGTAATAGAAAGCGGGCGATAAATACCAAAGCTACCTAAAGTGACATAAGCACGAGCAATTTGTAATGGCGTTGCATTCAAACCATAACCATAGGCTACGTTAGCACGCTCAATATCAGACCAGCGAGCGCGATTGGCATTCAATAAACCGGATTGTTCGCCAATCAAACCTAAATCTGTCGGTTTGCCTAAACCGGCATTTTGATAGGTTTCCATTAAAGCACTCGGCGGCATACGTAACGCTAAACGGCTCACACCGCGGTTACTGGAGTTTTCTAAAATGCCATCTAAACTTAACTGATCACGTGGTGCCACGTCTTTGACTTCATGGCCGTTCAAGATGAGCGGGCCGGTATTAATAATTTCATCACGGCGTACCACACCACGTTGAAGTGCGGTCAAAACCACGAACGGTTTTACCGTTGAACCCGGCTCAAAGGTGTCGGTAATCGCGCGGTTACGCATTAACTCGGATTTTACTCCCACACGATTATTTGGGTTATAAGAAGGGGCATTTGCCATTGCTAAAACTTCACCGGTGCGCACGTCCACCAACACCGCCGTACCGGATTCCGCTTTATTCTCAGTAACTGCTTTCTTAATTTCACGGTAAACCATGGATTGTAATTTTTCATCAATGCTCAAGGTCACGTCTTGCGCATCATATTTCTTCACATCGGAAATATTTTCAACAATGTTACCGAATCTATCTTTACGATATGTCATGGAACCGGATTTACCTACCAACATGGAATCGAAGCTTTTTTCAATACCCTCAATACCTGTGCCATCAATATTGGTATAACCAATCAAATGGGCTGTTTCTTCCACGCGAGGATAAAAACGGCGCGCTTCCGATTTCAAAACGATACCGGTAATTTTTAACTCTTTTACATATTGTGCAAGGGTCGGTGAAATTTGACGAGATAAATACACAAAGCGAGATTTCGGATCTTTTTCTATCCGTTTGACCAAATTGCTATAAGAAATCCCCAAGGCTTCTGCCAATTTTTGCCAGCGTTCTTTATCTTTCAGCGCATTTTCATCAAAGATAAATTTCGGATCGGCAACGACAGAATACATCGGCACGCTAACAGACAACAGTTGGCCATTACGATCTAAAATAGAACCACGCACAAACTGAATTTCTTGTTTGCGCAAAGAACGTTTATCCGCTTCATCGATTAATGAATCGGCATTGACGATTTGAACATAGGCAGCTTGGCTAACCAGTGCGATTAATCCCAAAAGAATTAGGCTTAACACCGAAATATAACGGGCTTGTAAAAAGCTTTTTTCATAAACAACCTTCGGTTTATTCGGCTTAACCGCAGAACTGCTATGAGATGTCCCTTTTGTGGCTTTTTTGGGCTTAGGTAACTTAGAGGATTTATTAAACTTCACCATATCTCTCACATTCCATACTATTCAAGAATAACGACTTCTTGCTCTGATGTGGCACGTTGCATACCTAATTGTTTGGCAATGGCTTCTATTCTCGTGTTATCGCTGAGTGTCGCTTCTTCTAATTTTAAATTTAAAAACTCATTTTCAAGCGATTGATGCTGCAGAACCAATTCCCCTTTTTCCGCCACCAAACCACGGGTTTGATGTGTAATCCAAACCGTCCCAAGGGCGCTGGCGGTAATGGCGAATAACAAGATCAACACGAGTTTATTAGACGTAAATAAGTCTTCAATGATGATCTCTTGCAACGGGTATCTGTCATTATTCTGCAACATCAACTTAATCTCTCTGCAATACGTAACACCGCACTTCTCGCGCGTGGATTTTGGGCAATTTCGTCCTCACTTGGCATAATCGCCTTACCGATCACTTTTAAGCGTTGATTACGTTGAATCTGATCTTCACGCAAAGGCAGGCCTTTTGGAATCGCCTCGCCTTGGCTTTGTTTACGCATAAAATGTTTCACCATGCGATCTTCCAATGAATGGAAACTGATAATCGATAAACGCCCACCTGGCGCCAACACGGCTAATGCGGAGGCTAACACTTTTTCCAATTCATCTAACTCGGCATTGATAAAAATGCGGATCGCTTGAAAACTGCGGGTTGCCGGATGTTTATGTTTATCTTTAAATGGCACGGTTTGCGCAATTAATTCAGCAAGCTGCAAGGTACGCGTTAAACATTCACCGCCATTTTGCACCGCACTTTTATTGTAATCGACAATAGCTTTGGCGATTTTCTTGGCAAAACGCTCTTCACCAAAGGTTTTTAACACCCACGCTAAATCCTGTTCTGAAACCCGCTGTAACCATTCAGCCGCAGACAATCCTTGACTGTTATCCATACGCATATCTAATGGCCCGTCTTTCATAAAACTGAAGCCACGCGCGGCATCGTCTAATTGCGGAGAAGACACACCTAGATCAAGCAAAATGCCGTCAATTTTGCCGACTAAACCTAATTTTTCACAAATCGGTAAAATTTCAGAAAAGGTGTTATGTTCAATCTGAAAACGTGGATCTTGAATTTTTTGGGCTTCTGCGACAGCTTTAGGATCGCGATCAATGGCAATTAATTTGCCATTGTCAGCTAACTTGGAGAGGATTAAGCGGGAATGTCCGCCTCGACCGAATGTCCCATCAATGTAAATGCCATTTTCTTTCAATGCCAACCCTTCAACGGTTTCATGTAACAAAACGGTTGAATGTTCAGCTGACGAAAATGTATTTAAAAGGGCCATACATGACTACCAAGGGTACATAAAGTTACAATCTAAAAAGAAGATAGAGCGGCATAATCGCCGCTTATCTTTGCTAGTGCCGCTGTTCCTTGAGTTTGACTCTTATAATGACAGCGTTTTTAATTTTTCCGATAGCGCAAAGGTCTCTGTTGCACCCAGCGCCATATCTTGTTCCACTTGGGCTTGCCATTCAGCTTCGCTCCAAATTTCAAATTTATTCAACTGCCCGACCAACATAATGGACTTTTCCAATTTAGCGTGTTGGCGCAACGGACCGCTGATCAAAATTCGACCGGCACTGTCTAATTCACACTCCGTTGCGTATCCCAACATCACTCGCTGTAGGCTGCGTTGTACGGGATCGAAGTTGGAAAGTTCAAGCAGTTTTTGTTCAATTATCTCCCATTCTTGGAGAGGATAAAGTAATAAACAAGGTTGACGAATATCCACGGTGCAAACCATTTGCCCTTGATTTTGTTCCAAAAGCTCGGCGCGATAGCGGGTCGGGATAGCAAGCCTACCCTTCGCATCTAAATTGACTGCCGACGCCCCACGAAACATGAAATTCACCTTTTATCTCTTTATCGGTGTTCGGTTTATTTGCTTAGAATTTGGGATTTCGATCCAAAATTCACCACAAAAAAACACTTTTCACCACTTTGGGCTAAGTTTATTATTTGTTTGATTAAGTTGCAAGCGGTTTCATGGCTTCTGTGACCTCTCTCTTCAAATTTTTATACGCTCGTTCGTCTATCTCCGTTCTTACCCGATTTTATCCATCGGAACGCATGACAGCATGGCGTTAAAGGTATATTGTTATGAGGTATTCAACGTAGCCACAAACGCCCTTTTGCGTTTAACACAGATCAGCGGATAAAAACCACCATCAACACTTTATGTTATGCAAACAGAACATCATTTTCGCATGATAAAAATGCAAATTCTCCGCCGCTTGCATTATGGTATGCAGTTGGCGGAAGAATACTTCAAACACCCTTTTCATTTTCCGCAAATTCATTATGAGTTAAGAGGAATAAAAGCCGGTGTCGCTTATTTACAAAAAAACGCCATCAGTTTTAACCGCACTTTGATGTTAGAAAATCCGCAAGAATTCATTCAGCAGGTCTCCTTACATGAACTCGCTCATCTCATTGTTTATCAACATTTCGGTCATGTTCAGCCGCACGGCAAAGAATGGCGATTTGTCATGAAAGAGATTTTTCATTTACCGGCCGATACCTGCCATCAGTTTGATCTCTCTTCCGTCCAAGGCAAAACCTTTACTTACCGCTGCGCCTGCCAAACGCACCAATTAACCATTCGCCGACATAATAAAATCCAACGTGAAAGTGCGGTCTATTTTTGCCGCAAATGTAAAACACAGCTGAATTTTGTCGGCGACTGATATACTCCCCCAATCACAATGAATTAACCTATTTAGGGTTGATATATGTGCCGCTGTCATCCCTCATCTGCACTATGGATTATTTTAAAAATAAGCGTAGAATGCGCTTCCTTTAACCTGATTCAAACACACACGCCCGACGATTTCGCCTCGTCAGCGAGGGTAATAAGTAAAAGATGATTAGCGTTTTTGATATGTTTAAAATCGGTATCGGCCCCTCCAGTTCGCACACGGTTGGCCCGATGAAAGCCGGTAAACAATTTATTGATGATTTAATTGAACGTCACCTACTGGAAAAAACCACGCACATTCAAGTGGATGTTTACGGTTCGTTATCCATGACCGGCTTCGGTCACAGCACCGATATTGCGATTATCATGGGATTAGCCGGCTACTTACCTCATAACGTAGATATTGAAGCGATTCCCGGTTTTATTGCCAAGGTAAACAAAACCGCTAAATTGCCTTTAGCTGAGGGCAAACAAGTGGCTAACTTCGATCCGGCAACGGACATGATTTTTCATAAAACCTTCTTACCCTTACACGAAAACGGCATGACCATTACGGCATTGGCCGACACGGCGGTGTTGTATAAACAAACGTATTACTCCATTGGCGGCGGTTTTATTGTGGATGAAGCGCATTTTAACCAACAAGAAGACCATCAAATCGACGTGCCTTACCCTTATACAAATGCAGCGGATATTTTACGTCATTGCCAAGAAAGCGGCCTTTCTCTGTCCAGTTTAGTCATGAAAAATGAACTGGCGTTACACAGTAAAGCGGAACTAGAGAATCATTTACACCAAGTGTGGCAAACCATGAAAGCTTGTATTCATCGTGGTTTGCATACGGAAGGCGTCTTGCCGGGGCCATTAAAAGTTGCTCGACGCGCAGCGACGTTATATCGAATGCTAAAAGCGAACAACGAATTATCTAACGATCCGATGCGGGTAATTGACTGGATCAATATGTTTGCGTTAGCCGTCAATGAAGAAAATGCCGCAGGCGGACGTGTCGTTACCGCACCGACAAATGGCGCTTGCGGCATCGTGCCGGCGGTGCTGGCTTATTACGAAAAATTTGTCGGTGCATTAACCAATGAAATCGTTGAACGTTATTTATTAACCTGTAGCGTGATCGGATCGTTATATAAAATGAACGCCTCCATTTCCGGAGCAGAGGTGGGATGTCAAGGCGAAGTGGGAGTCGCTTGCTCCATGGCAGCCGCCGGTTTATCGGAAATCCTTGGCGGCAGCCCGGAACAAGTATGTATCGCCGCAGAAATAGCCATGGAACACAATCTGGGACTCACCTGTGATCCGGTCGGCGGACAAGTTCAAGTACCTTGCATTGAACGTAATGCTATCGCTTCGGTGAAAGCCATTAATGCCAGTCGCATGGCTTTACGCCGTACCACTAGCCCACGCGTGAGTTTGGATAAAGTGATTGAAACCATGTACGAAACCGGGAAAGACATGAACGCGAAATACCGCGAAACCGCCACAGGCGGCCTGGCCATTAAAGTCATCTGTTCATAACAAAAAAACGATCGCCTAAAAGTGCGGTCGTTTTTTCTTGCGTTTTCCCTTTCGCGATTAAGGAAATTTAAATCGCCTCTTTTAAACCCGTTTTTCGTTATTTGCGTCGTAAAATTAAAACACGGCAATCATACGGATTCTGCTCATCGGCAGGTCGCCATTGCTCAAACTCAATCACCCATTCGTCATATGCAATCTGTGGGAAAAACGTGTCACCCGCCAATTCCGTTTGAATTTCCGTTAAATATAAACGGTTTGCCAAAGGTAGCGCTTGTTTAAAAAGCTGCTCACCGCCAATGATCATCAGTTCTTGAGAATCACCTGCAAAATCGACCGCACTTTCCATACTGTCTTTCCATAGCACGCCTTCATGAATAAAGGGTTGACGGGACAATACGATATTAGTTCGCTTGGGTAATGGGCGACCAATGCTTTCAAAGGTTTTTCGTCCCATAATCACAGGTTTTCCTAAGGTATTTTGACGAAACCACGCCAAATCCGCCGGCAAATGCCACGGCATTTTGTTCTCTTGCCCGATCACATGATTTTTTGTCATGGCAACAATGAGACTTAATGTCATCGTTATTTATTCCTCAATTTAATATTAATAAGGCGGATACTATAGCACAAATTTATCATTGCCTTTGCGATTATTGTCGGCAAAAAAGAGAATCGTCACCGCATAAAATTACGCATAAACCTATTGCATAATTATGCACAAAATAATAATATATTTTCATTCTAACAATGATTTGATACAAGAGCAGAAGTCACCATGACAATTAGTGTTAAAAACCTGAATTTTTTCTATGGCGCCAATCAAGCCTTATTCGATATTAATTTAACCGCCGATGACGGCGATGTGGTGGTGCTATTAGGCCCAAGCGGTGCCGGCAAAAGCACCTTAATTCGCACGCTAAATTTGCTGGAAGTGCCACAATCGGGCGAATTGAGCATTGCCAATAATCAATTTGATTTATCAGCCAATAATGACCCGAAACAAATTCGCCAACTGCGTCGTGATGTCGGCATGGTATTCCAACAGTATCATTTATGGCCGCACATGACTGTGTTGCAAAACCTTATTGAAGCGCCGATGAAAATTCTTGGCACAAGCGAAACGGAAGCCAAACAACAGGCGATGGAACTGTTGCAGCGTTTACGTTTGGCAGAACACGCGGCGCGTTTTCCACTCCATTTATCCGGCGGTCAACAACAGCGTGTGGCTATTGCGCGCGCATTAATGATGAAACCGCAAGTGCTGTTATTTGATGAACCGACAGCCGCGCTGGATCCGGAAATTACCGCGCAAATCGTCTCCATTATTGAGGAATTGCAACAAACAGGCATTACCCAAGTGATTGTCACCCATGAAGTCAATGTCGCGAAAAAAGTGGCGACCAAAGTCGTGTACATGGAACGAGGTCATATTATCGAAATTGGCGATAACAGTTGCTTTGAACAACCTAAAACCGAACAGTTTAAACAGTATTTATCACACAACATTTAACCTAGAAGGAGAAACATGATGAAAAAATTACTTTTAACCGCCCTACTCGCCGGCACCGCACTTGCAACCAACGCTCAAGAAATCACTTTTGCAATGGAACCAAGCTATCCGCCATTTGAAACCACAAACGAAAAAGGCGAAATCATTGGTTTTGACGTGGATATCGCCAATGCCGTTTGTCAACAAATTCAAGCAACCTGCCACTTTAAAAGCCAAGCATTCGATGCGTTGATTCCAAGTTTAAAAGCCAAACGTTTTGACGCGTCCATTTCCGCCATTGACATTACGGATGCACGTGCAAAACAAGTTGCCTTTTCTCAACCTTACTACGACAGCTCGGCAAGCTACGTTGCACTAACAGGCAAAGGCGATTTAACCAAAGTGAAAAATGTAGGAGTACAAAACGGTACCACCTTCCAACAATATACGGCGGCAGAAACAAAACAATATGACATCAAAGCCTATGCCAGCTTACAAGATGCGGTTTTGGATTTAAAAAACGGACGTATTGACGTGATTTTTGGCGATACAGCCGTGCTTGCCGATATGATCACAAAAGAACCTGAAATCCAATTTGTCGGTGAGAAAGTGACCAATAAAAAATATTTTGGTAATGGCTTAGGCATTGCCGTCAATAAATCCTCTAAAGAATTATTAGATAACTTAAACAAAGGGTTAGATGCCATCAAAGCCAGTGGCGAATACCAAAAAATCTATGATAAATGGATGACAAAATAATTTATGTTTTATGATTATCTCGCGTTAATTTTTCATGCAGCCCTAATGACCTTAGGGCTTGCTGTTTGTTCGCTCATCGTTGGTTTAATTTTAAGTATTTTTTTCACCGCACTTGAGTCCAATAAATACCCGATCATTGCCAGAACAACCTCTGTTTTGGTGATGTTATTGCGTGGTTTACCTGAAATTCTGGTCGTTTTATTGATTTATTTCGGTTCAACGGAAATCGTAGAATTATTAACCGGTGAATATATTGAATTTGGTGCCTTCGGTTGTGGTGTATTTGCTTTATCTCTGATTTTTGCCGCTTACGCCTCCCAAACCTTACGGGGCGCTATTCAAGCCATTCCTAAAGGGCAATGGGAATCGGGTATGGCACTGGGATTAAGCCGCCCTTATACCTTTATTCACCTCATCATGCCACAGGTATGGCGTCATGCTTTGCCGGGGCTAAGCAATCAATGGCTCGTATTGTTAAAAGACACCGCACTTGTTTCGCTAATTGGCGTCGATGATTTAATGCGCCAAGCGGGATTGATTAACACCAATACACATCAGCCTTTTACTTGGTACGGCATTGCGGCGCTAGTTTATTTAGCGGTGACCCTTGTCAGCCAAGTTGCGATTCGTAAATTAGAAAGACGATTTACTCGATTTGAGCGAGGGAATGCATAATGTTTGAAGACTATTTATCAGTGATTGCGCAGGGCATTCCGACCAGTTTATTGCTCACTTTCGCCTCTTTATTAATCGCCTTTTTATTAGCGTTATTCTTCACGTTTATACTTGCTATGGGGAATCGTTGGCTAAAAAGTGCGGTGAATTTTTATCTTGTTTTGTTTACCGGCACGCCTCTACTTATTCAGATTTTTTTAATTTATAGTGGCCCGGGGCAATTTGAATTTATTACGCAAAGTCCACTTTGGTCCTTGCTTTCCAATGCCTGGTTTTGCGCTATGCTAGCCTTAGCATTAAATAGTGCGGCTTACTCTACTCAGCTTTTTTATGGGGCCGTCAAAGCCATTCCAAAAGGTCAATGGGAAAGTTGTGCTGCATTAGGATTGTCACGCGTGCAAACACTCAAAATTTTGATTCCATACGCCCTTAAACGTGCACTGCCTTCTTATACCAATGAAATTATTTTGGTATTTAAAGGCACATCGTTGGCGTCAACCATCACGATTATGGACATCATGGGATATGCCCGCCAGCTCTATGGCACAGAATATGATGCGTTGACCATCTATGGTATCGCCGGCGGTATCTATTTACTGATTACTGGCATTGCTACCTTCATGTTACGCAAAGTTGAAAATAAAGTGCTAGCATTCGAGCGTTTTGAATCGAAATAGCGTCAGCCGTTTCAATGAAATCTATTAACGTAATTCCTAAACTCAAAACTGCTTAATACGAAAGAAGCCCCTCAACTAACCTGATCTGACCCCAAAAAGTTAGACTGTTATTTAAAGGACTGCTTCCGATATTGTATCGGACTCAGTCCTTTTAATTTTAATTGGATTCGTTCTTCATTATAGTACCGCACATAATCATTGATAACCTTTTCCAGTTCATCAATGCTAGTAAACGATTTTCCGTGAAAACACTCCGTTTTCATTCGCCCAAAAAAGCTTTCCATTGCCGCATTATCCAAACAATTTCCTTTTCGCGACATACTTTGAGAAATCCTATTTTTCGCTAATAGGCGTTGATAGCTCGGCATTTGATAATGGATTCCTTGGTCTGAATGTAATATCAAATTCGCATTTCTCGGCAATTTTTCCACCGCTTGTAACAGCATTTCTTGCACTAACATGCCATTTGGGTGACGACTTAACCCGTAAGCAATCAGCTCATTATTAAAGCAATCTAAAATCGGGGAAAAATAGAGCTTTTCGTCTTTCACTCTAAATTCGGTAATATCGGTCAGCCACTTCTCATTCGGTTTACTCGCGCTAAAATCCCGTTGTAACAAGTTCGGCGCAATTTTGCCTTGTTCACCTTTATATGAACTATATTTACGCTGTTTCTTCGTGCAAACTTGTAAACCCATTTCTTGAATCAAGCGTTGTACGCGCTTATGGTTCACTCCCACTAGCTTCGCACTCACTCGCCGATAGCCATAATTGGGCTCTGCCTGCTTAATATCACGAATTCGGGCTTTTAGTGTGCTATCTCTATCAGGTTTGGGGTGGCGATGATAGAAGAAGGTACTTCGCGCTAATTTCGCTATAGGCAAAAGTATTTCTAACGGATAATGCGCTCTCAAACTTTGGACTGTTTCTGCCGTTTGGCTTCGTCCCTCTTGATTATTTCGTCCAACTTTTTTAGAAAAGCCACCTCTGCTTCTAACTCCAGGATGCGTAGGCGTAAACGCTCTTCTTCTGTTTTGGGTGGTGGCGGCATTTTAGCGTATTTGGGTTTCATACTTGGGCGCCCTTTGGGTTTGGGGTGGAGCCCATTTATACCGTTTTTCCGAAAGGCTTTCAACCATTGACTAATAGTTCCACTACTCGCAATACCAAAGTAAAGTGCAGCATTTTCCATCGTAAATCTGCCGGAGAGAATGGATTGAACAACACTATGTTTAAATTCAGGAGAGTAAAGTCTTTTACGGTGTAATACCGCTAATCCATGAGTGCCTGAATATTTGTATTGTGCAATCCAATATCTAACGGTTTTTGCCGCTAAGTTGAAATACTTCAATGTGAAAGCAAGATTTTCGTGATGTTCGAAATAGAAATTCACGACTTGTTGTTTGAAAAGTTGATTGTATTTAGTCATAAAAAATCTGCACCTTAATCAGTTAGAAGATTAGTCTAACTTTTGGGGTGCAGATCAACCAGTCGAGGGGCTTCTTTTTAGCGTTTTTTCCTTAATGCTCAATTACGGCATTTCATCAATATCATCTTTATTCACTTTGGGTTGAACCATGTGTTCACGATTTAAGCCTAAATCATAGGCGATAGCAATCGCAATAAAGATGGAAGAATAAGTACCGAAACCGATCCCGATGAGCAACGCAAGCGAGAAGCTATGAATTGTTGGACCGCCGAAAACATAAAGGGCAATGACCACAATCAATGTCGTGAGCGAGGTCATAATAGTACGGGACAGGGTTTGAGTTAAAGAAATATCGATGATGTCGATGGCAGAAATCCGTCTGATTTTACGGAAGTTTTCACGCACACGGTCGAACACCACGATACTGTCGTTTAACGAGTAACCTACCACGGAAAGAATTGCCGCAATAAAGGTTAAATCCATTTCGATTTGTAAGTAAGAGAATGCCCCTAGGGTAACAATTACGTCGTGCGCTAAAGAAAGCACACCGCCGGTGGCTAAACGCCATTCAAAACGCATGCCCACATAAAGCAAGAGCATAATGAGGGTGGCTAAGGTGGCGTAAATGGCCCCTTGGGTTAATTCTTCCCCAACGTTCGGCCCAACAAACTCAATGGAACGAATTTGAATATCGCTATCCAAGGTATTAAGCATTTTTTTGACGTGATCGCCGATTTGCGCATCATCGGTTGCCGGTAGGCGAATCATCACATCACGCACACCACCGGTGGTTTGCACCAGTGGACTCTCAATGCCGTTTTGTACCAATGTAGAACGGATTTTTTCCAAATCTGCCGGTTGGGAGAAGTGGGTATCTACCACCACGCCACCAGTGAAATCTAAGCCCCAGTTGAAACCTTTGGTAAACACAAAGAATAAGGAAACCGCGATAATCACGACAGAAGCAAGGTAGCCCCACAGACGGAATTTCATAAATTCCACTAAACGGAAAGGGAGTTTAATGCCTTGAATTTCTTTAATTGGCTGACTTCTATTTTCTAAATTCACAATATATTTCCTCACCGTTAAATTGATAATTTATCAATTCGTTTGCCGCCGTATAAGAAATTCACGATTGCGCGTGTTCCGGTGATTGCGGTAAACATGGAGATAGCAATCCCTAAAGATAAGGTGATTGCGAAGCCTTTAATTGGACCTGTCCCCACGGCGTAGAGTGCCACCGCAGTCAAAATGGTAGTTAAGTTCGCATCAAAGATAGAACTGAATGCACCGTTATAACCTTCGTTAATGGCTTGTTGAATCGGACGACCATTGCGAATTTCTTCTTTAATCCGCTCAAAGATCAACACGTTCGCATCCACGGACATCCCAACCGCCAGCACGATACCGGCAATCCCCGGCATGGTAAGCGTAGCGCCCGGTAATAAGGACATTAACCCAACCAATAAAACAATGTTAGCAATTAAAGCGATGTCCGCAATAATACCGAATTTACGATAGTAAATGATCATAAAGACCACAACCACCATCAATCCCCAGAAACTGGCTTGCAAACCTTGTTCTACGTTTTGTGCACCAAGAGACGGACCGATGGTACGTTCTTCTACAATTTGAATCGGCGCAATTAACGCACCGGAACGAAGTAACACCGCAAGGTTTTGTGCTTCCGCCGGAGAGTCAATGCCGGTAATTTGGAATTGACTACCGAAACGCCCTTGAATGGTGGCGACGTTAATCACTTCCTCGTGTTTTTGTAAAATGGTTTTGCCATTTTCATCTTTTTTGCCGCTGTCTTTATATTCTACATACAACGTTGCCATCGGTTTTTGGATATTGGCACGCGTCGTTTGCGACATGATTTCACCACCTTCGCTGTCCAAGGTGACGCTTACTTGCGGTCTGGAGGTATTTTGATCCACACCTGAACTGGCATTGGTAATGTGCTCACCACCTAATACAGCGCGTTTATACAGCACGATAGGGCGATTGTTTCTGTCATATTTCACTTCAGAATCAGAAGTCACCATGCCACGAGCTGCCGCATCTAAGTTGGCGTTGCCATTGACTAAGCGGAATTCAAGGGTCGCTGTTGCACCCAGAATTTCTTTTGCGCGGGCAGTGTCTTGCACACCCGGCAATTCAACCACGATACGTTCTGCGCCTTGGCGTTGAATCACGGCTTCTGCCACACCCAGTTCGGTGACACGTTTACGCAAAATACTTAAGTTTTGTTCAATCGCGCTTTCACGTGCTTCGTTTAATGCCGCATCAGATAATGCCAAAGACAGCGTATTATCAGAAATTGCACGAATGTCTAGGGTTGGATGCTGTTTGCGTAAATAGCGCTGTACATCAGATAACTGATCCGGATTCGCCAATGTGACTATCGTGGAAAAATTCTCTGCTGACTTAATGGCGCTATATTGATACTTCTCTTTGCGCAATTCGGTACGTAAGGAATCCTGTAGTTGTTCCTGACGTTTGCTTAGCGCTGAGTTCATATCCACTTCCATCAGAAAGCGTACACCACCACGCAAGTCCAAGCCCCATTTCATCGGGTTGCCACCAATGCTACTTAGCCATTTTGGTGTTGCCGGTGCAAGGTTTAACGCAACAGAATAATTTGTCCCTAATTTTTCGGTGATTTTATCTTTGGCGAGTAATTGCGCATCGGTATTATCGAAACGCACTAAAATCGAGCCGTTTTCCAATACGACAGATTTGGTTGTCAGATGATTGTCTTTTAGGACGGTTTGAACTTCGCTTAAGACACCGGAATCGGCTTCCTGACCACGAGTTCCTGAGATTTGTACGGCAGGATCTTCACCGTAAAGATTTGGAAGAGCGTATAAAACACCAATGGCGACCAAAAAGATCACCATTAGATTCTTCCATAAAGGGTAACGATTTAACATAGCTTTCTTGTTCCCTTGAGGAATAGATTAAAGAGTTTCGATTGTGCCTTTTGGTAACACAGCGGCAATGTAATTGCGGTTGATGGTAATTTCGGTTTTATCGTTTAACGCAATCACAATAACATCCCCTTTTTCAGGCACTTTAGTGATTTTACCGATGATACCGCCGGCGGTTAACACTTCGGTGCCTTTGGTTAATTCGGACATTAATTTTTTATGTTCTTTATTTCTTTTCGCTTGCGGACGATAAATCATAAAATAGAAAATCAATCCGAAGATGATGAAAATAAATAACATTGACATTGGGCTGCCTTGTTGAGCTTCCATTCAAATTTCCTTTTAGTTAATGAAAAGAGAAGACGCAATGGAGCGTCCATAAACTGATTAAAATCGGCGGTTAAAATATCATAAATCCGCTGAAATGTGAAAAAATAAAACAAAAAAGAACCGCACTTAGAACAGCTCAATACGGCTCAAAAGTGCGGTTTGTTTTACGGATGATTTGAATTAGTGATTTATCTCACCTTCAATCGGTTTGACGTTTTCATCAAATTCCGGAAGCGGTTTATGTTCACTTGCCACGTAAGAATAAATCACCGGCAACACGAACAGGGTAAACAACGTACCAACCGCCAAGCCTGAAACAATCACGATCCCCATACTGAAACGGGAAACTGCGCCGGCACCGGTCGCATAAAGCAATGGAACCAAGCCGGCAATCATTGCTGCTGTGGTCATAAGAATCGGACGCAAACGCACTTTAGCGGCTTCAGTAATGGCTTCAATGCGCGTTTTACCGTGGTTCAACTGCTCTTCTTTTGCCACTTCGCACATTAAAATACCGTGTTTGGTGATTAATCCGACCAACGTAATTAACCCCACTTGGGAGTAAATATTCAATGTCGCGCCGGCTTTGCCAACAAAACCGAAGGCATTTAATGCTAATAATGCCCCACTGATCGCCAACGGCACGGAAATCATGATCACCATCGGGTCACGAATAGACTCAAACTGAATTGCTAACACCAAGAAAATGATCACTACCGCCAACAAGAATGTGACCGCTAACGCATTACCTTCTTGTACTAACTGACGGGCTTCACCTTTGAAGTCGTAGTTATAACCTTGCGGTAATAATTCTTTTGAGCTGTCTTTCAGCCATTGAATCGCATCCCCAATGGAAGAACCCGGCATCGGTACCGCACTGATCACCGCCGAGTTCAGCTGGCTGAAACGTGGCAAAGAGCTTGGTTGTGGTTCTAACGTTATGCTCACCAAACTGCTTAGCGGAACAGAGGTGCCATTCGCTGCCGAAACATAATAATTATCCCAACTTTGTGGAGATAAGCGATCTTCGCGTTTTACCTGTGAAATAATTTTATACGCACGGCCGTCAATATCCACACGTTCAACTGTCGCCGCAGATAAGAAGCTGCCTAATGTTGCACTGATTTGTTTCATCGTAATGCCGTAAGTACCGGCTTTTTCACGGTCAATTTTGATGTGCATTTGCGCCGTGTCGAATTTCAAATCTAAGCTCGAGTAAACGAACTTGCCGGATTTCTGCATCGCTTCCAAGAATTTGCCCGCCACATTCGCCAAATCTTCATAGCCTTGAGAAGTACTGATCACAAAACCGATTGGTGGTCCTTGTTCCCCGGTTTCAATTTCAGGGAAAGCGAAACCACTGACAGACACTTCCGGAATCGCCTTGGCTTTGTTGTTTAACTCTTCCAACACTTTTGCCTGGCTTCTGGAACGATCTTTCCAGTCTTTCAAGGTGACAACATTCAAAGATTGGTTGCTGCTTGGCACACCGGAAAGGCTCATCGCAAATTGTACTTCGTCCGTATCCGTTAAGATTTTTTGATACGGTGCCATCGCTGCTTGCACATAATCTACGTTCACATTAGACGGTGCAGAACCAATGGCCAAAAATGCGCCTTTGTCTTCTGTCGGGGTCAATTCACTGGAAAGAGAATTAAACAATACCGGTAATGTGGCAAAAATCGCTGCCGCAAATACCAACATACATTTCCGATTCGCCATCACTAAACCTAAAACATAAGTATAGGCATTGTTGATTTTAGTTAATGTGCGGTTAACACGATCTTCCAATTTGCTTGGTTTATCGTGTCCTTTCAACAATTTACTGGTCATCATCGGAGAAAGCGTTAATGCTACGATACCGGAAATAAACACCGCACCGGCAAGGGTTAAGGCAAACTCTTTAAACAATGTTCCGGTAATGCCGCCCATTAACGCCATTGGTGAATATACCGCAATCAACGCAATCGTCATGGAAATGACCGGCACAGCAATTTCGCGTGTACCGATAATCGCTGCACGGAATGGCGTTTCACCGAGCTTAATATGGCGGTCAACGTTTTCTAACACCACAATGGCATCATCCACCACCAAACCGATTGCCAAAATCAAGGCAAGCAAGGTCATTAGGTTAATGGAGAAATCCAACGTTTGCAGCATCATGATTACCCCGATGAGGGAAATCGGAATGGTAATGACCGGAATCAAAATCGCCCGGAAAGAACCGATAAACATCGTGATCACCACCAAAACGATAATCGTCGCTTCAATGATAGTTTTTACCACTTCTTCAATGGAGTTGTTAATAGCAATAGTGCGGTCATATAAAATGTCTGTTTGAATCGCGTCCGGTAAGTTATTTTTTATGCTTTCATACAACGGCAGAATTTTTTCTACCACCGTTAACGGGTTGGCAGAAGAGGTCGGGTTCACCGCTAAAACAACGGAATCAGCACCGTTGGCTACTGCACGCACCGCATCACTGGATTTATTTAATTCAATATCCGCAATATCCCGTAAACGCACCAGTTTATCGCCATTGGAAGAGACAATCAGATTACCGAGTTCCTCCACGGATTTAGTGGTGGTATCCACTTTGTTTTTGTACACCACGTAAAAACCGTTGTCATTCCCTGCTGCCGTTTGCACGTTGTTTGAGGATAAGGCAGACATCACTTGCGTCGCAGAAAGATTTTGCGCAGCCATTTTTTGCGGATCCAACCAAATACGTAAGGCATATTCGGATGCGCCGTAAATATCCACGCTTGCCACCCCTTCAACCGTAAAGAACTGCGGTTTCACGACACGTTGAATATAGTCGGTCACTTGGCTGGCATCTAATTTAGTAGAACGGAAACTAATGTACATAATCCCCGAACCACCGGTAGAAGAAGTCACCGTCGGATCTTCAATCCCGCTTGGCAATTCTGAACGCACGGAATTCACCTTCGCCAACACATCGGCAAGCGCCGCATTCGGGTCGGTATTTAATTTCATTTTCACCGTGATCGAAGAACTGCTCGGTCTACTGGAAGAAGACATATAGTCCACGTTATCCGCCTGCGCGACCGCTTCTTCAATTTTCGAGGTCACAAACGCCTGAATCAAATTGGCATCCGCACCGGGATAGACGGTTGAAACCTGAATGACGGTCGTGGTCATTTTAGGATATTCACGCACTGCCAGTTTTGAAATTGCCTGCAATCCTAAAATAATGATCAACAGGCTAATCGAAACTGCGAGAACAGGACGTCGAATAAATATATCGGTAAATTTCATTCGCTGTTCCTAATTAGAGATTGGTTTTTGTTGCCGGTTGTGTGGTGCCGACACCTTCTTTATCTGCGACAAGCACTAATGCGCCATTACTTAAATTTTGCTGACCACCGGTCACGATTTTATCGCCGATTTTCACTTCATCGCCTTTTAGCTGAGAATAAATGCCTTGGCGATCTTTGGTAAACACCGTAATTTGCTTCGCACGATACATTTTGTTTACATCGCCTTGGCTAGCAAATTTCTCTTTTTCCTCATCAGAAAGTGCGGTCAAAATATAAAGAGATTCGCCATACATGTTGTAGCTCACAGCGACTTGTGGCACGACAATTTGGTCATACTCCGTTGCCAATGCCACGTTTAAACGGGTAAACATGCCGGATAACAGTTTTGCGCCATCTTCCGGCTCAAACGTGGCTTGCACGTCAATTAACCCGGTGGAAGAATTAATCGCCGGTTCAATCGCAGAGATCGTTGCTGAGAAGGTTTCGCCTAAACGGGCATCTGCTGTCGCGGTGACTTTTTGACCGATATGCAATTTTTCCAATAAATTCTGTGCAACCGCGAAATCTACTTTCATGGAACTGCGATCTTCCACACGCACAATTTCTGTGCCGTTCGATACATACTGTCCCACATTAACTTTCACGATACCTGCTTTGCCATCAAAAGGTGCAACAATTTGACGGCGCGCAATTGTGGCTTTTAAGGATTCCACGTTCGCCACTTGCGCATCATACGCCGCTTTGGCATTGTCTAATTCTTGCTGAGAAATGCCACCACTTTTCGCCAAATTCGCATAACGTTGATACGTTTGACGTAATGAAATCACTTGTGCTTCAGCCGCTTGTAAGCTTGCGCGCTCCACGGAGCTGTCTAATTCCACCAACAACTCACCTTTTTTCACGCTTTGTCCGTTGGTCACTAAAACTTTTGAAATTGTCCCCGCACTTTGCGCACTCAACATCGCCCCTTGATTCGGACGCACCAAACCGGTGGTTTGAATCACCGGTGTCCATTGTTGAGCAGAAACCGTCATTGCCGTCACCGGAACAGCTCTTTCCCCTTGGTTAGCCAAGAAATCCGCAATGCCTTTCGCTTTCATCTGATTCATCACAATCATTGCGATAAAAATTAAGATAAATATTCCCAGCGCCAGTTTTAACAAGAAAACATGAGAACGCTTTGGTTTATTCGTTTGAGTTTGACTCATAAAAAACTCCGTAAAGGTTATCTAATAGCTCAAGTGATTATTTTTGAATGGCGCGCCAAGTGCGGTCGATCACCGACTCCAGCATCGCCATTGAACTCTTATGGGCAAAGTGTTTGCATTTAAACGCGATATTAAGCGCGCTTTCCAAGGAAAGCGCAAATAATAAATGCGTCGGGAGGTCACAGATTTCGTTGGCTTCCACCGCTTTTTTACAAAAGCGATGCCAAATACCTCGCGTTTCCCATTCTTTGCAAATGTCATAAAACCCGGGCAGAAATTCATATTGTCCCATGTTGGCGACCCGCGTCGGATCCTGATCTAAAAAATGCCAAATATTCCACCACATTTTCCGATAGCGTTGGAAAAAAGATTGGCTTTCATCATAATCTTTTTCTAGGGTTTCTTCGAAAGATTTAAAGATATACCGTGCGAATTCTGCCAATAATTCCTCTTTATTCTTAAATAAATATAAATAGTGCCCGGTGAAATGTTGGCTTTTTTAGCAATTTTGTGCATAGACAAACTTGGCAAACCAACCGTCGCCATCAGATCATTCGTGGCGGTAAAAATTCGCTCGATCATATCCGTTTCAGATTGATGCATATAAATTCACTAATAAGTTTGGGTTAATCGTGAGAAGTGCGGTTAAAATTTCGTTTAATTCGCACATTTGATAGGTACAGACAGTAAATAACACACCACTGAATGAACGTTCGTTCATTTTATTGATTTTTTACTTTTTCGCAAGTTAAAAATTGAAATTGAGCCCCATCCAAAACAGCGCACTATTTTTCATCTAAGACGACAAACCCCACAATGATCGATAGCAATCTATAGAAGAAGATCAAAGTGCGGTCTGTTTTTTTCATGTTTTTAAACGAATTAATGTTCGCGGGTTTTGAAGAATGTTACGTCCGGATAACGTTCTTGCGCAAGATTGAGATTCACCATCGTTGGGGCGATGTAAGTAAGATTATCACCACCGTCTAACGCCAAGTTTTGCTCGTTTTTACGTTTAAACTCTTCAAATTTTTTCGCATCGCCACATTCCACCCAACGCGCCGTTGCCACGTTGACGGTTTCGTAAATGGCTTCGACGTTATATTCGGATTTCAAACGCGACACCACCACATCAAACTGCAACACGCCCACTGCCCCAACGATTAAATCGTTATTCAACAACGGACGGAAAACCTGCACAGCGCCTTCCTCGGAAAGCTGTACCAAGCCTTTTAATAATTGTTTTTGCTTGAGGGGATCTTTCAAACGAATACGACGGAATAATTCCGGTGCAAAGTTTGGAATACCCGTGAATTTTAGATCTTCACCTTGAGTAAACGTATCACCAATTTGAATCGTGCCGTGATTATGCAAGCCGATAATGTCGCCGGCGTAAGCTTCTTCTGCGTGCGCACGATCACCCGCCATAAAAGTTAAAGCATCCGAAATCACCACCTCTTTGCCGATACGCACATGTTTGAGTTTCATGCCTTTTTCGTATTTTCCGGAAACAACACGTAAGAAGGCAACACGGTCGCGGTGTTTTGGATCCATATTGGCTTGAATTTTAAACACGAAGCCACTGAATTTTTCTTCGTCAGCAGACACTTTACGCGTATCCGCTTGACGAGCTTGCGGTGCAGGCGCCCATTCGGTTAAGCCGTCAAGGAAATGATCTACACCAAAATTCCCTAACGCCGTACCGAAAAAGACCGGTGTCAGTTCGCCGTTTAGGAATAAATCTAAGTCAAACTCGTTGCTGGCGCCTTTTACCAGTTCTAATTCATCACGTAATTGTTGTGCCAAATCGTCACCTACGGCGTTATCCAATTCCGGATTATTCAAGCCTTTTACGATTCGCACTTCTTGAATCGTATGCCCTTGCCCGGTTTGATAGAGATAGGTTTCGTCTTTGTATAAGTGATACACGCCCTTGAATAATTTGCCGCAGCCGATAGGCCACGTAATCGGCGCGCAGTGAATTTTCAATACGCTTTCAACTTCATCCAACAATTCCATCGGATCACGAATATCACGGTCAAGTTTGTTCATAAACGTGATGATCGGCGTGTCGCGCAAACGGGTAACTTCCATCAATTTAATGGTACGTTCCTCAACCCCTTTGGCAGAGTCAATGACCATCAAGCAGCTGTCCACTGCCGTTAAAGTGCGGTAAGTATCTTCAGAGAAATCCTCATGTCCCGGAGTATCCAGCAGGTTGACCAAACAATCGTTGTATGGGAATTGCATCACGGAAGTGGTAATGGAAATCCCACGTTGTTTTTCCATTTCCATCCAGTCGGATTTCGCGTGTTGCGCGGAACCTTTGCCTTTCACCGAACCGGCTTTTTGAATGGCGTTACCATAAAGCAAAACCTTTTCGGTGATGGTGGTTTTACCTGCATCGGGGTGAGAAATAATCGCAAAAGTGCGGCGTTTATTAACTTGTTCTTGTGGGTATGTCATCTGTTCTGTCTGTGTTGTTTGATGAAGAAATAAAGAAACCGCCTTAAACGACGGTCCAAAAATAAGTGGCGCAACTATATGCTTTTTAGCCCATTTTTTCAAGTTTAAGCATCATGAATGGGAGCACGTTGCAACAAAGTGCGGTATATTCTGGGCGTATTTTGATACGTCATAAAACATCCTTTTTTCTGACCGCACTCTTTTCTCTTACGGCAATATGAAGTCAACATCAATAAAAATCCCAAAAAATGCAAACGTTTGCGTGAAAAGTGCGGTACAATACGCGCCATTATTTTTACGCAGATAAAAAGGGAATGAAATGACACAACTCAGTCTTAAAAAAATCTATTCCGGCAAAGTACGGGATTTGTATGAAATTGATGACAAACGAATGTTGATGGTCGCCAGTGACAGATTGTCGGCGTTCGATGTGATTTTAGATGATCCGATTCCGCGTAAAGGCGAAATCCTGACACAAATTTCTAACTTTTGGTTTAACAAACTGGCGCACATTATGCCGAATCATTTTACCGGCGACAGCGTTTACGATGTGTTACCCAAAGCGGAAGCTGATTTAGTAAAAGATCGTGCGGTGGTGTGCAAACGCTTAACCCCAATTAAAATTGAATCTATCGTGCGCGGTTATTTAACCGGCAGCGGTCTGAAAGATTACAAACAAACCGGTACCATTTGCGGTTTAGTGTTACCAAAAGGTTTGGTGGAAGCCAGCAAATTGCCTGAACCGATTTTTACGCCGTCCAGCAAAGAAGAAATCGGCAATCACGATATTAATATTAGCTATGCCGAGTGCGAAAACTTGATCGGCAAAGATTTAGCGGCACAAGTGAAAGAAAAAGCTATCGCCCTTTATACCGAAGCCGCAAAATATGCCTTAACCAAAGGTATCATCATTTGTGACACCAAATTTGAATTCGGCTTAGATGAACACGGCACATTAACCTTAATGGATGAGGTGTTAACACCGGATTCCAGCCGTTTTTGGTCAGTAGAAACCTATAAAGAAGGCACGAATCCACCATCTTTTGATAAACAATTTATTCGTGACTGGTTGGAAAACAGCGGTTGGAATAAACAGCCACCGGCGCCGAAAGTGCCGTCTGATGTCATTCAGAAGACCGTAGATAAATACCAAGAAGCCTTGGATTTATTAACAAAATAACACTTAAAGGAATTCCCGCTATGCATTAGAATAGTGGGAATTTTTTGTAACCGGATAGGAGTAATATGAGGTCGGTCGCCATTGTCGGGTTAGGTTGGCTAGGTTTGCCACTGGCGCGACATTTAAAAAATCTAGGCTGGGAAGTGAAAGGCACAAAACGCACGCACGACGGTGTAGAACAGATGCGTTTAATGCGTTTGGAAGCCTATCATTTGGAACTTACCCCTGAAATTAATGCGGATCCTGATGATGTCAGTGCATTACTTAATGTGGATTCGTTGATCATTAATATTCCACCAAGCCAATATTTTTTCGATCTCAATCAATATGTCGAAGGCGTGCAAAATCTGGTTAATGAAGCCTTATTACAAGGCGTAAGTCATATTATTTTTATTAGTTCCACCTCCGTTTTTCCTGACATTTCCGCCAATTTTAATGAATCTGCCATCCCCCAACCGGACAGTGATATAGGCCGTGCCTTAGTGGAAATTGAAAACGGCTTAGCACAAATGCAAGATATCGATTGCGATATTATTCGTTTTGCCGGTTTAGTCGGTAACGATCGTCACCCTGTTTATTCTCTTGCCGGCAAACAGGATCTCAAGTGCGGTCATTCTCCCGTGAATTTAGTCCATCTAGACGATTGCGCACGCGCCATTCAATTATTGTTAGAAACCCCGGGCGGCTACCGTTTATATCATTTGGCTGCGCCAATGCACCCAACACGGGAAGCCTATTATCAGTATGCGGCAGAAAAATACGGGCTAGAACCACCGCACTTTATTAGCTCCGAACAAGATCCGCAGCGCATTATCATGGCGGAAAAAATTTGTCATGAATTAGAATTTGTTTACCAATATCCGGATCCGAATTTAATGCTAACAACCGAAGAATAAAAGTGCGGTGATTTTTCAAAATGTTTTTACCACGGACTTTTATCAACCCTATTCACTCAAACAAACACAGATAAGGAAAGAAAATATGTCAAATACCATTTTGCAACACTTACCCAAAGGTGAAAAAGTCGGCATCGCCTTTTCCGGCGGCTTAGACACCAGTGCGGCACTGCTTTGGATGCGTCAACACGGCGCTATTCCTTGCGCTTACACCGCGAACCTTGGCCAACCGGATGAAGAAGATTACGAGGCCATTCCACGCAAAGCCAAAGAATATGGCGCAGAAATGGCCCGCTTAATCGACTGCCGCACGCAATTAGCCCAAGAAGGCATTGCGGCGATCCAATGCGGCGCATTTCACGTGACGACAGGTGGTTTGACTTATTTCAACACCACGCCATTAGGCCGCGCAGTAACCGGCACCATGTTGGTGTCCGCCATGAAAGAAGATGATGTCAATATTTGGGGTGATGGCAGTACTTACAAAGGCAACGACATCGAACGTTTCTATCGTTACGGCTTAATGACCAACCCAAATTTAAAAATTTATAAACCGTGGTTGGATCAAAAATTTATCGATGAATTGGGCGGCCGTTTTGAGATGTCTAACTTCTTAATTGAAAACGGCTTTGATTACAAAATGTCTGTCGAAAAAGCCTATTCCACCGACTCCAACATGCTTGGCGCGACTCACGAGGCAAAAGACTTGGAATTCTTAAATTCCGGTATTCGTATCGTCAACCCAATCATGGGCGTACCATTCTGGCGTGAAGATGTACAAATCAAAGCAGAAGAAGTGACAGTGCGTTTTGAAGAAGGCATTCCGGTGGCATTAAACGGCAAAACCTTCGACAACATCGTAGAATTGTTCCTTGAAGCCAACCGCATCGGTGGCCGCCACGGCTTAGGGATGTCCGACCAAATCGAAAACCGTATCATCGAAGCGAAATCTCGCGGCATCTACGAAGCCCCGGGAATGGCACTGTTACACATCGCGTACGAACGTTTAGTCACCGGTATCCACAACGAAGACACCATTGAACAATACCGCATCAATGGCATCCGTTTAGGTCGCTTGTTATACCAAGGTCGCTGGTTCGATCCGCAAGCCTTAATGTTACGCGAAACCGCACAACGTTGGGTGGCTCGTGCGGTCACCGGTGAAGTGACTTTAGAGCTACGTCGTGGTAACGACTACTCCTTACTTAATACCGAATCACCGAATTTAACCTACCATCCTGAACGTTTGAGTATGGAAAAAGTGGAAAATGCACCGTTTGATCCGGTGGATCGTATTGGTCAATTAACCATGCGTAACCTTGACATCACCGACACCCGCGACAAACTCGGCATCTATTCCCGCACAGGTTTACTGGCGACAAATAAAGATTCTGCGTTACCGCAATTATACAAAAAAGCGTAAAACACTCTCTTTTTTGACCGCACTTTGAGACATCTCTGTGCGGTCTTCTTTTGCGATTTAACCTCAACAAAAAGGATGAACGGATTTGTTCAATCTATGCCTTAATTTTCTTTTCTAGAACATTAAAGCACAGCCCATTTTGGTGTATGATACGGTTTCATTATTTTCCTCATGAATATGAATCTTTCTCATGAAACCAATCTTTCTTGAACTTCGACACCTTAAAACCTTACTTGCCTTAAAAGAAACAGGCAGTGTTTCCTTGGCAGCAAAACGGGTTTATCTCACTCAGTCCGCTCTTTCCCACCAAATTAAACTGCTGGAAGATCAATACGGTTTGCCGTTATTTGAGCGTAAAACGCAGCCGTTGCACTTTACACCGGCAGGTGAGCGTTTGATTCAGCTTGCCAATGATATTTTACCTAAAGTGATTGAGGCGGAGCGCGATTTAGCGCGGGTGAAACAAGGGGAAGCCGGCGAGTTGCGTATTGCGGTGGAATGCCACACTTGCTTCGATTGGCTTATGCCCGCCATGGATTTATTCCGTCAACATTGGCCGTTGGTGGAGCTGGATATTGTGTCCGGTTTCCACACCGATGCCGTTGGGTTGCTGTTAAGCCATCGTGCCGATTGGGCTGTTGTGCAAGAAGTGGAAGAGACTCCGGGCATTGTGTATAAGCCGTTGTTTTCCTATGAAATGGTGGGATTATGTGCAAAAGATCATCCGCTAGCAGCGAAAGAGGTTTGGCAGGCGGAAGATTTTATTGATCAAACGTTAATTACTTATCCCGTACCGGATGATATGTTGGATTTGTTGCGTAAGGTATTACACCCGAAAGGCATCAATCCGACCCGACGAACCAGTGAACTTACCATCGCCATCATTCAGTTGGTGGCAAGTAAACGTGGAGTGGCGGCATTGCCGTTTTGGGCGGCGAAGCCTTATTTGGATCGTGGTTACATCGTGGCGCGAAAAATTACCGAACAGGGGTTACACAGTAATCTTTATGCCGCAACGCGAGAGTTGGATTCACAAATGGCGTTCGTGGATGATTTCTATGAAACCGTGAAAGCCCAAAGTTTTTCTACCTTGCCCGAATTGTCTATATTAGAAGAGATCTCGTTGTATGTCTGACGTAAAGACAAATTCTCATCCCATTTGGGCGGCGGCGAAAGCCGCCTTGCCCTATAGTGCGCCGATGCTTGCCGGCTTTTTGTTCCTTGGCGTGGCTTACGGCATTTACATGAAAGCACTTGGTTTTGGTGTTTGGTATCCCGTGTTGATGGCGTTATTCATCTACGCCGGTTCCGTGGAATTCATCATTGCCGGCGCATTAAGTTTGGCATTTGCGCCGTTAAATGCGTTATTGATTACCTTGATGGTGAGTGGCAGACAGCTTTTTTATAGCATTGCGATGTTGGAAAAATACGGAAAATCCTTGGGCAAAAAACGCCCATACCTTATTGCCACGTTGGTAGATGAATCTTTTTCCTTGAATTACATGGCAAACGTCCCACCGCATATTGATCGTGGTTGGTATCTCTTTTTTGTTTCGTTTTATTTGCATATGTATTGGGCAATCGGTGCTGGCATTGGCAACGTATTCGGGAACATTATTCCCTTTGATTTGAAGGGCATTGAATTTGCTATGACGGCATTATTTTTAGTGATTTTTGCCGAAAACTGGGCGCAGGAAAAATCTCATGAGAGCTCTTTGTTAGGTTTGGCGATCTCGGCCCTTTCCCTCCTGATTTTCGGACATGACTATTTCTTATTGCCTACCTTGATTGGTATCTGGACGGTGTTGACTTTCCGCCGTCCGAAATTGTCCTCAACTTTAAAGAGGATTGAAGAATGACATTAACCGAACAAATCATCACCATCGGGATTGCTGTGCTGGCCGTGCAATTTACCCGCTGGCTGCCCTTTTGGATTTTCCCGGCGAACCGCCCGATTCCCGAATATATCCGTTATTTAGGTAAAGTCTTACCTGCAGCGATGTTTGGTATGCTTGTGGTGTATTGTTACAAAAACGTGGATGTGTTTAGCGGCTTTCATGGCGTTCCCGAATTTCTTTCCGGTGCGATCGTTGTTGCGTTGCATTTGTGGAAGCGCAATATGTTCTTGTCCATCGCTGCCGGCACGATGTTATATATGTTCTTGGTACAACAGGTATTTGTGTAAAAAGACGCTAAAAAATAACCGCACTTTTTCTTCAGGATTTTTCTGTACCGGCAAAGAAAAGACATGGCTTATGCTATAATTCTCCGTAAATTTTTACCGCACGTTAGGATCAATATGTCGCTTCAATTCAATATGATTGCGTTACTTTTAGTGGTGTTAATTTTGCTTGGCATCCTTAGCCACAATAGCTCCATCACGATCTCCGCAGCCGTGTTACTAATCATGCAGCAAACGCTTCTCGCTAAATATATTCCCTATTTGGAAAAATACGGTTTGAGTATTGGTATTGTGATTTTAACCATTGGCGTTTTGAGCCCGTTAGTTTCCGGTAAAATTCAGCTTCCCGGCTTGTCGGCGTTTGTCAGTTGGAAAATGTTCGTTGCCATTGCGGTGGGTGTATTGGTCGCGTGGCTTGCGGGCAGAGGCGTTCCGCTGATGGGGGAACAACCTGTCTTAGTGACAGGCTTGGTGATTGGCACCATCATTGGTGTTTCTTTTCTGGGTGGTATCCCTGTCGGGCCACTCATTGCCGCAGGTATTTTGGCATTACTCATAGGAAAATTCTAATGAAAAACAAATGGTTATTTATCGCCGCCTTGAGCGGTTTTTTCTGTGTGGCGCTCGGTGCGTTTGCCGCCCATGCATTAGGCCATGTTTTAGACGAGAAAGCCCTCGCCTGGATTGATACCGGCTTAAAATATCAAATCTTCCATACACTTGCTGTTCTGATGATTGCTTTATCCCTTTGGCATGAGGCTACATTTGCACAATTAGCGATGCGTGCATGGTCATTGGGGATTTTATTATTCAGCGGCAGCTTATACGCCCTTGCTTTCGGTGCCGGTAAATTCTTAGTCTGGATTACGCCCGTTGGCGGCACACTCTTTTTAATCGGCTGGCTTTGCTTGGCTTACGGTAGTTTTAAAAGTAAATCGGTATGAAGAACAGAACTGTAAAACACGAATTAACCCCGCTACAACAATCTCTTTTTTCTCAATTAATTGACATCATGTTGGTAGATAAACGCCGTTTATCTGCCCGCATTCATGGCATCGGCAAAATTAAAAGCCAAGAGGCACAACAAGCCGTTGCAGATGAAATCCAACAACAAATTGAACAAGCAAGATTACGTGTAGAAAATCGTAAAAGTGCGGTCAAAAATCCCATCGTTTTTCCGGAAAGCCTGCCGGTGAGCCAACGCAAAGCAGAAATTGAAAAACTGCTTTCCGAGCATCAAGTGATTGTGGTGGCGGGGGAAACCGGTTCGGGGAAAACCACGCAGTTGCCGAAGATGTGTTTGGAACTTGGCTTAGGCAATCTCGGCACCATCGGACACACCCAACCGCGCCGCATTGCCGCCCGTTCGGTAGCGGCTCGAATCGCCGAAGAATTGCAAACAGAACTTGGTGATTTGGTGGGCTACAAAGTTCGTTTTAACGATCAAATCAGTGACAACACCCAAATCAAGTTGATGACGGACGGGATTTTGTTGGCTGAAATTCAAACGGATCGTTTCCTCAATCAATATTCTTGCCTGATTATTGATGAAGCCCACGAACGTAGCTTGAACAACGATTTTATTCTCGGTTATCTGAAACAGCTGCTGCCACGCCGTCCGGACTTAAAAGTCATTATCACCTCAGCCACCATTGATGTGGAACGTTTTTCCAAACATTTCAACAATGCGCCGATTATCGAAGTCTCGGGCAGAACTTATCCCGTGGAAGTGCGTTATCGCCCTGTTGCGGAAGAAGACGACCAAGATCAGCTACAAGGCATTCTTAATGCGGTGGATGAACTTCAAGCAGAAGGTCGCGGCGATATTTTGATCTTTATGAACGGTGAACGGGAAATTCGCGACACCGCCGAAGCCTTGCAAAAGCAAAATTTAAAACACACGGAAATCCTACCGCTCTTTGCCCGCTTGTCTGCGCAAGAACAAAACAAAATTTTCCATCCGAGCGGTTTAAATCGCATTGTGTTAGCCACCAACGTGGCTGAAACCTCATTAACCGTGCCTGGCATTAAATATGTGATTGACCCCGGCACCGCGCGTATTTCTCGTTATAGCTATCGCACCAAAGTGCAACGCTTGCCTATTGAGCCGATTTCACAGGCCTCAGCCAATCAGCGGAAAGGGCGTTGCGGACGGGTGAGCGAAGGCATTTGTATTCGTCTTTATTCGGAAGAGGATTTTAACAATCGCCCAGAATTTACCGATCCGGAAATTCTGCGCACCAATTTGGCTTCCGTTATTTTGCAAATGACGGCGTTGGGTTTGGACGACATTGAAGCGTTCCCTTTTGTGGATGCGCCGGATAAACGGCACATCCAAGATGGTGTGAAGTTGTTGGAAGAGTTGGGGGCGTTTGAAACCGTTCAAACTAAATCGGGTGAAAAACGTCGATTAACGACAATCGGTCGCCAACTTGCCCAACTTCCGGTCGATCCACGCCTTGCTAAAATGCTTCTAAGTGCGGTCAATTTGGGTTGCGTTTATGAAGTGATGATTATCGTCTCGGCGTTATCCATTCAAGATCCGCGTGAACGTCCGACAGACAAACAACAGGCTTCCGATGAAAAACATCGCCGCTTTGCCGATAAAAAATCGGATTTCTTGGCATTCTTGAATCTTTGGAATTATGTGCAAGAACAGCAAAAAGAATTAACGAAAAACCAATTCCGCCGTCAGTGCCAAAAGGATTTTTTAAATTATCTGCGCATTCGTGAATGGCAGGATATTTATCAACAAATTCGCCTTGCCGTGCGTGAAATGGGCTTGCCGATTAATTCTGAAAAAGCCGAATATCAGCAAATTCACACCGCACTTTTAAGCGGCTTGTTGTCGCATATCGGTTTAAAAGAAGCGGAAAAACAACAATATCTTGGCGCGCGCAATGCGCATTTTGCGATTTTCCCCAATTCCGTGCTTTTCAAAAAACAACCAAAATGGGTGATGGCTGCGGAGCTTGTCGAAACCTCCAAACTTTGGGGGCGTATGGTGGCGGAAATTGAACCGGAATGGATTGAGCCGATCGCCGAACACTTAACGAAAAAATCCTATTCCGAACCGCGTTGGTCGAAATCTCGCGGGGCGGTGATTGCCGATGAAAAGGTGAGCCTGTATGGCGTGCCGATTGTGGCAGCCCGACCGGTAAATTATGGCGCCATTGACCCAAGGGTGAGCCGTGAAATCTTTATTCAATCCGCCTTGGTGGAAGGGGATTGGAACACCAAACATAAATTCTTCAAACAAAATCAGCAGCTGATTCGTGAAGTTGAGGAATTGGAACACAAAAGCCGTCGCCGCGATATTTTGGTGGACGAGCGCACTTTATTTGAGTTTTATGATCAGCGTATTGGCACTGATGTGGTGTCGCAAAAGCATTTTGATACTTGGTGGAAAAAGGCGGAAAAACAAGATCCTGAACTGCTTAATTTCGAACGCTCATTCCTGATTAACGATGATGCGGAGCAGGTGAGCAAGTTGGATTTCCCGAATTTCTGGCATCAAGGCAATTTAAAACTCAAACTGACCTATCAATTTGAACCGGGCACCGATGCGGATGGCGTGACCGTGCATATTCCGTTGCCGTTGCTCAACCAAGTGGAAATGACAGGCTTTGATTGGCAAATACCGGGCTTGCGGGAAGAACTGGTGATTGCGCTGATTAAATCTCTGCCGAAATCTTACCGTCGTAATTTCGTGCCGGCACCGAATTATGCTCAAGCCTTTTTAGGGCGTGCAGTGCCGTTGGAAAAACCGCTATTGGATACGTTGATTTATGAATTGCGCCGCATGACGGGCGTCACCGTAGAGGCGGAACATTGGAATTGGGAACAAATCCCGAGCCATTTGAAAATGATTTTCCGTGTGGTGGATGAAAACGGCAAGAAAATCGCCGAATCCATGAATTTGGACGAGCTGAAATTTAGCTTAAAAGATCGTGTGCAGGAAAGCATTTCCGCCGTGGCAGACGATGGCATTGAACAAAGCGGGCTGCACATTTGGAGTTTTGCTGAGCTGCCACAATGTTACGAACAAAAACAGCGCGGTTTCAGTGTGAAAGCGTTCCCGGCCATTGTGGACGAAAAAGACGCGGTGGGCATTAAACTGTTTGAAACGGAATTTGAACAAGCGGTGGCAATGCAACAGGGTTTGCGCCGATTGTTGCTGCTCAACGTGCCGTCACCGATTAAATATCTGCATGAAAAATTACCGAATAAAGCCAAATTAGGGTTGTATTTTACGCCATTTGGTCGTGTGTTGGATTTAATTGACGACTGCATTGCCTGTGCCGTGGATAAACTCATTGCGGATTTTGGCGGCTTTGTGTGGAACGAAGAAGGTTTTGATAAGCTACAGGATTTCGTGCGTGAAAACGTTAATGAAGTGACTGTGGATATTGCGCAAAAAGTGGAGCAGATCCTCACGCTCACTCACCAACTCAATCAACGCTTGAAAGGCAAAATGGATTTCACCATGGCGTTCGCTTTGTCCGACATGAAAAGCCAGATTTCAGGTTTGATTTATCAAGGCTTCGTGCAAAAAAGTGGCTACGCCCGCCTGCCGGATTTACTCCGTTATCTGCAAGCTATCGACAAACGCATGGATAAACTCGCTCAGGATGTGAATCGCGATCGCGCCGCTATGCTGCGCGTGGAACAAGTGCAACAAGCCTACCAACAACTTCTTGCCAAACTGCCGAAATCCAAACCGATTTCTGATGAGGTGGCGGAGATTCGCTATATGATTGAAGAATTGCGCGTGAGTTTGTTTGCACAGCAACTGGGGACGAAGTATCCAGTGTCGGAGAAGAGGGTTTTGAATGTGATTGATAAACAATAAGAATGGTTTATTAAATTACACTTGCTTTCAGGTATACATATTGATTAGCTTATATTTAAGATTACAATTATTTTTATAAAATTACTAAGTAACAAAGGAAACCATACTATGTCTTTTTTTAATAAGAAAAATTTTAATTTAAACACCATAAAACAAGCAGCTTCTAGCATCAAGGATAAAACCGTTGAGTTAAGTGATAAAGTCACTGATGTAGCTAGAAATACATATGAAACTACTTCTGAAAAAGCAGGAAATACATATAATTCCGCAAAAGAATCATTACAAGAATTTGATTATGAGCAACTAAAAAGTAAAGACTTCTATATCAAAAAAGGAAAAGAATATTCAGAACTTAGTATCGATAAGGTCTCATCTTATTTTAAATCTACATTTGAAGTAGATAAGTCCACAATGGAAATGGTGGATGACGCAAGAAAAAGACTACCTGTACCTGCAAAAGATATTAACGATATTTTTGAACAATGTAAAAAGCAAACTATTCAAAGAGCTATATCTGTTTTTGCATTGAATGGATTATTTGAGCACATTGATAATCATAGTGCCGAAAAGTATTCCAAACTATCACAAGACTATAAGACGTGGTATGAAAAAAATGCTTACGCTTTAAATGCAGGTAATGAAAACTTTGCCAATATGCAAAATATTAGAAGCAAGGCTGGAGTGTTGGGGACGCTAGAAGATGGGTATAACAAGTCCAACATTTTATATGCCCCTGACGCAGATATTGAGCATGTTATTGCAAAGAAAGAATTATTTAATGATATTTTACTCAAGATAGGCACGACAGATAGTGAATTAACAGATGTAATTGGTGCAAAAGAGAATTTAATTTTTACTGATAAGTCTCTTAATCGTTCATTACAAGACAAAAATATTTTTGAATACTTGGAACAAAAAGGATTTGTTGATGCAGATAATCCTGATTTAATTCATATTCAAATTGGAAATGAAATAAGAAGTGTCAATATCAAAGATATTGAAAAAGCATATACTGAAGCTAATTCCGCTAGACAAGCAAGCCAGCTTTCTGCACTTCAAGAAGTTGGGAAAACTGTTACTTTAACAGGAGTTACAATGGCCGTTCAACAGGTTGTGGGATTAATTATTGTTGAAACCATAGATATTTTTACTGATGAGATTAAAAATACCGTAGAAAAAGGGAAAATAGTAAATTCAGATGGTTGGATACAAAATGTGCAAGATGCTACCGAAAGAATTCGACAGAAATTATCTGATAGATTTGAAGAGCGGCAAATTTGGCAACGAGCTAAAGCAGCTGGTGTTGAAGCTGGTGTTTCAGGTGCTTTAAGTGTTATCCCACAGATTTTTATTTCAATGATTTTAAAAACTCCTTCTTTTGTATTGGCTCTGATTAGAGAAAGTACGCTTAGTATCATTCGATGTACTCGTGTTCTTGCAAGTAAAGATGAAAATAAACTTACAAATATTCAAGTCATTTTAGCGGGTGCTGCTTCTGGTATTGCTGCTTTATATATCGGACGTGTCATTAGTTCAGCTATTGCAGGAGTGCCTTTATTAAATAGATTTAACAGACATATTACAGATGTTTTGTCTGGAATGTTTATTACTGTAATCATACTTTCTACAATTTATATTTTTGAAAAAAATAAAGCGAAATTAAATTTTGTCACTCCTAAATTGGGGTTTTCTAAAAATCAATAAATTAAGGGGCTATATGTATTTGAATTTTCTTCCCCTAGATAGCGCAAACGTCCACGCTTGTGCTTATTTTGTCCAAGCGAGGACGCTTGAACCATCGTTTTATTTTTTAAAAAGTTCGGTCATTTTTTCAGACGTTTTTCAACCTTAAAAACACTTTCAAAATTTACCGCACTTTTGCTTATCGGAACTCCACATAAATCTTCTTTCCTAATCCTTCCGCAATGCGCTGTAAAAAGGCAAGTGACGGGTTGTGGTTACCTGATTCAAAACGGCTGATGGCACTTTGGGCGATGCCAGTTTTTTCTGCTAAACCTTTTTGGGTGAGTTGCTGTTCTTGGCGTAATTTAATGATTTGACGAATAAGTTCGTATTGGGGGCTGAGTTGATCGTATTCGGTTTTTACCTCAGGATTTTGTAATGCCTGTTGTTTAAAATCTTCAAATTTCATAATAAATTCCTCACCTGATAATCTCGTTTATATGCTAGCGCCTTAACCAATTCCCCCAAGATAGCGCAAGCGTCTACGCTTGTGCTTATATGTTCCAAGCGAGGACGTTTGAGTCATCTTTTCGTTTTTAAAAGTGCGGTGATTTTTTCAAATGTTTTTCAGCCTCAAAAATACTTTCAAAATCTACCGCACTTTTATTATCTAAACCCCTTAGATAGCGCAAGCGTCCACGCTTGAATCATCTTTCTGTTTTGAAAAGTGCGGTTACTTTTCCAATCATTTTTAAGTGTTATCGTGCAAAATTGAGTTTCAATAATTCATATTAAGTCTGATTCATCCATAAATAAACATATAAAAATAACAATCCGCATGTAAAACATGTGGTTTTTAGGCTCTACTATAAGCCCTTATACTTCACAAGCTACTCAAAACGTGTCTAATAACTTCCTTAACTACCCTTTAAAGGAATCATGCTCTTTCGTCGATAAATTATCTTGAACCTGTCTTCTTTTCCTTGATTCCTTATATACTCCTCCACAAGTTTTGTATTTAGACCCACTATGCTGACAAAATCCGTTCGTCCAGAAATGTCTATTTCCATATCACTATTTTAGTAAATTGTAGCGTGCAACTTGTTGCACGAAATCGTGAATGCCCGAAAGGGGTAAATAACGTTCTATGGGTGGCTTGGTCGTGTATCAAGACGCACGCTACGCACGAAATCATGAATTACACATCGAGGTTAATCATTCGTGCAACAAGTTACACGCTACGTGGGGATAAATAATCCTCCGAGATGGCGCATGTTTCCTAACGTGTACCTTTCTATATGAGTTCTCCAAGATAGAGAAAGCGTCCACACTTGTGCTTATTTGAGCTAAGCGAGGACGCTTACCATTGTTTATTGTTACTTTTCCAATTATTTTTAAGTCTTATAACACAAAACTGTGTTTTAGTGATTCATATAAAATTCAGGTTGATATCAAACTAGCAAACAAAATACGCACATAATAAATATATAAAAATCAAAAACCCCCGACGCTCTCACATCAGGGGTTCATACGAATAAACTTGGCGGTGACCTACTCTCACATGGGAAGCTCCCACACTACCATCGGCATAACAGCGTTTCACTTCTGAGTTCGGTATGGAATCAGGTGGGTCCACCGCATTATCGCCGCCAAAAATCGGTCGATGATATTCTTCTCTTTCTCTCTTATCTCTTTCTTTTTATTTCTCTGTCTTCTTCAAACTAAAACAAGCTGACTCTCCACTTTCTCTTCTTCGTCTACTCTCTTAACTGTTACCCTTACACACCTCGCTCGCTTAGGATTCCCCCAAAACACTTGAGCGTTGTATGGCTAAGCCTCTCGGGCAATTAGTATGCGTTAGCTCAATGTATCACTACACTTACACACCGCACCTATCTACGTCTTAGTCTTAAACAACCCTTACACACTTGATGTGTGGGAGAACTCATCTCTTGGCAAGTTTCGTGCTTAGATGCTTTCAGCACTTATCTCTTCCGCATGTAGCTACCCGGCAATGCGTCTGGCGACACAACCGGAACACCAGTGATGCGTCCACTCCGGTCCTCTCGTACTAGGAGCAGCCCCAATCAATTCTCCAACGCCCACGGCAGATAGGGACCGAACTGTCTCACGACGTTCTAAACCCAGCTCGCGTACCACTTTAAATGGCGAACAGCCATACCCTTGGGACCTACTTCAGCCCCAGGATGTGATGAGCCGACATCGAGGTGCCAAACACCGCCGTCGATATGAACTCTTGGGCGGTATCAGCCTGTTATCCCCGGAGTACCTTTTATCCGTTGAGCGATGGCCCTTCCATTCAGAACCACCGGATCACTATGACCTACTTTCGTACCTGCTCGACTTGTCTGTCTCGCAGTTAAGCTTGCTTATACCATTGCACTAACCTCACGATGTCCGACCGTGATTAGCAAACCTTCGTGCTCCTCCGTTACGCTTTGGGAGGAGACCGCCCCAGTCAAACTACCCACCAGACACTGTCCGAGACCGCGTTTCGCAATCTTCGTTAGAACATCAAACGTTAAAGGGTGGTATTTCAAGGACGACTCCATAATCACTGGCGTGACTACTTCAAAGTCTCCCACCTATCCTACACATCAAAATTCAATGTTCAGTGTCAAGCTATAGTAAAGGTTCACGGGGTCTTTCCGTCTAGCCGCGGGTACACCGCATCTTCACGGCGATTTCAATTTCACTGAGTCTCGGGTGGAGACAGCCTGGCCATCATTATGCCATTCGTGCAGGTCGGAACTTACCCGACAAGGAATTTCGCTACCTTAGGACCGT
>ERZ773056.2-NODE-2-length-201117-cov-8.877406_pt1 | contig 201117 bp, 172 predicted proteins | sample MGYA00580857_ERZ773056 | MGnify/ENA primary metagenome ERZ773056 (study PRJEB29015, sample SAMEA2737996) | human oral metagenome | biome: human oral; feature: human-associated habitat; material: dental | place: China | collected 2114 ... | reverse complement strand
TCGAACTCACGACACCCTGCTTAAAAGGCAGGTGCTCTAACCTGCTGAGCTATGGGCCCGTAGACTCTGCGAGTATAGCACTGGTCGCGGTAGACTGTCAAGCGGAGGAAGCGCTGGATTCATCATCACTCTTCCAAAATTCTACTATCTATAGCAAAATTCACCTTTCTCCTCTGTAAGAGGCTCTCCCTTACTACCTCACCTGGTAAATGTATAAAAATCTCTTGCTAAACGCAAAAAATTCAATAATTTCACCCTAAGAAAACAAATTACATAAAAATTCTAGCCTCCTTGATAAACCCTACAGAAAGCAGAGCAAACAGCATAAAATTGACAGAAAAGCCGCGATTTGGATGTAATAAATTGACGCACCAGCAACGCAATGGTTTAATGATAACCAATGACGTGGTGGCAACGGCGAATTCACCCAACATGGCAGCTCACAATGTGCTGCGGCGGCATTGTTGGTGGAGTAGCACTAGCCCAGTGGTGGCCGTACGCTGCGTGGTGGTGGCTTATTGTAGCTAGCGGCGGGATTATTTGTGCACTACGCCAAAGCCGGCGGTGGTGCCTTATTATCATATTGATTGCTGGGCTTATGATTGGCCTAGTACGCGGTGGGAGTGACCAGCAACAACAGCGCTCTTACGCGACATTATTTGGGCGCACAGCGACAATCACTGGGCAGGTGCAAGATGACCCTGATACAAATCAACCCAATCAACTCGCCGTGAGGCTGAGCGCTATTCGCCTCAATGGCCGCTCGCTGCCCGGCACAGTATGGGTGAGTCTACACGGCAACCCTGCAGTCCATCGCAGCGACTGGATAGTTGTGCGAGGTAAGCTCAAGCCTGGCTTTGGCAACTTTGCTGCTGTTGTGCAGCGTGCCCATGTGGAACGCTTTGTTCAGCCACAGCCTAGCGATGTCGCCCTGCAGGTGCGTGATTGGTTTGCTGAGCATATTCGCCACGCAATTCACGAGCCAGCGGCTAGCCTTGGCAGTGGCTATGTCCTTGGCCAAAAGCGCGCCCTGCCGCATGATATCCAAGAAGCAATGCGCACTACTGGCCTCACTCATATCGTAGTAGCAAGCGGATACAACCTCACGATCCTCGTCCGTCTCGCCCGGCGCTTGTTTGCTAAGGTGTCGCGCTACCTCGCAGTGCTTACCAGCGCAAGTCTCGTCCTTGGCTTTGTCGCCATCACTGGCCTAAGCCCAAGCATAACGCGCGCTGGTCTTGTGGCTGGGCTCAGCATTTGGGCTTGGGCCTATGGTCGTGCGTTTCACCCCATTACACTGCTGGCAGTAGCAAGTGCCGCCACAGTACTATGGAACCCAAGCTATGTTTGGGGAGATATTGGCTGGCAGCTAAGCTTTGCGTCCTTCGCTGGAGTGATGATTCTTGCACCGCTGTTGCAGCGCTATTTCTTCGGTCCAGCAGAGCCATCAATCGGCCGCCAAGTCTTAGGCGAGACAATCTCTGCACAGCTTGCTACACTACCAATTAGCCTCGCAGTATTTGGACAATTATCGCTCGTGGCACTGCCAGCCAATCTACTCATTGTGCCGTGGGTGCCGCTGGCGATGCTTCTCACGTGCATTGCTGGGGTTGGGGCACTTGTATGGCCAGCGGCAGCGACAGTATTTGGCGCGCCAGCACAATGGTTGCTCGATGCCATGCTGTGGGTTGTCCAGCAATGTGCTGCCTTCCCCTGGGCGCAGCTCGATTTCGCACTACCATGGTGGGGTGTGGCGCTGTGGTATAGCGGGCTCATTGGCCTCTGCTGGTGGCTCTGGCGAGCAACTGGCTACTCGCTGCGCGATGCCTCGCTCATAGAATAACAACTGCCCAATATGCTACAATAAGTGAAAGATAGAACAATCAAGGAGAACCTATGTCTGGACACAGTAAATGGGCCACGACCCATCGCCAAAAGGCCGTGGTTGATGCAAAGCGCGGCGCAGCCTTTACCAAGCTTGGCAACATGATTGCCATCGCAGCCCGTGGCGGCACCGATCCAACAACCAACTCAAGTCTCGCATTGGCCATCGAGAAGGCTCGGGCAGCCAACATGCCCAACGCTAACATCCAGCGAGCAATTGATCGCATCAATGATAAAAATGCTGCCGCACTCGAAGAGGCAGTCTACGAGGGCTACGGCCCAGGTGGTGTTGGCATCATTATCGAGACAGCAACCGACAACAAGAATCGTACCTACCCAGAGGTCCGCACCGCTCTCACCAAGAATGGTGGCACTATGGCAGATAGCGGCAGTGTGATGTTTCAGTTTGCGCGCAAAGGTGTAATCCGTGTAGCAGCCAGTGGCGAAGAAGCGCTCCTTACTGTGCTTGATGCTGGGGCTGAGGATGCAGCAGAAGAAGATGGCGGCCTCACCGTCTATACCGACAAAAAGGAGCTCTCCAAAGTCCGCGAAGCTTTGCTCGCAGCTGGCATGACTGTTGAAGATGCAGAGCTTCAGTATGTGCCCAACAACACTGTTGCTATTGAGGACGACGAAACCGCCCGCAAGCTTACCAAAATTATCGACGCACTTGAAGCACTCGATGATGTGACAAACGTTGCAACGAACGCGGCGTAATACCCACTAGAGCTACACGCGAATCACAATACTAAAACGACCCTCTATTATGAGGGTTGTTTTGCTAGGCACATCAACGTATATATTTTTGTAAAACCACACTTATCAAGTGACACGCGCAAGAGGGATATCTATATCTGTCACTTTTTCTTATGTGGTTTTGCGCCCTTTGTGCGAGCCACGAGCGTGTCAACAAGAGCACATGCAAACCCCATCGTTACAACCACTGCATGAGACCCATCCAGCACTGCCATAATCGTCTTGCTTGTCTCATCAACTGGTGGTACGAGACTACTCAGCGCACCAAACAGTACATACACTGCCACAACACCAAAGATCAGTGAGCCACCAATGCGCCACCAGCGCTGACTCACCACCGAGCCGCAACACACCAGCACCACAGCTGGTAGCACCGTCAGCACAATCGTCACCACTGCAAGCAAAGCAGATCGGTCAATGCCTATGCCAACCCCAGCAGCATACGGCACGACATCTGCCGCCCACAGCTGTGTCATTACCATACCAACCGCCAGGCCTATTACTGGTAGCCCAAAATGCCGCTTCGCTACATATACCAAACCAGCCAAAACTACAGCCATGCCAACAAGCAATCCAAGCAACATCATGCCATCATTATACCATGACACCGATTTAACATAAGCGTTATGAGAGACGCCACAATGCGTTTGAGTATTTATGCTCCAACGCGGTCCTTCTTGTGCTGCCGCTTCGCATTGCGCTCAATATATTCAATGATCGGTTTAGCTACATTGCGCCGCGTAATTTTCTCTATCCCAAAACCTGGGCTCGCATTGACCTCAAGCACTAGCGGCCCACGGCTCGAGCGCATAAAGTCAACACCCGCTACTGTCAGACCCATTGCCTTAGCTGCCCGCAAACACATACGACGCTCGGTATCCGTCAAGCGGATCGGCGTTCCTTCACCTCCCTTATGGAGGTTAGAGCGAAAGTCGTCATCTAGGCTCTGGCGCTTCATACTCGCCACTACACGACTCCCCACCACAAAGGCACGGATATCCACCCCAGCCGACTCACGAATAAATTCTTGCAAAAGGATGTTTGTCCCATCCTCGTTGGTGAGGTACAACGCCTGAAGCACTGACTTTGCCGCCTTCTTCGTCTCCGCTAGCACCACACCATTGCCATGAGTACCACGAGCGAGCTTGATGATAACTGGCGTACCACCAAGTTCGTTAAGGAGATCGTCTATATCGGCTGAGTTGCGGCTAAACACTGTCTTAGGAATAGCTACTCCACCTCGAGCTAGCAGCTGTGTCGAACGCAGTTTATCGCGCGCCCGCGTAATCGCAATCGAGCGATTAACAAAAAGTGTGCGTGGGTACGCCATTTCTAACTGGCGTGCCACTGCTGTGCCGTAGCGAGTCATATAGCTTGCAATGCGCGGAATTATTGCATCATACTGATCGATCGCTTCACCATCATACATCACCGTTGGGTTCTTCTCATCAATCGTCACATAACATTTGCGGTATTTAATCACTCTCACACTATGTCCACGCCTCTCCGCCTCTTCCTTGAGGCGAAGCGTTGAGTAGTTCACATTGCCATTACTGAGTATTGCGATTTTCACTCCATACCTCGTACTATTATTTTATCGATTTTGCTTATTATATGCTCTCTGTCTCTATTGTAGTCCATTTTGGCGTAGTTCTTTACGATTACTACTTTCGGCCTTCTTATCAATATCACCCTCTGCAACATGAACGATGAATTTATTACGCAAAATATTTCTTCCAATCAGCATTGGGTAGATCTGCCCCGATCTGTCTGCTAGTGTAACTTTTGCTTTCACTCGCCTTCCTGCCAAACTTACATTAATGACAACCTGATACCGCAGTTCCTCATAACCATTCGAACTCCGAACAGAGCGTATGGAATACTCAGAAAAATGCAACTCCTCACCAGTATACACTGGGGAGACTTCACCAAATAGTTTGCAATAGAGGCCTGTCTTATCAACCCGAATATCGCTTGCCCATATAGACGAGACTGTTGCCCCTGTATCTATCCGAGCTTTAAATTTTTCGTTAACAAGATCAGGCAAAGCAACCTTTTCAACTCGGCCAATCATAACTATCTTTTTGCCGATAGGATGCGCCGTTTTTTCAATAGCATGAAATAGTTTTCGCGCAACATTCCGAGGTTTGCCTTCTGTTGGAAAGTGGTGCATTCGTATCCCTGGAGATGCCATCACTCTTACGACATAGCTATCATTTCCATCGCCACTAATGTTATCCGTTACAATATCAATACCAGCAATACCAAGAAAACATGCTGATGCCGCTTGAATTGCTATGTTTTTGAGTTCATCAGACACATAACTCGTGGCATCAACTGCTTCACCACCCCTACTCAGATTCAATGTATCTAAAACCTCAACAACAGAACCTTTCTCGGGAACTTGTTGCAAAAAGTAAGCACCTTTATGTCTCGACACATCTTCAATGTTTATTTTCGCTACTAAACTAGCGTGTCTATTGCCATGCTTTGGGCAATTGTTATTTTTTCTACTTATCAAGGTTCGTATTGTTGATACTCCATCTCCAACAATATATGGTGGTCGACGATATGCTACTGCAATGACTTTTTTATTTAACACCAAGAAGCGATATTCCTGCCCAAAAACCATTTGCTGAACAACTATATCAGGTTGTCCACCACTATTCTGATATACATGGTGTATTGCACGAAGCAAACCTTCTTCATCACCAGCGTTAACAAGAACATTATTACTGTAGTTTGCTGTAGCAGATTTGACAACAAGACGCTCATAGGACTCTAACATTTTTCGAAGTGTATCGTCAATTACCACGTCTTCGGGTCTATTTATTTTTAATGGATATGTATCTGGTATTTGTATATGCGATTGGTGTAATATGTTATTCGTCCAGATCTTGTCCTCATTCACCTGGACTGCATATGAAGGGTTTAGTGCAGTATTAAGATTATAAAAGTAAAGCTCTTTGCCTTCCTTTTCACAGCGCACCACATGTGATGTTGCTAAACGACCTGGAGCTGTTGTGACCTGGTACCCTTTTCGGAGCGCCTCCTTCATTAGTAATCGAGAGGTAATGCCATACCGTGACAGGTCTGCTTTTTTGATACTATTCTTGCTTTCTTGCTCCATATTCATAGCGATGCATTTATTTAATTCGAACTATTTTCAATTATATCAATAATATTTCTTGATTCTCTCGTCAGCGTACCCTCATCGTCCATAACACGAAAATTAGTAAATATAGACGCCAATCGAGACCCTTGCGCAATAGACCTCTCGCTCCTTGTATAATCCTGTACAAAAACCTGTTTTGCAGAAGAAGACCTATCGAATGACATTATATCGCCTATGATTTGCATCTTTTCATTATATAATCCCGACCGAGGGCTGTCAGCGACACCTGTCTCACTGTCTCGTTGATGGAGAACCATCAGCGCGCAATCATTATAGTCATTACTGTATGAATTATCCTCAATAATATAATTAGCATTCGTTAACTCTAAGATATGAAGAAGATAGAAGGGGATATGCTTTTTTGCATTATAGCTCATTGTAAGAAGCGGTGTAGCACCCGTAATGCGTGCGTTAACTTCGATAGTATACACTGCATCATCCGTCACCAAAGAATCAACACCAAAAATACCACGATACCCTCTGTCGTATAATTCCTGGCCTATGACGCGCGCATTTTTCGTTAGTTGACTACTCTGCCACGTGTGTTGATCATCTGCCAATATTTCAATACCGCAAAACTTCTCAGTACCAGGAATGCTTGTATTTGATAAATTCGGGTCTGCAATAATCTGTCGCTGCACTGGCCCTATGAAGACCCCGTAGCGCGTTACAACGCCCTGCACCGACCAATCACGGCCATCAGCAATACAGTCTGATACAACTACTTCACCAACCAAACCATTGCTATTTTGCATCGTGTTTATTGCAGAACAAAATGACTCAAAGCTATCGACAATAAACGACCCCTTCCCTCCACCAAGTGCAGCATCTTGCAAAACAATCTTACTGCGTCCATCACAGAGATTAGAAAAATATTCCTCATCCAATAACATTTCTCGCCAAGGGTATATTTTATGTGATGGAATGTTGCAAAGACGCTCTGCAAAAATACACCGAAACCACGATTTATTCTCAAACTTCTGAGCCAACGCGTGCATATCGTTGCTAGGCAAAAAATGCAAACTGCTTTGTTTTAATCGCTCAGGAATTACAAAAGGTTTATACGTAAAAATATGATACTCGGGCAAATGAGTTATTACCATATCTTGGAATATTGAGTCTTGCAAAAGAGCCTGTGTAGTCAGTTCACCTGTATAAGGTCTCTCGCACTGATCGCGCACATAAGCGAGACTATCTATGTGCTCTACATTCTGACTGCGCATATTCCAGCCAGCTAATGAAGCAATTTTGTAATTATCAAACCACTGCTCAGGTCCAATTCTTGCCCATGGTTGTATACTAACGCCTGCTATCTTTAAACTTTTATCGTATTGAACTTTCATTGCTTGTATTTAGTTTAAGTACTATGTGATTCAAGTATGACTCTCTGGTGCTTCTTCGAAGTATTAATTTTACCAGCTAATAATAAACTCAGCTGCAAATCATCACCACAAATTTTCTCTAGATACTCCCATACTTCTTTTGACCCATTGTAGTAGCAGAGATCCTTAAATAGTGGCAAGTCATCAGTACCCCGGTAGATACGCATTGTTGTGTTTGCTGCCCATTGCTTGGCTTTGTCAATCTGTGCTTGTGTTGGTGTTTGATCAGGCTTGAGGCTCTCGAGAAGTTTGAGACGCCACTTCACATCATAAGCGCCTTTGAAGTCTTTGTTGTCAAAATAGGCAAGTCCAGCAGTAATATAGTGATCTATACCAGCTTCTTGATATTCTCCTTCAAGGGCGTGTTCCATTGCTTTCCCAAGCCCTTCTTGTGTATCGTTAAAACCAGCTAAGCCCTGTGCTAGCGGCTCAAGGTTTGTCGAACCACCAGTCATTCGCGTTAAGACATGCACACCTATTTCGTGCACAACTAGTCGTTTTACTTCATTAACAGACATAGCTTCTCGGTCTTGGGGTATTCTGATATGTCTTGTGTCTGGATCAACATTGATTGATTTTGCCTCTGTCACCTCGACCTTCCAATCCATATCTTTCTCGACATCTCTCGTCTCGGTATTGTCCCAGTCTGTTACAGCTTGTGCATCCTGAATATCACCTGTCTGTCTACCTTCTTCAACCTCTTTGGATGACGCAAGGAATTCCTCAGTCAAGATATTCCGAAAGATATCTTGAAGGTGTGTCGGCTGGATTTTTATAACCGTCTCATCGTGTGATTCTGTTTGAAATTCTGATTTATGCGCTTCTACATAGCTATCAACATGTCGAAGCATATTGTCATACAATCCATGAACAACTTCGTTCATCCATCTCATGGTCTCAGTAGATGGACGAAATCGATCTTGTATACGTGTACCATCTAGTACATTTTCTGGAAGAAGATTCCGAAGCTCCTGAAAGATTATCTCGGCGCTTTGACTACGCTTTTTATGAAAGATGTTGGCAATTTTTTCGCCGAGTAATGACTCATATGTTGTCTTATCTGGCTCACCATAGAGCGTAATATTTATCTCCATAAAACGTTGTGCTGCTGCTTCTCTTGCTATTGGATCTGCTGCTGCTTTATAATCCCTCATCGCTACTATCAAGTTCGCCTCTTGCTTGCGAGCCTCAATCGCCTGGAGATAGACTGTCCTCTCTGGCTCTGACATAGACTCAGCCATAGACATCAGCGTTTCTGCAGTATCTTGCATGGTTGTATAATCTTCGTCGGAATACTTCTCAATGACCGGATACTTTTGCTGAAAAGACGTGGTACTACCTGTAATTAGACTGTCAATTGCCACTTCTTTGCTTTCTTGATCGGGAACAAGTGATTCAATAACTTTCGGTGATCGCTCGACAAGTTCCTGGTACTTTCCTCGGAACACTTCAGGATCTATATCGACGGAGCTATTCTGGCTACGCAGAGCTTCTTTCACCTGCATACCATGAGATGGAAGTGGTCTATTCTCGGGAGTATAGCTCGTCATCATAGTGAGGATATTTTAGCAATAAACCACCGTATAAATCAAGACTCTTTCTCTTATATTTGCAGAGCACTGTGGGCAAGGCCACCTTTATGTCATCGAATCTTGAAATAATTTAGCAAAGCTACATTACCCGGCGAGCAAGTTAAAACTAAACTCCTCACCACAAGTAGTTTAATTCTACACCAGTACCTACCTGGAGTTACAGCCCAAATATCCCCTTCCGCCCAAGCGTGTCATTAAACTCGCGGAGGATTTCCTTTTGGCGGCGGTTTAGTTTGGTTGGGGTGTCGACCACTACCGTGACGATATGAGGCCCACGCTTGTCGCTTCGCATGTGTGGCACGCCGTGGCCAGATAGCTTGAAGTCTGTACCCGATTGCGTGCCGGCTGGCACCTTCATTGTAATCGTCCCGTCGACTGTCTTAACGTCGAGTTCAGCACCAAGCGCTGCATCCGCCATGCCAATATGCTCCTCACTCAGGATCACATCACCTTCACGGCTAAACGTCTTGTGTGGATTGACCCGCACCTGCACGTAGAGATCGCCCTTGCTGCCACCACCGACAGCTTCGCCACGACCACGGAGGCGAATTGTCGAGCCGTTATCGATACCAGCGGGGATCTTGACTGTAATCGTCTGCTCACGACGCTGCACGCCACTCCCTTGGCAGACTGTACAAGCCTTCTCTGGTATTTGCCCACGACCCTGGCAGGTCTCGCACGTTACCGCCTGCTGAATGGGGCCAAACATTGTGTTCATTGTCCGCACGCGCTGACCAGTGCCTTTACAATCCGGACAACTCTTGAGGATCGAGCCAGGTTCAACGGTGCTACCGTGACAATGCTCGCATTCGTCGTCGAGCGTTAGTGCAAGAGCGACTTCTTTACCAAAGATCGCTTCTTCAAATTCGAGCGTCACGCTCGTCTCAACATCACGACCGCGTGACGGGCCTTGGCTTGCACTGCCGCCAGCAGCACCACCAAAGAACTGGCCAAAGATATCTCCCAGGCCACCATCACCAAAATCAAAGTGGATATTCTTCCCTTGGCCAAAGTCGCCAAAGCCAGCAAACGGGTTACCATCACCGCCACCAGCAGCGCCGCCAACGCCCGCATGGCCAAATTGGTCATACCGCTGGCGCTTTTGCTTGTCCTTCAGGACCTCATACGCTTCGTTGATCTCTTTGAATTTCTCTTCACTCCCACCCGCTTTATCTGGGTGGTACTTCACTGCCAATTTGCGGAATGCCCGCTTGATGTCATCATCGCTGGCGCTTTTGGCAACACCAAGCACCTCATAATAATCTCGCTTCGCCATATCTGTCTTAGTATAGCCAACTAGCACTCTAATTGCAAGAGTGCTAACAGGTCATTCTTTATGTTTCGGCGATGATCGATATATAGCTATGTTTGGTAACGATGAGGTGGTCGAGCAGCTGGATGCCAAGCAGCTCACCCGCCTCGGCCAGACGCTGCGTCGTCTCCCGGTCGGCCTGGCTTGCGATGAGCTGCCCACTGGGGTGATTATGCGCCACAATGATCCCCGCTGCTCGGTCGGCAATCGCATCCGTAAAGACTTCTCGTGGGTGCACCAAGCTGGCAGTTAGCGTACCAATGGTAATTGTGCGTTTGGCGATCAAGCGATGCGCTCCATCAAGCGTTAAGCAGACAAAGTGTTCCTGCCGTTTGTCGCGAATATCGGTGAGTTGCTCTGCTGCTTTGCTCGGTTCATCAATGATAGGCTGGTCACTTTTGAGCAGATAGCGCCGCGCCAGCTCAAAATTCGCAAGAATCACGGTCACCTTAGCCGCACCAAGGCCAGTTATCTTAGAGAGCTCCTCATGAGTCAGATCACCCCCATGCGTGCGCAGGGCTTTCAATACACAGCGCGCAATTTTGCCAACGTCAGCTTGTGCATTACCGCTGCCGATAATCGCCATAAGGAGTTCGAGGTCACTCAGGCGAGCCGCTCCATCTCGCGCAAGTTTCTCTCGTGGGCGGTCACTTGGTCGTCTGTCGCGCATTCGCATTGGCATCATCTCCCTTCATGCTATATCTTTTATAGTATACCGGAACATTGTGCAAACACCAATTAGGTATTTTGGTTTGTGACGCAAATGTAGCCCTCTACTCTCACAATATAAGTTCACTGCAGCTTCAGGCTTGATTTTACAATATCTGTTTTATAACCAAACCACTGCCTTGCCATCAAGTGTGTGTACCATATGGCCAGTTTTATTTTCGATAATGTGCGTTTTGGTGGAGCTATCAGCAGTACTTTTTTGCTCAATGGCGGTGTACTGATCGTTTGGTGATACAGTGATGTTCGTTGTATATGCCGGCGGTGTTGTCTGATGAATCACTCGTTTGGCTGGGTAGGTGAGTATTGTTTGGCGCTGCAATATGTGCTGTTGATTAACACTCGTTATCTCCATACTATAGCCACTGCGGGTGTGTAAGAATGCAGCTAATGATATGACGTCGTTTCCTTGTTGGTGAGTAATAGGCGATTTTTTGCTATTTTCTAGATTGAGTGCAAAATACCCCTCCCCCGTTTTCATCATCATGATGTTTTTGCCATCATATGATACATCGCCAAGTACCGCTGCCTGGCCGAGCGGTTGCATAGCATGCTTGCCAGTCGGGTCAATAAGCAGTACATCATCACCGCGAGTTCGCACCACAACTGCTGCACCATGTGATACTGAGCGCCAATCATACACTGGTAATGGCTGTCCATTAAGGCCACGCATAGTGTGGTGGCGCTGCGCTGCAATGTCATGCACAATGAGATTGGTGATCTTTTCTTTGCTGTCCGCCTTTGCAAAGAGATACCCCACCGTTCCATTATCCATCGCTCGCAGGCGAGACACTGTACCCTTACCAGGCAACGGTAATGGCGATACAGTACCAGTCTCTATATCAACCTGATGCAATTCACTGGTTGTTGCATCATTCATTGTGTGGACAACGATGCGAGAACCCACCACTGCGTATTCGACAATTTGTGCTGCTTGATAGAGTGTTTTCTCATGCTTTGTTGCCAGATTCATCTGCATGATGGCATCCGTAGATTGTGCGACGTAGAACTCTGTTTTTGTCTCTGTAAGATCGCGGTGCTTGAGATAATAGAGCTGTGCTGGTGGCGTATCAAAGCGGTAACTGGCTGCTGCGAGCTGCTGGGTATAGGCGTTAGTTACCTGATCGATCGCCACGTGATACTGCGAGTTATTTCGCAAACGATGTCGGAACTGAATCGTTACAGTTGCGTTGTTTGTTATAACAGTAAAGTCTGCGCGCGGCGAGATTCGTATTGCACGAGCTTCAACCGGCTTGACTGGCTGATTAAACTGCAATTGCACTGTCTGGTAGCCTGTATTCGGATCGTCTGCCAGCACTGCATGACGCAAGCGTGGGCCCTGTTGATCACTCAGGATCGTGAGCACACTCAGTGTAATTAATAATCCAATCGCAACAAGCAAAAATCGCCATCGCTGACGCACCCACCGCCAGCTTTTAGTATTCATAGGGCTCCTTTGGCTGGGTGGTTGACGTAACCGAACGCGGCATGATGACAATCGGCTGCTGACGATGTTGCTGTGGATGTGCGGCAAAGTCACCCGTTACCGTTACCCAACTATTGGGCTGATAGCGCTCACGCCACCCAGGTGCATAGACTGGCACGCCAACCGCCTGTGCATCGACCGCACAACACGTCACGACAAATCGAGATACATAAAAAATCTGCGAATCCGCTGTATCTGGCGTGACAAACCCTGTCAAGTTGACTGTCTTGCCACGATAAAACCCGCTGTCATGCGTTTGGGCAAGTAGCCCTGCCCATTCTTTGATCGTGAGACGCGAATAATCTCGCTGAGCAAAGAGAGATGCGTGCGATAGCTTCTCTGCAGACAGCTGAGCTGCTGCCCCTTTGTTGATACCGCGCTGCGTGGCTGTTGTCGTCGTTAGCGCCGTCGGAGGGGCAAGCAGCGCTATACTTGCGACCACGCATATCATCACACAGGCAGCAACACTACGCCACCAAACGAAGTGTGTATGCTGGTGGGTACGTGATTGCGTAATAATACTCGCACTCGCCATCACCAGAGCCACCACTGCCATACCAGTCGTAAAAACGACATACCTCTGATGAATATAGAGCGTCAAACGACCAGTCGCAGCTAGCCACAGCGTCGCCACGGCAATGATAGAAAGGAGTATTATACCTTGTTGCTGTGCAACTCGGGACAAGACCAGCCTAAAACGCATAATTCACCACCAATCCCAATGTTATCGATGCTAACCCAACGATCGCACTCACCTGAAGCAGTACACTCGGCCGATACGTCGTCCGCAGCAAGCTCAGCATCTTGATATCGATCATTGGGCCAAAGGTCAAGAAACTTACAAGCGCCCCGGTCATAAAGGTCTGGCGAAATGCCAAGGCGAAGAACGCATCAACATTAGAGCAAATTGAGACGATAAATGCCAACGCCACCATTGCAATCACCGACCACACTGGCTGGCTCCCCAGCGATACCAATACCTCGCGCGACACTAGCACTTGCACAAGACCTGCTAACCCTGCACCAACTACCAAGGCTGGCAGCATCGCCTGCACCTCACGTCGAAATATCGCAAGGCTTGCTACTCGCTTGCTCTGCTGCATATGATCTGCCTGGCACGAAGCAACAAACGTATTGGTCAATAACTCCTCCGCCGGGCGATGCGCATAGACCCAGCCAACAAGATTAGCAATAGCGAAGCCACCAAACACTCGCGCCCAGAGAATGGTCACATCGCCAGCGAATGCTTGCTGCGTCGTGATGATTGTCACTGGGTTGAGGACTGGTGCAGCAAGCAAAAATACGAGAGATTCACTAGGTGTAAGCCCTTTTGCTAGCAGGCCACGAGCTAAGGGGACATTGCCACACTCACAGACTGGCAGCGCAATACCAAGGAGCGACAAACAAGCTCGCCGCAACAATGGCTGTTGCGGCAGATAGGTAAGCAAGCGCTCGGCTGGCAGCCACACCTGCACTATAATTGCAATGCAAATCCCCAGCATGACGAATGGTAGTGCCTCGATCATCACGCTCAAACTCAGCGTTATCCAGTCTTGCAATCGATCAGGTAGCGACCACTGCCCTGTTTGTGCCGATACAAGGCGAAGTGCAGCTAGCCCAACGAGCACCCCAGCCACTACCGCAACGCGGCGCCACCGCTTCGCCAACCAACGAATCATTTTCATGCTTCTATTATACCGTGAAGGGTAAGGTTGGTAATACGGCTATACGGTTTTTTCTTGCTCTCGTTGCCAGCGGCGACGAACATCGATAATAGACATCTGAGCCAATGCGTCAATAGGGATGCCCTGCATATAGGCAATGACGCGCGCTGCGTACTCAGGGTGTGGGTAGGCAGCGGCACGCTTTGGACTACGCCCCGCCTTAAGTCCATCAAGCACACCACGCATCCGCTTCCAAAATGAGTAATAATCGAGTTTAGCTTTGACCTGCCAATGCTGAGCATCCTCTATGACAAAGCCCTCGATCGGTACACCATCATACAAATAGTCAAGCCCCTGCACCTGCTCATACCAGGTCGCAAACTCCTCCCACGTTTGGAGCGTCGCCGCAAGCCGCTTGGTTTCCATACCAAGCATAGCCGCAAATCGCTCACGCTCAACTTGGTCAACAGCGGCAAATTTTGCCTGGCGATGCACTATATCGAGCAAAACAATCCGATCTTGTACATACTCAATGATGTGTGGATCCTCTGTCGGGAGCATTACTTCACAGACCAAACATACATTATGTTCGGCAAGATACTGACGGATCGCATCGACATGCTTACCATAGCGCTGCAAAAATAAGCGACGAAACCATCCGGCAAAATCACTCTCCGTTGTTGTTTTCGACGCAAAGACGAGGTCACCTAGTGTTGCATCATAGCCTACCAAGCCAAGATAACCATTCTCCTTCACCCAGGCACGCACTGGAAAGACAAGTTGATCTTTGAGTGCAGCAAATTCAGTTTCTCGTCGCTCACCAATATTGAAGAACTTGTCATAGGCGCGAATTACAATCTCGTTCGTCAGTGTATTCATAAATAGTCCACGAGCTCGCACTGTTTGCGTTGTCCATTTTTTGCCATAAAACACCTTTGGTTTAAAGTGAAATGAGCTAATATTGCCCGGCAGTGACCGCTCACCAATCAGTTTATTGGCACGCAGACCATGGATGAGCGGTGCGTTTTCCGGGTGGAGGATGCCTTCAGCCGACTGGTTGCTTACCTCAACGACCGACCAGCCCTCCTCGGCAAGCTGAGCAACCCGTAGCGTGCCACCAAACTCCACTTTGCCCTCGAGATTAAAGCACCGCTGATTATACTGCGCTGGATAATTCTGAGCGTTGCGATGGCCATGCACTTGATAGACATCATCAGGGGTATGGGCAACAAAAGCATCGTCAATAGCACCAACCTGCTCATAGCGCCCCACACCACGAATATACTGCTGGCTGGCAAGCAGCAAAGGACTCTCCGGTAGATTACTCATTCCCGCATGACTCACAAATACTTGTTTATCATTCCATGTGTAGTAGAGAAAATCTTGCATGGACTTCATCAAGCGACTGACAACACGCTTGTCTATATTGGCACGCTCTAACTGCGCTCGAGTTCGGCCATTAAACTCTCGCGCTCTTATAGGTTGGCGATTAAGCCACTGCCAAATATAGCCATCATGGTTACCCTCAATAAACGTCACATTCGGCCTGTCGACAAAATTATCGCACACATACTGCAATACTTCTGCATTCTCTGTGCCACGATCGAGCAGATCACCTGTAAAGATATAATAATCGTGCTCGACATAGGGGTGCTGCTCAAAATATTCACGCAGTGGCGTATAGCATCCTTGGATATCACCAATGTGATGAATGTGCTCATACTGACTCAAATTAATCGGTTGCCGATATGACGCGATAAGCTCTTTTACTTCCGCTGGCTGTATGACAGTGTATCGTTTTGGTATGGCACACGTGGAGAGGCGAGCGTGCATCTTCTCGAGAACTGCATCATCGACTACCTTATGTAGTGCACGCTGACGATTGCGCTCTAGACAGACCGCAAGCGGTACATCCGCAAAATCTATAACGTACAGCTTATAACGATACTTCTGTGCAAGCTGTGCATACTGCTGAAAGTACGAGCTCGTTGTATGTGTTGCATCAACCACAATAAGCTCACCACGAGCCATGCGCATATCAAGCAACTCGTGAAGCTGCTGCCACACCCGTCGATCATCCTGATATGGCATAACGATGCGTCCTGTATCATTCATCACTGGGCTGCTATACGCTAAGCGCAGAGTATCAGGAGATAGTGTATATGGACCAAGTCCAGCAGATTGCAAAAAGGTGCTTTTACCAGATCCAGGAATTCCACGTGTAATAAAAAGATGTCGCATATTTTCTCCTTTCTGTAGCGTTGTTTTTAAGATTTCGCTTAACTATATCTAACTCAAGTAATTTACTCTTGTTTTTATATTATATCATCATCTGTTAGAAAAGGCTTCTACCTCATTAGGGTATGTAGCAATTTATCTTATTTTATGAATAATATTTATTAATAGTTCATTGCAAAATACCCCATCTGGGTATTTTGCAATGAACATAGAGTAATAAATATTCTATTTTATAATGTCTTTTGTATCAGACTCTGCTTATCCCATTTTGTTCTTACCTCGGTTCGCGCTACAATATAGCTATGTTCTATAAGGTGGAAGAGACAGATGCTCAAGTTTATTCAGGTGTTGAAAGTAATACAACACCTACAAAATCTCGCGGCTTTTTTTATACATGGCTCTGTCTTATTATTACTAGTCTATTAATCTGCTCTCTTTGGTATGGCCAACAATCACAAAAATCATCACACATCACACATATACCACCATCAACAATACACACTTACACACTATCTTCTCGTGGTGCTGTTCGCTCACGCATCATCAAGCATCAATCGGCATCGCACCAAACAATCATTACCTATCCACAAACAGGCATTGCCAACATAGACAAAACGGTTGCCACAATCATCGATAGTGCAATTCCATCTCAACAAATAACTTCAACTGATGTAGCAGCTCGAAGCAACACCATTACCTATCGCATTATTCACCAAGATGACACGACGATTTCTCTCGCTGTGTTTATCCGTACTACTATACCTCACGCTCTACCAACCAACACGGTTCACTACTGGACATTCGATAAAATGAGCGGCCAGCCAATTACATCGTCTACCCTCGTTGATACATCAATCGCAGGGACAAATGAGCTTGTTATTGCTCTACGTAAACAGGTGCAGCAGCACTACCCGCATGCCCAGCCAGTAAAAGTAGCGGGAGTCATTACTCCAGAATCTATCACGAACTTTTTAGTACACGACCGAAAAACAATTGGCTTTCTCTTCGATAAACGCTCGCTTGGTATTGGTGTAGATGGAATCATTAGCCTGAAATTGCCAATTAAACAGCTCAGCCACTTTGTCCAAAACCCAACCACCAAGAAGCTTTTTGATATTCCACCATCAGCATTATCATCATCAACCGACTGCGTGCGTTATCGCTGTATTGCACTCACCTTCGACGATGGGCCTGGGTTATACACGCAAACACTACTCGAGCATCTTGATCGCTATCATGCTAAGGCAACCTTCTTTGTGGTGGGGCGAAATGTTGCACCATACAGTATCGCGCTCCAGCAAGCAGTTCAACGCAAACATCAAATAGGCAACCACACGTGGAATCATCCACTCCTTCCTAAGCGCGACGAAGCTGTCATCCGCCAAGAGATTGAGAGTACAAACAGCGCCGTTGCTGCAGCTACTGGCGTGACACCAACAATGGTCCGTCCACCATATGGTGGCATGAATGACAAGGTGCGTGCGCAGCTCCAGCAGCTTACTATGCCAGCCATTATGTGGTCAATCGATACACGCGATTGGGCCGATCACGATGCAGCAATTGTCTGCAGCCGCGCCGTTGCCAATGCCGCACCTGGTGCGATTATTCTCATGCACGATATCCACAAAACCAGCGTCGATGCTGTGCCGTGTATCCTCGATGCATTACAAAAGCAAGGGTATAGATTTGTCACGGTCAAGAACCTATTTGGCCATCCGCTCAGCGCTGGCGAGTCATATTCTCAATATAAGCAGTAGGGTCTTTATAAACCGCTCATGCTACCATTCCGCTGTGTAATCCTCTACACTAATGCTATGCAACAACCATTTCTTCCTAACAACACCTCTCTCTCTCTTCAAGTCCACTCAATCTAGAGCAGCGGCTTGACGTCCTGCAGCTTCCTGAAGCGAAGCTGCTGATCGGCGAAGATATCAAAGCCTCACCAGAGTCACAAGGGGCAGACGAAGCAGCCAATCAGCGCGCAGAACATCAACGAACTGTCTGCTCGCTCAACGTTATGGACTACCTATATTATGGTGGCGATGAGAATTATCACAAACTGACCGCCGCCCAGAACGACGCCAATCGCCTCACGCGTGAAGAATTTGAAGAATTTCATCAGTGGGTTGCGAGCAACTTGTCTGGCGAGCATAGCGCCAATGTAATGCGCTACATTATGCTTATTCATGATTTAGGCAAGAACCAAACGCTCGCGAGTGCCGTTATGGGAGAGGATGCCGCTGATTCGGTCGATCATGACGAAGTGTTGCGCCGTTTGCTCAGGTCAGATTACGCTGCAAAGCGCACAGAGTTATTACCGACATTCAGCCAACTAAGCGAAGCAGGCCAAACGATCATACGCGATGTCATCAACACAGAACTCAATCTTGGCCAGTTTATCCAAGCCGAAGCACCACCGGCAGCGCTGGCAAGTTTTGCGGACAGTACTGAGCCAGTGCGCTCGCTCTATATTATGCATACTCTATTTGATATTGCTGGTGCGGTAGGGCATGTTAATGCCGAGAGCTCTCTACTCCTCACTTCTCCTCTGTACAACCAAATGGCAGCAGCCTGCGATGTCTTAACCGACAGCACCCTCCCGACCGACAACGCACGCTACGCTCACTACCTCGCTCAGCGAGCACAGCGCTTTGGCCTCGATAACGATGCTATTGAGCAGCTCATCAACAGCCAAGCACACACTCACACTGTGCGCCTTGCTTGTATGCTACGCTACGATACACCAGAGGAGTATCAACAACTGACCAATGCACTAGATACGCTACCTGGCCCTGTACAAGCTATCCTTGCTCAAGAGCTCAGCAATGATGGTATTCATCAGCGCGCGACGCTGCCTTACTACGGCCCAGCCTTGCTGAAGGGGCTTGAGAAACATCATAGCCTCGGCACGGCGCTCACTTACTTTGCGCATGTTTTGCAAGAGGCACACATTGCCGACAAAGCAGCGCGCAAAGCAGGCGAGACAGGTGTCGTCACGGCAGACCTCAGTACTATCGCCCAAGCCGCCAACCAAGGCACGCTTGATCCACACCACGCTGAACTGTGCTTTCGCCACAGCGGCGAGACACTTGTGCCAGAATATCAGGACACACCCGAGCTTGCTATCGATTCACTCCCGGCGTTTGACTCTGAGAAGCTACGCGGCAAGCGGATCATCTACCTTGGGATGGGTGGTGGCTCGGATGGTATCCAGGCTGCTATGCTGAGCAAGCTGCATCAACAGCACCATGCCGTGCAGCCTACAGCTATTGTGTCGGTACGCAACTTCGCTGCCGATAGCAACAAACAGCTTGCTCATACTGGCCGGCAGATTGGTGACGCACTCGCAGAGATTACGAAGGAAACAACCAAAGTTGGCGACTGGCGCTTCCTTGAGGATATTATTGCTAAGGATGAGACAATCGCACCAGTTTATCTGCTTAATTCAATCGAGCCGGAGCAGATTGCCCACGACCTCCAGCTCCTCATCCGCGAGACGGGAGCTGATGCGATTTGTGGCATTGATACTGGTGGTGATGTACTCTACCGCGCCAATACTACGATCGATGCCACGACATCATCACCAGATCAAGATTATGCTGTACTTGCTGCTCTGCATATGATCAACGCCGCGGCAGAGGCAAATGGCACACCACTCGATGTCTTTACTGCTATCGTTGCACCTGGCGTGGATACACCTCCATATGCTAATGAGATACTTACTCGCAGCAGCGCCCAGCGCTATTCTCTTCACCCAGACGATACCACCACGATTACTCAAACCTACGCTGCATGGCGCATGGACGGCTCTGCTAGCGAAGAAGGGCTTTATGGCAAGACACCATTGGCGTGGATTGCTGCGCTGACAGGCAAGTACGGCTTGCAGCCACTCGCTCTCCCACGAGCTAACGCAACTTCATCTCATAACCCATGGCGTATCTTTATGAATATCCGCCCTTCGACCGCTCGCGTGGTAATGATGCAGGCTGAGCAGTTATACCAAGCTGTAAATCATTGATTAAATTAATCAGTAATGGAAGGAGTTCTCTTCATATGAAATTAACATTCATGACATACAACATCTACAATGGTGCCGAGACAACGATCGATGACGTTATTGCAGTTATCAACAAAGCAAAGCCAGATATCTTGACACTCAACGAAGCAAACGGCTTCGAGAACGACACAAGAAAACGCCTTGCATACGTCTCAGAACAAACCGCTATGCCCTATACTCACCTTGCACTCTGCGGTGATGGGTCGTGGTATCATACAGCATTGCTATCCAGGTATCCTATCCTGGATGCAATATTGCTCTACCCATGTAGCCGATCACTCTTAGTAAGCCGTGTTCAAATAAACAACCACATTCTCTCTATTGGTAGCCTTCATCTTTCACCGCGATGCGAAGCTGACCGGCTGCAAGAGGTGCACCGGCTTATCAAACATATTGGTGAGAATAGTACTCATACTGTCGTTATGGGTGACTGTAATTCACTCTCGTTTTATGATACATATCCGCCTGATATGGTAGATTCTTTTGATGCAAACCTGACGCGCAAATTTACTCGTGATGGCACAATTGTTCATGATGTGACTCGTTTTATGGCACAGGCTGGCCTTGTCGATACAGCAGCTGCTTTGCAACAACACGCAACCTCGACGGCTCCAACACCACTGCCACCACACCCTGATCACCCAACCAGCCGGCTTGACTATATCTTTGTCTCGAAGGATCTGCAGCCTGCATTAACCTCATACAATGTTGTCAAAACACCACTATCAGACCGGGCGTCGGATCACTACCCAGTTGTCGTTGAGCTTGCATTATAGGTGCAAGCTCTCTCGTCCGCTGCTAGAATTTCTTTCGTCTCTCGGTATTTGAATTTTACGACTCAAGGGCGATATACGCTTTAATAAAATAAGACCGATTTTCATCGGTCTTTATCATGCATCGTGGCTCCGGAGACTGGGCTCGAACCAGCGACCTAATCGTTAACAGCGACCCGCTCTACCACTGAGCTACTCCGGATTACTCTGTAAGTATACCGGTTGGAGGGGTGGTTCGTCAAGAGTCACGCCGCAAAATAAGCATTTTATGCTATGGCTGGCTACGGAATTGTTCGATCCGCTTAGTTAGCTCAGCGATATTGTTCCAACTACTGCCATCTGTCATGATGGCGAGCACATATTTGCCGTTCGATCCATAGACGATCGCTGCATCGTGCAGGAGACCATTCAAGAACCCAACCTTATCTGCCACCGTGCCATTCGTGCCAGCAGGAATACCCTTGCGATATACATTAGCCTTGAGCGCAGAGAGGAATCGGTCGCGGTTGGCACTGCTAAAGTTCTGCCCCGCATCAAGCATTACCATAAAGCGCGCGAGGTCATTTGCTGTGGTGTATGGCCCACCAGACTTGGCGAAGGTCGTATCTTTGAAGCCAATGTCATTTACATCCTTCGTCACAACATCATAGCCAATAACTTTGAGGTAATTCTCTGCACATGGGTTATCACTCTGGCTAATCATTTTGTTGAAGCAAACTTGGTTGTCCTCCCAACGCCAGCCTGCCAGCTGCTCGCGCCGAAGTACGCTATAACCAACAAATAGTTTGTATGTACTGGCAGTGACAAATTGCTTGTTGCCATTGTAGCTGGCATTACGCTTCTTACCATCAATCTCTAAGAATGAGACACCATACGTTCCGGGGTGGTCCTCAGCATAGTGTTTGAGAAGAGCGTTGAGCCCATCTTCGGTTGAGCTATAATTGCGGTCATATTCTACCTTGGCTGGCACCGTCTTCGTTACTGCGGCTGGCTGTGGGCGTGTTTGATTAATAAACTCCGAGAGCTGCTGCGCAGTTGCGTCAATATCGAGCGTGCGCCCTGGCTTACCATCTGTGCGTGATGTTTCGGTGAGGTCGTATGTGGCAACTTTTGTGGTGCCTGGGTCAATATTCACCTTTGGCGTGACATGCTTTGTGAGATAGCCGGAGGCCTGTGATGCACTAATGCTTGCTACTAATGTCTTATCCTTTGGCTGAGTAACAACCCATTGAATAATTTCATTCGCTGGCAATGTCACTGTCTCGTCGTTTACCTTAAGAGCGACACCTTTGCCAATAACCTTTATGATTTTTTGCTCGAGCGCCTTCGCTGCATCGGTTGTAATAGTTGGGGCGATGCCGCGCATTGGGATCTCAACGGTCGTACCCTGTGCAAGACGGGGGCTAATCGCACCAATGCTATGCGATACCGCATCACGCTGACACTCACCGCCACGCCGCGCTTGATTCACCACCAGCTTGCCATGTTCGACTTTGAGGCTCGCATCGACTGGTGCACGCTTGCAGACTGGCATGATCGTCTGAGTAATATATTGCTCGGTACGCGTCGTAGTTGTTAATTTTGGCGAGCTTGGCACATCTGGCTGCCACCAGAACGACGACAACGGCATAATTCGCCATAGCAAGGGATACTGCGCCTGCGCAAGCCGGTCGGTGTTATCTACTGTAATAGCAAGCTGCTCAATCGTCGGCGAGGCGATGGTTGTGCCATCGCCCACTAGCTTTACGGAGTGTTCTTGGTACGCCTGATTAAGCGTATCTGTGGCTTCTGGCATTGTCTGCCAACCAAGCGACACACCATCGATCCGCGCATTTGGCAGCAATCGATCACTTGGATACACCAGCTGGAACAGCACATTGAGCCCAAGAATAATACCAATGGTGATATATGTTTTGCGCCGTGTCCAGCGAATACGCAGCACTGGCACACGCCAATCGGCAAAACGAAGTTTCTCGGCAATAGTTGCCTTGCGGCGTCGGGGGTACGGACGCTGCGCGCGCGGAGGAGTGTACATCATGTAGATATTATATCATCTATGATGATTGGTCGCTTTGCAAAATTTCTAGTGCGCGCTGCAAAACCGCAATATCATCAGCGGTATTATCCTGCTGCTCAAGCGCGCTTATTTTTGCACGAATCACCTGCTCGACTGGCGCTACCACAACATCCGCAGCATTCTGAGTGGGCGGTACCACTTGCAGGCTACGCGCCGAGTTATCCTTCTTGACCAAAAATCCACGAACAATCAGGCCGTTGACATGCGCTGCTACCGTACTAACCGACTTGTAGTCGAAGGCACGCATAATTTCGCGGTAGCTTGGGCCGTAACCATTACTCTTGATAAATGTGTCTATAAATGTCAATAATTCACGTTGTTTTCGCGTTGGGCTTGTCATAATCCATCCTCCGTTATCGCTAGTGCTGCCAGCCCCCACCAGAGCATCGACACAGTGTCGTCAACAAAAACTGGTAAGAACAATCCTATCACAGTTAAGCCGATTCCGCCAGCAAAACTACCGAAAGCCAGCCAATATGACCGGCGATGCCATAATTTTACCAGTATACCAGTGGTTAATGCAACTAATAATAGTAATCCAATCCAGCCAATTTCGTGAGCAACGAACAAATAGTGGTTTTCAATGATTAGGCTCTGTCCATTGCCAAGAAGCGATGCCGAGCCAGTACTTCCTACGCCAGTGCCAAGCGGTTGCTGCAGAGCGCGCGTTAGGCCAGCTTGCAACGAAGTAATTCGGTCGCTGTCGGATGTTTGGGTCGGGCCATGCGTTGGGTCGTTATGCAAGATAACATTATCAATAAAGTGTGGATCAATAGCGTAGCCAATACTACCAACAATCACCCCACAGCCAAGTACTGCGCCAGCACCCCACAACACGATACGCCGAGATGCCTGCGACTGCCACACCCTGACAATCGCAACAATACCAACGCCAACCGCCACCGCGAGCAGCGCACTTCGCGAATAACTCTGCCACACTGCAAGCGCCGCTAGCAGCGCCATACCACCAAGCACCCAACGCCGCATATGCGAGATACGCCGCCATTGCAATGCGCTATACGCCACGATAAGCGTCAGGACAGTACTTGCATATGCTCCAAGTGGGTTTGGCCCACGCAGCGTGCTATTAATGCGGACATAGGCGCTGTTGGAGTCGACTGTTTGGTAAGGTTCGATCGTCGTCGGCCCGTAGCCAAGCGGCATCAGCACATCACGCGGCAAAACAAGCTGCGCTGCCGCAAAACCAATCACAACAACCGCGCCCGCACCGAGCATACGCAGCAGCCAGCGCCGATACTGCGGATAATTACTCACAAACACATAGACCGCCACACCAAGCGCCACAAAGCGCAGATCAATCAACAAACCTGATAGCAATGCCAAACCAGACGTCGGCACAAGCAGCGCCACCACGCCGTGCCACAGCGCAAAGGCGAGCGCAAGCTGAATAATGCGATCGCTCAGCCAACGCTGCCACTGTCGACGTAGCGTCACGTCGATAACAATAAGAAGCAAAACAATGAGAAGCAAAACTTCCTTCCATGCCTTGACAAAGAGCGCATAATCTGGCCAATGAGTACCTACCCATACGGTCAGCGGCGCATGGATAGCCAGTCCGAAAAATATCGTACACAAAAACCAAGCCGGTATCTTTTCTCGCAATAACCGCTTCATCTCTTTCTAGTGTAGCAAACTTTCGGTAAAAAGTGTTATAGTAACAGTTGTTATGCCGTCAAAAAATACGAAATTTTATAGTCTCATTCTCATCGGCCTCGATTTTGTCGTGCTGATGGCGGTGTTTTTCATCGCATACTATGTCCGCACGCAAATCGATCACCGTGATTTGCTCCATACTGTCTATGCTAGCGACTACTTGCTCGGCTTTGTCGTCATTGCGCCAGTGTGGATTATTCTCTATGCCTCGCTTGGACTCTATAGTGCGAGCGTCTATAGCCGACGACTCGTCGAATGGGGGCGACTGCTGCTCGGGACATTCATGGGTATTCTGCTCGTGATTGGCTGGGAGTACGGCACACGAATGTATATCTTCCCAGCCCGCTTGGTAGCAATGTATGTCTTTCTTGGTTCGTTTTTGGCAATTGGCACGGTGCGCGAGTTGTTTCGCCTGACACGGAGTTGGCTCTTCCAGTACAACCATGGTGTGAACCGTGTGATGGTGATTGGGACATCGCTGGCAACGCGGGATATCGCTGAGTCGATCTCGACCACCTACAAGTCAGGTTTTCGTGTTGTGGCAATGGCTGGCCCCAAGCGCTTTGTGCCACCTGGGCTCGATGTTGTTCATTTTGCATCGCTTGACCCCGCCCTTGCGCAGATCAAAGAGCTTAAGATCGACACCATTATCCAAACCAACCTCTACGAAAATGAAGAAAAGAATCAAAAAGTGCTTGGTGCCGCACAGGTCAACCATATCCAATACAACTTCATCCCTGGCGAGCCAGAATTTTATACTGGCAAAAACACCATCGATGTTTTTCTTGGCTACCCAATGATCACCGTTAGTCAAACACCACTCATTGGCTGGGGAGAAATCGCAAAGCGGATTTTCGACACAATTATTTCCGGCATACTGCTCATCGTCCTTGCGCCGCTTTTTGTACTCCTTATCATTATGCAAAAGATCTTTAACCCTGGGCCAGCATTTTATATCTCAAAGCGCCTCAGTCGCTACTCCGAGCCAATCCAGCTCATCAAGTTCCGTAGTATGGGTGCACAATATGGCAAGCAAGACGCGGCTGATGAATTCCGTGCAATGGGTCGCGACGACCTGGCTGAAGAGTATGAAAAAAATCGCAAGGTCGAACACGACCCACGCATCACTCGCTTTGGCAATTTTTTGCGGGCAACATCACTCGACGAATTACCCCAGATTTTCAACGTCTTTCGTGGTGACTTGAGTTTAGTTGGGCCGCGGCCAATTCTACCCCAAGAAGTGAAGTTTAGTTCAGCCCGCACGGCACTCTTGCACAGCGTGAAGTCAGGGGTGACGGGCTTATGGCAGGTATCTGGGCGCTCAAACCTGAGCTTCGATGAGCGGATCGAGCTTGAGCTATTTTATGCCCAAAACTGGAGCTTCTGGCTAGATATCAAGATTCTATTCAAGACGATTGGTGTAGTGCTACGCAAGACAGGTGCAAAATAACAAGGCACTATGTCATTGCGGTCAGACCCGTGTAAGAGGGTGACCTCGATATAAGCATCCTCTAGTTAAGTCGCGAACTGTACTACTGTATCATCTGGTCACGCACCACCTTGCGTAGCTTGGTTAGAAATAGCGTCTTGTCAAAACGCTGTGCGGTGCGGCGCAAGACCGTCGGATCAAAGGTTCGTTTCTCGGCCTGCTCAATTGCTTTAGCAACGCTGATGCTCGTCTGCCGGTCGAATAGCACACCCACTTCGGGCGACGTGACAATATCCGTTGTACCACCACGCGCTAGGCCAATCACTGGCGCACCAGCCGCTAGCGCTTCGACACTGACAATCCCAAAGTCTTCCTCTGCTGGATAGATAAAGCCACGTGCTGTTGTAATAGCCTTCTCATACTCGGCATCGCTCGCATCGCCAAAGCGATCGGTGCGAAACTCAACTGTTGGACCAGCCAGATCAACGAGCCTATTGTGTGCGGGGCCATTACCAAAGACGATCAGCTTCTTACCAAGCTTCGTCGCTGCCGCGACTGCCAAGTCATACCGCTTGTATGGCAACTGTCGGCCAATTGTCACATAATGATCACCCCGCTTGGCAGCAGGTGCAAACCGGTTTATATCTACTGGTGGATGAATAACTATACTATTTCGATTGTAATATTTTTTAATGCGCTGTTGCGTCTCGGTAGAGTTTGCCAAGAAAACATCGACTTGCCGAGCCGCTTGAAGGTCTAGCTTGCGCTGGTGTGGCACCATGAGCGGCATAAGTGTGCGGATGAGCGGATTAAGATTACCATAGCCTGGGTCGCGCCGATACTCGTTGTAGTGGCTCCAGTAGTATCGTGGTGGTGTGTGACAATAGTTGATAATAACCTGATCGGGCCGCGTCTTTCTCACTTGATGACCATGCATATATGAACTGGTGAGGATGATATCAAACTCACGCAAATCAAGTCGCCGCATCGCTTTTACAGCCAGTGTTGGAAATAGCTTATAATACGTGCGCACCTTGCGCGGGATTTTTTGCAAAAATGATGGCCGAACATCAAGCTCAGCAAAGGCTGGCATTTTGTCCTCATTATACATTGCGGTATAGATCGGCGCATCCGGAAAAGCCTCGTGCATGGCCAACACGACATTCTCGGCACCACCCATTGTTGTCAAGAAGTCGCAGACAATGGCAATTTTGGGTTGTTTACTCATAGTATCAGTGTAGCGCAAAGGAGAGATTTTACCTATACCTTACTCCACCGTCACACTCTTGGCAAGATTGCGCGGCTGGTCGACATCGTGCCCCCGCTCCACTGCCATATAGTAAGCAAAAAGCTGCGATATAACATTAAACAAAATTGGCGTGAGGTGCTGCAGCTTCGTTGCAACGCGCACCACTGTCTCGGCAGGGACACGTTTATCCGTATCGGTAATAACAATCGCATGAGCACCACGTGCATTCATCTCGATCAGATTACTCTGCGATTTTTCGTATAGCCAGTTGTCCTGCAAATAACACACTTCGAAGAAATGATCGTCGATCAGGGCAATTGGCCCATGCTTGAGCTCACCTGCTGCATAGGCCTCAGCATGAATATAGCTCACTTCCTTGAGTTTGAGTGCGCCCTCAAGTGCAGCTGGGTAGAGTGTATCGCGACCAATATAGAGCGCATGATTATAGTGAGCATAATTATGTGCGATATCTTTGACGCTATCAGCTTGCTTAGCCAGCGTCTTTTCGATCTCGGCTGGCAGCATCTCAAGCTCGTTGATAAACTCACCTATCAGCTGTGGATTTGTTCCCTTGGCCGCTGCGAGCATAAGGCCAAAAATTGTCATTGCCGCCACTTGCGAAGTAAAGGCCTTGGTGCTGGCCACACTGATCTCTGCCCCCACGTGTACATATACTCCACCGTCAACTTCGCGTGCAATCGTACTCCCCACTGCATTGACGACACCAAGGCACGTCACACCACGCCGCTTGAGCTCCGTAAGGCAGGCCAATGTATCGGCCGTCTCACCACTCTGGCTCACAATGAGCGCAACGGTATGCTCGGGGATGTTATATGCTCGGTAGCGTAGCTCACTAGCAATCTCTACACTCACTGTCACATCATCAGTCAGTTGCTCAATAAAATAACTAGCCTGCATCCCCGCAAAATACGCTGTGCCACAGCCCACAATCATCACATGCTTGATCTGTCGCAATTCAGCATCACTCAGGCCTATACCGCCTAGCCGGGCATAGCGCTGCGCGGCAATCACTCGCCCAGCCAGCGTTGCCGCAAGGCTAGTCGGCTGCTCAAATATTTCTTTGAGGAGGAAGTGGTCGTACCCCTGTTTTTGAATAGCTTGCAAATCCATCTCTAGTGTCTCTACTTGCACATCGACCACTTGCGAATCAGTCGTTTGAAGCTCGAGACCAGTGCGGGTGCAACGCCCTACTTCGCCATCGTGCAGATAGACCACTTGGTTGGTATACCCCACCAGGGCCGATGCATCACTGGCAATGTACGTTTCGCCATCACCAAGCCCAACAATAAGCGGACTACCCTTGCGTGCCACAATAATCTCATTAGGGTCATTCGCTTGAACAACTGCTAAGCCATACGTGCCTACCACCATTTTGAGCGCACCTCGCACTGCCGCCAAGAGGTCTGGTGCTTGCTTGTGCAGATAGTCAATGAGCGCCGTCAATACTTCAGTATCAGTATCACTCTTAAATTCATACTCATGCGCTGCAAGCATCGTCTTGAGCGCTTGATAGTTCTCGATAATGCCATTATGTACAACGTAGACCTGCCCCACCTGATGTGGATGAGCGTTGCGTTTGCTGGGTGCCCCATGGGTTGCCCAACGAGTGTGACCAATACCAACTGTATCAGTCGTCTTGTGGCGAGCTGTTAGTTCATTCAGCGCAGCCACCTTGCCTTTCGTTCGGAGCAATGTTGGCGCAGTATCCTTGTCGAGTGTAACAATACCAGCACTATCATATCCGCGATATTCAAGCCGCTTGAGCTCCGTCAGCAGCACACCCTGCGCTGGCCGCGTTCCGATATATCCAACTATTCCACACATAGGTTTTTCCTTTCCTCTTGTATTATGGCGCTTTGGTCTTTGCCTTCTAGTGTACTCTTATTTTTAAACAATTTTGCGAGAATGTAAAAATTACAATGATTTTTCTCTGTTAGATTGTGTTGATGTTTTTACACCAATAGTACTTTACCTATAAAAGATAAAGAAAAATGACAAAAAAGCAAGAACGAATGCGGTGTTCATTCTCAGCAATAGTTAAGCCGACATACTCATACTTATAGACAAAGAATAATACGATATGTTCGACATTTTTTCGACGAAGGGGTATACTAGGTGATATGAGTAGAGAAACGATTTTAGTCACTGGTGGCGCTGGGTATATTGGCAGCCACACCATTATTGAGCTTATTGCGGCAGGATTTGGCGTCGTCGTTATTGACAACCTCGCCAATGCCAGCCGCGAAAGTCTGCGACGCGTTGAAACAATTACCGGCACAGCTATCCCCTTTGTCGAGGCTGATGTGCGTGACCGATCGGCACTTGATGCGATTTTTAGTAAGCATGATATCAGTGCTGTCATTCACTTTGCTGGGCTCAAAGCAGTTGGTGAGTCGGTTGAGAAACCGCTCGAATACTATGACTGCAATCTTAGCTCAACCCTCACTCTCTTAGCCGCAATGCGTCAACATGGGGTGCATCGGCTTGTATTCTCGAGCTCTGCGACGGTCTATGGCACACCAGAGTCATTGCCACTCACTGAATCATCACGCACTGGCACCGGTATTACCAATCCATACGGCTGGACGAAATATATGATCGAGCAGATCATTCGTGACTATTGCACGGCTCACCCCGACTTCCAAGCGACCATCTTGCGCTACTTTAATCCGATTGGTGCGCATGCATCAGGTATGATTGGCGAAGACCCAAATGGCATCCCTAATAATCTCCTGCCCTATGTTGCACAAGTTGCAGTTGGAAAATTGCAAAGCGTTGGTGTATTTGGTGATGACTACGACACGCCTGATGGCACTGGTGTACGCGACTATATTCACGTCGTTGACCTTGCCAAGGGACATGTAGCAGCCCTATCACACATGCAGCCAGGTGAGCACACCTATAACCTTGGTACTGGCCATGGTACCTCTGTTTTGGAGATCATTAGCGCCTTTGGCAAAGCGTGCAAACATGACATTCCATACGAGATAAAACCACGCCGGGCTGGTGATATTGCAGCCTGCTATGCCGACTGCAGCAAGGCACAGCAAGAGCTTGATTGGCAGGCAAAACTGTCCATCGAGCAAGCCTGTGAAGACTCCTGGCGCTGGCAATCTCATAACCCAAATGGGTATAAGAGTTAAGTTTAGATAATACCCCTAGTGGGTATTTTGCAATGAATAGTATAGATGTACATTCATTTTGAACATATTATTTGTTCACACCATAATTTTGCTGTTCAGGTATAGACTTATTAAACAATATATGTTTCTCATGTGAACAATAAATGTATCCAGACTATTCTCGTCTGCCAAATGTAAACCTGCAGAAACAAAAACAGCCCACTATCTACGGGCTGTTTTTAGTGTAAATAGCAAAAGTTAGCTTGCTTGAGCAGTTCTACTCTTGGCCAGTTGCCTGGTTGATCCGAGTTGAGGAATCTGGCTTGCCTTCGCCGGCGTCGAAGCGCATTTCTATGTTGTACTTTTTACACACTTCTGCTTCGGGAATAGCTTTTTCGGTATCGCGATCACCACCGTTGGCAAAGATGAGCTGGTCGCCTGGGTACTGGCCGGCAACCATCTCGAGAGACTTGATCTGTGTTGGGTCTTCGTCGATTGATAGAATCACTTGGTCAACACCTTTGAGGGCGCGCATGAGACGCAGGCGATTGCTTTCGTTGAGGATTATTTTACCCTTTTTTAGTAACTGCTGCTTGTCGTTGTTGACAATAACAATCAGTTTGTCGCCCATCGCGGCAGCTGCTTCGATCATATCGATATGCCCACCATGGAGCGGGTTAAAATAACCACTGACAATTACTACTCGCATTTATTACTATCTCCTTGTTGTTTATCGTTAGAAAGCTTCTGTTGCTATATTATACCATTACTCTCGTATATCTCGACACCATCCCCTATTTCACGCTATAATACAGCTATGACAAAACTGCTTATCACCGGTGGTGCGGGGTTCATTGGCTCGAACTTCGTGCATTATACCGTTCATCACAAGCCGGAATATGAAATCACTGTCGTCGATAAGATGACATATGCTGCGAACCCGCACAACCTTGATGGAGTGCGCGAGCAAATCAACTTCGTGCAGGGCGATATTTGCGATGCCGAACTGATGGATCGCTTGATTGCCGAGACGGATATCGTTGTTCACTTTGCGGCGGAGAGTCATAACGATAACTCACTGCGCGACCCAAAGCCTTTCCTCGACACCAACGTGTATGGCACGTACACTATTTTGCAAGCAGTGCGTAACCACAACAAGCGCCTCCATCACATTAGCACCGATGAAGTGTTTGGCGATCTAGCGCTTGACGATCCAAACCGCTTTACTGAGGAGACGCCATACAATCCATCGAGCCCCTACTCGAGCACCAAGGCGTCGAGCGATATGCTGGTGCGCGCCTGGATTCGCAGCTTTGGTGTGAAGGCGACGATTAGCAACTGCTCCAACAACTACGGCCCCCGCCAACACATCGAGAAATTTATCCCGCGGCAAATCACTAACATCCTGAGCGACATCAAACCAAAGCTCTATGGCACGGGCGAGCAGGTACGCGACTGGATCCATGTCGATGACCATAACTCAGCGGTGCACTTGATTCTCGAGAAAGGCACGCTGGGCGACACCTACATCATTGGTGCAGATAACGACCACGTCAATAACAAAGCGGTGATTGAGATGATCTGCGACTTAATGGGCAAAGGTAAGGACTGGTACGAGCATGTCAATGATCGCCCTGGCCACGACATGCGCTATGCGATGGACTCGAGCAAGCTGCGCCGCGAGCTTGGCTGGCAACCACAATATACCGACCAAGATGGCATGGCTAACGGCCTACGTCAAACCATTGAGTGGTACACTACCAACCGCGACTGGTGGCAAGCCCAAAAAGCCGCTGTAGAAGCAACCTACGCTAAGCAAGGACAATAAGCCAATGCCTGACACCCCCAGCAAAACTCGCGTGAGTAGCAAGATCACCTATCAAAACCCCTGGATTACCATCCACGAAGACCAAACACGTGACCGCGCAGGCAACCTGGGGGTATACGGCTATATGGAGTCGCGAAACTCGTGTATGGTCGTCGCTGTCGATGAGCATGAGCGAATCTACCTGGTGCGCGGCTTCCGTTATCCATCGCAGAGCTTTGGCTGGGAACTGCCTGGTGGCGGTGGTGACGGCGAAGATCTGCTCACCGCCTCCAAGCGTGAGCTAGAAGAAGAAACTGGTATTGTTGCCCAGTCGTGGGAGAAGCTCGGTGAAGCATATGTCTGCAACGGCCTAATGACAGAGAAAATGGCAGTATGCTTGGCACGAGACCTGTCTTTTGATGGTAACAAGGAACAATCGGATGAAGTATTTAGCGATATGCGATTCTTCACTCACGAGGAGATTGACCAGCTTATTACCCAAGGCGATATTAACGACTGCCAGACACTCGCTGGCCTCCATTATTATCATATATGGCGAAAGGAGAACGCATGAATTTCGACCCATCAAGCTATAACGACCTTACTGTGACTGAATCACCAATTCCAGGGCTATTCGTCATTAAACTGCCCGTTCATGGTGACAACCGTGGGTGGTTCAAAGAAAATTACCAGAAGGAGAAGATGGAAGCGCTGGGGTTACCTGCCTTTACCATTGTACAAAACAATATCAGCTTTAATGACAAAGCTGGTGCAACACGTGGTCTACACGCCGAGCCCTGGAATAAGTTCATTAGTACTGCGAATGGCCGCGTGTTCGGTGCATGGTGTGATGTGCGCCAAGGCCCAACCTTCGGCCACACATTCTCTGTAGAAATTAATCCTGGCACAGCGGTGTTTGTACCCAAGGGCGTGGCAAATGGTTACCAGACACTGGACGATAATGTGGCATATACCTACCTGGTTGACGCCCACTGGTCACCAGATGCGCAGTATACCTTTGTTAACCTCTTTGACCCAGCGCTCGATATTGCGTGGCCACTTGGCAAAGATCAGGCGATCATCTCGCACAAAGATGCTGCGCACCCACTACTGCGCGACGTACAGCCAATGGAATTATAAAAAGAAAGGAAGCGTGCATGACAGATTACACCTCTACCCTCATCATTGGTGCCAACGGGCAATTGGCCAAAGCAATGCAGCAGCAATACCCTAGTGCTCGGGCGGTTGGGCATAATGACCTTAACCTCTGTGACGCAGCAGCTATTGCAACCTTCGACTGGTCTGGCATTAAGACAATCATCAACACTGCTGCTTATACCAATGTTGACGGCGCAGAAACATCGGAGGGCCGCGCAGCAGCCTGGCGTATCAATGCCCAAGCAGTGGGACAGCTTGCTCGTATCTGCTCCGAGCGAGACATTACCTTGGTTCATGTGTCGAGCGATTATGTTTTTGATGGTGAGACAGCACCACATACCGAAGATGAGCTGTTTAGTCCCTTAAGTGTCTATGGTGCATCCAAAGCAGCAGGCGATATTGCCGCGAGCACCACACCACGGCACTATATTATCCGCACCAGCTGGGTGATCGGCGACGGTAAAAACTTCGTGACAACGATGCTCGGCCTGGCCGCAAAAAATATCGCACCAACAGTGGTAGCAGACCAAATCGGCCGCCTGAGCTTCACGCCAGAAATTGCACGGGCGATTAACTACTTAGTAGAAAACAAGGCACCATACGGCACCTACAATGTAACAAATAGTGGTCCACTGGTAAGCTGGGCAGACATCACACGGCAGATCTTTGCCTTAGCAGGGCGTGATGACTTACTAGTAACAGATACAACCACTGCCGAGTATTTTGCTAATAAGCCCGGCGTCGCACCACGACCGCTCAATAGTGACCTCAGCCTTGAAAAATTACACGCGACTGGCTTTGCGAGCCAAGACTGGCAGGATGCACTACATGAATATGTTGTGAGAAGTATTCATTAATGACACCCTAGAATTTCTTCTACGATCCATTCTTATTAGACCAATGGAAATATAACACATTCGACCAATATATATTATTGATCTGATCTAAGGTCTGTGTATAACCCATGGAAATCTGCAGCTTAACAAAATCACTGTAGACTTGTGCGACTTCAGAGTCAGCATCATCACTTCTAATGCTTTCGTATAGATCGCGGTTTTCTGCAATCACACCCGCATCATCATCAGCTAACAGTGAATATATTTCGCCCGCCTCGAGCAAAAAATACTGCTGAGCGTTTTTTTCGTTGTGCAAGAAATTGAGTGTTTTAGTGACCACCTGAGGGTCAATACACTCTTCAATATTAGCAAAGAACATTTCAAGCCGGTCCACGCCACGTTTATAATCTGCAATGAGAGCAAGTGGCAAAGTCTTGCCCTCCTCTTCAAGACTGTTAAATATTGTCGAATCGACAATCTCTGTTTTGCTACTGAGCAGAATACGATATACGATTGGTATATCCGTATTATATTCAGATAGATCAACTATTCGAGCTTTGCTGATGTCTTCGTCGGTGTATGGTTTTCGATCAATTGAATATAGATATGCGCGATTCGCCATATATCTCCTTTTATCTTCCTGATGATATAACTCATAATACTCTCAAGTGAACACACAAGCAAATCTCTCGTTTGTTCAACCGATTATCACAGACTGTTATCATCCACTCTATATTCATATCACATCATATTTGATACTATGGTACTATAACTATATCTGGTATGATAAGTATATAGTTAGAACAAAGGAGTTTTACGTATGAAAGGTATTATTTTGGCAGGTGGTTCGGGTTCACGCCTGTGGCCGATTACTAAAGCAATTAGCAAACAGCTGATGCCCATCTATGATAAGCCGATGATCTATTACCCTCTCACCACGCTGATGCAAGCAGGGATTCGCGACATCCTCATCATCACGACCCCAGCTGACCAAGCAGGCTTCCAGCGCTTGCTTGGTGATGGTGCGCAGTGGGGTATCAATCTGCAATATGCCATTCAGCCCAGCCCCGATGGCTTGGCGCAGGCATTTATCATTGGTGAGGAATTTATTGGTAACGACAAGGTGGCGCTCGTCTTGGGTGACAATATCTTCTACGGCGCAGCGCTCGATGACTCACTGCGTGCCTGTACCGACCCAGATGGCGGTGTGGTTTTCGCTTACAAAGTATCTGACCCAGAGCGGTATGGCGTTGTAGCTTTTGATGACAACAATCATGCGGTGTCGATCGAAGAAAAGCCCGCCCAACCTAAGTCAAACTTCGCAGTGGTAGGACTCTATTTCTACGATAATGATGTGGTAGAAATTGCGAAGAATGTCCAGCCAAGCGACCGTGGTGAGTTAGAAATTACCTCTGTGAACGCTGAGTATCTGCGTCGCGGCAAACTGAAGGTCCAGACACTAGACAACGGCGATGTATGGCTTGATACTGGGACGATTAGCAGCCTGACCGATGCTGAGGACTTTGTGCGCGTTGTACAGAATCGCACCGGCCAAGTCGTTGGCAGCCCCGAAAAGACTGCGCACATCAACGGTTGGATCACCGACGAGCAGCTTGCCGAGCTTGCTGCACCGTTAAAAAAATCAGGCTACGGAAATTACCTCTCGGCGTAGTATAATAATACCAATATGAAAACGAATACCAAGACAGTGTGCGTGATCGTCCCAGCCTACAACGAAGCGACGGTCATCAAGGACGTGATCAGACAATCCAAGCGAGTCTTTGCCAAAGCCAAGGCAGCTGGCTATACGATCGACGTTGTGCTGGTAAATGATGGGTCGAAGGACGACACACTCACTCAAGCCAAAAAAGGCGGCGCCATTACGATCGATCATATCCTTAACTCTGGTGCGGGCGGCGCAACTTTAACTGGTCTATCGTATGCTCGGCAGCATGGATATGACATTGCCGCCACGATGGATGCTGATGGCCAGCACGCGCCAGAGGATGTATTGGCAGGCATCACGCAGATCGATGAGCGCCAAGCTGATTTACTTATCGGTAGTCGTCTCATTGATAGCACTGGTATGTCCAAGACGAAGGTGCTCGGCAATAAAGGCTTGAGTTTGATCACTAAGCTCTTGTTTGGCATTAATGTGACAGATTCACAGTCTGGCCTACGTATCTATTCGCGCCGCGCCATTGATGACCTCGATTGGAAGTCAACTGGTTACGAATTTTGCTCGGAGATGATCTGGCGTGCCAAGCAAGCGGGGATGACAATTGGTGAATACCCAATCAAGGCAATCTACACCGACTACTCCCGTGCTAAAGGTCAAAACAACTGGAATGCCATCAATATCGTCAAACGCTTATTCAAACAACGCTTAACGGAGCTCTTCGAATGAGATACTTTGCCCTTGTCTTACTCAATGTGCCAATTATTCTCTTGGCGCTCGTCAATATCATCACCCAATATAAATTACGCAAGATCACTATCACTCGTCTGCGCCACCAGGTGGTGATGTGGCTGGTGGTGATGGCGGTGCTACTAAGCTGCTTCCCGCTGTATAATATTTCAATTGGCCACCCACCGTTTGATTCGTCGGAATTGAGCTTGTTTGATATTGTCCAGACGACAGCGATCGTGTTGCTCTTCTACATCGTCAACACGCAGCGCCAGCGGATCGACCAAAACGAACGCCGCGTGCGCGACCTCCATCAAGAATTGTCAATTAAACTCTCGGCTCATGACAAAAAATAAATCACTCGATATCGTCATCCCCTACTGGGGCGAGTTCGCTCTCCTCAAAGAAGCGGTTGACTCTGTCTTGGCTCAGACGAGCGATGACTGGCACCTAACCATTCTTGATGACCACTACCCATCGACCGAAGCACGCGATTATTACACAAAACTCGCCGACCCACACATCACCTATATCCGACACAAGAAAAACCTCGGCATTACCAATAACTTCAACTTTGCCGTCCAGCACGTAACGGCACCACACTGTATGATTATGGGGTGTGATGATCGGCTCTTGCCGGAGTGCGTAGCAGTGGCACTACAGACAATTGGTGAGGCAGATTTTTATCAGCCAGGAGTGCAAGTGATTAATGATAAGGGGCAGCTATATCTCCCATTGGTTGATCGTGTTAAGCGATTTTTGCAACCTCATAAATCAGGGCTTTACTCGGGCGAAAAACTTGCAACGTCTCTGAGTCATGGCGACTGGCTCTACTTCCCATCGATCGTCTGGAAGACAGCGACACTTAAGCGATACTCCTTTGATGCGACGTATACTATACTAGAAGATCTTGTCTTGGTATTTGATTTTATTCTTGACGGAGCGGTACTTGCTTTTGATCAGACTGAGACATTCCAATACCGACGCTTTGCCCAGTCGCTCTCAAGCAAAGAAAAGTCAAAGGATGGCGTGCGCTTTGCAGAAGAAAATGCAGTATATAATAGCTATGCTCAGCGCTTCGCATCGGTTGGCTGGCATAAAGCCGCTCGGGCAGCGCGGCTCCATATTACATCGCGCATTCATCAGTTGTTGTCGTAGTTAATGCAATTTGACTATCCTCTCACCTCTATAAAAATAGCGGTTATTTTATGGTAAATTAGCGTCTCTTTGCTCTTGTACTACTGTATGATAGAACTTGAGAATACATTCATTAGCAGCAATTCGCTTATTATTTTCTCTATTAGCTCATTCCAGTTTCATTATAGATGAGATAATGGACGCGAAAATCGATTTTCACTTTTATAAAACACTTTTTATATTTTTATATCGAGAAATTTTAGAATAACGCGCCGTCTTGAGTAATATGCATGATAGTAAGAGCATAAAAAATTGACACTATTCTACATCAAGAAATATTACCCTTTGCAGCGCACGACAAAACCGACTCGATTTCCTAGAGCCGGTTTGTTTTATTATATACGCTACCTCACGTTTGCTTCAGTAGTCTCGGTTTTCTCTTTATCGACTTCAGCAAATTTGCGCTCCACTGCCATGATGTATAGCTGCATAAAGATTGGGCGAGGTAAGAGATCATACAGATACCATACCAGTGTTTTCTTGGCGTGTGGAAGCTCGGTGTTTTTCCACGGAGTGAGTGCAAAGTACTTTTGCCACAGCAATCGGTTGGGGTGCTTGTTGCCAACTTCCCACGGTTTGCCCTGAATGCCATAGAGCGAGTGAATAATCTTGGGACTGTAATAGTTAGTCATAATCTCGTCGTAACTATAGAAATACGGCTGCTTAAGATTATTAATGCGCAGCAGATCTTGCGGCCGATAAGCATAAAACGCACTAGAGAAATTATAGGCGATATCGAGCGTCTTAATCTGCCCTCGGAACATAACATTACAGAGGTCTTGATCGGCAATGACATAGTCGCTTTTCTTCGACAGGTGCTCTATCACTTGACTCGATACATCATCTTTGAGCCATTTTTTGTGATTGATAAGCATGATACCACAATTGTAGTAACCATCGGTGGGCTGGAGGCCAATCATTGCTTTGTGCTGATTAGTGAGCGTATCGTAGGCTAGTGCCATGATGTTTTTTTCAAAATCAAGCTCCAGCAAACCATCGAGCGAGCTGGTAATGATCGTGTGTGGATTGAGGTAGAGTACGCGATCGGTCTTGATATCAAGATCGGCAAGAGCCAGCATCTTGAGCCACGTCACATACACGCCATGCCACGGCTTAACACCTAGCTTCTGTAATTTCTTGTGGTACGCGTTGGGATTGATAAATGTTAAATAGGCGTTGGGGTATTTTTCAACCAACTTCTTGAGACGGTCCTTACTTTGTTTGCTCAGCTTATACCCACAATAAAAAATATGAATCTCGTCGAGTGTCTTGTTATTCTCAAGCAGTGATGCGATCGAAATCGCACTCACCACTGCGTAGTTATCGTCACTCTGATACAAGACGTTTAAGATTTTCTTTTTGACTCTGGGCATGGCCTGCCTCTCTCCTTTATTCCACCGCTGCTATGTTTTTTACGTAGTTTTCCAGTAATGGCTGATAGCTCTCACTGATGAATCCTGTGTTGTGCAGCTTCGACAAATTCATATCGCTATACATTGGTCGAGGTGCAAACGGAATCTTGTCTTTACTATACTCTTGTGTTGACACTTTTACAACCCTATCGCGATCGTGCCCTGCATATTCGAAGATATCCTCGGCAAGCTCTGCCCACGATTTGATAGGCCCGGAGTTAGACACGTGATACAGACCATAGTCGGCTTTAGTGTCTAGCAAATGCTTGGTGGCACGCGCAATCTCCGATGCAAAGGTTGGCCGACCATATTGATCATCCACAACCTTGGGATTAATGCGCATGTCAGCTAGGCGCTTCATCGTCCGTGGGAAGTTGTGCCCATCGCCAATTACCCAGGAGACACGCAGCACATAATGGCGCGGCGCAAGGCTAACCAGTAGATCCCCTGCTGCCTTAACGTCGCCATAGACCGACAGTGGTGAGAGCGATTCATCCTCACCATGGTTTTTGTTCGTCCCATCAAAGACATAGTCGGATGAGTAGTGCACCAATGTAATATCGTGCTCCAGCGCTACCTTGACGAGGTTGCGTGGGCCAACGGCATTAACCTGCCACGCTTTAGTGCGGCCTTCACGCGTTTCGGATCCATCGGCATTGACGAACGCTGCCGCGTTGATAATGACATCCACACCCGACCAATCATACCCAAGCACCTGCTCTTCATCAGCGATGTCGAGCTGCTGGTGGCCCAGCGCTGTCGCCTTTGGATATACCTCCTGGAGCGCCCGCCCCACTTGGCCATTACAACCCAATATTACAATCCCCTTGCTCATATACCCTCCTTTGTTTCCGCTATTATAGCACAGTTAGCGTAAGCTTTTTGAAATATATGAAATCGTATGGTCGATGTGAGACAAAAAATACACTGAATCAATTGTAATGATCGATTTTATCCCAGCATATGAGGTCAGTATCTCATAGACTCAATACTTTTAATACTTCATCGGAGGGAGTGTGGGGAGGTAGAAATTATCTACTCCTACTATGCAGCCATAGAGCGCAGTTGCCGGTGGTAAACTGCCGCGAGTAGCGCCGCTTGGATGATACCTGCCACCATAAAACACAGCACACTGCCCAGCATCGCATAGTGCTGCACCACACCATACGACACGACTGTGAGTACGATATTACTCAGCAAGAGTATATAGAACTGCCCTTTAAATTCGCGCAGCACAGTGAGAATGTTGATATAAATCGACACCAGCGCATTAGCCACCGCTCCCACTACCATGATGAGTAGCTCAGTGCGGTAATCAGTAATACGCGCATTAAAAATGAGAGTAAGAAGCGGTGCCCCAACTAGCCACGTCGCAATCAGTGTTAGTGCACTAATACCCAAGACGATAAGGATGATCTTGCTCACCAAGGCGTGGAATTCAAGGCGCTTTTGCTGATGATAGAGCTCCGACAGCTGCACAATATTGGGCTGAATAATGAAGGTAATAAATAGCGAGAGCAAGGTAATGGGCATAGCCATAATACCAAAATAAGCGATCTCGTGCGTGTGGAATGTATCGAGAAAATAGCGCGGGATATTAAGCGAAAACATCGTCAAAAATGTGGTAAGGAACACTGGTGCGCAGCGCCGCATGATCATACCAACATGACGCAGCTTGGGCACGAGATGGTCGATATGGGGCTGGATAGGTTCGTACCGCTGTACCTGTTGCCAATCATACAACACAAGCATGAGAGCATTAACCACCACAATTGCCACCACCCCCCACAACACACTATGCACAAGCATATCAACGAGCAAAAATGCCACAAAGCCCCCTACCGCCTTGATCGTAAGCGAATAGCCAACGACGTAGAGTCTGTGGTGAATCTGCAGCACACCATAGAGTACATCGGCTACTGCCTCCAGCGCCTTGAAGAGTACGAGCGCGATGATGATACTCGACTTCACGACATCATAGTGATTTGCCGCGCAAAACAGCACCGCACCAACCATCATCACGATCGACGTCACGAGTTTGACGGCAAGGTAACTGCTGCTACTAAACTCTTTGCGCACATCCGACACCTGATAAGTACGCCCACCCCACAAACCAATCGCCCAGAACACTACCGAGAGCGACAGCGCAAAGGAAAAAATTCCCGAGTCGGCAATGCCATTCAGCCGCGTAATAAGCAGAAGGAGCGCTGGTGAGATGGCGCTTTGCAAAAAGGAGCCGATGGAATTCCAGATATAATTTTTAGATTGCATAATCTTATTTAGTATACCACTGGTTGGTTATTTCTCGCGATTTAGACCATAATTTGCTCTGTTGTGATTTGTGCTCTATAATCAGGCGTGTTATGAAGAAATATTGGGCATCATTCGAATCATTTATTGCACGGCCAGAGCGGGTCTTTCTTTCGCTATGTTTGTTGTTTGGCTTATTGTCGGCGTTTTTTGTGCCGCAGCTATCGGTGAGTGATGAGAATATGCACTACTTGCGGGCCTATGCGCTGGCAGATGGGCGCTTAGAATCCAAGCGCTGCACCTACCCAGCGGATGTTAATGGCCGGGCATCGTCGGTGTATCATGGCAATATTAGCGCTGATTATTCGCGCCCTATCAACCGCTCAGAACTCAAGACAACAAGCAAGTGCAACAGTGCCGTGGGCTATGCCCCCATTATGCATGCGCCGCAAACGCTTGGTATTTTCATCGCTAATATCTTCAACGGGTCGACAGGCCTAACGATTCTCTTTGGGCGGATTGCAAACTTACTATTTTATGCGCTGAGTGTATTTTTCATTATCAAGTGGGTGCGGATTGGTAAGTGGGTCTTTGCAGTAGTGGGGCTGTTACCACTAATGGTTCATCTCGCTGCCTCGCTCTCAAGCGATGTCATGACGAATGTGGCGATATTCCTCATTACCGCCCTGACTCTCAATCTCTACACCCAAGAAACGCCGATCCGCCGCAAGCAAGTTGCTGGCCTCTTAGCTATAGCGGCGCTACTGGCACTGACCAAGGCGGTTAATGGTCTACTGCTCTTCCCGCTGCTCTTTTTACCGAGGCGGCTCTTCGTCTCAAATACCGAGCTGTCGAAATTGCCATCACTTTTCAAGAAGCTCCCCTTCAACCTGCACAAGTGGGCACTGATCGCGGGCGCTGGCATTGTGTCGCTGGCAGCATTGCTCATCTGGCAAAAGATCTATGATGGTGCGCTCCTTTCATCCGGCGCGGCAGATAATCCGCTGCATCACAACCCGCTTGGCTTTATCCGTATCCTCTTTAATACCTACATTAATCCAAACATTGGCTACACCGATATCGTGGTGCGTGGAAGTGTAGGCGACTTCTCGAGCTTCAAATATCACCTGCCGCTCTTTGTTTTGATCCCGCTCTTTCTACTGGTCTTTCTTGCACTGATCAAGCGCGATAAGGCCGAGGAGCAAGCACTCGCCCCAGCTGCTGGTCGATTAGCCGCGGCCAACCTCACCACTGTTGCCGTCTTTATTGCGGCGGTTTCATACGCGATGTACACCGCCTGGGCGCTGCTACCAATTCGTTTTGGTGCCGGGGCATACTACGCCGATGGAGTGCAGGGACGTTACTTCACGGCACTGCTGGTGCTGCTCATCCCTTGTGGCGTGTGGCTACGCAAGTATATTTGGTTCCATACTGCCTCGGCTAAGGTGTTTCATACCCTTATATTCTTTGGCTGCGGGGCAATTTTGCTGTACTATACCTTTGGCACCTATTGGGCTTACCACGCGCCGATACCGGTACCACCAGTGGCATAAATTTCGGTGCTAGCATTAGGAGGTTGATGTTTATGGATAAGCAGTACTCTTTGTGGTGTCTTGAATGAGAGAGTAATACAAACAGAGCGATACGAGAATTGGTAGGGTTTTGATATACCACTGAGAAGATAGGATTATATAAGGATTTTTTTGATATTCTATCTTCCACCTTCCCCTTTCATTACGCTTATGCTATAGTGACATGGAACACTAATAGCACAAGCATTATGAAATTATTACGTCCTCTATCCAAAAAACGTCTCACGCTCATCATTAGTATTGGCATTGCGCTCATCGTCGCTGGTGGTTATGGTGCCTATATCGTAACGCGCCCTGCCCCGCTGCCGCCCCTGTCAGACGAGCCAACGCCAGCCCAAAAACAAACGCAGCACAAGACCGATGCCACCACGAAAGAATCATTTCTAGACAGCAACACCAGCCACGATACGAATACTACCAAAGACACCTCTCAGCAGCGCACCACCCAGGCTCAGCCCGCGCCAGTCCCAGCCTCGGCCAAGCACATTGAGCTCTCTGCCGAGCAGTCAGGCGAAACGGTCGTTGTGACTACTAAGCTGAGAGAACAAGGCTTTTCCTCTGGTCAGTGCGTGCTGACGATCACTAGTAGCGAGCAGCGCTCTGAGCAGCACGCTGCCATCATCTACCAACCAGAATATTCCACCTGTGCTGGCTTCTCTGTGCCCGCCCGATCATTACCCAAAGGTATGTGGCATATCTCTCTCGCTGTCACGCCGCTTGGTGGCAAGGCACTCACGAAGACACTTGATAAGGAGATTCGCTAGATGATGGCTCAATCATATTCCACCGCTCGTCCCTTCTCGACATATTGGCGGTATATTCTTGCTGGTGTTTTGTGTGTGAGTTTATTTGCTGCAACCATCCTCTCCCGCCCAGCCCGAGCAGTAACGGCAGCCGATTGGCGAGCAGGCAATATCGTTGATGATCTGCTCTTTACTAATAGCGAAGATATGTCAGTGGCAGATATTCAGGCATTTCTCAATAGCCTTAACCCACAATGCGACACTTATGGTCGGCAGCCTGCTGCCGAACACGGCCGGCGCGATATCAGCCGAGCGCAGTATGCCGCTGCTCGAGGTTGGCACGGGCCGCCATATGTCTGCCTCAAGGACTATTATGAAGTACCTAAATACACACCGGGCAATTACATCCCTGCCAATAACTTCAGTGGAACGATCCCCGCTGGAGCAGTCAGTGCCGCGCAAATTATCTATGATGCTGCCAAACAAAACAATCTCAACCCTAAAGTCCTGCTGGTAAAGATCGCCACCGAGTCGGCTGGCCCGCTCACCTCTGACACCTGGCCCCTCCAAAACCAATACACCTATGCCATGGGCTCGCACTGCCCCGATAGTGGCCCAGGTGGCAGTGCCAATTGCGATCGCAACTATGCTGGCTTCTCGATGCAAGTTGCCTCAGGAGCGCAGCTCATCCGCTGGTATCTCGATAGTATGCAGCAACCTTGGTGGTCGTACAAAAAGCCGTTTGCGACCAATCGTATCCTGTGGAATGTGGTGCAGCGAGGCTGCGGCGCTGGCGATGTGTATATCGAGAGCAAAGCCACAGCAGCACTCTACACCTACACACCCTACCAGCCCAATCAAGCAGCCCTGGCTAATATGTATGGCCTAGGTGATCATTGCAGCGCCTATGGCAACCGCAACTTCTGGCGGGTGTGGAATGACTGGTTTGGCTCGACCCAGCATAGCCGGCCACTCATCAGCTTCCGATCGCACAGCAGCTACATCGGCTGGACAGGGATAATTCATAACCGTGGCATTACAGGCGTCACGGGTCAAAGCAAGGCAATGCAAGCTCTCACGATCGATGGTGAGGTAACTTATACTTCATACAGCAACGAGCGCGGTTGGCAGCCCACTGTACAGGGTAGTATGCAATCGGGTACAACAGGGCTTGGCCGGCCAATCACCGCCGTCAAAATCCAGCCAACTGGTACTCTCGCCCAGGCGTACGACATCTACTATCGCACCCACGTGAGCTATATTGGTTGGATGGGCTGGGCTAAGAATGGTGAAGTAGCTGGTGTAACTGGCGGAGCTAACAATGCTATCGAAGCGATCGAAATAAAGCTTGTGCGTAAAGGAACGCCTGCACCTGAGTCATCTGGAGTAGCGTATAAAAATATTGCAACACATGGCGACCCATCACCCCTTAGACTCTCACTCAGCTCACATGTCGGTATGGTTGGCTGGCAGCCAGAAGTGCGCGATGAGATGATGAGCGGTACCACTGGCCAAAGCCGCCGCATCGAAGCCATCAAAGCATCGCTCCACAACACAACGGGCCTGCCAGGCAACATCCAATATTCATCACACGTTAGCTACGTCGGCTGGCAAGATTGGAAACAAGCGGGCGACGTATCCGGCACTACAGGGCAGTTCCGCTCCATTGAGGCAGTCCGCTTCTTACTTACTGGCAAACTTGCCGCTGCATACGATATCTGGTACCGAGGTTACTCGCAATACGTCGGCTGGATGGGCTGGGCTAAGAATGGCCAGCCTGCTGGTTCGACTGGCGCTTACCGGCAGCTCGAAGCACTCGAGGTGCGCCTTGTGCCGAAGCATACACTCAGCTTGCCTGGTGGTGCCTTTTATAACCCAACCAATACTGCTGTGCCCGATCTCTACCAACTGAGCTACGCTGCCCATGTAGGATACATCGGCTGGATGCCCGATGTGTCACACCCTATCATGGCTGGCACCACTGGCAAATCACGCTACCTCGAGGCAATCCGCCTTGGTAAAGCCGTATCGCTGCGCGATGGTTCACCTATTACCATCCAGTGCGAAGCAAAAACTGCTGGCCAGTGGCTCCCATCAGCCACTCTCTCATCATCACAGCCTTGTGGCACGACTGGCCAGAGCAAAGCGCTCGAAGCCCTCAAGCTTAGCCTTAGCCCCATCGACGCCGCTCGCTACGATATTTATTACAACACTCACCTCTCCTGGGTAGGTTGGCAGGGCTGGAAAAAGAATGGCGAAGTAGCTGGCGACCGGCCCGGCTCACATGTCGAAGCAGTGATGATTAAGCTCGTCGAGAAGAGTAACGAGTGATCAACATAGAAAACACTCCTCCCATACCTGCGGGAGGAGTGTCATACGTTATAACAAGACAACAACTTTATTCGTAAATCGCTGCCACTTTCTCCTCAATATTCTTCCATTGATAGTCGTTGGCAGTTTGGCGGCCACCAGCGATGAGCTTGTCGCGCAGTGCTTTGTCCGCTACCAGGCGCTCTACGGCCGCTACACCAGCCGCTATATCACCCTGCTGGTAAAGGAGGCAGTTCTCACCATCCTTGAGATACTCGACATTACCGCCATTAGGCACTACTACCGCAAGACCACCAGTTGCCATTATCTCGAGTGGTGGATAGGAGAAGCTCTCGAGGATGCTTGTTTTGATGAGAATGTCACAGCTGGCGTATACTTCGCCGACCTTCTCGGGTGCAATGCGATTGTAGAATGTATCGACGCGGTACCAGTCCTTGGGCTCTTTGCGGTACGATAAGTATGAAATTTCATACTTCGCAGGGTCGAGTTGGTTGATAATGCGGAAGGCTTCGTCGGTGTTCTTATACTCGCTCTTGCTATCGCCCTCAACGAGGATTTTTATCCTGCGACCACTGTTAAAATCGCGCTCGCGGTATGGATAATACTCAATATCGATGCCGTTCGAGACATACTTCGCATCCTTGCCAAACATATCTTTAAGCCACTTCTGGCACCAGAGCGACATTGTTACGTAGCGCACACCCGACTGGTCACAGTATGATGCGTTCGCCGCGAAGCGTGGTCCACCCGTACCGGGGATATAAAAATCAGTCTCGAAGTTCTGGACGAAGTAGAGCCGATTGCGTACATTGGGGTGCTTTTTGATAATCTCTACCGTTGACCACAGCGTCGCCACTTGCGTGTCAAAGAAGGCCTCTATCTTCGTCTTGTGCGCTGTAATAACATTAAAACCTGGCAATTCAGAGCGGTATTGGTAGGTCTTTTTGGCCTGCTTAAGGGCATGCTTACTCACTGAATCGATCAGTGTTACATCCCAGCCCGCCTTGCGCAGGATATCGGCATGTTTGACGGCAACGATCACTCCACCCGAGATATCCGTCGAAGGCAAAACAAAGCCAATATTGCGCGCTAAGCGTTCCCGTATAAACGATGCAAGCGTGTAACCAGTGTAGACCGTCGAATAATCATTGGCGGCAATCTTGTGTGCATTTTCACCCAGCTGAGTGCGCAGTGTTTTGTCGGTAATGAGGCGATCGAGCGCTGCATACCAATCGTTATCCGCGCCAACCAAGAGGCCCGTCTCGCCGTCCTTCACTTGCTCGGCAAAGGCCCCCACCTGACTCGCCACCGTCGGCACCTTAACGAGACCAGCCTCAAGCCATTTGTTCTCAGACTTCGCACGGTTAAAGATCGTATCGACCAGTGGTGCAAGAATAATATCGCAGTCCACCATCACCTTAGGTAGCTCACGCCAATCGACAAAGCCTGACGTCATTACTCGCTCTTTATATGGTTCAAGCGCGGTCGGTACGTCGAGAATACCAGCAATCTTGAGGTGGAGCTGCGGATACGCATCGAACAGCCGAATCAAGTCTGGAATGACTAGCTCAAAGTCCTCATTGTGCGTAATACTCCCACTAAAGTACCCAATGATCAGCTTATTCTCATCCTTCTCGATGATACCTTCCTTAAGGTCTTCCAGCGCCATATTGGACGTCTTGATCATCTCATCAGAGGCAGCATTGCGGTTAATCAGTACATCACCGGTAGTGTACTTTTGCAGTTCATCGCGCAGTTGTGTCGTAGTCGTCACAACGTGATCACAAAGCTTAAGTGTCTCGCGCATGCGGTTCACTCCATCGTCGTAGAGCTGCTTATCGGCTTGGTTCATCTGCTGGACGTATTTGATGCCATCGGTGTACGTTTGATCGATGACAAGATCGTCGATATCAAAGAAGCAGGTCTTGTTGAAGAACTTTGCTTGCTTGATAAACTCCCGCACCGTCTCTGTCACTGGGCAACGAAAGAAGACGAAGCCACGATAATACTTGAGATCATCCAGCGAGAGTCGATCATAAAACACACTCTCCACCGTTAGCCCCTGCGACATCAACTGCTCCATTTGGTGTGCCACGCGGTAGCGTTCAGGGTGCGGCAAGGTGCAGCCGTTAATAAAAAGAATATCTTTGTAATACTTCTGTTTGCGCTCGGGGAATTTACGATAATAGGCATACTTCGTGGCGCGCTTACCAAAGCCAATCATTCCATCGTCTTTGATAATCTTCATGCTTTTCTTGGCGGCTTTGTGTACTTTACCGATCATACGTCCTCCTCTGGCGTTACGTGCGGGTTATATAGTGTGTTGTATCCTTTACCACAGAGTGCAGCAGTTATCTGAGCACTGGTAAGCGGTGTATCTGGCGCAAGAGCAGCAAGTTTGGTGCGCGCCACCACCACTGTTGGTGCGTCAATAATACCAAGATTATAGCGGGCTGTCAAGTAGATATGTTTGGTAAATGAGCGCCGGTTGAGCTGCTGAAGCAGACCTACCACCGATGGCTGCAAAATCGACGACAAATTTGCAATCACCTGCTGCTCATCGGCAATCCGTGGCGCCACCGCACCAATCATTGGGCGAGCAGCATCGGCAGCGAGGTGCTGCAGCGTGGCAGCAGGCAGCGCATTATACTGCGTCAGGCATATCATCTCGGCGGTAGTTATCTCAAGCAGTTGACCAACAGTGGTCGACTCATCAAACGACGCGGTGTCAGTGCTATATACTTGGCCTAAGCTATAGCTCATCTGCCACTGAGCACCATACTGCGGGTCACGCTCTACCTGGGTCTGCACCTGGCGAGCGGCGCTATCCGCTTCGAGAGCGCGGCGCTGCGCATCGATGACGTAAGGCTTAGCATCAAGATCTTTCGCCGTAGAGGCTTGGTGAACACGCCAATAGTAGAGGATATGCGGCACATGAGCAATCTGCTCGGGCTGCAAAGCCCGCGTCAGACGCAAGAACAACTCCCAATCCTGCGTGCCATTATACGCTCCATCTTCACCGCCGACCTCTGTGAGTAACTGGCGCGACATGACGGCAAAGTGCGTAATGTAATTCACCGCGCGCAAAAAATCTGCGTTCCAGTCGGGCTTAAAGAACGGCTGATAGGGCCGGCCATGTTCATCCATCTTCGTCTCATCGGTGTAGACAAACTGCGCGTCAGTGCGGTCGATCGCGGCCGCAACCCACAGAAGTGCATCAGGGTGGAGAGTATCATCATGGTCAAGCAGCGCAATGTATTCGCCCGTAGCCTGTGCGATGCCATAGTTGGTTGCACCAGCAATGTGATGGTTCTTGTCCAAAAAGAACGGCTTGAGCTGCGGTATGTCCTCGGCTAGGTCACGAATCGCCTGGCGAGTAGTCTCATTAGTCGAGGCATCGTCAACGAGGATAAGTTCCCAATGTGGGTACGACTGCGCCACCACAGACTGTACCATCTCTCGCAGAAATGGAATCGGCGTATTATACGTCGGTACGATGATGGAGATAAGCGGCTGCTCAGTAAGTGAGGCAAGTGCTGGTGGCTGCTCAGTATGCTGACGCTGCCATGCATCGTAGATGCGGCGCTGGCGAGCATCAAGATAGACTCGATACGGCGCTAGGAGGTAACGTACCGCGCGGTGGAGATGGCGATTGGCTTTGATAAGGTGCGTCAAACGATGTAATATATACGACATTTCTCCCTATTTCCAGGTATGCTTGAGCTTGGTAACACCACCCCACCGGCCATGATCATAATCACGTTGCACCGAGAAGTGCGGCCCCTCCTCAGTAAAGGCGATTGTCTTCGTGTCGTCCGCCCCCATCAAGCCAGCCTTGATGAAGTAACTCCCCTCGTTGAGGTTGAGCTGCACTGTGTAGGTCGCACGATTCTTGCCAGCAATCTTCACTTTTTCTTGGTAGGTGTTAGGGCCATAGACATACTCGCCATTCTCGCGGAAGATTGCGACACCAACGTGCTTGACCCCTGTTTGCTGCCACTCTAACTCCACCGTCATAGTTTCGTTATACTCATACACCGTCTGTTCGTTGCCATCACTGCCACGCAGTGTAATGTCGAAGTCATCTGATATTTGCTCGTCTAGCCCTTCTGACTCGTTGTAGCTCTTAATGTTGCTCCGACTATAGGCGGCGGCGATGCGGTATGGCTTGCCGATCATCTTCACCTTCCCATCCTCGATAAATACCGCCTTGTTGCAAAAGCGCTCTACCGCCGACATATCATGCGTGACGAGGATAACGGTGCGCTTTTCGCGCTTGAGCTTATCGAAGTAAGCATAGCACTTCTTTTGGAAGGCTTCATCTCCTACCGCCAAGACTTCATCTAGGAGTAAGATATCGGCATGGGCACGAATGGCGATAGAGAAAGCCAGGCGCACCTGCATCCCACTGGAATAATTCTTGAGCCGCTCCTCCATAAAGTCACCCAGCTCGGCAAAGTCGACGATTTTATCATACATTGCCTCCATCTCGTCGTGGCTAAAGCCGAGCAGTGCACCATTGAGAAAGACATTCTCGCGGCCAGTCAGCTCTGGGTTAAAGCCAACACCCAGCTCGATAAACGGCACCAGCGAGCCACCCACCTCGACACTTCCGCTATTGGGGGTGTAGATACCAGCGATTGTCTTGAGTAGCGTACTCTTACCTGAGCCATTGCGCCCAACAATACCAAAGAAATCACCCTCGTTGATGGTAAAGTCGATATCCTTAAGTGGTGTAAAAACCCGATACCCTTTGCGCCCCTTGAGGAGATTAATGAGTTTTTGCTTGATGCCCGAACTTGCCTCCAGCGGGATCTTGAAGGACTTCGTGAGGTTATTGATAACAACGATTGGTTGCGCCATCTAGATACTCTCCGCAAAATACTGTTGGTTGCGCCGGAAATAAAACACCGCCAACAGAATGATAATGATAATCGAAATAAATGGAATGAGCACCCACGGGAAGGAAACAAGATCGTAGAGCTGGATAGTCTGGGGTGTTACGAGCACTTGGCGGACGTCTTGGATGATCTGGGCTGCTGGGTTGAGCATGAGATATGGCGCAGCAGCTGGCATGCGCTCCATTACCATCTGCAAAGGATAAATAACCGGCGTGGCATAGAAGGCAGCCTGCATAAAGATCTCCCATAGGTAGCCAATATCGCGGTATTTCACATTGATCGTCGCAAGGAAAAATGCCACCGCCAAGGAGAGTACATAGAGCTCGAGGATGAGTGGAATAACCAACAATCCCTCAAGCGACCACTGTACGCCATTAACCAAACAAAAACCTAAAATCACCACCATGTTGATGGCAAGGTTGATAAAGGCCGAGATCGTACCTGAGATAACGATAATATACTTGGGGAAGTTGATCTTGCGGATAAGGTCGCCGCGCGAGACGATCGACTGTAGCCCTTGCACCGTCGCTTCACTAAAGAAGTTCCATAGCACAATTCCCACTAAAAGATACACCGGATAGTGCTCGACTTGCTTACCAAGGCCGAGGAATTTATCGAACACAATATACAAAATAATAAACAAAAATATCGGTTTGAGGATTGACCACAAATAGCCTAGCACCGATCCCTGGTAGCGTAGCTTGAAGTCCGTTACGACCAACTCGCGCAGCAAGATGCGGTTTTTTCGTTGCAAAAGATTTGTTACTTTCATAGTTTCTTTGGCCATTATATAATATGACCGTGGTAAAAAACAATCTTGCAATCATAGTTCTTAACTGGAACGGCGCCGATGATGCCCTAGAATGCATCGATTCGTTGGCGCAGCAGACGCTAGTGCCAACCATTATTGTGGTCGATAACGACTCGCATGATGACTCGGTGGCACGCTTCCGCTCATATCAAGCTAAACACCCTGCGCTCAGTCTCGTCATCATTGAGAATCAGCGCAACCTCGGCTTCGCCGGTGGTATTAACACAGGCCTGCGCTACGCACAGAAGCAGCAATTTCGCTTTGTTGGCGTGCTTAATCCCGACGCAGTTGCTAACACACACTGGTGCCAAGCCCTAGTGGATGAGCTACGAGCTCATCCGCACTGTGGCATTGCCACTGGGCTACTTGCTCGTCGCGATGGGACAACCATCGATAGCTCGGGCGATTTCTACACCACCTGGGGTTTGCCTGGCCCGCGCCACCGTGATGAACCAATTAGCCACGCGCCAACAGAGGCCGGAGCGGTGTTTGGTGCAACGGGTGGCGGAGCAGTGTATCGCACGGCACTGTTCGACACTGTTGACCTTTTTGACGAAGCATTCTTCATGTACTACGAAGACGTCGACCTCAGCTTTCGTACGCAGCTAGCAGGCTGGACAGTGCGCTTCACGCCGCACGCCGTCGCATACCACAAGGTTGGTGCCAGCAGTAGCAAAGTCCCAGGGCTCGCGGTATACAACACCTTTAAGAACTTACCGCTTATTTTTATCAAGAATGTGCCAGGACGGCTGTTTTGGTCGATTGGTGTGCGCTTTTGCCTCACCTATTGGCTGATATTCTTTAGTGCACTGCGCCATGGCAATGGTTGGCCAGCACTGCGTGGTATGCTCGCTTCTGTTATTCGCCAGCCAGCGGCCTATCGCCAACGCTTTGCTATCCAGCGGCAGCGAAGCGTATCGGTCGATTATATCCGTAGTATTATCCACAACGGTCCACTACCTAACCAGACAGGTCTACTCAAATTCCGGAAGTTTTTTACTGGTAAATAGCTCAGCTTGAGATGACAGGTCAGCGCCAAAGAAGCGAATTTTAAAGACTGACTTTCGCACGATAACCTTCGTCTTATCACCCCTGTTACGCACGCAATCATTTTGCATATTCGCCATCTATGCGTACAATAATACCTATGCGTCTTCTTGAATACCAAGCCAAGCAATGCTTGGCCGAGGCTGGTGTGGCAGTACCGCAGAGTGATATTATAGAATCTGCAACAGTGGTGCCCATCGCCCCTATCGTCCTCAAATCACAAGTTCCGATCGGTGGCCGCGGCAAGGCAGGTGGTGTAGTGATTGTCTGCGAGCAATCCACTGTTACGTCAACCATTCAGCGTCTCTTTGCTCTCGATATCGGTGGCTACACCCCCACGAAGCTTCTTGCCGAGGAAGTTCTCTCCATCGCCCGCGAGTGTTACATTTCGCTTACTATTAACCGTGAGCAATCATCCATCGAGCTACTCGCCCACACGAGTGGTGGCATTGATGTGGAAGAACACGATCGTGCAGCGTTCTTTCGCCAGGTTATTACGCCACAAACCGTTCATACTGTAGCCGAAGCACTAACGGAGTATTTGTCGCTGCCAGAGCAAGCCTTTGCGCTTGAGGATATGGTGGCGAATTGTTTGCGTTGCTTTATTGACAACGATTGTCTATTACTCGAGATTAACCCACTCGTTGTGACGACAGATGGCCAGCTCATCGCTGGCGATGCAAAGATGACGATTGACGATGCGGCGCTGTTTCGCCACCCGCAGTGGCACGAAGCAGCCCTAGAAGATCATAATTTCGTCACGCTCGACCATAATGGGACGGTTGCGACGATTGCCAACGGCGCAGGTCTCGCAATGGCAACTGTCGATGCGGTGACTGCCCGCGGTGTGCAGCCAGCTAATTTTCTTGACATTGGTGGCACAGCAACTCCAGAGAAGATCCTGGCTAGTTTTAAGCAGATTACCCGTTTCCCTGCCGTGGCGCTCATCATTATTAATATCTTTGGTGGTATTGTGCGCTGCGACGACGTAGCGGCGGCCATCATTAGTGCCAAGCAGCAGTTACCTGACCTCCCGCCACTCGCTGTCCGCCTAACAGGTAACCGCGAGGCCAAGGCTAAGACGCTCCTTGCCCGCGAACACATTCCACTCTACGATAATCTCTCTCACATCCTGGAGGAGGCCGTATGATGATCCCTGATATCTTTCATGGTAAGCATGTTATTGTCCAGGGTATAACTGGCAAACATGGCTCATTTCATACCGAGCGTATGTTAGCAAGTGGTACACATATCGTTGGTGGCACGTCACCCAACCAATCGGTTACAGAGGTGCACGGCGTGCCTGTCTTCCGGACGATTCGCGAAATTCAGGCGCAGCAGCCTGTCGATATTTCCGTCATTTTTGTACCAGCAGCCTATGCCAAAGCAGCGATTATGGAAGCAATTGATGCAGAGGTGCCACTCATTATTTGTATCACCGAGGGCGTACCTGTCCACGATATGTTGCATATAAAACAACGCCTGGTAACTAGTTCTTCACTTTTGATCGGCCCCAACTGCCCTGGCGTTCTCATCCCCGGCGTGCATAACCTTGGCATCATCCCTGCCACGCTCTCCACGCCAGGCCACACTGCCATCGTCAGCCGCAGTGGTACGCTCACCTACGAAGCAATGAGCCTCCTCACTCAGGCAGGCATTGGCCAGCGCTATATAATTGGGATTGGCGGCGATATGATTGGTGGCAGCAGCTTTATTGATTGCTTGCAGTTGTTTGAACAGGATGTGACAGTAGAGCAGATTGTGCTGATCGGTGAAATTGGTGGCACGAGCGAGATTGCCGCGGCGGATTATATTAAGCGTTATATAAGCAAACCAGTCTATGCTTACATTGCGGGCCACAGTGCACCATCTGGAGTACAGATGGGCCATGCCGGGGCGATCCTTGGCACAAATGAGCTGGAGTCAGCCCAGGCCAAGACGGCCCGGCTCGAGGCCAGTGGTGCAGTGGTGGCATCGTCCATCCAGTCGCTCATCGCGCTCATACCAACCAATAAGTGATACAATAAGGCTACGATGAAAACAATCACCATTCTTATTCCTGCCTACAACGAAGCAGCTGTTTTGCCACAGCTGTTTGCCCGGCTCGAGACGCTGCAGCGCAGTGTCGATCGCCGGCGCTACCAGTTCGAATTCTTATTTATTAATGATGGCAGCCAGGATCACACGCTCGAGCTCATCCAGATTGAGCAGCAACACAACCCCGCCATTGCCTACCTCAATCTCTCGCGCAACTTTGGTAAAGAAGCTGCTATGCTCGCTGGTTTCGACCACGCCGCGGGTGATGCTGTCGTGGTAATTGATGCCGACTTGCAAGACCCACCAGAGCTGATCCCGCAGATGATTGAGCTGTGGGAACAGGGGTATGATGATGTGTATGCGCGGCGCCGAAGCCGCTCAGGCGAGACTTGGCTCAAGAAAAAAACTGCCGCTTGGTACTACCGCCTCCTCCAGAGTACGACGCATATTCCTGTTCAGATCGACACGGGCGACTTCCGCTTACTGAGCAAACGCTGCGTCACTGCCATCACCCAACTGCGCGAATCTCAGCGCAATACCAAAGCGATCTTTAGTTGGGTGGGTTACAAAAAGAAGGAGATTCTCTATGACCGCGACCCACGGGCCGCTGGTAGCATCAAGCAAAGTCCGCGCACGCTCATTAACCTGGCTATTGACGGCATCACGAGCTTTACGACCGCGCCACTGCGTATCTCAGCCGTGCTGGGCTTTCTTATCGCCTTCTTGGCCTCTATCTATATCCTCTATCTGCTCATCCGACCACTGTTTGGTGTGCCAACCGGTGCAGGCTATTCGTCACTCATGGCAGTGATTCTCTTCCTTGGTGGAGTGCAGCTACTGAGTTTGGGAGTTATTGGCGAATACATCGCCCGGATTTTTAGCGAAACGAAGCAGCGCCCACCTTATCTCGTCGAGGAGCATCGTGAGGCTCGTCATCGCAAATAACAGAGGTAAGTTGCTGCGGTTTGCGCTCGTTGGCGGGATTAATACAGCGATCGATATTGGCTTGCTCTTTGGGCTCACCACACTTGGCCTGCCAAAGCTCGCGGCTAATACGGTGTCAACGGGCCTGGCCTTTATTTTTAGTTTTTTTGCTAATAAGTCGTATACTTTTCGCGCTCAGGGTGATGTCCGCCGGCAGCTGGTCTTGTTTGTCGTCGTTACTCTGGCGGGCTTGTGGGGGCTACAAAATGCGGTTATTTTCTGCGCTTCGCCTATCCTGGCCTCTGTTATTCATGCTGAGTCACTTGTGCTGCTGCTCGCAAAAATTATTGCTACTGGTGCATCGCTGGTGTGGAATTATTGTTTGTATGATCGTGTTGTTTTTCGAACAACAGAGAGATAATATTTCGCGAATAATACGGTTTTTAAACAGTACATCTACAAACTCACTGTACATTCATACCTATTATTGACGCTGATAATCGTCCGCCACCCGCACAATATCATCCTCTGTTGATGGGTCCGCTGGGTCGGTGTGTTGCCAGAGCTCAGCAATAATCGTCGGGTGCTGAGCATCACCGCAAGCACGGTGGCGCTCCCCTGCCGCCAGCCTTACGATATCACCTGCCTGAGCTGGTATTGGCTGGGCTGGTAGCTCGTCGCTCGTGTTGCAATAGTATGCACCAGCGGTCAGAAAACGCCACAACTCCGCTCGCCGATGATGATATTGCCAGCTCAGGCGCGCCCCTTGCCGAACAAAGAGAATCTTGGGACTGAGCGGTGCATGAGCATTGTCCTTAACTATTACTTCCGATACTGCAAAGAAATCCGCCGCAAACTGCTCCGCCTGTGCCGGGTCAATACAGATAAACCCACCCCAGGGCCGCCGGCTGTCTGTCCCAGTGATATGGTAGCCCGCCTGGTGAAGAATATATTCTATCTGTGCCAGATTCGTCTGGGCTGCTATGTGTTGCGCTAGTTCCGTCATATTACTCGTAATATGGGTATTATAGCACTTTTATACAGAGTTTAGATCATCACCCGTCTTGACACACGCGTGCCCATCTGGCGCTTTCGGTGCGAGGACTGTATACTAGGAAGTATGAGTTTTCATATTGCAATCGACGCCCGCGTTATCAATTCTGGCACGGGCACATACGTCGTGAAGCTGCTCGAGCAGCTGGAGCGGCTTGATACAACCAACCGCTATAGCATCCTCGTTCCTACTAAGGACCGCGACTACTGGCAGCCACACAACCCTAACTTCACCATCCGCACGGTCGACTTTGCCAACTATTCGCTAGCAGAGCAACTTGGCTTCCGGCGCTACTTAGATGAGCTAGGGCCCGACCTAGTACATTTTTGTATGCCGCAGCAACCGGTCTTTTACAGAGGTAAGCACGTCACAACAGTGCACGATATGACCCTTCTTAAGACGTACAATTCCGACAAAAATTGGCTGATGTTTCATCTTAAGCAGTTGGTAGGGCGCTGGGTGTTTCGGCGGATTGCCCGCACCAGCGAGCATATCATCACTATTTCTCAGACAACCAAGCAGGAATACCAAGACTTTACTAAGATCCCCGATAGCAAAATCTCGGTCATCTACGAGGCAGGCGAGGTGCACCCTGGGCAGCTCACGCCGTATATCGACCTTCCCTTCAAGCGGTTTATTATCTACGTTGGGCAGCAGCCTGATTATAAAAATCTGCGTCGCCTCGCGGCCGCACACCAGCAGCTGCTGAGTCGCTGGCCAGACCTTGGCCTGGTGTTTGTAGGGCGAATGAATGAAGACACCAAGCGCAACCAAGCCTACTACCAGCAGCAAGGCTATTGCAATATTCACTTCACTGGGTTTATCCCCGACGGGCAGCGTGATTGGCTGCTTAACAAAGCCGAGGCATACGTCTTTCCATCACTGATGGAGGGGTTTGGCTTGCCACCACTCGAGACGATGGCGTATGGCACAACCCCTGTTATATCGAGCAATACCTCGTGTATGCCCGAGATTTTGGGCGATGCCGCCGAGTACTTCGACCCACTCGATGTTGATGCCATCGCTAACGCAATCGACCGCGTCCTCAGCCAGCCAGCCCGTCGCCGCGAGCTTATCGTCAAAGGCAAAGCCCAAGCTGCCCGCTACTCGTGGGAGCGCTGTGGCAAGGAAACGTTGGCGGTGTATGAGCAAGCATTGCGGCAATCATAATCAGTCTATTTATAGCCAATCTAAGTGATGATTGTGGTATCAGAACATAAAGTCTCATTTACCTTGGTGTGAGTCTATTCTCTCTTGCCTTGTATAAGTTGTAGTTGTCATTTATAACAATACTTTATCTCTGCTCTGTATCGCGTTCTATTAAAAACAGTGGAGTGAGCACAAGAATTAGCACGCCGCTACGAAGTAGCTATTTTGATATTATTATTGCAAAAATAACCGGTCATCACTGACCGGTTATAAACTGATATATCATAGCGTAGCTTTTACTCAGCCTCTTCCAACTGGATAATCACATGGCGCTCGCGGCCTTCGCCTTCGGAGACGGTCGTGATGCCAGCTGCGTCGGCAGCGACTTGGTGAACGATGCGCCGATCGGCTGGGTTGAGGTGAGCGGTGTAGGGCTCACCAGTTGCACGCACGCGCTCGATCCAGCCCCGCGCTTTGTCGGCAATCTTTTCCTCGTGCTGCTTTTTATAGTCGGCAATATCAACACTCACACGCACTATCGCGGCATTTTGCGCCCGCAGCGCCGACGAGACGATGTATTGCAATGCCCGTAATGTCTCTGCCCCACGGCCAATCAAGATACTATTGATGTCTGACGACTCTACCCGAAGTGTCATTACCTCGCCATCGTCATCACCCGATACCGCAATATTTTCGCCAAAAAATGAGATGATGTTCTGGAGATATTCTCGGGCAAATGTTACTGATTGGTATCGATCCATCGGGTTCTCCTCCTCTGTTATTCTTTGGCTTTGATGCGTGTGATGTTGGCTTCTGTAGCCGCTTTGGCGCGCTTTTTCATCGTTTTTTTCTTGGCAGGCGTTGTAATATCTACTTCATCAGCAATTGCTTCAAGCTCTTGCTTATCTTTACGGAGGAGATATGACTGCTGTGCTACCGCTACTAGGTTAGATGCCGTGTAGTAGAGCGCCAATGCCCCTGGCAAGCCCATCATGATCATAAACATCATCACTGGCATAAACTTCGCCATATTGCGCATCATTGCGGCGTTCATCTCGGCGGGGTCGGCCTCTTTGCCAGCGGCCGTCTCCTTCATGATGTCGCGGAAACGCTTAGTGCTCTTACCGGTTGGCATAGTTTGCTTAGTCATCACATACTGGGTGAGAGCTGAGATGATTGCGAGAGCGAGAAGCGGCCAGACAATACCATCCTTGCCAAGCGCTACCTTAGTGAGGTCGATAAAACCCAGCATGGTGTGGTTGAACTGATCGGGGTGGTTGATGATGGTCTTGATGGCATCGATATTCTTGAGCGGCTCGTAGATGTAGCGCGCCACTTGGTCGCGGTGAAGCGAGATGATCATGATCACCTGGTAGAGGCCGATAAAGATCGGAATCTGAATAAAGAGCAGGAGAATCGAGCGAAATGGCTTGATACCGTACTTCTTATACAGTTCCATCTGCTGCATCGCTTCTACTTGGCGGTTACCATTAGCCGCTTTCTTGATCTTGGCCAGCTCAGGCTGCATCTTGCGCATCTGTTTGCTCTGGTGGAGCTGCCGCTTGAGCAGTGGGTAGAGCAAGAAGCGGATGATGACCGTGAAGAGAATCACCGCCACGCCAAAGTCGCCACCAGGGATGATACTATAGATAAGCAAAAGTGCGTTAAAAATGGGCTGTAAAATTATTGTCTCAAACATATTGACTCCGATTACTGCATTTATTGTATCATAGGTGGCCACGGAAGATGAATTGTGGCAAAGTATTTTTTGGAAATCAATAGTGATATACCCAAGATATTATCAATAATGCTGCGCATAGGTGTATCCAGAAGTTTAGAAAAATAGCATTCATCTAGCTTGCAATCTATCTGAGCAGAACATCAATAAATAGAATATCAGTAAAGATTTTGAGCTTTAGTCACCACAGTTTACAGAAAAAATCTCTGTACCAATTTGACTCAAATTAATATACAGAAAATTTGGCGCAAAAAGACTCAGTCGTCACAAATTATTATTCTCGCTTATCCGCATCATTACCTGGCGTGATCCTACCGGGGCAAATGCCAGCTCGCACAAGCAGATTTGTCACTACCAGCGCAAGCTCATCGTGCGACGTGGTAAGTACTTCGCTTGAGGTAATGATCAGTGCAACGTCGTATACCCCTGTAAAGTACGGTACTTGCTGGCGCAGAATCTCGTAGATACGGCGACGAATGCGGTTGCGCCCTACTGCAGATTTGTGCACTTTTTTGCTCACCACGACAGCAATTCGTGGCATACGTCGGCGGCGATTGGCAACGTACTTGACGATCAGCAAGCGTGATCGCTCAGCACTCGCATGGCGATACAAATAGCGTAGCCCGCCATAGCCATGAAACCGATATCGTTGCTGTAACATAGCTGTATTATAGCAAATCTACTCACAGACCGAGATAAAATAACCCACCAAGCAGTGGGTTATTTTCGTCATTTTGCTATCATCACACTACGAGAGTGCGAGGCGAGCGCGGCCCTTGGCGCGGCGGCGCTTGAGCACATTGCGGCCTGCCTTGGTAGCAATCCGTGCCCGAAACCCGTGCGTCCGAGCGCGATGACGAGTGTGTGGTTGGTAAGTTCGTTTTGGCATATCATTGCTATTATACGCGATTGCTCGAGATCTTTCAACTTTTCACCCTTTTAGTGGATTTTTACTCCCAAGTAGCCTCCGTCATAAGCATAGCCAAATTGTTTATCCACATTTGTTCGCGAGTTATCCACACTTTAACAGGGGTAATGTACTTTTGTGGAAAAACTTCACCCCTGTTGCTCTTCTTGCACTCATCCCGTTGTTGTATTTCTCACGGTTGTGGAAAAGTCGGTTTTTTCTTATACTAAAAGGAGTCATTGTATAACAAACAAGGAGCAGCAAAAGCCAGTGTACCACAGCCTGTGGAAGAGTGTTTTGGGTGAGATTGAAGTGTCGATACCGAGTGGCATCTTTTCGACGTGGTTTGCCAATACTGAGATGCTCAGCAATAAAGACGGGGTGATCACCATTGGGGTAGCGAATATTTTTGCGATTCGCCAGTTTGAGGTGCGCTACGATAGCATCGTCAAAGAAGCGCTGCAGCACAGTGGTATTGAGGTGTCGCGTATCGCTTATGTGGTAAACAAACACGGCAAAAAACGCACCGTCATTAGCCGCGAAACCACTGGCCAGCCAGCCGATCGCGTCGAGGAGCGAGCGGCAGCACTCATCAGCAAGCCAACTACTCCTTCATACTCTAGTTCTCCGACACCAGCGACAAGCCTCAATGCGCGCTATACCTTCCAAAATTTCATCGTTGGCTCGAGTAACGACCTCGCCTACACCGCCTGCCAAGCAGTCGCACATAGCCCTGGCACGAAGTATAATCCTCTCTTCATTTATGGTGGCGTTGGTCTCGGTAAGACACACCTCATTCAAGCGGTAGGCAACGAGATCCTTGCGCGCGACCCAGGCAAGAAGGTCGCCTACCTGAGCTCAGAGACGTTTGTCAAAGAATTTATCGAGTCGATCCGCTTCAAAAAGGCGGGCTTTTCTGATCGGTATCGCAATGTCGATGTACTGATCGTCGACGATATGCAATTCATTGCCGGGCGCGAGAAGACCCAAGAGGAGTTCTTTCACACCTTCAATGCCCTCCATCAAGCCAATAAGCAAATTATCATTGGTAGCGACAAACCACCGCACAGCATTCCTACCCTAACGGAGCGCTTGCGCAGTCGCTTTGAATGGGGGATGGCGATCGATATCCAGATGCCAGACTTTGAGACGCGCTGCGCGATTGTCGAGACCAAAGCGAGCTTCGCTGGCGTGACACTTGAGCGCGACACCGTGGAATACCTTGCTAAGAACGTCAAGACAAATATCCGCGAGCTCGAGGGCGCACTTAATCAACTTCTTGCTTATGCTGAGATGCGCGGCGTCGCTCCTGACGTGATGACGGCAGAGGGGTTGCTTGGTAACGTCCGGCGTAGTCGTCCCCAGCACCTTACTGCCAAGCAGATTATCGACAAAACTGCCCGCCACTTCCAGATCGACAGCAAAGAAATCTGTGGTGCTAAGCGGGCTAAGCATATCGTCGTGCCGCGACAAATTGCCATGTACTTACTGCGCAGTGAGCTCCACATGAGCTTTCCACAAATTGCCAATGAGCTGGGCCGCAAAGACCATACTACCGCCATCCATTCGGTCGAAAAAATCGAAAAATCCATCAAGCTCGACTATCTCATCCGTGAGCAGGTCGCTGACATCCGGGATAAGCTCTATGCCTAAGCCATGTGTTTTTTTCACGACACCTGTGGAAAAGCCGTGCACAGCTGGTCGTATAACCGGCGGACAGCTCGTGGGTAGTCATCCACAACACCAAAAGCACACCATACGAAAGCCTGACCGGCTAGTGGATAACCCCTGCTTCTCCCCGATTTATCCACGCCAGCGATCGCAGCGTTTTACACAAGTAGTGGGCAGGTCGTACCTCTGTTATTCATCATGGTTTCCACAGTATCCACAGCACCTATTACTATATCAACCAGATAAAAAGAAAGGATTGTCGATATGAAACTGTCTGTCACACAAGAAAATCTTGCACGAGCGCTCGGGGTTGTCGGGCGAGTTGCGAGCAACCGAGCTGGCCTGCCGATCTTAAATAATATATTATTCCGCACCGAAGGTAATCGCCTTCTTCTCGCTGCGACGAACCTAGAGATTGCCGCTACCTATTATATTGGCGCAAAAGTAGAGACACCGGGGGTAATTACCCTGCCGGCTAAACTTGTGAGCGAATTTGTGGCGAATTTGCCGAAGGGACCGATCGAGCTTGAGACAGATGGCACGCGTATGACACTGACGTCTGGCGGGTACACCTCGACGATTAATGGCGTAGTAGCAGATGACTTTCCGGAGCTACCGACGATTGATGAAGAACAATCGGTACGCTATAGCATTGCCGCAGCAGACTTTAAGCAGGCGGCAGCCCAGACCTTGGTGACATGTAGTAATGATACGACGCGGCCTGTCCTGACCGGTGTGTACTGGCACACAGTGGATGGTGCGCTGTATATGGCGGCGACGGATGGCTATCGCCTGGCTGAGCGGCGTTTGATGGTGAGCCAGAGCCAGATTGCAGCCATTGTGCCAGCGAGCAGTTTACAGGAAGCGTTGCGTTCGCTCAGTGACGGCACGGAAGAAGTGGAAGTGCTCTTTGATGAGACGCAGGTGCGCTTTCGGTTAGAGGAAGTGGAGATTACCAGCCGCCTAATTGATGGTACCTACCCAAATTATCGGCAGCTCATCCCTGCTCAGTCCGAGACAAATGTCACGCTGGTAGCAGGCGATTTCTCGCGCGTAGTAAAGGTGGCGGGGCTCTTTGCGCGTGAGTCTGGTGGCAGTGTCACGCTTACCGCCGACCATGAGGCGCAGAAATTGCGGATTCACTCCGTTGCGTCCGAGCTGGGCGAAAATACCTCCGAGGCGGAAGCTGAGGTGTCGAGTGATGGGCAGATTACGCTCAATTCGCGGTACATTAGTGATGCACTAGGTGTTCTTGATGGCGAGACGATCACCTTCCGCTTTAGCGGTAAGCTCTCGCCCTGCGTCTTGACGGCTTCTCAGCCCGAGCCAAACTATATTCATATTATTATGCCACTGAAGAGCTAGCGATGAAGATAACGCGGCTAGCAGTGCAGCATGTGCGGATTCATACGCTCAAGACGCTTAACCTTGAGCCAGGTACGACGCTAATTTCTGGCCCAAATGGCTCTGGCAAGACATCGCTTATCGAGGCAATTCATATTGCGCTGCGTGGAACTTCCTTTCGTGGTAGCGATGAAGCAGTCTGCCAACATGAACAAAAAAGTTATACAATTGATCTCGCGACGGATGAGCAACATTATCGCGTCCAGTACGATCGCCGACACGATACGAAGCGTAAGCGTTTTATCGTCGATGGCATGACCTATGGTCGCCTTCCCTATGGCAAAAAATATCCGATCGTCCTCTTCGAGCCAGATACGCTGCGGATCATTACTGGATCGCCGCAGCGCCGGCGTGATTTTCTCGATACACTTATCCAGCAATATGATGCACACTATAGCCACGAGTTGAGCCGCTACCACCGAGCATTGCAACAACGTAATAAATTACTCAAAGACCCTGCCCTTAGCGATGCGACACTTTTCTCGTGGAATCTTATCTTGAGTCAGTATGGTGCGTCGATTATTACGAAGCGTCAGCGGGTGCTGCGTTATCTTAATGCGAAAAGCAGTGCTATGTACCAAAGTATTGCGGGCGTAGCGGATAGTGTTGCGCTGCACTACTCAGAGGATCGCAGCGTGACCGCGCAGCAGCTTCTTGCCGAGTATGAGCAAAAAACAGCGTATGATACAGTGGTTGGCGCGACGAGCGTTGGCCCGCACCGACATGATATAACGGTACTGTTTCGAGGTAATCCAGCTGCCAAGACTGCATCGCGGGGTGAAATTCGCACTATTGTGCTTGCCCTTAAATTCCTCGAGGCGGCTTATATTCAACAGCAAACAGGCCAAGCACCACTTATTCTACTCGACGATGTCTTTGGCGAGCTCGACCAGCAGCGCCAACAGCGTCTCCTTAGTGAATTCGTCGATAACCAGATTGTGATGACGAGTGCGGTGGGATGAGTGAGCAGAGTCGGTTAATTATAATTAGTCAGCTAAACCATCAGTTTTTGAATCAAATAAGGGTGTTGATAAGCTTATATCGTCCTTTGAATATATTGACATCTCGATCTTATTTACACTAGGCATGACTACTTTAGCTATATATGATAATTGCTGGTTACGATTAAGGATAATGTCAAAAGTAACTGTAGTTTCCCCTGTTTTTTTATCTATTATTTGTTTGTAGCTGTCGAAATTGATAGTTACTTCAGAAATTACTTTCTCTTTTTTGGCGGTACGCTTATCTGAGTATTTTTTGATATATACTTTATATTGACCAACTTGCGGTTCAGTAAAACCGCGTTTTAGTAATTCAGATAACCCAAGATAAACGATATCATTACGAGAACGGTATCGTTCGGGCACGCGACCTGGCGGACTATAGACGGTTTCACCCGAGTAAGGGTCTGTATATGAATTTACTTTTGATTGATCTTCAGTTTTTTTTGGTTGCGATGGGGTGAGCCACCACCAAAGAAGAGTGACAACACTAAGAATTACTACGATAATAGCAGATAGTATAAAAAGCTGTTTTTTGACCGAGCTATCCATACTCTAATTTAAACCTCCATTATTTTGTTATAGCCCAAACATTACCCTGCCGTGCATAGGGAAGGATTGCATTGGGGTCCCACTCCTTTTTGCTGTTCTCTTGGCCAGCTTGTCCATTTGAGTCAGCAATTTTCCACTTGCCGTCATTTGTTACTCCACGGATGACAATAAAGTGCCCGCCAGCAATAAAAGGTGAAGGACCAGCCCCAGACATATTAACTAGTGCACCGCCACGGAGTGCTTCGTTGATTGCAGTGACATCATTTGCAATATTCTTGGCTTTAAGTCCCCAATGTTCGGCAAGCTTTGGACTTACATCCCAAGAGCTACCCCACTCATGGGCCATTCCGTTATCTGCAGCAAACTTTGATGTCTCTTCTGGTGTTACCTTTTTACCAGTCATTGCTGTAATAATGTTCGACATAGCAGAAGGGCCACATCCTGCTGAGCAAATAGTGTTGGAGCCATAAGAGAGATTAGCCCATGGTTGGTCACATTGGTTATGAACAATAAAGCTATCGTCCATATATGATCCCCCACCATTACTGCCTCCTATCCCAGTACAATTTGATCCTGAAGATTGAGATCCACCACTCCCCGATGATGAGCTACCACCTGACGAGGAAGAGTCGGGAATTTTTGATTGAAAACTGGTGTATATCTCGTTTGCATACTGTGCACGCTTTCCTTCTTCCCCAGCTCCGTATCGTTCAAATTTTTCTCCAAATTCGACAGCTAATTTGCCAACGTCAGAACCGGAATCGTTCTTAATGGCTTCTAAGCCGGCCTTCTCTACTCCATTTAACTCTTCCCAGAGAAACTCTAATTGTGTTTCAAGGGTGTTGTAATTACTCTTTGCTTTAAGATTATTTTTGCGTCCGCCAAGCCATTGTGCGATACCGTAAGCACCAATACTATTTTCGATAGTTGGGTTAATTCTTGACTCTTGTTCTAGATTTCCTGCAATTGCCGCTGCTTGCTTGAGGGATAAACCCTTACCAACGAAGAATCGTAAAACCTTTTCAATATTGTCATTTCCAACAAGAGCAGTACCAGCACCTGCACCACCCTCGCCAACACCAGTGAGGCATCCTTTAATGCTATAAAACCTAATTGCCTGCATGGGGTATGAAGCTGGTGATAATTCGGCATAAACAAAAGATGGTTGGACTATTACCATAAGACTAGCAAAGATGAGAGCTAAAAACCTATTTTTTTTAGCCGTCGTAAATATGGAAAATGTTTTCTTATGATGCTGCATTTCCTTGTCCTAGATCGATATGTAAGTGGTTACAAGAATCATCAAACGATTGCCATCCCTTTTGAGTGATAGCATTGTTTAATGCACCACGTGCTCCTCCACAGGTTGACTGGCCAATACCACCACCTTGAGGTAGCGCATTTGCATTGATCAACTCCTGTACTGCTTGAGCACATTCCTCACCAGCACCATCACCGCAGGAGCCAATTGGACTTAAGTCAACGGCTCTACCTCGGGGGTGTTGGCTATACCCTCCTGCTGTCATTTGTGTGCGCATAAGAGACGACACTGTGATCTTATGTTTTTGGCCAATTAGGAGAATGACTTGAAGAATCTGCGGGTCAACATTACGACTATATTGGGTTGGTACCGAATCTGGTATAGCTGGCTGGCCTTTTGCGGTATTTTCAATCTGGCTCTTAGGAGTTGTTTCGCCAGAGTTCCAGCCATAGTCTGCGACAGTGATGTTTTGGCTGTCTAAAATTTGCTGAGCAAGAGATTTAGCATCACCTGAGGGGAGCGATCCACCTTGAGATTGCTGTTGCCCTTGAGAATTGCTACCACCATCATCAACAGGTGGGTTGTCCATAGTGTCAACAACCCTTTGGTCGATAGTAAACAAAGCAGCCAGCTTTTTTTCCTCAGAATCAAACTTACAGTAACTAACATCAACACCATTTTCGCCAGTACCTGAGCCGCATTTCTCCTGCCACTCCTTAAGCGTACCACCAGTTGCTTCACCCGTTTCTTCGTTATATTGGCCTGCAAGAGCGTCTGCGACTTCCGAAGGGTCTTTATCTAGATCAAGAGCTCCACGAGACACGCTACAAAATGATTCTGCGCCAACACCCTTTAAGTTTGGGTCGTCACATGAGTTCCAAATCTTTGCAACTTTATCATCTTCCGCGTATGCCTGAGTGCCAAGTAGAGCAGGAAAAATATTCTTTGGTAGAGAAAGCATACTATTAGTAAAATTACCTAAACTAGAGAAACTACTCATATAAGGTATAAACGAACTATAAATACTACCCATGAAGGTGTAAGGTGATGAGATATCGAATGGACTATGATTGAGCCTATATTCTTGAGCATATGCTAAGTTAAGTTTAGCAGCTTCACGCTTATATGCGATCGTCTGGTCTGTGGTTAATACACCATTACCACCAGCTGCAGCTGATTCAGAAAACATATGTAATATACCGCTAGACATTGCATCGCCAGCATCTTCGCCTATCGTAGAACTATCCACTAGCGTTCCTGCCATGGTATTAATAAGTTTGCCGAGAATTGGAGCCATAATACTTGATATGACAGGTGCAGCCATTTCTGATACAAGCTGGCCAACAATGCTTGTCCAACCTCCAGCTACACTCAGGAGGAGCTGACCTGCACTACTGTTGATGCCCGTACATGATGTTTTAAGGATACCAATATTAGCGCCAAGTGCGTTAGCAAGGCCATTCATTTTACGCGCCCATCCACCACCTGGAACATACTGAGTCCAGTTTGAGGTATCTGACGAAACTAAATCGTTATACATAATTTGCTTATAGCCATGGCTTTCAGGAGCAGATCGTTTTGTAATCTTACCTTCTTTATTAACCCTTGTAGCCATAAATTTAGCTCCTAATTCGGCCATAGGTATATAGTTGTTTGTTCCAGCTCTTGCATGATCTGCGGCGGCAGCAAACAAAGTTGTAAATTGGATGAATTGCTCCATTTGAATAGCCCGAATTGTTTTACTGATAGATTGGGCACCGTCTTGTACCATACAAAGCCCACCAGCAAGCATTGCAGCAATATTGCCATTTTTGCCGACACCCTCTTTGATGAGCTTGGCGGCAGCCTCTTTGCTAACTGACTTTGATGCACCTTCAGCACCTTCACCAACTATCTTTTTCGCTTCGTTGCCAATATCAGTATCTTCGGTTATCTTTTCTTTCCCTTCTTCGTCGGATTCCTTCGCTTCGTATTTACCCTTTACTTCTTTCCCTTTGACGGCATTATCAATACCTTCATCAACTTGTTTTTTGTTTTTTGCTTCGGCTAGACGATCTTTTTTTGTAAGTTTCCACTTTTTTCTAAGATTGGCAGCTACTTTATCAGAAAACACTACCCAGCGAGGTGCGTAAACTTCGTGAATTATAGAGCGGACTTCCGTATCCTGGAAAAAGTTTTTTCTAAAGTCTGGCGAATCAATAACTTTTTTTGTACCATCACTACGGGTAAAACGCAATTGGTCTGGTTTTACGCCTAATAAACCAACATCCTCACTCTTTATAACCTTACCATCTTTGAGAGCTTCGATTCTTCTGTTTTTTTCAAACCGTTTAATCATATACTTTGACAAACGACCATAGCGTTGGCAGACACGAAGTGTGGAGCATATACCACCAGTCGCCTTACCTTCGATACGCTGATACATAATCTTATGAGCACGCTTTTCAAAGCTAGTACTTTGTGAATCCCACTTGATGACTGAATTTTGCAACCAGTGTGAAATAGAAAGACTAGCAAAATTTGCTGGCGTCATAGCAAGGAAACTACCCCCACCAAACATCATAATGGCGAGAGTGATTAAAGGCTTATTTCGTGCACCAGTTATTGTACCGCGTACTTTACCAAAGAGAGAGGTTGATTTACTAGAAGCGGCAGTATTTGCAGGTGAGACATTTGTATTCCACCCTCCTCCTGGCGCGCCTTCTTGGCCTCGGACGGAGTTGGCATAGTCGCTGCCAGTTGCGCCAGTGCTGTTGGCGTTGCTATGGGCGGATGAGCCACTCCCGCTATTCTCGCGAGATTGGAGGTCTTGGGCAGTGTTGGATTGGCTATAATCACCGCTGCCAGCGTGATTATTTCGGCCAGCGAAGGTGTCGTTGCTCCAATGCGTATTCCCCGGATTATGCCGGTCGAGGTCGGGTTTTTGCTGGGAGGGGATGGGGGTAGGCATGGTGGACTACGACCTCACTGGCTGCTGGTATAAGCTGTTATTGGCCACTGGGTTGGTGGTGATGAATTGCGTCTCGGTTTCGCTGGCGAAGATGCGGATATGGACGTGGTTTTGCCCAGCAAAGAAGAGCCCATCACCCACAGGGAAGTTAGACAGGCGCTTACGCTCCTCCTCGGTGAGCTTAAAGACCTCAGCCAACACATCCACTGCACTGGTCGATTGCTTTAGCAAAAGCTGGAGTGAGCTGTTTGCCACAATGGCCCGGCCCTTCTCGCTCCCCATAAAGTCCTCTACGTCCTGCGTGATGGTCGTCAAGCCCAGAGAGTACTTACGGGCTCGCTTGGCTAGGCTATGGAGAAACTCCGCCGAGTCTTCGTACTTCATCAGCTGCCAGGCCTCATCAACGATCAGCATCCGCCGGCGCTGTACGGTGCGAGCGATATTCCAGATGTGGCTCAGCACAATATACATTGCTACTGGCCGCAGGTCGTCTTCGAGGTCGCGGATGTTAAACACGACCATACTGTTATTAATATCAACATTGCTCTGCTGACTAAAGATACCAGCAAAGGTGCCTGTGGTGTATTTGCGCAGGCGCTGGGCCAGTGACGGCCCTGCTCCACCCATGTGAAGGAGAGTATCGTAGAGGTCAATGATCGTCGGTGGCTGAGAATTATGTGTTAGTGGATCGCTGGTAATACCAGCCCGGGCATAGGTATCGATGAGCGCTTGGTCGAGATCAGCCTCTTCAGCTGGGCTGAGCAAGGCAATCTGTTGCCCACCCACCAACGTGCCGCCCAACATGAGCTTGAAGAGCCGCTGCAGGGTGATGAGATTAGCGCGCAGGGCGTCGGTTGCTTCGTCGCTGTCGATTACTCGGGGGAGGTCAAAGGGGTTAATTCGCGTATCGCTGCTGAGGCTGAGGCGAATGTAACTGCCGCCGACTGCATCGGCCAGCTTCTGATACTCGTTCTCTGGGTCGATGACGAGGATGTCGGTGCCAAGCATCATACTGCGCAGTGCCTCGAGCTTAACGGTGAAGGATTTACCAGCACCAGACTTCGCAAAGACGACCATATTCGCATTCTCAAGGCTAAAGCGGTCGAAGATAACCAGCCCTTGGTTGTGCTGGTTAACGCCATAGAGAATCCCTTCGCCGTCGCTCAGGTCGGCACTGGTAAAGGGAAAGCTCGTGCTCACCGCGCCAGTGTTCATGTTGCGGCGGACTTGCAGCTGGTCGGTCATTTGGGGGATGGTACTGTTGAGGCCTTGCTCTTGTTGGTTACTGGCAGTTTTGCTGTAGACCATATTTTGGCCAAAGATTGTCTCGATGACGTGCTGGACAAAGCTCAGCTCCTCGAGGCTATCAGCATAGAGCGTGACGTAAAGCCCAAAACGGAAGAAGCGCTCCGCTCCAAGCTGTAGCTGGTCGCGCAATTCCTCGGCATCGGCCAGGGCAGCCTCGCGGGCTGGGTCACGCACCTTACCCTTCTCGGAGTTAAGCGCCATATCGGCCTCAAGCTGCGTCACCTTCTTGCGGAGGTTATTAAGGACGATCTCTGTCTCGACGGGGTAGATAAACATGCTAATATCAAGCACTTGGTCGATGTTGATCAGCCCTGATAGCCAGCCTGTGTAGAGCTCACGTGGGTAGCCATAAATATAGAGTGTGCGGCCATACTTGGTGCCAATGCGGAAGTACGTGCTGTGAATCTCCAGGCTGCTGGGAGCGATTAGGTCGCGCAGTGTCGTCATCCCCTTGATAAAGGCTTCTTCTACCTCTGCTTGCTCGCGCTCGCGCTGCTGGGCAGCAATGTCGATTGGGTCGGGTCGTCGTGCCATTAATAATCTCCTTTGTGATATGCTGTCGAGGTTGGGACGGCTCCCTCACCCTTGCGGACGAAGGTGGAAGTCACGTTATTAAAGTCGCCCAGTGGCTCGCGCACTGCCGTGTCGGGGTTGTACATGTTGTAATAGAGAGTGCCGAGCTCCTTAGTCTTGAGTTGCACTGCCCGTACACCAATCTGCATCAAGCCGTTGAGGATGGTGTCAGCTCGGTTGCGGATCTCCTCGCGGGCTCGCTCGTAAGTTTCTTTGCTAATCTTCGTCACGGTGTTGGTGTTCTTAGGAGCAAAGAGCTTGGTGAAGAACCCTTTACTCTGGTCGAGAATTGTCCCCTCCCCTGCTGGGTAATACGGGATGACGACGTAGAAGCTCTTGTCCATGATATTGGCGTTTTGCGAGAGGTCGTCGATGAAGTTGATATAGTCTTCCATCAGCACGCTGAGCAGCATGTTGTCTTGGGTGCGCTGGATGGCGACCAGCTTATCGAGGTATGGGCCAATGTCCACCCGCTGCGAGCGGATACAGATCTGCACTGGGAAGTACAGCGCATTGAGAAAGTTCTGGTAGCTATACTCTACCCCCTCGCGCTCACGGGCGCTCATGAGGTCGAAGTTAATCGACTCACAGGCAATGACGGCGCGAAAGCTACCATCACCCATGATGATCATATCATCGCGCAGCTCCGATAAGAGGAGGCTATTCTGCGTGGTAGCGGGCTTGGGTGGAGCCTTTTTCTTGGTATCTTGAGTAGGCTGATCATTCGTATTACCTTGCACAGCTGGTGGCTGAGCCGGTGCTTGCACGGCGGGGTAATTACCCTGTGGTGGAGCGGGGTACTGCGGGTAATTAGCTGGCACCTGGCCCGCTGGCGCAGCGCCCTGGCCTTGGCTATAGCCAAACTGGCTGGGTGGCCCAGCTGGTGGCTGTTGATTGTTGGGTGAATTTGGCGACACCACTCTCCTTCTTATTTCTTAGCGCAAAGGGATGACAATCTCATCGTCATCATCCTGACTGGCCTGCTCTTGATGTTGAATCCGGTTGGCTTCATTGGCAATGGCAGCAACGGACAAATCAGAGTTGCTGGCTAGTCTAATTATATCAGGCGAGACGGTGTTTGTGCTAGTGTTTGGCGGCAGATTGTTGCGTTGCTGGGCGAGCTGCTCTTCGCGCAGGCGCTCCTCGCGCGTGGGGGTTGTCTTGGCATAATAACTGGGGTCGAGCGGCTGGATGACCGACTGGTGAATACTGGGGTATGGGTTGTAGCGCACTGCCATATCGATGACATTTTTATCATCAGCCAGTGCTGAGCGCTCTCGGTAGGACACGGCGGCTGGGGTGGGTGCGAGAGCTTGTGTGGTTTGGGCTGGTGCGACGGGTGGCTGCTGAGGTGGTGCTGGCTGGTAGGTAGGCTGCTGGGGAGGATACGACACAGGGGTTTGCGGATAATTGGAGGCTGCTGGCGGGGTTGGTTGCTCTGCAGGTACTGGGGTGGATGATGGTTGAGTGTCAGTAGGATGCGCTTCAGCTGATGGGTAGCTGGGTGCAGTTGTGGTGCGCGTGGCTGGTTTTTGGGGTGGTACAAGCGGCACAGCGTCGGTGATGGGAGTGGCGTGCTGGCGCAGGTTGGCATAGATCGCTTCGAAGGATGGTGTTTCTTCTGGCTTGGGCTCTGGCACAGCTTCTACTGTGGGCTTGGGCGGCGTGTAGGGCTTGCTCAGGGCGTCTGGCAAGACCGAATCATGCGGAATAACGGCGGGCAGTGCCATTGGCAAAGACTGGAGTGAGTCATGCTCTCGCGGCATGGGCTGTGGCTCGGCAACAGGTGTTTCGTCATGCGCCGCATCATCCACTGGCGAAATCTCATATACCTCGGTAGATTGCTGAGGTGGGTATGGGTTTGGTTGGTTTTGGTAGGCGCTAGCATCAGGCGAGGGAGCTTGCTGATGCGACGACGCTATGCGATTCTCCGGGAAGCTCGTGGACGAATACGTCACCGCTGGGCGCTGAGGCTCTGGTGCTGAGTATGGCGACTCAGGCATACGAGGCTGAGGTGGCGACACTGGTGCAAAGCCAGCATCGTCAACTGGTGGTTGGTACGGTGGTGTAGCCTGTGGTGGAGTGTTTGGAGCTGTTTGCGGCGCTGCGTGGTATGGCTGCAGCTGAGCTTGAGTTTGTGGCCACTCCGGCTGATATGGCACGGGAGCTTGCTGGAGCGGTTGCCCGTCAGCTACGGCGGGTAGCGCCGCTGGTGGAGCCTGCATGCGCTCGATGGCGGCTCGGCGCCGAGCTTGGTTGGATTGCTCAATGCGCCGCGTCATCGCCCGTGCTTCGCTGCTGTTATCATCAAACATATCTGAGGTCTGCTGCGCCTCGAAGTAGACATCGCTAATCATCGACCCCTGTGCATCGGGCACGCGGGTGTGGCGAATAGACCAGCCATGAGTATCAGCCAGCTGTGACAGATACGCCAGACGCCGCTCGGCCTCATCTTGGCTGAGATTTTTCGTCCGCTCGATCTCCACCTTCTCGGGCACTGTAATCTCAATTAGTGAGTTAATACCATCAGGCTGCCACATGCGCCGGCGTGGCTTGGTGTAGAACGACACCACCGCCGCGAGGTAAACCTCCATAGGCTGATCCTTACGTAGTGGCAAGGCTAACGCACCAAACAGCAGAATAATCGGCACTGGAATAACCGCTAGTGGTAAAAATACCTGTGACAATCCCCACGCCAACGCAATCCCCGCTGCCGCAACTAGCAGATAAATAAACTGGCGAAAGCTAAACGGCCCAAGAATCTTATCCTCTGCCTCTACATCCTGCGCAACCTTATATCTCGACATAGCTTATGTATTTATTATAGCATGAGGGGGATGAGGGGAGAGAAGACAAAACAATACTTTGTTGTTTTATTTTTTACGACCTCGCCAAGAGAAGCGACCACCCCCACCTCCTTGGTTTTGGGTTTGATTCTTGAACGCGTTGTCAATATTATTTTTTACAGCTTCCTCGGCTGCCGAGACAAGTTGATCTTCCAATGCAGCTAGATCCACCTGGTTTGCTCTATTAGCAGCCTCTACAGCTTCTTGTTTAATACTAGCAGCTTTGTTGATACGATCAGGATCACTAGCATCGAACCCCATAACATTCGCAACGGTTGCTTCTGGCGTTTCTTGACCACGCTCAGTTTGCAGGAAGGTATTAAAGTTAGTGCGAATCCTCTCTTGAGCAGTTTCGTCAAGCCTTTCCATAGCGCTCTTAATAATTTTACTCTGTCCGGCGCTCTTGGATGCTATTGTCTCATTAGACATCTCACCATTATTAAGCCTACTTGCTACTGCACCAACAAGACCATTCTTTGCAGCGAGTTCAGTACTAAATGCGCCATCCTCTATTTGACCAAGAGTACCAGCACCATACACATCGGCATCACCTCTACTGCGTGCACCAGATGCTGCAAGATATCGCATATACCCCACTTCCTTGCTGTTATAACTATCGTTGTTGCCAAGATCGCCTGTAGCCTTCAAAATCTCAAACCTTTGCTCAGAATTGCCACCTGACATAGCATGGTCAATTGCAGCAGCCCGTTCCATAGCTGTCAAGTTTCTTAAGCTGCCTGTTTTCTTGTCTCTAATACTGCCCGAGACCGCTGCATCTGCAATATCTGTGAATGAATAGTTATTAGCGAGCCATGTTTGAGCTTCGTCTTTTTGCTGGTTGCGTTGTTCGGTCTCAAACTTGCTTGCAATCTGAGAGCGACGGTCGCTTGCTTGGCGACCACCAAGAGTATTATATAAGAAACCACGAGCTCCTGTTGCATTAGCAAATTGCCCCATCATCTTTCTGTTACGCTCCTGCTCACGTAGTAACCTTGCCTGTTGTATACCATAGCCAATCGATGATTTACCCATATTCTCACGTGTCTTCGCTAGAAGTTTTGCATTGCTTCGCATGCCCATATGCTGTAACTTGGCTCCTAATGCTCCCATCGCTCCCATCGCTCCCATAAGTAAAGCTGGAGAAGCAAGAAGCGGAATAAACATAACACCAAGAGCTGTAATTTGGCTTGTTACATCATCCTTCGCGATAAAGATGGAGGCTGCTACTTTAGACATACCAAATATAACAGCAATCGTTGGATACACTGCAAGTAAGCTTAGGAACATCTTCCACCACTTATGGTAGAGTTTTTCAGTATTAGGAAGAAGAAGTGCCACAAAAGCAAGTGGTGAAATGACTGCCAATATAACAATACCAGCATTGCGACCTAATAGGATAATGAAAGCTAGTAAGAGTCCGATAAGTGCACCGAGTGCAATAGGGCCAAGAAGAGATATATTTGCAACCAACAGAGAACCCTCTGCCGCAACAAAGGTGCCAGCTGCAACGGTGCTACCACCAGCGAGAGCTACTTGAGCGGTCCTCTCGGCAAAACTTGTTTTGTCAGCACCACCAGAAGCTAGAGTATTAATGAAGCCATACAAAGATCCACCAAGAACATTAGACATATCAATAAGGAATTGACAAACAATAAATGAAACATTAATTAAGATAGATATCATAATCAATCTTGGTAATATCCGTTTGATTCCATAATTGGAAATACCAAGACTTGTGACGTGTGAATATATGACAAACAGGAATGCAGCAATAAGTAGAATATTAGCTATATTGCGAAATGCCGACCATGATTCATTTGCAGCATCTTTTTGGAATATTTCGTGATCAAGAGACAAAAAGTCACTAATAATTCCATACAGCCCATCAATTACTTTCCCCATAAAGTTGACGACAGGACAAACCATCCATCCGATAGCACCTATTGCATCAGAGCATGTATTTATATCTTCATCCTCTTTATCACTATCATATGTACCAGTAGCACTATTTGCGGTGCCATCGCTTTTGCCCATACCAGCCAGACAATTTTTGTATGCTTCATCGTTATCAGGGAATTTATTCTTACAGTCGTCAGCATTCTTTGCTGACCGTCCTTGCTTACACTGATCTACACCAGCCTTATTACCTGAAAACTTTTTCTCACAGGTATCTTCTTTGATCCATTTTGAATAGGCATCAGCTTTTGCAGCCATCGCTTTTGCTATGTCTACACAAGTTAGGTTCGAGTTATTTCCATTACTGTCGAATGCTTTTGTTTTTATGGTTTTATCCCAAGGCCCTCCTCTAACAGGGGTCATGTAGTAGTTCTTATTACTAACATTCCCCTTGCCATCAGCCGTTTTAATATTTTTTATAGAATACTTATCACTGTCAGGAAAATCCTTGTCTGTTACTTCGGCACCGCACCCACCTCGTAGTACGTTGTACCAATATAGGTATTCAGCTGCATCACTCATCCTTAATTTAGCATCTGTAGAGTGGGCCCCTTTTGCTTTGAGTTTATCAGCGATAGTTTGTGGAATTCCACCAAAACCTTTTGCTAAGTTAAAATTAACAGTGAATGGTCCAGTGCCGCTAACACAATCTTCGAAGTGCCCTGCGTGATCAGACTTACGCTGTGCACCAAAACTACATAACATTTCAGTTGGTGACTTATAGCCCCACAGTGTTGCTGCATCCTTTACCCAAGACGATTTCTCATCGAGGTCACAATAAAAAACCTGCGAGGCTGCATGATTACCCCATGCTTTATCATTCCTAACATACTGCGAGCCAACGTATTTTGATAAACTCTTAAAAAACCAAGAAGGGCCTGAAGTATATCGCTCTCCTGTGAACCAATTACCCGCCTCAATTTCGTTTGCATCTTTAACTGTCTTCATGCTATACGATGTATTGGTTGATTCAGGGTCGTTTATATGTAGGCAAAAGCTAAGAGCCTGCGCATATGCCCAGCTTGCAGCTTGCTCTTGTGGAGCCATCTGCGACTCTTCCTTTGCGTGGACTATAGGAGAAAATGTTGTTGCCAACAAAGAAGCTACAAACAGAATCACTGTAATAAAAAGAGAAAAACGAGAGAGTGAAAAACACTTCTTTTTGCTACTTGTCATATGTCTATTTAAGCACAGATACAAACAAAACAAAAGACACAAAGTTCATCTAACAGGTGAGAAGCAGAAAACAACATCATATAGATATTACCCAGCAATTCTAATACTGGTGCTAAGCACTATAGGTGTAAAATAATATTTACGTTTGCTATTTTTAGGCAAAGTAAGATACTAAGAATAACACTAGTCTAGTAGAAACATTTGTTCTTGCCTTTTGCGGCAGCATGCCCAAATATTGAGCTCTCTACGAGGGCTCGCTGATTGCCTGCGTTTAGTGGGCTGATAGGATAGTATGTGATCTGCTCAGCGCCATCATTAGTGCTAATAGCGCAAGGAACATAAATAATAGTTGTTGCCTTTGATGGTTGATCATCTTGACCATTGTCATTAGCAGGTAGATCGTCTTTGACTGGCTCAGTTCTTTGGCTTGTGACTGCTTTGTTATAAAAAATAGAAGTTCCCTCGATGCGCTTTTGGTCTGGGAAAAGAGGGTTATCATTGTCATAATATAGAGGGATCTGCCCAATAGGCTCCAAATCATCCCTTGTAGAGGATGGCTGTATAAAGTTTTGTAATGTCATACTTGGGGCGCCTTCTGACTCGCCCGCCCAAGCAGACGTGGAATACTGTATCATCTTGATAAGCTCATCTCGATAACTTGTTGCTACAGAACGGTCTGGTGCTTGTATGAAGCTCTTACTTGAGAGAACACAAGCATCAAGCAGTTTCTGTGCTATGCTAATAGCTTCATCTTTATAGCTACTCACCTTATATTTTTCTACAATAGTCTGAGCAACATTAAAAACAAGAGCATTGTGGTCAATGATTTGCGGTAAACTATAGCCAACATCTACACTTGGCTTCATGGTGGCATTTTGCTCAAATTTTTCAAGTTGCTCACTATTCATTGTTGGGTATCGATCGGCTATCTTATGTAGAGTTTCGTCTCGATATTGGCCAACAACAGCTTCAAGAAGTATTTGCTTGGTGCCTTCCCACTGAGGAGCTTTCCCAAAGTAATCATTTGAAGGGCTATCAACGGGTATCTCTAGCAGTGACTTAAGGCTTTTTTGGTCTTCTGCAGATAAACTGGTAACATAATCCGAGTTAAGCAAGGCTTCTTGCGGGGATGAGAGTGGCTCATATGTTTGTTCGGATGAGCCTGGAGTAGTATTAAGATCAAGCTGGGGTGTGCTAGTATCACGGCTAGCTTCTACGGAATCATCTAAAATACCGATATATGCACCCCAAGCAGCGATTGCAGCCGTAACGCAAAGAGCTCCAAACATCCGCCGATTCCATTTTTTATCAGGGTCTTCTATAGAGTCTGGTGTATCTGCTTCGTCTTCAGGTTTGTCGCTACTATGTCGATTTACTATTTCGTCTTGAAGTTCCCAGGGTATATCAGTATCAGGGTCATAATCAGGAAGGCGCTCAGGACTGAGATTTCCTTGGGTAGGCTGCAAATTAATGCTGTTAAGGACACTACTTACTAGGTCGCCTTCTGTTTGTGGTTTTTTACCTTCTGGTTGGTCTGTTTGTCGTAGTATTTCTGTCATAAGCTTCAATCCTCCCCAATACAGGATTAGTGGTTATGTGTGCTTATTATATGCGCACTTGCGTTTCATGCTACCATTGTTTGCGCGGCAGGTCAAATATTTTTTGGCCTCTGTTGAGAAAAATGAATGGCGCATGTACACAGAGGTTAGTATAGAAATATATTCGAACGATATTTTTTGGTAAAAAATAAGAGATATTTTATACATATTGCATGATGGATGAAATATGGTGGCTTGAATGTGAAAAGTTAGCCCTCAGCTATACAGATATAATTAATTTGTCTCTGTCCCTATTATTAAAAAATATAGCCACATAAATTAACAATATACCTAATAAATACTCTGATAAGCTACATAATTTACACTAACAAACCACCACATATCCGAATCACCTATACATATTGCCACCCTACCCTACATCCGCTATAATACAGAGGTACGGAGAGGTGCAAGAGTGGTTGAATTGGCACGCCTGGAACGCGTGTGTGGCGGCAACGTCACCCAGGGTTCGAATCCCTGTCTCTCCGCCATATCAGCGCCAGGCGGCACGCTGCCATAGAAGTGCGCTGCTGATTCGTCTTTTGGCATGATGCGTGGCTATACTGTATATTTTTGTGCAGATTGGGCTTGCAGAAATGTTTTTTGACAGTTTATACTAAAGGATAATTATGGTACGATCTTCTACACCAGTTATAGAACTCCGAGGCCTCACCAAGCAGTATGGTCTGGGCGACGCTGCCCAAAATGCCTTGGATAATGTCGACCTGCGAGTCGAAAAAGGCGAATTCATCGTCATCATGGGCCCCAGTGGCTGCGGTAAGACGACATTACTCAATATCATGGGTTTGCTCGACCGCGCCGACAGCGGCGAGTATTTTCTTGATGGAACATCGGTCGCGACGCTGAGCAAGCGCCAACACGCTCGGATTCGCTCGCGGCAGATTGGCATCGTCTTCCAGAGTTTTAACCTGATTAATCGCCTAACGGTGCTCGAGAACGTTGCCCTACCTCTGAGCTACCGTGGGGGGATGCGCCGCGTCAAGCGCCTAGAGCAAGCTAGTGCGGTGCTGAAGAACTTCCACCTCCAAGAGCGCGAATATTACATGCCGTGGCAGCTCAGTGGTGGGCAGGTGCAGCGCGTGGCAATTGCTCGCGCCCTGGTGAACCACCCGTCGATTATCCTGGCTGATGAGCCAACGGGTAACCTCGATAGCCGCTCGAGCCATATCATCATGGAAGAGCTGGCTCAACTACACCGCCGAGGCAATACCATCATTATGGTGACACACAACCCGAATCTCACGAGCTACGCTAGCCGCGTGATTAAGATGCTTGATGGGCAGATTGCTAGTGATGAGCAAATGCGCACTACTGCCGCTACACCAACACCAGTGGCCCGCAAGCCACGCGTTCGCCGGGCGGCGCCTGCTGGCAAGGCTGCGCCGACGATTGCGCAGGGCACGGCATCGGCCGCTCAGCCAGCTGCGCCAGTCAAGGCAATTGCTCGCGGTCGTCCAGCGAAGACCCCTGCACCAGCAACGACAGCGCCAACAGTGGTCGATTACGAAGATCCGCATACCCAAGATGGCCCAACCATCGAGCCTATGCCAGTTGCTCCGCCAGAGGTGCCGCCAGCCTTGCCCGCCACGCCGCAGGCTCCGTCGGCAGGGCAGCCTGCTCTGACATACTCTGCTGCGCCGGCTCATACAAACTCAGTTACCCCGGCTCAGTCTACACCAGCTCAATCTCAGCCAGCTGCGCCGCAACCAACCAACCAACCTGCAGCACTAGCAGCCCATACTGCAGTCCAGTCATCATCCACACCGTCTGCTGTATCGACCGCTCAGCCAGCTGTGGCAACACCAGCTCAGCAGCCCACTCCACCATCGTCTGCTCACCAATCTAGTACAAAGGAGCCCCAGGCATGATAATCATTGATCATTTCGAAAATGCAAGCAGTAGCTTCCGGCGCAACCGCGGCCGTAATTTGCTGGCGACGCTGGGTGTGGCAATTGGTGTGGGTAGCATCGTAGCGATCTTGGCGCTGAGTGGTGGCCTGCACAATATCATCTCCCAACAGGTGTCCGACCTCAACAATAACCTCATTGTGGTGCGCCCGGGCGTGCAAGACAAGAGCTTCTCGTCGCTGGCGAGCTCGGTGGCGCAGTATAATTACAACACCAGCACCATCACCGAGTCCGACGTCGAGGCGGTGCGCAAGATGCCACATATCCGCGCTGTGGCACCAATGATGACCTCTGAGAACAAGCTCAAGAGCAACGACCGAGAAGCTACCACTACTGTTGTAGCAACTTCGCCCGACCTTGCTATCACGAGTCAGCTCGAACTACGTGAGGGAGACTTCCTCGAAGGCGGCACGCACGACGCCAAGCCAGCGGTGCTTGGCCCAAAGCTGTCGGTGCAGCTGTTTGGCACCGAGCAGTCGATTGGCCAGACCTTCAAGATCCGCGGCAAGGAATTTATCGTGGTGGGGGTGATGCGTGCTACAGAAAATCCGCTGAATTATAACAATGTTGATTTCGACAACGCAGCTATCATCACCACCGAGGCAGGTAAGAAAATCCACAGTGGTCATACGCAGATTCAGCAGATCAACATCCAGGCTGATGCGTCGCAGCAGGTCGGGCAGATTGCTCAGCAAGTTAAGGATAAGATTCAGCAAAATCACCAAGGGGAAGAAGACTTCACTGTGGCAACAGGCGATGCGATTAGCCAACCAACCAACCGACTCTTCACAGCACTAACCCAGGTGTTGACGCTGATTGCAGCCATCTCGCTGGTGGTTGGTGGCATTGGTATCATGAACATCATGCTGGTGAGTGTGGTAGAGCGCACGCGCGAGGTGGGTATCCGCAAAGCGGTTGGTGCAACCGATGGTAATATCATCACGCAGTTCGTTATTGAGGCGCTGGCGATTAGCTTGCTTGGCGGTATCCTGGGCTACATCCTGGGCTACATAGTGGCGCTAAGCTTTAGCGTCTGGCTGTCCTTTCCACCAGCACTGGAGTGGCAGACAGCAGTGATGGCAATTGGCCTCGCGTTAGCGGTTGGCCTTACCTTCGGTCTCTATCCAGCTATTCGTGCTGCGCGCAAGAACACGATTGAGTCGCTACGGCAGTACCACTAAACAAGATAGTTATTCTGATACAGAACCCGCCTGGAGAGTGGCGGGTTTTTTGTATGAGTTGTGGTATTCCTGGCTCACCCTACCCTGCTCATTTACAGAGTAAGATGATAGAATTTCTGCACATATTATTCCAGATTAATCGTCACATGTAATGTTTGAGATGATGAGCGATTTCGTTGGTGAATTTATTGTAGCAGCTCGTTGTTTATGTAATATTTTGCGACAGCGAGCCATCGTACAAGATCATGACAAGGGCTTAAGAATTAGAATAAAAAAACAAAACACTACGATTCTCAAAAACTAAAACACGCTAGGTTAGAGCTTTAAGATTTGTCGCTCTTCCCCTGCTTCACGCCGTTCAACACGCCGAGGTAGCAGCTAGCAAATTCCGCTAGTATCATGCCATGCAGCACCTGCTCTATCTCTGTCTCGCCCGCAAGCAAGATAGACTTTGCGTGGGGGCGGCGGCCACTGAGGCGGCGATCGAGCGCTGCCATGCGCTGCTGGGTAGCGGTGTCATTCTCTCCCACCAGGTCGAAAAGCGCGAATGGCTTATCTACCGGGTGGCTCAGCCAGCCATGAGCGCCAGCCTGCTCGGCCTCGGCAAGAGTGGTAGCGAACGCCACATTGTGCGCCCACTCCTGCCAGCACCATCGCCACCACTGGGCCACTGGCGCGAGCGCCCCACTACCACAAAACACCGCCGTCTTGCCCGCCGCCTGGCGTGCGAGCTGCTTGGCGAGGTTATGGGTGGTCGGTACGGTAGCGCCCCACTGCTGTAGCACGTCGCTCACATGCCCTGCGTTATGGACCATAGTATCCACCACGTTACCATCCAGCAGGTGGTAAGCCGCCAGCAGCCCACCAAGCGTCGTAAGTATGCGCTGCCGCTCCACCTGCCCTTCCCTATGAGTAATTGGCATAATAGTGGCTGCAGGATATGCTGTGACGTACTCAGCCGCGGCAGCATCATGAGTGAGCAGAACGGCCGAAGCGGCATGCTGCTGTGCATAGCGCAGTATATTTTTCACCTGGTCAGGCAAGATGCCAGCCTCGATAATAATCACCAGGCTATGTGTATCCACAAATGCGGGCACTGCCGCTGCCTCGCAGCACAGTACAGGCACAGCCATGTGAGGCTGCACGAGCTGCTGAGCGACGCGAGCCAACACCGCACCACCATCCGTTGCTATAATAACAACATTACGAATATCATGCTGGGATGATAAGTGTGAGAGCTGATTTGCTACCTCTGTTGGTAGCGTCGTTTGTTTCCATAATGTTGCAACGTGATGCAGAGTTGCTTCGGCACCGCGTTGACGCAATATGGTCTGGTCATCAAGCATAATCGTCTCCTTCTGCTTGCAAGAGTATACCCTCCCATGATACATTAATTAGCAGAGAATCATAAGCATATTTGGAGACAGGTGGGAACCATGAATATCAGCACTACATCACAATCAATTACCGACGATCAAGAGCTTGCCAAGGTGCTTGCTGGGATCGGCCCACAGGTGGGCACAGCAGCATCGCAGCGGTCGCAGGCAATGATGTCGGGGCAAGGTGCTGGCCGTTCATCACTCTCGGGTATGTCGGGTAATATGGGCTCATCAGTGCCAGTCATGTCCTCGCAGCAGCAACCATCGCAGCCTGCCCCCAGTGGTGAGGCGCTCAATGGCGTGAAGCAATCGGCCATCAAAGAGCTGCGCCCACTAGTGGACAAGCTCAATGTTAGCCCAGATGAGAAATTCGATACCTATCTGCTTTTGATCCGCTCGACAGACGACAAGAGTTTGATCGACCCAGCGTATCAAATTGCCAAATCCATCCGCGACGAAACCCGCCGCGCCCAAGCGCTGCTCGACATCATCAAAGAGATTGATTATTTATCGCAGCGGTAGCGGATACTGCAATAAGAATAGGCATTATCACCACTGATGTGGTGATTTTGTTATGGTGCTAAAAATGATATATAATACAAACACAACTATGGTAAAAACACGTCACTATAAGCCACATCGCCGTACACGCAAGCATCACGGTATTGACACAATGCCATCGCTTATATCGCCGAGCCAATGGTCGACGTCTTCTTCGAACATCAAAAAGCAGCTTGTTACCGTTGATGCAGCGCTGAAGAGCCAAAAGCCACACCTCGCCTACCTCGTCGAGCAAGCAGGTCGTAACTGGAGTGAGAAAAAACGCCGCCAGCGGCGCTCGGCTGCCCTGGGAGAAAGTGCTGTGACGCTTGTGCAGCACTATGCGAGCAAAGAACAGTGGTCGCATGTGGATATGGCGCGGCTGCTTGCGGCGTATCCTGGCTGGGTGGAGGCGACTGAACAAGATGGTACAACGCTAACTCGGCAAGAAAAGAAGCAGCGAATCAAGAAACTCACGTACTTTAACCATGCCCTACGCGACGTGATAGACAACGCCACACATTCCTGCGAGACGTGGAAATCGATACCGTCTGTATCAGATATAGTTAACGGCTTAGAAGTAGTGTACCCAGGCAAGAAGCATGCTCAAAACAAGCAAGATCGAAAAGATATGCTGTATGCGACAGTAGCGGGCATTCGCAATGAAGTGCTCTTCATGCGGGTGCTGGATGAAGCGGGCATTGCCTATGAGCCAGGTACGGCCAACCAGGATATGCGCGGGATAGACATAATGGTGAACGGTAAGCTTATTGACCTTAAGTCGTCTGAACACTATGTGCATGAGGCCCAGGAAGATGCTGCTGAGCATGGTGATGACAGACGGATCTTTTTCTTCCCTGGTGTTGAGAAGTACGAATTCCATAATAAATTAATGTTACCGAAGGAGAAAATTATCCGGGTTATGCCACGGGTGGTAGCCCGCATGTATAGCCATGGCATTCTAGATAAGCCAACACAACAGAGGTAGATCTCACAACAGACACGCGACCATAACAGAGGTAAAGGAGGTGCATTGCCATATGCCACACGAAATACCACAGCAGCCGTCAAATGAAGAGCATGAGAGACACTCAGTGCTCAAGGAGGCAATTTCTCAATCGATTTTTGCCGGAAAGCCATGGCTATATAGTGATCCTGAGGGCGAGCCGTGGCTACTCTTTATCGAGTGGATATCGCTGCAGCGCACAGAGGATGGCTGGGCAGCAACTGGTCTGACCACTGATGGGTGCTATGTAAGAGTGGGTAGTAGCGATAATGCAGACGATGTGACGTTCGAGGTAGAACCCAAGCAAGCTGATGGAGAGACAGACACCTCACAGGGTAGTTAGAGTGGTATCCGCAGGGTAAAAACAACTAGCTTAGCTCGCTGATGCACGCTTGCTGTGGCGCGAAGCTGGCTTTTTCTTGCGCTTGGCTTTGTCTTTGGTTTTGGGCCGAGGTTTGCTGGCGTCTTTTGTGCGCTTGCTCTTGCCTCGTGCTGGCTTTTTCTTCGATGCTTGCCGCTCGTGGATAGCGTTTCGTACCTCTGTTATTTCGTCCCAGGGGTGGGTGCCGTCGGCGCGTTCGATGGTTTTTTCGTGGCCTTTGCCGAGGAAGACGACGGTGTCGCGGGTGGTGCGGGCACGGCGGACGGCAAAGCGGATGGCCTCGGCGCGGTCGTGAATGAGAAAGAGGTCGGTATCTTGGGTTTTGCCAGCGGCTTCTGCACCTTTGGCGATTTGAGCGAGGATGTGCTGCCCGTCTGTATCGCGGTCGTCTTCTTCGGTGAGAATAAGCTCGTCGGCGATTCGTCCTGCGATCTTGCCTTGGATGGCTCGCTTGGACTCATCGCGCCGGCCAGCTGAGCCAAACAGGACGACTAGCCTGCCTTTAGTGCTCGCTCGCACACTACCGAGGAGCCGCTCGAAGGCGTCGGGTGTGTGGGCAAAATCAACAATAGCGGAGAATGGCTGCCCAGCATCCACGACTGTCATACGGCCCTCCACCCCAGTGAGTGCAGCCAGGCCGTGTTCGATCTGTACCCGGCTTAAGCCCACTTCGTGCCCCACTGCTACTGCGGCTAGGCTGTTGGCAATGTTGAACTCACCCGGCATATTGATGGCGATGTGGTGCATCTCCCCCATTAACCACACATCGTAGCGGCTGCCCGAGGCGGTTTGGGTGATGTTAGTCGCCCGGATGTTACCGTCAGCGATGCCGTAGCATAGGCTACGGGGCACGGCTTGCTCGAAGACTGCTGCTGATGGGTCATCCGCATTGATAATGCCAACCCGCCGCGCCAGCTTGAAGAGGCGCATTTTGGCAGCGCGGTAGCGCTCAAATGTCTTATGATAATCTAAATGCTCGTGTGTAACGTTGGTCATGACGGCGATGTCTATTGGAATACCAAAGATGCGATGCTGCGCCAACGCATGGCTCGTCACCTCTAGCACTACCCACTGCACATTATGCCGCCGAAACTCTGCCAAACGCTGCTGCAACAGGGGTGCAGATACGGTGGTCATGTGATCGGTTTGCGATGTGATGTCGTTGTTTACTCCATATGCCACTGTCGTCATCAGGCCGACATTGTAGCCTGCTTCGACCAGCATGCGGTGGATCATAAAGCACGTCGTGGTCTTGCCATTTGTCCCCGTTACGCCAATGACGTGCATGCCCTGGGCTGGGAAGCCTTGGTTAGCCGCTGCGGCAGTGGCTTCAAGTAGCCGATAACCTGGCTCCAGCGCCGCCAGCACGCTGGGTGGGAGCGTATTCTTGAGTGTTTGTTTTAGAGAAAATGCCATGGCACATATTATACCACTTTTGGTAATATTTAAAACCATGAGAGGCATGATTTTTTGAGTAAGCAAACTTGGGAGGAAAAGTGCAGAATTTCTCTTAATTTCAGCCGTATTGTTTTGTCATTCTATCTGATAAAGTGGCGAAATTTGTCGTTGTGTTAATTAATATTCTCGTAGAATGTTGACCTGAGTATCGCATGAGACGGAAAAGGAGAAGTTGAGAGTAAGCCTACCATTGAAACTCAAACTCATGCAATTTGATTTTTTATTATCACAACACTACTCTCTCATCTTCCCTGCTCTGCTATAATAACCCTATGAAGATTCTTGGGATTGAAAGCAGCTGCGACGAGACGGCGGCTGCAGTGGTGGCTGATGGGCGGCGTCTGCTGAGTAGTGTCGTGCACTCGCAGATAGATATTCATGCCCAGTATGGCGGCGTGGTGCCAGAAGTAGCAGCGCGGAGCCATATTGAGATGATTACCCCGGTGATTGACCGCGCATTGGCCGAGGCGGCGTGTAACTGGGATGAGATTGATGGCATTGCTGTGACGTATGCGCCTGGGCTGGTGGGGTCACTGCTGGTCGGGACGCTGGCAGCGAGGACGCTCGCAATTGTGCACAAGAAGCCGCTCTACGCGATTCATCATGTGGAGGCGCATGTCTATGCTAACTTTGTGGTGGAGGACGGCCGGCCAAAGCCCGAGCCTACCCTAGCGCTCCCTGCTGCGCAGCCGAGCTTCCCTATGCTGGCGCTCATCGTCTCTGGTGGGCATAGTCAGTTGGTGCTGTTTCGGGCGCATGGTGACTATACACTACTTGGTCAAACACAGGATGATGCTGTGGGCGAAGCCTTCGACAAGGTAGCAAAGATCATTGGTTTGCCTTACCCTGGCGGCCCGGCCATTGCTGCTGCCGCTACGCACGGTGACCCGCAGCATTACGCGTTACCCAAGGCGCGGATGCATGGCCAGTACGATTTCTCCTTCTCGGGCCTCAAGACGGCCGTGCTGCGCCGAATGCAAGCCGAGGTGGGCAAAGATACCTCTTTTCCTTCGCACGAGCTTCCAGCACTTGTTACGCCGCAGCAGCGCTATGATATGGCGGCGAGCTTCCAACGTGTGGCGGTAGAGACGTTAGTCGATAAGACAGTACTGGCTTATGAACACTATGCGCCGCGCTCTGTCGTGATTGCTGGTGGTGTGGCGGCCAACCAAGAACTCCGCCGCCAGTTACGCACCGCCCTGCCCTGCTCCATTAGCTACGCACCAATGGCCTTTTGCACAGACAATGCAGTGATGATCGCCACGCTGGGCTACTACTACGCCCAGGCTGGCCACACAGTCGACCCATACCTACTCGAAGTGCAGCCAAGTTTGTCGATGCGCGAAGCAGTGTGGGCTGATTAATTAGCCTTCTTTTGCGCGAATCTGCTTGGCTAGCGCTGTGGCAGCTACAACAGTTTCGTCGAGTGTGTGATAGATCGGGAGCTCTGGCCGCTCGAGGTGTGCTTGTGTTTCGATGTCAAATGGTCGGTCGAAGCTTTTGTCAATGCCAAGCACTATGGGCGAGCCGCGCCCGAGTTCCTTACCAAGCTCTAGTGGTGTAATGATGCCCGGCCCCTTGACAAAGTAAAACATGACCACGCGTGCGAGCTGTAGATTCCGGTGTTCCCATGTGATCTGCTCCTTCGCAATATCACCAACGCGTGGTATTCCTTCTGGGCGTCGTGGGTTGGCAATAATGAGCTCTTCGTCGCGCTCAATATTTTCTAATAATTTTTCTGCTTGCTTTTGCCAATCCTCTGCCCCAGAAATAGGGCCTGCAACGAAGATGTCTGGTCGTAATTCTTGCATAGATAACGCTGATGTTGGGCGCTTGACGAGCATGGCAAAATAGTATCATGGACTATTGCAAAGATCAAATATCATAGACACGAAAAATAAGCTGAAGATCTGCAAGTCGCGGATTTTTCATCTCACCGTAAGGTGGTTCTATCCACCACGGTGCCTAATAGTGTAGATATTGTTACGAAGGCAGTGCTCTACCGCGCTATAATCTTTCGCATCGCACGCATGAAGCGAACCACCTGATGTATGAATGACCGAGCGATATATTCATAGCAACCAGCGCGTTCCTCCAGTTGGCCACCAAAGCCTTTCTTGAAGTGATACACTCCCTCTTGCTCGGGGAAGCCATTGAAGTTTCCGCTTGTGCCGTAGAAGTTATAGCGCTGAGCGCCAAGGCTGATGGCACGGCGCATCGCTGCGTATTGCAGAGCGTATGAGCCAGAAAATTTGGCATGTTGATCGTCCGACCCACTGAGAAAATACACCACCTCGTTATCGCTCGTGTGCATGAATATGGCGGCGGCAAGTGGCAATACATCGCCATTGGCCGCTTGACGGAGCGCTTCATAATCTGCCAGGCGCTTTGACACCGCAGCGAGTTGGTTGTTGAGTTCCTTCACCTGTCCTTGCTTGTCTGGCTCGGTCGCTAGCGCATCGCGCTCGGCTTGCAGGGTATCTTGCTGGGCGCTGAGACGGGCTTGGTAGCCAGCAAGGTCGAGCTCGGCAATCAGGAACCACGCCTGCTTACGGTGAAAAGCGTGAAACAATTGCTGATAAAATTCCTCGCTGCGCCCTGAGAAGCCACGCCGCGTACCAGTATCGATTAGCAGCTTCGCAAACGGGGTGAGATCGTCCACTGCAGTAATCTCGCGTACCGCCACACCATACTTGGTGGCTGCCTTGACGCAGCTGCGTGTCTTGGCGTCGAAGCTCTTGATTAGTGCTGCGTCGTCGTGATAGAGCGAAAGATCTTTGGCAAAGAACCAGCGCACGTAGCGCGCGTTGTGGTCGGTCTGCTGCGGGGGGATAGCGCGAAAGCCTGCCTTTTCTAATTGTTGCAGCGCCTTGGCTGTGCCTGTTACTTCGAGAAGCTGAGTAGGGTCACTTCCCTGCCGTAGGATGAGTGGCGGTTGAAGTCGAAGTAAAATACCTTTGTGTGCTTTGACATATTTATTGAGTTCTGTCAATAATGTACTGAGCACTGCTGAGTTGTGATAGTCCACGAGCGGCCCTTGCAAACATTCAAACTCGCTATAGCCCAAGGTGCGCCACTCATATAACACGGCGGTAGCCACCAAGCGCTCACCCTCAGCAAACAGCCCCAGATAATGTGGCTGCCAGCCCAGCTGTGCCACTCGCTTGGCATTGACGGCTGATTGGACGAAGCTCCCTAGCGGATGCTGCGCCACAAATTGCTCGAGTGTGGATGGATCAATAGGTTTGAGCTGCATAATAATAGCGCTAGTATAGCATTTTTGAGTGGTAAGAGGAAGAGAGTGATGGTGATGAGTAACTCGCGATTGGTTATAACGAAGGTGCTTAGAGGGATAATACCTTGCATCAGACGCATCATTTCGTCCGAGCATACATGAATGTGTTTTTGCAATAATCATCAGTGAAAATCCGCCGTAAAGTTGCTATACTAATGTTATGAAACATTTTTTACAGACTGAGGCATGGGAGGCCTTTCAACAAGCGCAGCAGCGTCATACGGTGCGGCGGGTAGACAAAGGGTGGCAGTATTATGGCATTATTGAGCACGGTCGGCTCAACCATCGGTTGTATGTACCCTATGGGCCCGAAGCAGATAATGATGCAGCCCAGGAAGCTGCACTTAAGGATATTATTGCCACTGGGAGGCAATATGGTGCAGATTTTGTGCGGGTCGATCCCCGAACGACGCGACTTGAGCAGTTGCAAAATCTTGGCTTTCGTAAGGCGAAGAGCCTCCAGCCAGACCGAACGATTATTAATGATGTAACAATGGATCACGACGCTATTTTGGCCAATGCCAAACAAGCAGTGCGTTACACGTGGCGCAAGAATCAGAAGGCAGGTGTGCGTTTCCACACTAGCTACGAACCAGCAGATATCGAGATTTTTCTTGATATGATTCACGATGTTGCCAAGCGTACTGGCATGCAGCCTCATAGTGATGCTTACTTTCGCCAGATGGCAGAGGTGCTCTTCCCGCGTAAGGCAGCTGGCCTGATGTATGCCACGCTGGAGGACAAGCCTGTTGCTAGCCTCATCTTCTTTAGTGACGGCACGACGATGGCCTATGCCCACGCGGCGTCCTACACCGCTCAGCGCAACCTCAGCCCAGCCACAGCACTGGTGGTGTCTGCCCTCTTCTACGCGCATGATACCGGGCACAAATTCTTCGACTTTTATGGTATTGCGCCAGATGATGTGCCGAAGGATCACCCCTGGGCGGGCTTCACGCACTTCAAGAAGTCGTTTGGTGGCACACCGGTGGATTACATCGGCACCTGGGAGAAACCCCTTCATCCACTGCGCTACCGGCTGTATCACCTCTATCAAGCGCTGTATCAGCACGTGCGTAGCCTGCGCCAGGCGTCGTATCGTCGCTCGCATAAGTAGTAGCTGGTGGGATCACTCAGAGAAAGACGCTCTAGTAGGGCGTCTTTTTATAGTATCCCTTCCCTACTCTACTGACGTGACTTTAGACGGAAAACAATATGAGATCCATATGCTGATGTGGGGTTATAGAGCTTGATAAAGTTTCACGCATTATTCACGTGAAATAAAGATATGTATGATAAGTAATTGGGCTATCACTTCCCTGTTGCAATTTAATTTTGGTTGTCACTATGATAAACACAATTTATCTCTGATTTACTATTCGTACTTCCCTTTTGCATTGGATGAAGCACGTTGATGAATGTAGCATGATGGTATGTGCGCAGACATTTGCAGTGCAAAGACTTCTGCTGCTTTTCTGGTAGTCTGCCCATTTCTCATGCTCTACTGGATATGGTAGTAAAATTGTAATTGCTTTAGTTACAGACCGTCACACATCACACCTTCCACGTGAAAACTACACAATGAGAAACTATCAGAACAAGTGACCACTTGATAGTGACTAATCTGTAAAGCGAGAAATAAATCACATGATCTTAATCAGCTGCGTCTTAGCCTCATCACCAACCCCTGTCACCCCTGCCATTGTGCTATCAAACATGCTATACTAGGTAGCTGAAGTTGCACCAAAAATCGGCCTGGCAGATGCTGCACACATATTTTCACGTGAAGTATCGACCGCGCTGTTTTCGTGTGAAAAGTATCAATAATCTGTAAGGAAGCCACCGCCATGAAACTTGCCAAGACCTACAACCCTAACGAATACGAGCCAAATATCTACGCAATGTGGGAGAGTGCTGGTGTGTTTCGACCAAAAGGGGAGGGCACACCGTATAGCATCGTGATGCCGCCGCCCAATGCTAATGGCAACCTGCACGTCGGGCATGCGCTAGGCTCGGCCTTGCAAGATATCTTAGTGCGCTACCACCGGATGAAAGGTGATGACGCGGTGTTTATCCCTGGGGCAGACCATGCGGGCTTTGAGACGTGGGTGGTGTACGAGCGCGAGCTAGAGAAGCAGGGCAAGACGCGCTTCGATTACTCTCGTGATGAGCTGTATGCGCAGGTGTGGAACTTTGTCGACCAGAAGCGGGGTGATATGGAGCTCCAGCTGCGCGCCCTTGGCGTTGGGGCTGACTGGGAAGATATGGTCTTTACGCTTGACCCTAAGGTGGTGGAGACGGTCTATGGCACCTTCAATAAGCTGTGGCAGGACGGGCTGATCTACCGGGGTGAACGGATCGTTAACTACTGCACCAAGCACCAGACCAGCTTTGCCGATATTGAGGTGGTGCACAAGACGGAGAAGTCTAAGCTGTGGCGCATCGCGTATCCGCTACTCGATCATATTGGCGAAATTATCGTTGCTACGACACGGCCCGAGACGCTACTGGGTGATACCGCCATCGCTGTCAACCCGGCAGATGAGCGCTACAAGAAGTTGATCGGCACCAAGGCACTGCTTCCACTGGTAGGGCGCGAGATCCCGATTATTGCTGACGAATATGTCGATGCGTCATATGGTACAGGTGCGGTCAAGATCACACCGGCCCACGACCCAAATGACTTTGAGATGGGGCAGCGGCATGGGCTGCCGGTGGAGCAGGTGATTGGTTTTGATGGGCGAATGACGAATGTTCCTACGCCGTTTGACGGCCTCACCACAGCGGAGGCACGCCAGCGGGTGCTGGAGGCGCTGGAGCGCGAAGAGCTCCGTCGTGGCGAGGAAGAGCTGGAGCACTCGGTGGGACATTGCTATAAGTGTGATACTGTCATTGAGCCAATGGTTAAGGAGCAGTGGTTCATTTCGATGCGGCCATTGGCGGATGCAGCGATTGCTGCTATTGAGCGCGGTGATGTGACCTTCACTCCCGCCAATAAGGGTGAGGTGGTCATCAAATACCTGCGCGAGATCAAAGATTGGAACGTGAGCCGGCAGATCCCGTGGGGGATACCCATCCCAGCCTTCCAGAGCACGACCGATCCAAGCGACTGGATCTTCAACACAAATGTCAACGAAAAAGAAATAGTTGTAAATGGCACAACATATCGTCGAGAAGAAGATACGCTTGATACCTGGTTTAGCAGTGGGCAGTGGCCATTCATCACTACCGACTATTTGCAAGATGGACCGCTGGCGAAATTCTATCCCAACGCAGTAATGGAGACGGCGGGAGATATCCTCTTCTTCTGGGTGGCGCGGATGATGATGCTTGGGCTGTACTGTACAGGCCAGGTACCGTTCCGCCATGTGTACCTGCATGGGCTGGTACTGGATGAGCACGGGCAGAAGATGAGCAAGAGCAAGGGTAATGTGATCAACCCAATGGAGGCAATCAGCCAGTATGGCTCAGACGCACTGCGCATGGGGATTATCGCTAGCCGCTCAGCCGCTCAGCCACAAGCCTTTAATACTGGCAAGGTCGTGGCAGCGCGCAATTTCTGCAATAAACTGTGGAACATCGCTCGTTTCATCGAGGCGCAAGTGGGGGATACGCAGCCGGTGCACGTGCCAGTGCCGCAATCGATGGCTGACCATTGGATCATCCGCCAGCTGAGCAGGGCAGGGGAGACGATGGAGCAGCAGCTAGCGCAGTATCGTTTTGCCGAGGCGGCAGAGACACTTTACCACACAGTGTGGGATGACGTAGCTGATTGGTATATTGAGGCAGCTAAGGTGGAGCAGCACGCTGATATGCTAGTGTGGGTGCTCGATACATGCCTGCGCTTGGCTCACCCATTTGCACCGTTTGTAACGGAGACGATTTGGCAAAGCCTAAGCTGGCATAACGACCTGCTGGCAGCGGCACGATATCCGCAGGCTGAGGAATACAATGAGTTGCAGGCGGCTGAGTTTGGCCGACTCAAGCGGCTCGTGACCGAAGCGCGCTACGTAACCAGTGAGTTGCCAGGCAATGAGCGCTATACAATGCTCTATATGGATGATGCGCTTGTAGCGGATAATGCCGAGCTGGTGCGGCGTTTGGCTGGCCTAGCGGCGGTGGAACATACTGATGTAGCACGAGGGCTGCGTCTGGCCGCCAGTGGTCGCGATGCCTGGCTCGACGTAAGCGACGAGACGCTCTATGAGCACCAGACGAACCTTGAGAAGCGTTTAGTTGCAGCACGTAATGACGCCGCCAAGCTGGAGGCACGCCTAGCAAACGAACGTTACACCAGCCAAGCACCCGCTCATTTGGTGGAAGAGTCACGCCAGCAGCTGGCAAACAAGCAGGCGTTGATCGAGCGGCTGGTGAAGGAATTGCAGGTGATCGAATAGCAGTACTGCAAATTTAATACCTTGTGCTAATAGAGAAGGCTACCGTCGATGTGTGGTGGTAGCCTTTTTGATGAGTAGGGATAATGAAGTGTGTTGATTTAACCTCTTGCGTTCTCAATGACAAGCAGGGCACTTGGTGGCGAGGAAGGAAGAGGAAGCACAGACAAAGTGCTTATTGTGATGATGAGCTATAATGACTTGAAGCTGAAAATCTCACCACATCACTCTTTCTATTCGTACCGTTATTTTCTGAAGCTTACTACGAGCGTTCATCGTATGGATTTTATAAGCATACATATGCTGCGACAAACAGCTTTCATGCCTCGTCAGGCAAGATGATAGGGAGGAGAGTTAATGAAAAAAAGAAGGGCATTCCTATATCTACACAAAACATACTTGACAGAATAGAAACATCCTGCTACCATGAATATGAACAAAAATAGAACTAACGATATTTACCAATACACAATGAAACACAAACACCACACTACTTCATATAAAACCATTCTCGCGCAGGCGGCTGTGGCGGTCTTTAGCATAGCGACTGCACTGGGGGTGTTCTTGCACGATGGGCAATTTGATAAGATGACCACTGCGCTTCTTACGCTCGAGCCTGCCGTGCTGCGAAGCCGGGGACTGCAAGGCTTGGCAGAGCCCGATAAGCTAATAACCGATCCACACGTCCATCCGCATCATGCGTCGCTTGGGCACAAGGCGGCGCATCATGGGCAGCACCACACGCCGGGTGTGCCACCGCGCGATGATGAATATAGATATCTGGTGCATAAGCAGCGGGGAACGCGTCACGCCTTTGATAATCAGTTCTTGCCGATTGTTGGTTAGTTATTGATGGTGATACGGATGACCAGCGGCAATCTGCTGCGCCCGGTAGAGTTGCTCGGCTAAGATGAGTCGCACCAGCTGATGTGGAAACACCAGGCGAGACAGCGACCACACCAGGTTGGCGCGCTCCATCACTGCCTCTGTCACACCGTATGCTCCACCAATGATAAGTACGAGTGATTTGCCTTGCGCCATTGGCTGATGCAGGCTGCGCGAGAGGGCGGGCGAGTCGAGCATTGTGCCGCGCTCGTCCAGTAGTACAACATATGCTTGGGGCGAAAGCACTCGAAGAATCTGCTGCGACTCCTCACGGCGCGCCGCATCGCTACTATGCTGGCTCGCCGGGATGAGCTTCCATTGTAGCTGCCAGGCACGAGTCATGCGTTGCTCATAGCGTGCTATGCCATCGACTAGCCAGGGCTCGTGCCGCTTGCCAACAGCGATGATGGTGATCATGCGTTGGCGTCTCTACTACTGCTGGACACTGCTGCAGCAAGACGCTGGGCAGTGGTAGATAGGTGAGTATCGCTGGTGTCGGTTGGATAGCCATGATGGAGCTGCAGCACCTCGCGGTCATATAGCGGCACGAGATGAATGTGAGCGTGCGGCACATCAAAGCCTTCCACTACCACGCCGACTCGCTCAGGCTGGAGCTCTGTCTCCATCGCGTGGGCAATCCGTTGCGCTACCGCCCAGAGGTGCTGATACACCTCAGTGGGGAGCGCCCACAGCGAGTCAATCTGCTGCTTGGGTACCACCAGTACATGGCCATCACTCAGCGGGTTGATATCAAGAAAGGCAATCGCGTGCTCATCCTCATACACCGTATGGCTTGGTATTTCACCTTTGATAATCTTAGTAAAAATAGAATCCTGCATAGCTTTAGTATACGCGAAGGTGGGGCAGGAGCTCAAGGATATCTGCTGCGCGATATTTTCGTTCGGCAGCGCATCTGTTATAATGAAGGCAGACCACATGGAGAGGTGCAGGAGTGGTTGAACTGGCCGCTCTCGAAAAGCGGTAAGCCGCAAGGCTTCGAGGGTTCGAATCCCTCTCTCTCCGCCATGTTTCTGATACTGTTAATCTACAGGCTGATGATGCTTGTAGATTTTTTATTACGAAAAACATGTGATTACTTTTGTACGCTGTGCTTACTCTCTTTCTGTTTTTGCAAACTCGATCAAGAACAACGAAAAGCGCACACCGCGATGGTGTGCGCATATGTTTGTGTGAGAAGAGAGCCAAGTAGTATTGGCTAGGTGGTCGAAGCACCAGTGTTGCTGCTATTGGTAGTAGTGTTGATGTTACCACCAGGGATGATAGTGTTGATGACGAAGTTCACCGCCGCATAGGCTAGCAGCGCCACCACGACACCGACCAGAGCGTACATGATAGTATTCTTCGCGCCTTGTACCTGTGATGAATTACCACCAGAGACGACATAGCGAATACCACCGAAGATGATCATGATAACCGCGATAGCTCCAACGAGGAAGAGCATGATGTTGCTTACCCGTGTGAAGATACCGGCGTCACCAAAGAGATCGGCTGGCTGGTCTTTGCCCCGTGAGCGGCTGGCACCATCTGACACGCCGCCGATTGCAGCGCTGGGCGGCGCAGCAGCAATTATCCCACCCCCGATGAGGGCAAGAGCACTGATAGATAGTAGACATTTTTTTAGCATAATAAACTTAGCTCCTTTTATCTTGTAATTATACGATATGGCGTTTTTTTTGTCGAGAGGAAAGCGGTGAAATTTCTCAGCTTGTGGTACTGTGGTGGCTTGCTTCCTTCATCTCTTTTGCTAGTAGCGTCTTGAAAGCTTGCTATTATGACGGTATCTTGAAGCTTAACGTGAGGAATTGGTATGTTAGTGGGACGCGCTTGGCAGTCTACTTATTTATATTGCTTGATAAAGGGGAGGGAAGGGGAATGCAGGAAATATATAGCTCACGACACCGCGGCGAAGTAGGGGTAAAATTGCACCTCACAAATGGCTAGCGCAATTGCCTGACCTATGCTACAATAGCCAGTGCACGTTGGTGCACAATCCGACACGCTGGAGGAGTACCCAAGTGGCTGAAGGGGACGGTTTGCTAAATCGTTAGTGTGGGGAGACCTGCAGCGGGAGTTCGAATCTCCCCTCCTCCGCCAGGATTGTTAGAGCTATTGGCTATCAGCTCGGTTATGTATGACGAAAACAACCGAGTGGCGTATATAACTCAATAATGACAAGCTAAATGAGACGAATGCTGAGGTTGCTTAGCAATCTATAGTTTTAGCATAAAAGCAACACAAAGGCTAGATGAATGAATCATTGTAGATATTACAATGATATTTTTATTTGTGTGGATCTTGGTGAAATAAGTGATGTATTCAATACATGCGAAGTATCGAATATGTCAAGAGCTCTATCTGGGGTATGATCTATATATGTACGGTACAAGCACACGACTGGCGAGAGAGGCGAAGTATGGGTGTTGAGCGAGGCGTACATCACAGGATTGTGCAGTTATGCGGGTTATGGTTAATTGACCAGTGCGGCCATTATGATAGAATAGTCTTTGTAACGTAAATCTAACGCCAACCGACAAGGGGAGGAAAGAGCAGTGAAGATTAGACGTCAAAAACGTGGGATCGTCATGCGCATCGCATCGGTTGTGGCTGTGAGTGGGCTCGCTATAGGCGGGCTTTTTTATGGCCTCAATTCGGTGAACGCAGCCGGTCTGAATAAAAACTATAATTATATCAAGGCAAATTACGCTGTGCCGAACGCCAACGTAGCCTGGGTGTCGCCCAACGGGGATGACAACAAGGGTAACGGAAGTGAGTCAGCACCGTACAAGAGCTTTGGCCGTGCCGTGACGAAGATCGGCGACGGCGGAACAGTGGTGGCAAAGAGTGGTATCTACCGTGAGCCACACTTCTTTGTGACGAAGAAGAATGTCACCATGCAGGCAGCACCAAACGCTGAGGTATGGCTGAAGGGTAGCGACGTTGTGACCAACTGGTCGCGCGAAGGTAATATGTGGAAGGCCACTGGCAACTTCCAGAACTTCTGCCACGTCTGTACGACCAACATCAAGCCAGAAGTCGAGGGCATGGCTGCCTACCCAGAGCAGGTCTTTATTAACGACAAGCCACTGACGCAGGTCGGCAGCAAGGCTGAGGTCGGCCCAGGCAAGTTCTATGTAGAGGATGCCACCCAGACAACGCGTAGTGGTGGGCACTTCAATCCAGGCCGGCAAGACACCGTCAGTTACTACCTAGGTTCTGACCCAACGGCTGGCACAACAGAGATCTCGCAGCGCACCCGCGCCTTTACCACAACAGGTGAGAACTTCAAGCTGCAGGGTATTAATATTGCACAATACGCGCCAAACCAAACCTGGGGCTTTAAAGACCCTCAGCTAGATGACAAGGCTGGGCCAATTGCCATCTCCATCAACGGGAAAAACTCGCTGGTGCAAGATGTGATCGTGGCGCAGAACTCGAACTCGGGGCTATTCCTCGACAAAGCGTCGGGCAGTGTGGTGAAGAACAGCCAATTCCTCGACAACGGGGGTAATGGTGCTGGCGCAAACCGCATTGAGAATGCCGTATTTGAAAACAATACCTTTAGCAACAACAACGCCGCTGGCTTCGAAACGAACGGTAGCTACTGTACTTCGTGGTGTGGTATGGCCGATGTGAAGGTAACTCACGCCGAGAACTTCACCTTCCGCAACAACGTAGTGGACTACTCGAAGTCTGGCTCGACCAACTCCGACATCGCTGTAGCCAAGCGTCACCAGCTGCCAGGCTTCTGGTGTGATGAAGGGTGTATCAACACCAACATCGTCAACAACTACTTCACTAACGTGCAGATGGCGATCTTCTACGAGGTGTCACACACTGGTATCATCGCCTCGAACATTATTGAGGGTTCGGGCTCTGGTATCTTAGTGTCGGGTAGTAGCAAGACGAAGATCTACAACAACTCTATCTCACGCACCGCGTACCCAATCCGCATCCGTGAGGATACCCGTAGCAAGGGTTGTAATGCCTACCAAGGCAGCACCTGTACTGCACCAGAGAGCTGGTCGCAAGCCAAGGGCCTGAGCTGGGACACAACGGGCACAGAGATGTACAACAACATCATCTCATCGCGTGCCGCAACCGCCAAGGATGGCGACAGCCCATACTGGGCATACGGTGTCCGCACCAAGGGTGGTGCCAACATTGGCGGACCAAAGGTTGGTACGAATGAGATGTTTGCTGGCCTCGACTACAACGTCTACTACCGCAACGATACCAATGTCGACAAGACTGTCTTTACCTGGGACTTGGCTCAGACGGACGCGCCGATCGATGTTCTCTTTAGTAAAACATCAGACATTGCTAAGGATGGCCGGGTCAGCAAGGCGATTGATGGCCTAGAGCGCAACTCGCTCGACCAAACTGGCTCACGCAGTGCCAACCCATTCTTCACCAGCGAAGCTGCGAACAACAACGACTACAACAAGAGTAACTACACCATCAAGGCTGGAAGCCCAGCTGCCAACAGTGGTAAGGAACTGCCTGCCGACGTTGCGAAGGCAATCGACCCAAGCGGCGCAACCGTGAAGGCTGGCACCAAGGTGAACCGCGGTGCATTGGTCAATGCCAACATGACTGGTGGCGAGCCAAACGTCAGCAGCAAGAGTAGTAGTACTCCACAACAAAATAACGCCAACGGCGCAACCACCAACGGGCAAGCGAACCCAAAAGCGCCGGGCATGGGCAGCGCCAGTAAAGCTGACACTGCTCATGCAGCCCAAACCGCTGAGGCCGACACCAAGAGCGACAACAGCGTTGTGTCGGTCCCAGACGCTCGCCTCAAGGAGGCAATCAACAAGCGCCTGTCTGAGACCCTTGGCGCACATCGCAGCGCCTCACAGGACGTAACAGCGGGTGAGATGCAAAAGCTAACTGGCTTGTCGCTCATCCTGCCGGGTGATGCAGCAGATGACCGCAAAGCGGCCGACCTGACTGGTCTTGAGGCAGCAACGAACCTCGACTGGCTTGCAATTGATGGCAACAAGGTGAAGAGCCTCGCGCCGCTCGCTAAGCTAACCAAGCTTACGTCGCTGACCGCTCATTCCAACCAGATTGAGTCGCTCGATCCAATCGCTGGCCTGGCAAACCTCAAGCTTGTGATGGTCTCGGGCAACCCAATTGCCTCCACCAAGCCACTTGCTAAGCTGGCGCACCTCAAGCGGGTCTCGCTCTCGGGCAAAGATGGCTTCGTGCTAGACGTTGCCGACGTCGCAGCCAGCAAGGGTAGCCTGGAGTCGCTCTCGCTCTACGACTACAGCCGCAAGACCGCACTAGCCAACGGCAGCCAACTAGCGACATTTGGCAGCCTCAAGAAGCTTCGCCTCACTGGCGTCAAGCTAAGTGCTGCCGATAGCGCCGCCATTGGCACACTCAAACTCGAAAAGCGCCGCATAGACTAGGTTCCTCCCCATCAGCCAAGTCTGGTAGCGTACACAAAAAGCCGAGCAGAATCGCTCGGCTTTTTGGTGTGAAAAGGAGTGCTCTTCGAGCTGCTGGCGCGCTCTATCGTAGGCAATATTTATACCCATGGCTGTGCTACAAATCATGCTATGGGGTGGTGATTTATAGAAGTAAATGCTAGGGAAGAGACATGAGAATGACTGGGATTTTGAGGCGTAGATATGATGAATGCGTAATACTGCAAGAGCAAGGGTTAAATAAGACACAATTTGGTATTTGGAAAAGCGTGCACTCTATTTTTGTAATAATAAAAAACTCAGCATGCAACAACATACTGAGTTAGTATTCTCTATGGTACACTCGGCGCGATTCGAACGCACGACCTTTGGCTCCGCAAGCCAACGCTCTATCCAGCTGAGCTACGAGTGCATACCTGGGAAACAAATGTTGCCCAGACCAAACTATAAGGTGCACTGGATGATACCAGATCGCTTATTATTGTAGCACAGAGGTGCGCCGAGGGCAAGACGCCAAGTTAACCTAAATGAACACCTAGCCGCTTTCTTACGCTTAAGGTCTGCTCTAACTCCGATTACCCACTCGATCATCAACTTGCTCTAAAACACCCTTCCACCAAGCCATATTGTCTTGGGAAGCATGTACCGAATCCATAATTTCAAAACCTCGTACTGACATACCAGCTAAACCTAACTGTTGAACCAGCTGTTTATTATACTTAAGGGGACTTATTTTATCGGCATCGGTTGCGTTTACTGTGATTATGGCTTCACTAAGTGAGTGATGTTTGGCACTTAACAAATCATCGACAATATTATTATGCGGATGAACTATGGCTCGAGGATATTGCCATAAGCCTGCTGGTCGTTGTATTATCATTTTAGGCAGTAATAATGGACTCTCGGTGCGACACTCGGCTGCCCAGTCAGGATTTGATGCGATGGTTTCTGATAGTTTGGTGCCGCCGTGAGCCAGAAAACTTAAGGCCAGCCTAGCCATCGATAGGGATAGATTAGATTTTTTATCCAGTCCTGGGATTTCAAATAGATCTAATTGTGCTAAATTTACCTCTCCTGGAGCATGCTTCGCTGCTGACACAGCCAAGTGTGAACCCATTGAGTACCCAATCAATCTTTCTATATCATTAAAACTGCGCCCTTTACTATCCAATGCTTCACCAATAGTATCCCATTGTAATTTTGATACCTTTGCTAAATTACCTTCACATAAAGCACTTCTCATTTTTGAGTCCATAGGATTTGCGCTTGGGCTCACTCCAGGATTATCTATCGCAATAGCCATTCCTTCGGTGTGGCTGGCTACTATATCTGTTCTTGTCTGTTGTTTTATCCGTAGAGAGTAGTCCGACCATTGAGAGAAGAGTAAGCTAACAGGTGCTTTGTCACTTGATAACTGGCTATTAGCAATATAAGCAGAATCTAATAACTCAGTACAAACCTGACCTGGTGGGGTGATGGCATTTAGGTCTATAGGGTCAATTTTTTCGAGTAACTCACTCATGACAGATATTATATCACAAGTTGTACTAGAACAGGTCGTCCAGTAATACAACCCTCATCAATACAATTTACAGTGTGATATTTGCATAGAAACAAGATAGGAGTTTCAAATTAGTTCTAAAAAATGAGAGATACTTACATAAGCAGAATACGGAGAAAACATAAGATAAATAATAGTACAAAACTACTACTGTAGCCGCAGGTAAATAATCAGCCGCTCAAGCAAATCGGGCTTGCGCTCGCTCATGGGTAGGTGAGAGGCGATGAGATCAACCAGCTGCTCGCCCACATCCTCGGGGAAGTACATGACGATGGGCATAGCGAAGCGTTTGCGCGGGATGAGCGTGATCCAATTTTGCGTGGGTTTGGCAGTAACGCTAAAGGAGCGGAAGGTGTCGTACGAATAGGTACGCTGGCCTATCACCACCTCGGCGTGGCTAGCGCTGTAGTTTAGCAAAGCAGCTGGCCGCTGCAGCGAGACGATCAATGCCACCGCCATAATGGGAATAAGCAGCGCAAAGGTGTAGGACTTAAACAAGAAGATCGAAATCGCGAAGAGTACCACCACAACCACACCAAAAATGATATACCAGCCACGGGGGCGAGTGGTGTCGTTCACCTCACGCTCTTGCCAGATGAGAAGTGGCTCGGTGGGGTCGGGAAAGGGCGAAACCTGCGACGAATTACTATTGGCCTCACTCGGCCCACGGCGAATCTCGAGCGGTGGGTTAGGCTCATCTGTAGCCTGCGTCTCGGCACGAGCAGTGCGCGACGGGTCGGCTGCATCTGAAGCTGATGGCTGATCGAATTGCGATGGCTGCATATGTTTAGTATAGCATAGAGTAGAACTCAGGGCATACTCCATCGGAGAAGAATGGCAGAAAAATAAGATAAAGAAAGATGAAGAGTGAACCTTTGAGGTCTGGGCTGTGTAGCGGCTTGATTCAATATAAAATACCCTCGGCAGCGCACCTGCTACCGAGGGTTCGAGTAAGCCCAATATGGCGGAGAGAGTGGGATTCGAACCCACGGTAGGGGATGCCTACGCCGGTTTTCAAGACCGGTACCTTCAACCACTCGGTCATCTCTCCAGTCTCGCTTATTATAGCATGAGATGAAGCAGGGCAAAAGACGAGGGTTGTTTTTATCGATATACCCTAAAGAAGCTACCACCAAATGACCAACTATCCAAACGGCTGATGGGCCACCACCACAGCAATAACCTGCCGTGCACCAGCAGTGCGGAGGCAACGCGCGGCATAGCGGATCGTTGCCCCCGTTGTAGAAATATCATCAATAAGGCAATAGGTGGCCTCTGATGAAAGCGCGCGTGGGCAGGCGAATGCTTGGCGGGCTTGCTGCTGGCGCTGGGTACGGCTACTCCCCAGCTGCACACTGCGCTGAGCGCGCGTGAGAACTGGCTGGCAGGGTAGGCCGCGCAGCCGGGCAAAGGCTTGAGCTAGCAACCGGCAGTGGTCATACCCACGTTGGCGCTGGTGAGCCGGAATGGTTGGGATAGGCACAATGATGGTATCGGCTGGTAGTGGCGGCGTGACAGCGTCGAGTAAGTCTGCCAGGGTGTGCTGAGCCGCCTGGGCACGCTCAAACTTATAGCGGTCGATCAGTCGCTCTAGCGCACTCTCACGCTGCAGGGCACACCAGGCAGCCGCATAGGGCAGCGAGCAGGTTTGGCACTGGCCAGACAGGGTGGGCTGGCCACATTCCAGGCAACGGTAGAGTGGGTCGCGAATGATGTCGTTTTTACAATTATCACAGAGCAGTGTCCCAACGATGTTGCAACCACAACAGGTATGCGGAGCAAGGAGGGTGGCAAGGTAGGTCGGTATTGTGATTTTTACACTCATGAGGCCTCTCCGGTTGATTATACGCCATCGATTAGCTATAATAAATCCAGACTGTTGTCGAAATGGTAATTGTGAATTAGCAAAAGAAAGTATGTGGAGGAAACTATGGCCCGGAGTCAAGATGATGATCTTTTGATCGGTGATGAACTTGCGGCAGCATTTTTGGAAGGTGATGACTCGCTCGCGCCAGCTGCGCCAACTCACCAGCCAATGAATCACGCCCAAGCAAACCCAATGCCTGCCCAGAATCAGCAGAGCCAAACTTCGCCGTGGGGTGAAGAGCCTGCCCAGAGCGAGGAAGACTACACTGGTCAACTGGCAGTCGATGTGTACGAGACCGAGACGCAGCTCGTGGTAAAGGCCCGCACCGCTGGGGTGAACCGCGAGGAGCTGGATGTGAAGATCAATGACGGGCTCTTGACGATCGTTGGTACGCTAAGCAGTGGCGACGACACTGTGGCCACGAAATGGCATAACCAAGAGTGCTACTGGGGCGAATTTAGCCGTACACTGGAGCTGCCCGTAACGGTACGCGAAGATGAGACGACTGCTGTGCTGAAGGATGGCGTGCTGACCATTACCTTTGAGAAGGTCAAGCAAGAGCAGGCTAAGAAGATCCCGATCCTCTAAAGAAGGGAAACGAGCTTTGAGATGATGACCCCGCTGGTGCGGGGTTGTTTTGTGTTTTGGGTAGCTAGTAGGTAGTGTGAGACTTGCTCGTAGTATCTAGCCTTTGTTTTCTATTTCGTTAGTAGAGCGTGAATATTGGCAATCTGGGGCTAGTAGACGGCATTCTAAGAGGTTAGGGTTGTAGTAATCGGAGGAGAGTAATAGTTCAGTAAGACAAGAAGACACTAAAAACACCGCTATAATAGAGTCAATGGCTTGTTACGAGGGGTTCTGAGCTAGACTAGAGGAATGTAGATAAAATTTCTTAGCTAGAGTAGAATAGTGTGGCTAGTACTACGCAAAACGGCTAATATTAGACATCTCTGCAGTAAGAAGGACAAGATTTCTTGCACGAGCGTCAACAAGTATATTCCTAACGAAAGTACCACCCTGCGAGAGGGTGGTATAAGAGAGCCAATGAAGAAAGGTGAGTTGTGTTATTGTCCTTGGTTGGCACCGATGTTGACGACAACGAAGTTGACGAGCGCGTAGGCGATGATCGCAACGACAAGACCAACGATGGCGTACATGATGGTGTTTTTGGCACCTTGTACGGCGTTTGAGTCACCATTTGAGACGGTGTAGCGCACACCGCCGATGACGATCATGATAACAGCGACTGCACCAACGATGAAGAGAATCACGTTAACGATCGTTTGGAAGATACCAGTACCATCAGTACAGCCTTCTTTTTCGCTACCAAAGAGACAACTTACTTGGTCGTTCCCCTTAGCAGAGCCAACTCCCTTCCTGAGGCCAAGACCGTTGTCGGATGCAGCTGCTGCGCCAACGTGTGGAGCTACCAGCCCAGCAACACCTGCAGCTAGCATTGGCACGGCGAGGAGTGTAAGCATAGCTTTTTTGATATTGATTTTCATTGTCATGTCCTTTCTATTGGCGTTAGTACTGTCTTGTACTACCTGTACTATCTATATATACCAAAAATTTGCCAAAATGTTAAGAGCTAACGGAGAAAATTACCGAAAAAGAGCCTATTTTATTGCAGAATGCAAGCAAAGTAAATGATAGTGGTAGTTAGACGTAATTATATTGAGCAGTTGGAGTGGATTGACTGCCGCTACTCACGAGGTTATCGACGACGAAATTGACCATGGCATAGGCGAGAATAGCCACAACAAGGCCGACAATAGCGTAGAGAATGGTATTTTTGGCACCCTGGATGCCGTTTGAGTCACCATTGGATGTAGTGTAGCGAATACCACCAATCACAATCATGATAACGGCGACCGCACCGAGGACAAAGAGCATCATATTAATAATACTCTTAATAGCCGTACCAACATCAATCCTATTCTCGTTACCGCCCGCCTTGGTGATACCATCCTTAACCTTGCTTTGCGCAGTAGTATCCGCAAAAGTATGCAGTGGTGTGAGGGCACTCACAGAAGGGGCGATAAAACCAACAAATAGAGCTGAACAAACTCCAGCACCGAAAATTGTTTTTGCTACGATATTCATATGATCTCCTTAGTTAAATTTTTAAAAGATTATCGGTTATCCAGTTAACAACACTATATGACATGATAGCGATCACTAGTCCTGCAACTGCATAGAGAATTGTATTACGAGCAGCTTTTACTGTCTGAGGGTCGCCTCCTGCTAGGCTAAAACGAAAACCGGCATAGACAATCATAAGGACCGATACAGAACCAAGAATGATGAGAGCAGTATTAATACCGTTTTTAGCAATTGACTCAGGGGTGACACCAGCACCGCTTGAAGTTGCAATTTTACAGCCATCTTCTCCATCATTATCAGTAGCATTTTTACACGCCTCATTACCATGGAGCGGCTGGGTGACATTAACGTGTGCATACGATGGTGCTGACAGCAGAACTGTGCTTGACGCTATAGAGCTAAAACATACACATAACACAGTACCGAGGTAAATAAATACAGTTCTTTTTTGAAGTTGAATCATGTACCAAGAACTCCGTTTATAACAGTGTTAGTGATGACAAAAGCAAGAAGAATAACAGCCAAGCCGACACAGGCAGCTAATAAGGCATTTTTTGCTCTTCGAACTTGGTTAGGATCATCTTGGGAAGTAGCATACATAAACCCTGCAATAATGATGGCTATAACTGCAATAATACCACCCCATATATAGGCTACATTGAGAATATCTTTTATGATAGAACTGTTATGAGCACTGCTGTGGTAGCCTATTTCTGACGCTCTGATCTCACGGAGTTTATCTGTTGTTGCAAAAAAATGTGTGAACATTAAATAACTCCTGCCACCATATTAACGATTGCTGCTGCAGATATTGCAATGACGAGTCCAATTAAAGCGTCCCTAATGGTGTTTTTTGCTTTTGCCATTGATTCTGGATTTCCAGCACTAACTATATACATGTACCCGCCTTTGATAATAAACCCGACTGTGACATAAGCAACAACAACCATTGCCCCCTGCAGTACGTTTAGGCCGATAGTGAGAAAATAGGTTTCTACGCCTACTTTCTTTATATTTGCGCAATCGCTCTTGTCCTGGAGACCACGATACCAAGCTGGTATACCAAGAAAATTTGGTGGAGAGCAGGGCGCTGCAGCTTGTGCTGGAGAGGGTGGAGCAATAATAGATAGACCTGCAATAACCATAAAGGCGTAGGCCATAACATGCTTTTTCATGATGTAATAACACCTCCTGGCACGAGGAAATTAATAACAATACTCATTACGGCATAAGCTAAGATACCAACAACAACATTTGTGATAATACTCTTCGCTTTTGCGGTCTGTTGTACATCACCACTTGCACTTGAGTAGAGGATTCCAGCATATGTTAGACCACCTACTGCAGCAATACCAACGCCAATGGTTAGCAGCTTTAAAATGCCTTTCAAGGTGTTGATAATATTTTCCTGGCCAAGCTTATCATCGTCTTTGTTGGAAACGCATCGTACTTTGTCAAAGTCTAATACATTACACCCACTTCCGGGGGTTGCCATCACCTGTGCCGGCATGGCAATACCGCCGGCAAACATCGCCAGCATTGCACCGAAGCCCAAGATCAATCGCTTATATTTCATGATACTATTCCTACGCTGTAGTGTATACGATATGAGCGGTGTTGTAAAGACTGGGGCGGGGCACGAACAGAGTAGGAGTAAAGGGCAGAATGGTACATTGGTATCGTGGCGCATAAAACTTGGGCTGCAAGGTCGATATTTTCTGAGTTAGGTTGCTTTTGCTTGGGTTGCTTTGTGAGAGATGAAATAAATAGTGATAGTTTTTAGCTCTGCACAGGGGTAGGATTATTCGCCAATAGCAGCCTATGTAACGCTAGAAGGGGGTGCGCAATAGATACGATTTGATATGCAGGCAGCAAAAACTTGACCACTGTGCGATATTATGCTAATGTCGAACAAGACATGAACAGAGCATGGCGAGTGGTTGCGTGGGCGAGGGGTTGTCTGCGGCAATATACGGGGTGGCTGGCACTACTAGTGGCGGCGCTGTTCGGGCTCGCGCTCGCTACTCCTGTGCCAGTGTATGCTGCCGAGACGGCGCAGCGCCAGGGTGAGAACCTCATCTTTCGTCATAATACCTTCAAGCCACACCGGGCCAGCGACAAAGATCTAACCGCTCGTGGCTTACCTGCTGGTGTGCACTTCTATGAGTATGAGCCGACGACTAACCGGCGCCAGACCATCATCTTCCCGGCTGGTAGCGACCCACTACGTGCCAAGGAGGCGACGTACGTGGAATATATCTTTGTTGAGCCAGATACGTACAATAAGATGGATGATGCCATCGCTATCTCCGTCTCAGGGCAGCAGGATGCCACGCCGCAAAATAACGGCGGCCAGAATAACCAAAATAACGGTGGTCAAGCTGGGCAAAACGCTGGTAATAATCAGAACAACGCCAACGGCCAAAATGGCGGAAATAACGGCCAAGCGGCAAATAATAACAATAACAACCAACCCCAAGACAAACCCGCCGAGCAAACAGACAAAGACGATGGTGCTACCACCAGTTGTAGTGGCACAGCGCTGGGAAGCATTGGCTGGATTGTCTGCCCGGTGAGCAACTTCATGGCGTGGATCACCGACCAGCTCTACCAGCAGGTGGCGCAGTACTTGGCGGTGCAGCCACTCCAGTCTGGTAGTGATGGCACACTCTTTCGTTTTTGGGCGATCATGCGCGACTTGGCCAATATCGCCTTTATCATCGTCTCGCTCATCGTAATTTATTCGCAAGTTACCAGTGTTGGTATTAGCAATTATGGCATCAAGAAGATGTTTCCGCGCCTTGTCGTGTCAATTATCGTCGTTAATATGTCGTTTTGGCTGTGTGCGGCAGCAATCGATATTTCGAACATACTGGGCTTTCAGCTGCAGCAGCTGTTTGTTAATATTGCCTCAACGGTTAATGGGGCGGATTATAACACGCTCAACAAAATCACATGGCCTAATGTCATGAGTGCTCTGCTGACAGGTAGCGCTGGTGCAGTGGGTGCGGTGGTGGGGGTGAGTGCACTGGTGGGTGCGACCGATGGGGCACTGGCGATGGCTATTCCGCTGCTGGTGGGTATCCTGCTGGCAGTTATCATCGCTGCGGTGATTATTGCGGCGCGTCAGGCGCTCATCACTATTCTTGTTATCATCTCGCCCTTTGCTTTCTTGTTACATGTATTGCCCAGTACAGAGAAGTATTTTGATAAGTGGAAGGATCTCTTTATGACGATGATGCTGATGTTTCCGCTGATGTCGATATTATTTGGTGGATCGCGCCTGGCAGGAGTGGCTATCCTGACGAATGGCAAGGATGCAAATAATCTCAATCTTATCATCCTTGGCCTGGCAGTGCAGGTAGTACCACTGGTGCTAACGCCCTTTGTGGTGCGGATGAGCGGCTCACTGCTAGGGAGGCTGGGCGCGATTATGAATGATCCACGGCGTGGCATTGTCGACCGGACACGGACTTGGGCGCAGCAGCGGGCAGACCTGCGCAAGTCGCGCGTGCTTGCTGGCGATGCGCAGCGCAACTGGCTGGGCAATGCGGCGCGGCGGCGGGCCCTGAAGAAACGCGCTATTCAGCAGCGAACCGATGCTTACACGAAGCGCTTTGAAACAATGGCCGACTTATCGGCGGTGGGGCGGAGCAACGATGAATATAACCGCTACACCGACCTGCGTGGCAAGGAGGGAGCGGCGCGGCGCGACCGAGCCTGGAACGCACGCCTCTTGCATGATGATGAGCTCAAGCAGCGAGCGCTTAATACCCAGCTTACCACTGATGAGGCCAAGAATGCCGCCCATAAGCTGGATACGCTCTATGATGAGCTGAAGCTTGGTGGTGAGGTACCGGCTGGCTTGAGTCATGGTCTGGGGCGACGCGCTTATGCGGCAGCTGAGGTGGGTGCGCTAACGGAGATCCGCAGTGCAATGGCACAGCGCGAAGTGCGGGCGAAGATCGACCGTGAGCTTCTTGCTGATGGGGCAGTGGCCAATGCTGATGGTGTGGTGCTGCGCGATGGCGATGGCGTTGCTCTGCGCCGCCGGATGGTCGATGGCCAAACGCTGCAAGACTACGCCACAGGGGTAGGGCATAAGAACTTGATGGTAGCCGGCCAGACGGCGCGGCTGCGCAAGGAGTTTGGTGAGCATGTTGCAGCTGAAGACCAGCTGATGCGCCACTTTAAGCTCAATAGCAGCCAATGGCAAGCTATGGCTGCTACGGGCGATACCGCTATCACTCTCACCGATGCCAGTGGCAACCAACACACCTTCCGGGCAGATAATGAGTACGTCAAGGAGGCAGCTATTGAGCACCAGTTCCGAGCTGGCTCGGCTGGCCAAAAGCGTGAGATCATCCGCGAGACTGGTCGCGAGATCGAATACGTGGCAGACGATGGCACGGTGCAGGTGCGTCAGGGATACAACTACGATGCTCGCGCGACCGTCTCGGCTGAGGCGGTGGCCTCTGGGGTGGCAAGTGCGGTGCCGTTTGTTAATGATGTGACGTACGATGCAATCTTGCGCGGCGAATACAACGGTGCGGCTGCCGAGAAGATGCACTCGCTGCGTCAGGTCTTTGAGGGGCGGCTCAAGGCAGAGAACTTCGCGGGGGCAAACGATGGCGCGCTAGAGCTGATCTATAGCATCCCCGACTTGCCCGACTACCAGCAGATCAAAGACTCGTACCTCCGCACCCTCTCGCCTGAGAAGCGAGCTACCATCGAGCCGACTTTCGATCAAGCCTATGCTGAGCGTCACCAAGCTCTTCGCCACGATGCTTACCGCATTCTCAACACTCCAGAGCTTCGCCGCAATACCAACGCTGCTAACCGCGCTGTGTATGAGCGGTATGCAGAGCGGCCACAGGGGTAGAGTACACAAAAAATACTCCGCGCGGTATGCGGAGTATGAGTGGCTACCAGGATATCTAAAAAGGCAAAGAATGTGGCTCACGCCTCATTTGTTTTGGCTTCTACTGCCTCAGCTTCTTCAAAGTAAGTGGATGACTTCTTACGAGCACACCTTGCGGTATATGTGAGAGCAGTGCCTATCGCTCCAACAGCGAATCCTTTTGATGCCTGGACAAATGCCTCTTGCCCTCTTTGTCTATTGAGGTTGGTAATATCTGCAGGATCAGCTACATCTGCAGTATCTAGTGACTCGATAGTAAGAGTTGGAAAATTTGACGACTCATCAGGCTCCCATTTAATGCCGTAGCCAGTAAATAATTTTATCGCTGCCAAGGCAGATATACCAATAGCAGCACAAGATAGTCCAACACCAACACGTTCCCCAAGCCGCCCGAGCAGTGACAGTTCCTCGCCTCTCGTAGAGAGAGAGTTGATATATTCCTGATTGATTGCTGCCTGGACTGATGGGTCTAATTCATCATACCCATCATCCGCAGCCTCTGGGCTCGCTGGTGTCTCGAAGTGGGCGGTTGGTGGGGTGTGTGGGTAGCTTGTCGTCCGGGCGGTCGGGAAGATGGCGGTTGGGCTGTCGTCACCTCTGGTATGTTTGGTATCGGCGAGGATTGACGTGGGCAGCTCGGTTGCAAGGTCAGTTGGACTAGCCTCATGGGGGTTTCTACTAGGCATTGTTTTCTCCTTGTGATTACGAGAAGTTATTGTGTGCTATGCTCATATATTACGAATTGATGGGGATTTTGTCAAGGAGCAAAATTTGTACCCAAAACCCACCGACCAAGCGGTGGGTTATGAAGCACGAAACAGAGGTAATGTGCCAGTTTTTTGCTGTAATAGACTAGCACGCTGTGCTGCTACTTGCGGGTAAAGATCTCGCGCAAGCTGAGTTTGCGGCTGTACTCGAGCGCACCAAAGCGGAAGAGGCGCACGCCCATCATGATGGCGATGGCAGCACAGACAGTCAGGATACTAATGCTAATGGCGGCATCCATGGCGCTGAGGTTGCCAATCGCATTGCGCAGCATGAGTGGGATGGGCGAGGTGAGTGGGAAGTAGGTGATGATCTTGCTTGGCAGCGCGTCTGGTGTGGAGACGAGCATAGCGGCGGCATAGAGCGGCGCAAAGAGCAGGATCATGATGGTAGCAAAGAAGCTCCCCGCTTCCTTAGCGGTTGGCACAGCAGCGCCGATTGCCACCAACATACCGGTGAAGAAGAGGAAGCTCGCGGCAAAGGCGAGGAAGCCTATCCCAATCCGCACGGGGTCGACTGCAATGTGTGAGAGGTCGACATCGGGCAGCTGCAGCTGATCTTTGAAGAAGAGATAAGCAACAAGCACTGGCAAAATAACGAGCAGCCCTTGAATAAACGCCAGGACGATGAGCGAGATAATCTTGCCGATGATGAGCGTGCGAGCGTACACCGTGGTGAGGATCATCTCGATGACGCGGTTTTCTTTTTCCTCTGTTGTGCTGGTGAGCATTTGGTTGCCAAAGAAGCTAATGAGGAAGTAGAACAGCACCAAGAAGAGCCCAGGTAGGATCATCTCGTTGATGGCGTTGTATTCTTTGCCATTTTTGTAGACAGTGTTTTTGGTGTTGATCTTGTCTTGGATAACCATGCGCACTGCTGGGCTGACCTCTGATTGGACAGAGTTAGAGAGCAGGCTGGTGGCAATGCTGCTGTAGCGGCCGTTGTCGAAGAGTCCAACGTCTTTACCATAGACTTCGACTCGTTCCTTAGCGATGTCTTTGGGGTAGTAGATGTAGGCGTCCAGCTTACCTTCTTGGACCCGCTTGATGGTAGCGTCTTTGTCCGCGGCAGCGACAGGCTGGGCCTTGGTAGCGGCAAGCAGTTCTGGCTTGACGAGCTTCGATTCATCTGTGACGGCAAAGCTAAAGGCCTGCTTCTCGAGGTTTTTAGCAGCATCGGCCGAGGCTTTATTAGAGAGGAAGATAACCCCAAAGAGCACGGCAAACACCAGCGGGAAGCTGATCGCCGCAAGCCAAAACGACTTCTTCTTGAGCGAGCGGGTAATCTCGAAGCGGATGACGGTAGATAAGTTATGCATATTAGTTGTCCTCCTTGCTGGGCTGGCTATAGACCTGGATGAAGATATCGTCGAGCGATTTGCCACCAAACTGCGTGCGTACCTCGTCTATTGTGCCGTAGGCATGAGCCACGCCATCTTTGAGCAGCAAGATGCGGTCGCACAAGCGCTCGACTTCGTCCATCTGGTGGGTGATCATCACGACTGTGGCACCCTTGGCTTGGTGCTCCTCAATGATTTCCATCAGTAAGCGCCGGTTGACGGGGTCGAAGCCCTTGGTAGGCTCATCGAGAATGATGAGCTCTGGGTCGTTGATGATAGTGATACCGAGCTGAACTTTTTGTTGCTGGCCACCACTGAGCTTGTCCAGGCGGGTCTTGGCTTTGTCGGCCAGGCCAACTCGCTCAAGAAAGGCGAGTGACTTGCTGCGTGCTTCGCTGCGGCTCAGGCCCTTGAGCTGGCCAAAGTAGACCATCGTGTCGATGACGCTCTCCTTCTTGTAGAGGCCGCGCTCCTCTGGCAGATAGCCAAGCTTGACGTCGCCCGAGACAGAGTATGGCGCGCCATTGACGAGCAACTCGCCACCAGTTGGTTGATAGATGCCGAGGAGTGAGCGGATCGTGGTGGTCTTGCCCGAGCCGTTGCTCCCCAAAAACCCAAACGTCTCGCCGCGTTTCACCTCAAAACTGAGGTCGTCGATGACGCTGGTCTTGCCAAATTTCATCGAAAAATGGCTGACGGTGATGATAGAATCTGTTACTTCCATAACAATATCATATCATATCGAGGTGCGATGTAAAGAGGAGCGATATAGCATCAAAAAACATAGCCCACCAACCATGCTCAAACTGAACCGGATTAATCGCTCAATCCGAGAGTGTAATAAATGACACTACGATCAGATTGAAGCACGAATTCAGTGAGCTATGTTGATGGGCTGGAAGCCCTAATCGTCGCGGTTGATGGATAGTATACCCAGAAAAGCAAAGGCTATCCAAATAAGGATAATGATAATCTCCATCCTTCTCACCTCCTCTCCCAGAAAGTGAGCTCGAAGCAAAGGGCAAACTCTTGCCCTTGTAACCAAACTTCGAGCAAAAGTTAATATATATATATCAATATATGAATGGCGTGTCAAATTTCGCTAGCCCGAGAAATGTAAAACCTTGCTATTCCTCACGCTCGCCCCTCCCCATACTCCCTCCGATGGAACACTATAAGGGTCGATGTCTTCCAGACATCGACCTCTTGCGCTGGGCTGAAAACTCGTTATTACAACGAGTTTTCACACTCCATCGAATGAAGTGGTGAGGAGGGCGAGCTAACGGGGGAAGACGAGGCTATTATGATAGCTTTTTTATTGCTAAGTTTAGCTTCCAAATATTCAATACGAGAGTGCTGGGACATTCACGTCGCATTTTGCACCATGCTACAATACTCCTATGAAACTGAAACGACTGATAATGCCGCTGCCGTATCGGCGTTTGGTGATTGCATTTGTGGCGGGGCTTTGTGTGATGGTGTTTGAGCTGGTGGCAGCGCGGGTGATGTCGCCAGTGGTGGGGGCATCGACGTATGTGTGGGCGAGTATTATTGGCGTCATCATTGCGGCGATGAGCCTGGGCTACTGGCTGGGTGGGGTGCTGGCCGATGCACGCTCGCGTGATAGTGATGTGGCGTGGCTGCTGCTTGGTGCGGCGCTGCTGGTACTGACAATGCTGTGCCAATACCACGATATACTGCGCTGGGTGGCGCAATTGCCGATCGATATTCGCCTGCAAGCTACAGTGGCGGCGAGCTTGCTCTTTGCACCAACCAGCCTGGTGCTGGGAGCAGTGAGCCCCTACCTGGTGGAGCGGCAGACAGACACGCTAGCGCGAACGGGGCGGTCGGTGGCGTCACTCAGTGCGGTGAATTCGATTGGTGGGATCGTTGGCACCTTTGCGGCGGGGTTTTTCTTGTTTGGCTGGTTGGGAATTCATGATGTAGTAGTGGTGCTTATTAGTCTGCTCGTGCTGGCCAGCTGGCTGGTGGTGCCAGGCCAGCGCTGGCAGTGGCGCGTGGTGGTGAGTGTGCTGTGCGTGGGCTTGGCGCTGGGTTATCGCGTGGCACCAGTGGTGCAAGCCCAGGCCGCGCAGACGATCGATACCGCGGCGGCGCACTACACGCTCCAGCAATGGCGTCGGCAGGATGGTGCGATTATCCGCGGGATTGCCAGTGGCCCGGCTGGTGTGCAGTCTGGTGTGGCGGTAGGGCAGCCGCAGCAGCTGCCTTTTTGGTATACGCGTCAGATGATGCACGCGGTGGAGCGCGCGCCGCAGCACCAGCGCATTTTGGTGCTGGGTGGTGGGACCTTCACAGTGCCGCGCCTCCTTGCCCAGCGCTACCCACAGAGCCAGATTGATGTAGTAGAGATTGATCCGGGGCTCGTGCCGATTGCTCGTCAGTATTTTTATTATCGCGATCCAGCCAATGTGTGGCTGATCTTCCAAGATGCGCGTGTCTTCCTTGAGCGCAGCACCGATCAGTACGATATCGTCCTTGTTGATGTGTATAACGACGGCGATGTACCCGCCTCACTGGCAACACAAGAGTATGCTACCGCACTCAAGCGGCATCTCCGCCCTCAGGCTCGTGTGGTGGTTAATATGATTGCCAGTCGTCAGCCAGCCTGCCAGCCACTGTTTGCTGCTCAGGATGCGCCGTATGCTGCTCTATTGGGACAGGGAAGCTTCCGTTATGAGCGGGCAGATGGCTGGGAATATACTAATGTCGTGGCGACGTATGGTGGTGACGCTTCTCATCAGCCAGCTCCCTTCGCTAGCCAGCCGCCCTACCATGATGATTATGCTCCTCTCGAGCGATTGCGGCAGGAGTGCCGAGAGGTGTATGAGCAGTAATGCGCTATATATCTCACGCTCCACCTCCCCACACTCCCTCCGATGGAACACTATAAGGGTCGATACTTCCCAAGTATCGACCTCTTGCGTTGGGCTGAGGATCTGTCAGCACAATGACAGATCCTCACACTCCATCGGATGAAGCGATGGGGAGATGGAGCTAACGCTGAGAATATCTTTTTATTATGTTTATGCATAAATAACACAGAGTATCATATACACTCCTCGCTCATATTATGAGGGGTCAACTAGATATACTAGACCGAAAATTCCAGCCAGATGGTGCGTAGAGCTCTGCTCGCTTGCACTGGCGCTAACCTCTAGATATTTTCTTGTACGAGGCTAGGGTGTGCTATCACCCACAGAGGTCACCTGCAAAATCGGTTGTAGTTTTCACAAAACCCCTTGCCAAGCACCATATCTGGCGTCTATAGTAGGACCCAGACGCTACATATATAGCGAGCACACATAAACACGGGAGAGACAAATAATAGAGATCGGCTCCAGGCGTGCCCTGGTGGCTGGTTTTGTGCACCGTATGATAAGGAGCCTAAGGGGAGGGATGATGACGATTCATATTACTAAGCGTGATGGTACGACCGAGCCATTTGACACAACCAAGATAAATGCCACGTTGCTGGCGGCAAGCCAGGGGTTGGCTGATCCGTTGCAGAAAATCGTGCAGATTGCTCGCGAGCTGCAGCTGACGCTCTTTGATGGAATGACGACCAAGCAGCTGGAGGAGACGCTCATCCAGACGACGGTGCAGAATATTAAGGATGACCCAGACTACGACACGATTGCGGCGCGCCTGCTGTTGGGCACGATCTACCGCGATTTGCTGGGCGTATATACCACTGATGGAGAACTGCGCCAGCGTCACGCTGAGGCCTTCCCGCGCTATATTCGCCAGGCAGTGGCCGATGGCTTGCTTGACCCCCGCATGCAAGATGAGACAATCTTCGACCTCGAGCGCCTGGCTGCTGCGCTTGACCCGAGTAAAGACAGACTGAGTAAATATCTTGGCGTGGTGACCAACCGCAACCGCTACGCCCTGCGCAAGCAGAACGGTGAGCCGCTCGAAGTGCCGCAGTTTACTACTATGCGCATCGCCATGGGTCTGAGCTACAATGAGGAACACCCTACTGAGGCAGCCATTGAGTTTTACCAGCACATGGCTAATCTCGAATACAGCCCGGGCGGGAGCACTCGCGTTAATGCTGGCGGGCTGTTCCCGCAGCTGAGCAACTGCTTCGTCATGGAAGTGCAGGATGATATGGAGTCGATTGCCAAGAGCGTGCGCGATACGATGTGGATTGCTAAAGGGACAGGTGGTATCGGTGTCAGTTTTACGAAGCTGCGGGCGGCAGGCAGCCCAGTCAAGACAACTAATACAACAAGTACCGGGCCAATCCCCTTTATGAAGATGGTCGACACGGCACTGTTTGCGGTGTCGCGCAAGGGCAAAAAGATGGGTGCGGCAGCCGTGTATATGGAGAACTGGCACATCGATTTTAGAGAATTCATCGACCTACGCTCAAACTCCGGCGACCCGTATTTGCGGACACGCTACCTCGACACAGCGGTGTTTATTAGTGATGAATTTATGCGCCGGGTGCAGGCTGATGAAGACTGGTATCTCTTCGACCCAGCTGAGGTCAGTGACCTGAGCGAGCTGTATGGCGCGGCCTTTGCTAAGCGGTATGCGTATTACATTACTCAGGCCGAAGCGGGCAAACTGCGCGCTTATGACAAGCTGCCTGCGCGTCAACAATTCCACAAGATTCTCAGCAGCTTACAGGCCACTGGCCACCCGTGGCTCACCTGGAAGGATGCCATCAACCTCCGGGCGCTTAACAATAACACTGGTACTATTCATCTTAGCAACCTCTGTACAGAGATCACTTTGCCGCAAGACGAGCACAATATTGCGGTGTGCAACCTGGTGAGCATTAACCTCAGTGCTTTCCTGGATGACGCGACCAAGACGTGGGACTGGCCACGGCTCGAGCAGGCGACGCGCTCAGCTACGCGGCAGCTTGATAACCTTGTAGACATTACCACAACACCTATTCCGGAGGCGATGAATAGTAACCTGCAAAACCGGGCGATTGGCCTGGGCTTTATGGGTCTTGCCGATGTACTAGAAAAGCTGGAGCTGAGCTATGAATCTGAGGCGGCGTATGAGCTGATCGACCAGCTGGCGGAGTTTATTAGCTACTATGCCATCGATGAGTCGGCCGAACTGGCAGTGACGCGCGGTAGCTATCCTAACTTCGCTGGCAGTGGCTGGAGCAAGGGAGAATTGCCTATCGACACGATCGACCGGCTTGGCGCGCAGCGGGGTGAGGCAGTAGCAATTAACACGACTCGCCGCCTTGACTGGGAGGCGCTACGCCCCAAGGTGAAACGCGGCATGCGCAATGCCACGCTGATGGCTATTGCGCCCACCGCCAATATCTCGCACGTGACGGGCACCACTCCAGGGATCGACCCGCAATTTAGCCAGATCTTTAGCCGGAGCACGCTCAATGGCAAATTCCTTGAGGTTAATGCCAACCTTGTGCGCAAGCTCAAAGCCCTCGGCCTGTGGGAGGAGCTCAAGGATGAGCTGCTTACTAACCAAGGCGACATCCAGCACATGGAGCAGATCCCCCAGGCGGTGCGCGATGTGTATAAGACGAGCTTTCAGCTGAGCCCGTATGCCTTTATTGAGGTGGCGGCCCGCGCTCAGAAGTGGGTCGACCAAGCAATTAGCCGCAATATGTACTTAGAGTCGCGTAATATCGAGGAGTATATTACGATCTACAGTGAAGCCTGGCGTCGCGGCCTGAAAACAACGTATTATTTGCACGTGAAGCCACGCCACCAGTCCGAGCAGGTCTCCATTCGCGCTAACAAAACCGAGCAAAAACTTCACCAAGACGCCAAGCGCGTGGGCTTTGGTGGCTTCTACCGCGCACGCAAGAAACAAGAGGAAGGGAAGGAGAAGGAATAATATGACGCATGAAGGAAAAACGGGAGTAGCGAGCGAGCAAAGCACGATAGACTTTGCTGATTTGTCACTGGAAAGGCGAGCAGAATTGGCCACCGTGAGTGTGAGTGGTGTTGGCGCTGCAGCGCTCAAAGGAGAGATTGGTATATATACAGAGGGTACAGAGAGCGATGTCCACGCTGTGCCTGGCGATGTAACGGCAAGTGACCCGTCGTGGAATAGCCGAGGTATGGGAAATATATACCATCCCGATAAGCCTCAAAGGTGGACGCAGCCGGAGCTCGATATTTTTGGCACTGATGCGAGTGCTGAAGAGCAGGATGGTCAAATATCCGACGGGACGCCATCGATTGATCCAGAATCGTAGGATTATCTGGTATCCAGAGGCTAGTCCAGAAGATGGAGAACGTCTCGGGGGAGATGACGAGTAGAATACGACTGGTAAAATTATCAGATACGAAATCATTAAGTAATACAACAAGGAGGTAATAATGGGCATTTTAGGATCAGGCGTACGCGATGGCTTGCAGCTCAAGCCGGTGCGCTATGACTGGGCGTATCGCCTATACAACCAAGCGGTGGCCAACACGTGGTTCCCTAATGAGGTGCAGCTGAGCCAGGATTTGGCGGATTTTGAGAAATTGAGTGAGGACGAAAAGCACGCCCTCAAGACGGTGATTAGCTATCTTAATCCTAACGAGCTGCTGATTAATAAATCGCTGGCTTTTGGTATTTACCCCTGCGTGAACGCCGCCGAGTGCCACCTGTATCTTTCGAAGCAGATGTGGGAAGAGGCGAACCACTTTATGACGTTCGAGTATATTATCGAGACCTTCCCGTTTGACCGTGAAGAAATTTATGCGGCCGGCTGGGGTAAAAAATCCCTAGCAGATAAAGCTGCCTTCCAGACCAAATACGTCACGCGCATGATGGAAGAGCGCCCAGATGTGACGACGCTGGAGGGCAAGAAGGACTTTGTGCGTAACCTGGTGGCGTATAACATTGTGCTGGAAGGGATTTGGTTCTACAGTGGCTTTATGGTGGGAATGAGCTTCCGTCGCCGCAACCTACTGCGCAATGTTGGCACGCTGCTCGACTGGGTGACGAAGGATGAAAACCTACACCTGGAGTTTGGCATTAACCTGCTGTTGACGATTCTGCACGAAAACCCGGACCTACAGACCGAGGAATTTGCCGACGAAATCCGCAGCCTCATCCTGGAAGCCGTTGAGCTCGAGAAAGCGTATAACAAAGACATGCTGCCGCGTGGCATTCTGGGCCTAAACGCCGACTACGTCAACCAATACGTGATGTATATGACCGACCGGCGGCTGGAAGAGCTCGGTTTTGAGCCAGAGTACAACGTGACCAACCCGGCCAAGTGGATGGCCGCTGCCAACGACACGCTGGAGCTAGTGAACTTCTTCGAGAGCACCAATACGAGTTATGAGGTGAATACGACGAAGTAGTAGACAGAACAATCTTACTAGTCTACCGGTCTTATGGGAGCTCTCGCTCCATCACCAGACCGAAAATGTTCCGGCCAGATTATACTACAGCAATCTTCCGCTTGCTAAGTAGCTGGTCTCCAGATATTTTCTTGTCTGGCAACGGAGCGAGAGCGGCCCGCTGATGCAATAAATAATATTCGCACATTAGATACGAAAGGAATACAGCCACCATGAATACCCTCACGCAAACAGTCCTCGATACAGTGCCAGTTGGTGTGCTGGCTACGGTGAATCGCGACCGCACGCCGCTGGTGACGCCACTGCACTTTGCTCGGGTGGGGGATGCGATTGCCTGGCTGTCTGATCGTGAGGCGCGCCACTCGCACAACGCTTTTCGCACTGGGCGGGCAGAGTTTGTGGTGTGGAATGACGCGAAGCAGGCCGTCTATCTCCATACCACGGTGCGCGAAGCCCGCGAGGACGAAGTCGCGGCCATTACTGAGGCATACACGGCTAAACTGGGGAGCTTCCGCCCGCAGTGTGCCCAGCCGCAGTGGTATGTCGCACCAATTGGCCAGCTGGATGATAATTCTACAACAGAAAATTGGGTGCATTACCTTGCCTAAAACACTATATATAGCGTAGAATAGACATTATAACCACAACGGGTCGGGAGAAATTATTATGACACAAACTACAGCAACAATAACACCAATCACAGATACAACAACGACAACCACCACGCAGGCGCAGGCTAGCAAGCCTCAGCTGACGGACGACATGACGCTCGAGGAAAAGCTCGACGCTATCGAGCAGGCATTGCTGGCTGCTCAGCAGGTTGCCGTCGACCAAGCAGCGGCGAGTGGCACTCCTGTTATTATGCCAGATCCAGCAGAGCTGACCATGTGTGAGGGCTGCCAATAGGTGGCGTGTATCACTAACCAGCAAAAGACCAGCGATCGGGCTGGTTTTTTGCTGGTATATTGCTTATGGATACATGCTACAATAGAACGCGAGAGGGAGATTGTATGACACAGACACACCAACCAACCTATATTTTTGTCACCGGTGGGGTACTCTCTGGGGTGGGTAAGGGCATCACGGCGGCCAGTATTGGTGCGGTGCTGCAGGCCAAGGGCTTATCTGTCTCGGTGCAAAAGTGCGACCCGTACCTTAATGTCGATGCTGGGCTGCTTAACCCCAAGGAGCATGGCGAGTGCTTCGTCACCAAAGATGGAGCGGAGACCGATCTCGACCTTGGTCACTACGAGCGCTTCTTAGACCTCGAGCTGACCCAGCGCAATGCTACGCTGGCGGGGCGGCTGCTGCGTGACTTGATCGCCGATGAGCGGGCCGGGAAATTTGGCGGCCAGACGGTGCAGTTGGTGCCGCACCTCACTCAAGCGATCAAGCGAGCTATCCACCAGGCAGCGGCGGGCCAGGTGCATATTGTGGAGATTGGTGGCACGGTGGGAGATTATGAGGGGCTAAGCTTTGTCGAGGCAATCCGCGAATTCTCATTAGAGGTGGGGCGTGAGCACTGTCTCTTCGTCCATGTGGTGTATGTGCCGTTTCTTGCGACGAGCCAGGAATACAAGACGAAGCCAGCCCAGAATGCTATGGCTGACCTGCGTGGCTTTGGTATTATGCCCGATGTGGTGGCAGTTCGCACCGAGGGCAGCACAGCGCCGCCGCGTGGTGTGGCGGATAAGATTGCCATTGCCAGTGGGGTGCGGCCAGAGGGGATCATTATGATGCCAAATGTCGATACGGTCTACAAGGTACCCTTGATGGTGGCGCGCGAATTAGGCCCGGTGCTGGCGAGCTTTACCGGTAATGATACGGCGCCAGATATGACGCGTTGGCAGCAGCTGGCCCGGCATGACAGCCAGACGTACCGCCAGCGGCTGACGATTGGCCTCGTGGCGAAATATGTTGATAATGCCGATACCTATCTCTCTATCACCGAAGCGCTCAAAGCCGCCGCCTGGGCGCACCGTAGTGAGGTGACGATCCAGTGGATCAATGCCGAGACAGTGACCGACGCAGCGCTTAGCGCTGTGGATGCTGTGGTGGTGCCTGGTGGTTTTGGCAAGCGCGGGGTAGAAGGGAAGATTGCGGCGGCGAGTTATTGCTTGCAGCACAATATACCGTATCTTGGTATATGCCTGGGGATGCAGGTCGCAGTGATTGCCGCTGCCCGCCGCGGTGGTCTGGCCCAGGCTGGCAGTGCGGAGTGTGGTGCTGCGCCAGATAATGCCGTCATCTACCTCATGCCTGATCAGCAGGGCAAGCAATCGACCGGTGGGACGATGCGCCTGGGTAATTACCCAGCGGTGCTGCAAGCTGGCTCGCGCACCGCTAAGGTATATGGGACAACAGAGGTTGTGGAGCGTCACCGCCACCGCTATGAGGTGAATCAAGCGCATCTCGCTGCGATTAACGCGGGCGGGGTTGTGGTGTCGGGTACGTCACCCGATGGCAGGCTGGTTGAGTTTGTCGAGGCACCGACCTGCGACTACTTCGTTGCGACTCAGGCTCATCCAGAGTTTACCTCGCGGCCATTCCGAGCTCACCCACTCTTTGCTGGCTTGGTGCAGGCGGCGCTCAAGCGGCAGAAGCGGATGCAGAAGGGCAAGGCGTAAACCTTCTCGCTACGCTTACGCTATTCTTGCGCCGCATCTGTTGTATACTATAATCATGGAACAGACGATTCGTGATGCAGTATATACTCTTTATCAACAAACTCCGCCGGTGGAATTAACGCGGCCGGAGCCGACGTTTGGCGATTTTGCGACCAATGTCGCGCTCAAGCTTGCCAAGCCACTGGGCAAGAAGCCGCGCGAGATTGCCGAGGAGGTGGCGGCGGTGCTGCGCCAGACTGGCCAGTTTTCTGACGTGAGCGTGGCTGGCCCGGGTTTTATTAATCTCCGCCTGAGTGATGAAGCGCTGTGGCAGGCGGCCAATACCGCACCGCAGCAGATCTATGGCGGCATGCGCTACACGCTGGAATATAGCTGCCCCAACGCCTTCAAGGAGTTACATACTGGTCACTTGTACCAGACGGTGTATGGCGATATATTGGCGCGGATCATCGAGTCGGTTGGCGCGTCGGTAGACCGAGCCAGCTTTGGTGGTGATGTCGGCCTGCACGTTGCTAAGTGCCTGTGGGGGATGCGCCACACGCTAGGCGGCGAGCTACCAGAGAAGTTACCAGAGGTAGAGAGCGATGTCTTTGCTCGGGCGCGGTGGATTAGCCAGGCCTATGTGATCGGTGCTAAGGCGTACGAAGAGAACGAGACGGCGAAGCAAGAGATTATTGAGTTTAACAAGCTAGTTTACAGCTACCACGAGCATGATGAGCACAATACGCCGCTGGCTCAGATCTATTGGACGACGCGCCAGTGGAGCTTGGACTACTTTGATGCCTTTTATGCGATGATTCAGGTCGATCATCTTGACTATATCCCCGAGAGTAGCACTGCACCGATTGGCCTGGCCGTGGTGCACGAGCAGCTGGAGCGGGGGAATTTGCAGCGCTCTGAGGGGGCAGTGGTCTTCGTCGGTGACCCCGCCAAGCATTTGCACACCCGCGTTTTTGTAACATCAAATGGCCTGCCGACGTACGAGACAAAGGATATTGGCGTTATCTGGAAAGAAGTAGAAGACTACCACTTCGACCACCGGATTCTCATCACTGGCAACGACCAAAAGGAGTATATGCGCGTGGTGTATGCTGCGGCTGAGCTCTTCCGGCCTGAGCTAGCTGGGCGGATGACCCACCTGACCAATGGTACGGTCCGCTTTGGTGATGGTAGCAAGATGAGTTCGCGCCTGGGTAATGTGGCGCGAGCGGCCGATGTGCTTGCCATCGTTCAAGAGCGCGTCGCAGGCCTCACGACAGACCCGGTGGTGCAGCGCCAGGTGGCCTTGGGGGCGATCAAGTACGCTTTTGCGAAGTATCGTATGGGCAACGATATCGCCTTTGATATGGACGAGACGGTGAGCCTGCAGGGTAATTCTGGCCCCTACATTCAATACGCTCACGCTCGGGCCTGCAGCATCCTGGCCAAGGCGAGTGCCGAGCCTGTCGAGCCAACCGATTGCACTGATGATGAGCGCCTCCTCCTGCGCAAGCTGAGCGAATATCCAGAGGTTGTCGAGAAGGCTGCCCGCGAGTATCTTGTGCATGGCATCTGCCACTACCTCTATGAGCTTGCCCAAGAATTTAACCGCTTCTACGAGAAAAACCGCGTCGTTGGCAGCCCGCGCCAGGCCGAGCGCCTCGCCCTAGTGCAGCGCTACCGCGACACCCTGGCTGCTGGCCTTACTCTGCTCGGTATCGAAGCGCCGGAGCGGTTGTAGTGGGTGAGCGTACGCCACATACCAATCCATCTATCTTAGATGAGTTGCTGATGGCAGGGCTCAAGACACCAAGACGTGGTATAGCGGAGAGCAATCCCGAGATTGGCCGCCAGCGTTTGCCCGATTCTACTCAGCTCAAGATCATCGGCACAGCCTACGAGCAGTCGCCGCTGACATTTGATGACACGATCGAAGCAGCTATTCTTGTGGGACATTTGGTGCGGCAGACACTTGAATTCGAAGACATGGATGAGGCAACACCGCTGTTGACTACAGAGCTTATCGCGCAACGCGAGAAGGCTAATTGCTATGGCTACACCATTGTGGCATCGGAGTGCCTGGATCAAATAGGGGTGGAGCATTATGTTGGGTATGTAAACCAGCACGCAGTGGTTATGTTGTTTGACCGCACGAGTGGGAGTAAGCGCTCGTTTTTGCTCGATGTTGCAACCAAGGAATTTTACCAAGAAACGACCAAGGCGGTTGGTGGTGAAGACCCGCTTGACCAATTATGGCGTGGTGAGCTGCGCGCGATTAATACCTTGCAGACTAGTGAATTATTACGAAAAGTCGATATAGACGATCCAGGTAAGCGCCAAAAGTTCATAAGAGATCGGTTCTGGCTGAGTTTTGATAAAGACAGCCGCCATCGAGACGACGATGAGTATGAGTATCTGCTCCATAGCCAGCTGCAGCTCATTACCATGCCATCAGTACCGGGCCGCGAAATGCTGCGCCTGTATCATAATGTGATTATTAATACACTAGGCAATAACCCCGATCCAGTTGCTGCGAGTGAGGATATTATTGATCAATTTGCTGGTATCTACCCAGACATCGACCCACGCAACAAGCTTGAGCATGCAAAATCACTGTGCTCACAGCTCGTTGCGCGACATATGGGAGAGAGCGCCCTAGCCTTGGCGGATGTAATCAAAGCAAGCCTGCTGCCCGATGACACTTCGGAAAGTCGGTTCTTCAAAGGGGATCTACTACGCAAGATTGCAAAAGTTGAGAGTGACCCCAAGAAGGCATCCGAAGCTGTAGAAGAGTATAATGGAATGTTTGAATTACCGCCTAATAATGATAATTTCTTAGCGAGCATAGGACGGGTGCTGACGCGTGAGCCAGTGCTGTCGCGTGGGTTTAGGAAGACGCTCATAAAGAAGATTGCAGCTGCCGAGCGAGACAAAAAGAAGATTAAGGAGAGGTTAGCGAAGTCCTCGCGCCATAGAACACCACCAACACAAGAGCGCTAGCAATTAATGCAGAATATGCTATAATTTGAATAAACAATGGTTAATAAGGAGAACCTATGGCAGAACGAACAACAACCAAAACCAAAGCAGCTGCTGCAAAGAAGCCTGCTGCACGCCGCACCCCACGCAAGGCTGCTCAAGAGGCTGCAGCTGCTGCCCAAGCGATGGAGCAGAAGATGAAGAACAGCCACCTCGGCGGTTTTGCCGACTTCATCCGTGAGCAGGGCGTGGTGGGCCTGGCTGTTGGTTTGGCGATTGGTACTGCTGCTGGCGATACGGTTAAAAAATTAGTTCAAGGGTTCATTAGCCCGGTGGTGCAGTTTATCGTGGGTTCGCAGAAGGGGCTCGAGGCTGCTAGTACGCATATTGAGATTGCTGGGCGCAGCGCTGACTTTGCGTGGGGAGCTTTCGTGAGCTCGCTGATCACCCTGATTGCCACAGCATTTGTCATCTACCTAATCATCCACCTGCTCAAGCTCGACCGCTTGGACAAGAAAAAAGACTAAAGAGGCGAGAAGCCTCAGAGCGATCAACCACACCCATCCAGGGTGTGGTTTTTCTATGGTGAATAATAAATTTGCGCACTACCCAAACACCTACTGAGCGTGAACATATGATTGAATAATTCGGAAATAACAGGGGTAGGATAGAGGATTTACCGCATAATTACGTCCTGGAATACGGAGCAAGAAGGGAGATAAAGACACCTGAACAAAAAAGTAGTACACCAACTTGCACGTCAGTAAAGCTTATGCTTATAACAGTAATAGCTAAGGATGAGCGCTATGCGGTGGACATGTAGTATACTAGAAGCATGAAACCAAGCTTCAAACCAAAACGGATTTTGTGGGTAGACCTAGAAATGACAGGGCTGGACCCTACCACGGATGAAATACTAGAGGTAGCGGCGATTGTGACGGACTGGACCTTTGCCGAGATTGCAACGTACGAAGGGGTGGTGCGCCATGATGCAGCTAAGCTTAAGCGCCTCCTCGACGGTAACGCCAGCTTTTGGGATCAGCACCCGGCGGCGCGGCGTGGGCTGGAGGAGCAGAATGCTCAGGGTAAACCGCTGGCAATAATTGAGCAAGAGCTGTTGGCGTTTTGTGATGCGCAGTGTGCTGGCGAGGGGCGGATATTGCTGGCGGGAAACTCCATCCACCAAGATCGCCGCTTTATCGATCACTGGTGGCCGCAGCTGGCGCAGCGTCTCCACTACCGCATGCTCGATGTGAGCGCCTGGAAGGTGGTGATGGAGGGTAAATACGGCAAGAAATTTGCCAAGCCAGAAGACCACCGCGCGCTGGAGGATATTCGTGGTAGTATTATGGAGCTGCGCTATTATTTGCAAAAGGTCGCTCTGTGATGCCCGAGCTGTGGCGCGATATTACGATCGACACAATCGAGCAGCGGCGGGCGCTGCTGAGCGAACTGCGCCTGCCTGAGTTGCAGGCCCGCATGGTGCGCGAGCATCGCTGGCTGCCGCAGGCGATAGAAGGGGAGGTGTGGCTGCTGCTGACGCTGGATATACCATACGTTAGCCGGCACAATGTAAAGTACCACACTATTACTATTTTGCTCAGTAAAACCGAGATTATTACGCTGCACCAGGGTAAGCTGGACGATGAGCTCGTTCAGCGCATTACTGCGCTGCGGCCTAGCCACACAACGCCATCGCTTATTCTAGCTACTATTGCCCAGTTTTCTATTGAGCAATTTATGCCGCTGCTTAATCATATAGACGATGTGACTGACCAGCTGGAGGATACGATGATTCGCACTCCAGATAATCGGCAGCTCCAGCAGCTCTTCGTGTACAAGCGTCAGTTAGCCGACCTGCGCAAGGTGGTGCTCCCCTTGATGAATGTGCTCAATGGTCTCAGTAACGGCCGCTATGCCTTGTTTGATAAAAAATGCGCGGTGTATGTGCGCGATAGTTACGACTACGCCTGGCGCGTTCACGAGCTTATTGATACGATGCGCGACCTTCTCACCAGCGCGCTTGATATGTACCTCTCGGTGGTGTCTAACCGTATGAACGATGTGATGAAGCGCCTCACCTTGGTTGCCACCGTCTTTATGCCGGTCTCGTTCTTGACGGGCCTAGGCGGGATGAACTTCGTGCAGTTGCCATTTCGTAGTGATATCGCCTTTTGGCTGATGATCGGCCTGATCATCCTCATACCGCTGGCGATGGTGGGGTATTTTGTGCGGCACAAATGGGTGTAGTATTATAGTGCTATGACACACAAGCAGCTTGAAGAATTTTTGCTCAGCCTGCCCGGGGCGTGGCTCGACTATCCCTTTGGGGACGATATCGCGGTGTACAAGGTAGGGCACAAGGATGTGCCTGGTCAGCAAGAGAAGATGTTTGCGCTGGTTGCCGAAGGGTCGCAGCCACTGCGCGTCAGCCTCAAGTGCGACCCGCAGCTTGCCCGCACCCTGCGCGAACGCTATGAGTCGGTGCAGCCAGGCTACCACCTCAACAAAAAACATTGGATTACTGTTATTTGCAGCGGCCAGTTGAGCGATGATGAAGTGATTGACCTAGCGCGGCTTAGCTACCGGCTGGTGACGGAGTAGCATGCTCGTTTTTTGAGGAGAATCGTCAGTATATATAGGAGCGCTCACGCTGTGTGAGCGCTTTTCTTTTTATTATGTGATAGATATCTGACACCTTATATTTACCACCTCACGCGGAGGAAAACCCCTGGGACTACGCCATACAGCCATATGTAAGTAGATGTTTGTTTTATAGTACAGTGTACTAACAAAAAAGCCCACCATAGAGGCGAGCTTTGTCGATAGGATAGCGTATGTCGCTATTTCGTCGAGGTAAAGTTGCTAAACGACTTGGTAGCGGCGTCGAGCGTCTTGCTGTTGGTGGCGACGTAATCGGCAATGGCTTTGCGGTTGCCACTGGCGGTTTTGAGCTTCTGGAGGTAGCTCTTGAGGATGGACAGCTGGTAGCTCATCTCGCGTGCATAGACGCGGTCGAGCGAGCCGGTCAGGTAAGCGTCTTCGAGCGTTTTGGAGAGTTTGTCGGAGTAGGCTTTTTCGGTCTTTTTGGCGTCGCCTAGGAGCTCGGTCTTGATCTTCGCATCCTTAAGTGACGACTTGAGCTCTGTCCCCATGCTACCAAGCGAGGTGGTGAGTGTGGTGTTCATACTCGAGAGTTCATTTTCTGTTAGGCGTGATTGCTGCTCCTTGGTGGCTGCCTGCAAGGTTTCGATGCGGGCTAGGGTGCTTTGGGCTTGCTTGGTGTAGTTGGGCTGGCTGTTGACCATCATCATGATAATGGCAAAGGCGAGCAAGAGTACACCGCCGATCAGCCCAAACACCGCAAAGCGGTTAATCTGCACTGGCTGCTGCTTGGGTGCAATCTCGTTGAGGTAATCTACTGGGAAGGAGGTGTCTGGCTCGCTTGCTGCACCAAGGTCTTCTGCGCCGGTAGCAGCCATGGCAGTGGCGCCGAGTGGCTGCTGTGGGTTGGCATACGCCTGGCCAGTGTAGCCGCCTACTTGTGGCTGGTAGGGCTGTGCAGTGGGTTGGTTGGCACCTGGGTAGGCATCAGCATTGGCGTAGCCATGCGGTGTGTCTGCGGTGGTTTGGGGGTTGGTTGGGTGAGCCGTTGCGGCTGGCTGCTGTTCGGACTGCGGCACGTAGTGGTATGACTGGCCTGTACCGTAGCTGGCGGCTGGTTGGCTAGCTGGTTGGTCGTGTGACGGCTGATACGGCTGGTAGGGCGCAGCCTGAGGCTGTGGTGATGAAGGGGCGGGCTGCTCTTGATACGGTGGCTGAGTTGGTTGGCTCTGCGTCGCCGGATTATATGCACCATAGCCATAATCCTGCGCACCGTGTGACGCCGCTTGGGTAGCATAGTAGGGGACATACGGAGCAGCCGCCGGCGCATTGGGCTGCGGGGGCTGTTGCTCGGGCTGCGGTGCCGAACCATTCGGTTGGGGAGTGTATGGTTGCTGTGGATTCATAGTTACTATAATACCATTTAAACACAACCACTAACAGGGGTAAAGAGGATAATATTTAACAGAGGTCAGATAGATAAATCATACATAGTATATACCCCTATATCCTATATACTCTATACCCCTATCTACTATATAAAATTAATTATGTTTTGGTTTGTTGCTGTATATGATCGGTCGTGTGGGTTGAATAGTTTTCGGGGGAGGTGAGAATGATCAGATAGGCGACAAGCACGGTTCGATTGGCTCATGCTCAATGCGGTATACTATACCTATGGATGCCAAAGAAGAGGTGCGGGCACGCTTAAATATAGAGGATGTGGTGGGCGAGTATGTGCAGCTTAAGCGAGCGGGGCGGAGTTACAAAGGTTTGAGCCCCTTTACCAGCGAGCGGACGCCGAGTTTTTTTGTGAGCCCCGAGAAGAATATTTGGCATGACTTTAGTAGCGGGCGGGGCGGCGATGTCTTTAGCTTCATTATGGAAGTAGAGGGGCTGGACTTTCGCCAGGCGCTGGAGCTACTCGCGCGCAAGGCGGGGGTAGACCTCTCGCTGTATGAGCAGAAGGGTAACCGCGACCTGGCGCGGCGCAAGCAGCGGCTGCTTGAGGCGCATCGACTAGCGGTGAATTTTTATCAGCATTGCTTGGTGCGGAGCCAGGATGCACTGGCGTATGTGTTTCGGACGCGGCGGCTGAGCAAGGTGATTGTCCAGCAGTTTCAGATTGGCTATGCGCCGCGCGATGGTCATGCTCTGGTAACGTATCTTAAGAAAAAAGGCTTTTCGCTGGCGGAGCTGCGTGAGGCGGGTCTGGTGAACCGCTACGATGGCGACCTCTTCCGCGGGCGGATGATGGTGCCGTTGATGGATGCGGGTGGGCAGGTGATTGGTTTTACAGCGCGCTTGATTGCTGATGTGCCCAATGCACCAAAATACCTCAATACACCCCAGACACTGCTCTATGATAAAGGCCGGCATGTTTTTGGCTTGATGCAGGCCAAGCAGGCGATTCGGTCCCAGGGCTATGCGGTGATTGTCGAGGGCAATATGGATGTGATCAGCAGCCATCAGGCGGGCGAAGCAGCAGTGGTGGCGACGGCAGGCACTGCTATGACGGAGCAGCATATTCGAGCGCTCAAGCGGCTGGCGGGCGATATTCGGCTGAGTTTTGATGGTGATAACGCTGGGCGGGCTGCCACAGAGCGAGCGATTGGTTTGGCGGCTCAAGCGGGGGTGGAGCTAAAGGTGGTGTCGCTGCCGGCAGGGGTAAAAGACCCTGATGAACTTATTCAGCAGCAGGGGGTAGCGGCCTGGCAGCAAGCGATTGCGGCGGCTCAGCCAGCGGTGGACTGGCTCCTAGCGCAGTATCGGCAGCAGCTTGATCTCACCACGGCGGCGGGTAAGCGGCAGTTTACGACGGTTGGGCTGGCACTTGTTAATCGTTTGGGTGACCCGGTTGAGCGTGAGCACTACCAGCGGCAGATTGCTCAGGTGGTGGGCTCGAGTGTCCAGGCCGTTCAGACCAAGGCGCAGCAAACGGCACCGGCTGCCCCCATCCGCAAGGCTATCAAGGCGGCTGCGGCTGCACCACGCAATCGCTACCTCGTACAAGACGATGTGCTTGCGCTGGCAATGCTCGATGGGCCGAGCCAGGAATTGTTTGGGCGGGTTGACCGGCAGCTCTTTGCGGGGGAGGCGCGCCAGGCCTTGGCTCAGTATTATGCGGCGCACCACGGGCAACCTCTTACCACTACGCCGCCGCCATTGCAAAACTTTGACGAGTATATTACAATGGTGCGGGTACGTGCCGACGCTCGGTATGGTGCGTGGAGCGAGACCGATCGCTACTACGAGACCGCCCGGCTTTTGCGGCAAATCGAAACCGAACATAAGCAGCAACACAAACAAGATCTCATCACCCACCTGCGCCAAGCAGAAGAGAGCGGCGATACGACTGCCGCCGCCGCTTTGCGCGAGCAACTGAACCAATTAATCAAGGAGATAGCGCGTGGCAACCGACGATAAGGATACCAAGCAAAAAAAACCAGCAACCACAGCTCAGGCAGCGCCGCCCGATGCCCAGCCACCGATCATGGATCTAGCTGTCGACGACATGGAACCTGACCTCGCGGCGCTTGAGGAAGAAGACACGCCAGAGGAGATTCTTAACAGCAACCAATACTTTGATGATATTAGCGACGACTCGGTCCGGCTGCACCTGCGTGAGATTGGTAAGATCCCGCTGCTTAGTGCTGATGAAGAGGTAGACCTAGCCTACCGGATTAAGCAGGGCGATAAGCGTGCGAAAGACAAAATGGCCGAGGCTAATATGCGCCTGGTGGTAAGTATTGCTAAGCGGTATAGTGGTCGTGGCCTTGATTTTCTCGATCTTATCCAAGAAGGGCACACCGGGCTGCTGCGAGCGGTAGAGAAGTTTGACCCAGATAAGGGCTTTAAGTTTAGCACCTATGCCACTTGGTGGATTCGCCAGGCGATTACCCGTGCGATTGCCGACCAAGCACGCACTATTCGTATTCCTGTCCACATGGTGGAGACGATCAATAAGCTGCTGCGCACCCAGCGCCGCCTGACGCAAGACCTCAACCGTGAGCCAACCATTACCGAGCTTGCCAAAGAGCTCGATATGGAACCGGATAAGGTCGAATATGTGATGAAGATTAAGCAAGACATCAGCAGTCTCGACGCTGGTGTGGGGCGCGATGGCGACGACTCGGAGGAGTCGGTGCTTGGGGACTTTATCGAGGACGAAGATACGGTCAGCCCTGAAGAGTCGGCCTCTAACCAGCTTCTCAAGGAGCAGGTGCAAGACATCCTCTCGACCTTGAGTGATCGCGAGCAGAAGATTATTAAAATGCGCTTCGGCCTGGAGAATGGCAAGAGCCATACGCTGGAGGAAGTTGGGCAGGAGTTTGCCGTGACGCGCGAGCGTATTCGTCAGATTGAGGCCAAGGCCCTGGCAAAGCTGCGCAAGCATAAGGACGCCAAGAAGTTGTATGAGTATTTGCAGCAGTAGGGGGTAGTGCACGAGAATAATCGGCATACAGTATGTATGTCGATTTTTTGGATAAATTGCTTGCAAAAGTCGTTACTGTATGGTTTTTTGGTGAAGCTTCTGTATAATAATGGCTATTTACTTTGCTGTGAGGGCACAAACCTCTCGAATACCCACTCCTGCTATCGCTACCGAGAAATAGAGATCATGATTGTAGAGGGGTGAATACGAAAGCCCTAAAAATGCAGAAGGTACTCCCAAAATACTTTACATAAAAATACCCAGTAGTATGCTGGGTATTTTTATATCAAAGTAAGTGGCTTAGTAGTAATAATAGTACCACCAAGATGGCTTGGACAATACACCAACAAACACAAGTATCCAGAAAAGCCAGATAAGACACCAGCAGACTGACCCAAAGATGCCCCAACCCAGACTAACGTTACCCCACGTTGTAGACATACCGGCTTCCTTAGACTTATTGCGCGAAATAATGCCAAGGAGAATACCACCGATAGAGATACCAAAGAAGCTCAAGACGCATCCAATAACACCCAGTGTCTCACCAGGGTTATCATAACGAACGGGATAGGCATATGGTGTTGGCTGTGGCGCTGGCGCAGCAGGTTGCTGGTATTGATATGTTGGCTGTGGCTGGGGTACTGGTGCGGCTGGCTGCTGGTATTGGTATGTCTGCTGCGGCTGCGGTTGTGGTTGGGCTACCGGTTGTGGCTGCACGGCTGGCTGCGGCTGCGGCGCCGGTGTAGCAGGTTGCTGGGGTGTTGGCTGGTTGTTCATAGACTCCTCGTATTAGGCTATTATCGTAGTGTGCATTTGCCTTATGCACACGTGATCTGTGGGAGGATTATAGCAGGGAAAGGGCGATGTGTCAATTATCCGTTGATTTACATACCCCACTGGGGTATTTTACACCCAACCAATTTCGCGGCAGAGAGCGTCGACTTGCTGGTGGAGTTCGGCGAGGTCGTGACTGTTGGAGATGAAGTGGTCGGCAATGGCGATGGGGCCGCCCTTCTCAATATCTTCAATTTCCGACCAGTCGCGGGCGATTGCTTCCTGCGCGGTAAAGGGCCGCTCGGGCCGCTGAGCAAGGCGGCGGTGACGGAGCTGTTTGGGTGCCACGATGGCAGCGACAACGAGCTCACCCGGGAAGTGGTGGGTGAGGTATTTGTACTCCGTCCAGGAGTAGAGGCCGTCGAAGAGGATGTGGCGCTGCCCAGCGGCGGCGAGGCGCTGCATTTGCTCGGCAGCGGTGCGGATGATGATGTCTTTGCCAGCCTCTTCGCGCCAGGCTTTGCGAAATTCGGCTTGTGACTGCGGGGTGATAGCGATGCCGCGGCGGCGCATTTCGTCGTAGAGGATGCCACCAGCGTAGACCTTGGGGATGCCAAGGCGTGCGACGTGGTTGACTGCCTCGCTCTTGCCTGCGCCTGAGAGGCCAACGAAGGCAAGGATTGTTGTCGGGTGAGATGGATGATTCATATCTCTAGTATAGCAGATAATGACGCTTATGGTTGGCAGTGCGAGGAATGGTACAATAAAGATAGTATGGAAGAGCAGCCAGCTGCACAGCCATCACGACCAGAGCAACCACGACGCTATGCACCGAGCGATCCTGCCTCGCGAATTTTCTACCTGCGTATGCGGGTGCGGCAGCAAAGGGGAGTGGCGCTTCCACCGCAATGGATGCGCGATGCTGCCTGTAGCCCAGCCACGAGTGAAGAATATTTTAGTGGCAAACCAGAAGACACGGCACTGGCGCTGCAGCGCTGCATTGGTTGTGCGGTGATTGATGTGTGTGCGGCATATGCAGTGAGAGAAGGAGTGTCGGTTGGGATCTGTGCTGGCCTCACGGCGAAGCAGCGTGAACAACTAACGGACGAATCCGCACCGGTGGACCTCCCGAGCCAGTCCACCACACTCACGAGCGCTATGCATCACGCCGTCCACGTTAATGATACGCCTCGGGCACGGATTGCCTGGGCGGAGCAGTGTATGGCCGAGCGGCGACATATTGGATATATTCCCGCGTCGCAGACTTTTGCTCGCTTGGCGCTGTGTATTGATGCTGAGACGAAGCAGCAGATAGAGCCAGAGCAGCGTGAAGATTGTGCTGGGTGTCCGGTGGCGGCTGAATGCTTGCTCTTTGCGCTGCGGGGATACCAACGTATTATCGCTGCTGGTGATGTCCGTGGTGGCACAACCCAAGCCGACCGCCAGCAGTGGGGTATGCCCAAACCCAAGCAGCGGCGGGCTCGGCGACGCTGAGGAGGAACGTGGTCGAGCGTGGATAGGCTGCATGTTGCTTATGCTTGGCAAAATAACAGGCGTGTGGAATAATGCAGAAGCTATGACAAAGCAATCACCAGTGCTACGCAAACAACTATGGGGCTCGATACCACGAAGTGAATTTAGCAAGGGAGTACCGAGTGGACAAAGAGCGCGCGCGATATGGGCAGTGCAGCGTAAAGGCATGCCATTACCGCAGGATTGGATGGATAATGCCGCATGTCGTAAGGAAGAGGGTGATCATTTTAGTGAGGATCCCCGATCGCCCGAATATATCAGAGCACTAAGGCAGTGTGAGACATGCTCGGCTATTGGTGAATGTGCAGTGCTTCGTGCTTTGCTTGCAAGAAAAGGCAAGCCAGTGCCAGGTATATGGGGTGGAATAGAGCCTGGTACGTGGCAGGGTGCGAATAGTGCAGTAACACAGTTAAAGAATATAGGCAAAAAGGTCTATCAAGAATAGATATATACCTGTCTGCCACTGCACATTCAGACGACAAAATAGTAAGGATAGGGTTTTCGTATCTTATGCGACTGTTAAATCATACTCTGTAGATAGGTGTTCTTTGGCGTCGTAACGTTTGTGAAATGAATTGCAAAACACTCGCCTCCATATTCGCACAAACGATATATTTTGTAGCAAAGTAGCGCCCCTCTTAGCACGCAGCAAGGGGTGATATTGAGTGGTAGAGGTGGGGTAGTGTGGGTGTGGTTCGTCTTGCGATGCAACGCCGCGTTTTGTACTGCAAGATACCGCTCATGCTATAACAATTGAAAAATCCGACAAAACGTGTACACTTATACATAACGTATGAGTATATAAGCACACATGTGTGCAGACTGAGGAGAATAATAGTGCAGCGACGAGGTGGGCTGGTGTATGGAGTAGTGAGTGTCCTTGTTGCGGGTGCTCTGTCGGTGATATTTGGTGGGGTTGCCCAGGCGCAGCAGTGGCAGATGGTGTATAACGAGGAGTTTACGACGTCACTGTCGAATTGGAAGGTTCTTCAGCAAAATAAAGACAATTATGGCAAGGAGCATTTGGCATATAGCGCCAATAACGTTGCGGTGACTAACGGCGCTTTGCAGATTACCACCCGGCGTCACTGTGTGTCGAGTGTGGCTGAGCCACTGGGCGATAGCAACGCCAGCCAAGAGCCGTGCCCGTCTGGCAAGATGACACGCTACCAGAGTGGGCGAGTGGAGTCGGGTCGGGTGCTCGATGGGCATAAGCCATTCCGCGTCGAGGTACGAGCGAAGATTAATTGGAATGGCGAGAATGGGACGCGCCCAGCTATTTGGCTGCGCAATAGTGTGACGCTTGCCAACTGCAGCAACAACAAGCAAGCGAATGACCCCTATGGTGAGCTCGACGTGCTAGAGTGGTATTCATGGACGCCGACCTACACATGGTCGACGACGCATATTCGCTGCTACCATAGCCCATCATCGCAGATATGGAAGACAAAGGGGTTAGGGCATAGCCGAGAGAACCTCATACCATCCCCAGTGACGTTGGCGAACAACTGGCATGTCTGGGCGACGGAATACGATGGTGAGACGGTCAGATTCTTCGTGGATAACCAGCCGGTGCTGGTGTATAACTATCGAGCGGGCGATGAGAAGAGTCATCCAACCGCTCGGGTTCCAGCAGAAAAACCAGCAAAAATGGGCATGGATGCGAATCAATTCAAGCAAGTCTTTGACGATACGTGGTATGTTATCCTCAACGATTATGTGGAGTGGAAGAGTGAGGAGCACCCGCCCGATTCATCGAAGAAGTTTGCTAACCAGACCTTCCTTATCGACTATGTCAAGATATACCAAAGTGGTGCTTCGACTACTGGCGAAAAACCACCGGCTACTCCACCAGAAAAAAAGGACGATAAGAAAGATAAAAAGCCAGGTACCAAACGGATGACGGTAAAGAAGAAAAAGGATACGTTTACTGCCCAGGGTCCACTGGCTGAGCTGATGAGCAACTTTGTGCCGGCACTGCTGATAAGCCTATGCTTGCTGCTTATCGCACTAGCTGGCTGGCTGGTATGGTGGTGGCGTCGCCGACGCCAGCGCGCTCAACCTACGCTATAACTGGAGGGCAGGGAGCGGGGTAGAGGTAGGTGCCGCGCGAGGATGTTTCCGCACCGCACCAATGCTATACTAGAACTATGATGAAGCGCCTAGTGATTATCGATGGCAAAAGTGTGTTCTACCGTGGGTACTATGCCATGCCCAACCTTTCGACGGCCGATGGGACGCCAACTGGCGGGGTGTATGGCTTTGCGGCGCTGAGCCTAGAGCTGATCAAGCGCCTCCAGCCAGACTATGTGTGCGTGGCGTGGGATAAGCCCAAGACGAATATCCGCCGCCGTCTTACTATTTACGACCAATACAAGGCTGGTCGCAAGCCGGCTCCGCCAGATTTTTACGCCCAGATACCGCTACTCCACGAGCTTTTGCAGGCGTTTGGCTGGCCACTGTATGAGTTTGATGACTATGAGGCAGACGATATTATGGCGACACTCGATGCCCAGGCCGAGCAGGAGGGGGATATCGAGACATATCTCATTACGAGCGACCTTGACGCCTTGCAAATACTCGACCAAAATACCTACCTCTATGCCCTCAAAAAAGGCTTGACTAATATCGACAAATTCGACATCGCTGCCTTTGAGCAGCGCTATGGTATTCGGATTGGCCAGTTCCTCGACTTTAAGAGCCTCAAGGGCGATGCGTCGGATAATATCCCGGGCGTGCCAGGCGTGGGAGAGAAGACGGCGGTCAAGCTGCTGCAGCAATTCGACACGCTCGACAACCTCTACGACAACCTCTGGCAGGTCAAGGATACGCTGCGGCGTAAGCTGGAGCAGGGTAAAGACTCGGCTTATATGAGCCGCGAGCTAGCCCAGCTATATACTGATGCACCAGTGACGCTTGACCGAGCAGCGATGGCAATGGATAACTGTGACCCAGCGGCGGTGCGGGCGATGTTGCAGCGGCTGGAGTTTCGTAGTTTGCTGCGCCAATTGCCGCCGCAGATGCAGGCGGCAGAGAACGCCCAACTGCCCGATGCGCCAGTGGTGCAGCATGCGACTGAGCTGCCTGCTCACCAGGCTAAGGCGCTCTTTTTGATGGCCAAAGAGCTGCTGGTCTGGCCAGTTGAGGGCGGCGTCTGGGTGAGTCACGAGCGAGGTAAGGCGGCCCGCCTGAACTGGCGTGATGCGATTGATGTTATCCCGCATGTGCCGATTGTTGGGCACCGCACGAAGGAATTATTACGCTGCTTACTGGCTCGTGGCGTGCGGCAACTGCCAGTGGTGAGGCATGATACCGCCCAAGGGTCGTTTTTGCTTAATCCCCTGCGCACGTCGCGGGCACTGGCTGATCTCGCAGGGCTGGAGTCGCTTGATGACCCACGCCTGGCCATTAGCGCGCTGTGGGCAGTGTACGATGAGCAAGCTCAGGCACTCGATGCGCTGCCCGAGCTTGCCCGGGTGGCCCGGACAATGGACTTTCCGCTCATCCCTGTGCTGGCGCGAATGGAGTGGCGCGGTATCCGGCTTGATAGCCGCACGCTTGCGGCGATGCAGCGCACCTTGAGTAGCGAGATCGCCGAGCTGCAGCAGCAGATTTATGGCATGGTGGGGTATGAGCTTAATATTGGCAGCCCGGCCCAGCTAGCCGAGGCGCTCTTTGTGAAACTCCAGCTGCCGACGGCGGGCATCAAGAAGGGCAAGACAGGTTACTCGACGAGCCAGAAGGAGCTGGATAAGCTCCGGCCGCATCACCCGATTATTGGGCTCGTGGAGCGCTACCGCGAGCTGACGAAGCTGCAAAACACGTATGTTGAGGCGCTGCCGCAGCTGACCGACGACGCTGGCTATATCCACACTACCTTCAACCAAGATGTGGTAGCGACGGGCCGGCTCAGTAGTACCGACCCAAATTTACAAAACATCCCGATCCGCAGTGAGCTGGGGCGGCACGTTCGCGATGCCTTTGTGCCAGCGCCGGGCAATGTGTTTGTCAATGCCGACTATTCGCAGTTTGAGCTGCGCCTAGCGGCGGTGCTGTCGGGGGAGGAGGCAATGATTCGTAATTTTAATACCGATATCGATATCCACGCGAACACGGCCGCCCAGGTGTATGGAGTGCCACTTGATGTCGTCACAAAGGAGCAGCGCCGCCGGGCCAAGGTGGTGAACTTTGGGGTGCTCTATGGGATGAGCCAGCATGGCTTGGCGGCTGCCGCGCAGATGAGCTACGCCGAGGCACAGCACTTCATCGATGAATACTACCGCCTTCGGCCGAAGCTCAAAGCCTATATGGCGCAGACTATCCAGCAAGCGCATGATGCGGGCTTTGTCCAGACGCTGTTTGGTCGCCGCCGCTGGACGCCGGATGTTGCGTCGCGTAACTTTGCGGTGCGCAGCGCTGCCGAGCGAGCGGCTGCCAATATGCCGATCCAGGGTACCGAGGCTGACCTGATGAAGCTTGCTATGCTGGCGGTGGAAGATAAGCTGGCCCAAGCTGGGGAGCAGCTGGCCGATGGTGATGGCCAGCCGATCGGTTGGCAGGTGGTGCAGATCCACGATAGCATTATGGTTGAGTGCCCGCGCGCTCACGCCGAGCAAGTAGGCCACATCCTGCGCGAGACAATGGAGCATATTTATCCGCAGCTTGGTGTTAAGCTCAAAGTCGATGTCTCGATTGGTGAGCATTGGGGAGCAGTCTAAGAACACCGACCGAACAGAGGTCAGACTATAGACAAATCACTGGTAGTGGTGTATAATCTGGGCCATCACAAGCAAAACAGAATAGAGGTTGGGCATGGAACAAAGCGAAGCAATGGGTACATCATTTTCTGATGGTGAAGAGCGAGCTGGCGTTGAGCTGCCTAACCCAAATGAGCTACCGGAGTACGTTGATAGCGTAGACCACTACACCCCCGAGCAACTTCCCACCAGCTACCACGCCATGCGCAGTGCTATCATCGAAGCAGCCCAGGCGAGTGGCGAATTGCAGCCCCTGACTGAGGCGGAGATGGAGCGGCGGGCGCAGCAGGAGGCAAGGATTGAGCATCTCTTTCGAGAAGCAAGGCAGGCTGAGATTTATGCACAAAACCTGTCTGTAGAAGAGACCTGCGCTGCACTACAAGAGTTAGAGGAAAGAACAGTGCCGACCTTTGGCTTTTTGCATAACCCACAGGGGGGTTGGGTTACATTTGAACACCGTCTATTTGGCTCGATGGATCTGGCCGATTGGCGAGTGGTCTGCTGTGATGTGGGTGGTGAGCCGTATGAGGTGCGAGTGATCGATGCATACCAATATACGACAGGGACATATAAGAAGCTGGCTGAAATGGGCATCTTGCCCGCAGCGATCGACGCGCGTATCGTCGTCTCTACAGAGGTAGAGCGGGGTGGTGAGGCAGTGTACCACATTGATTGCTACAAGGGTAAATCGCCAATTGTGACGGGCAAGATACTCAGCCCTCACGAGGCACATGGCGAGCCAACAGTGTATTTGGATGAGTGGGATGGCACAGATGCTGCCGAAGCGGGTGCACGCAAACCTCAGGATGATCCTGCTTGCGATAATAACGAAACAACACTCGTTCGCGTGGCCTAGCGGACGGACTACGCATCTATTCTCCCGCTCTGCATACGCACAGTGGCTCGGTATAAAAAGCGCTAGGATATGCTAGCTTGACTTTTCTTGCGGGAGGTTCTATTGTGTAACAAACTAATAACAATACACTCACGGAGATACCCCTTATGACCTTAGTACCGCCAAATGGCAGAGATTTAAGCCCAGATCAGCTATGGGCGCTCAAGGAGAAGCTGCGCCGCAAAGGATATGACAAAACAGCCACGCAGCAACAAGCCGAAAATGAAGCTGCCGTTAATAGTCTCTACGCTGGCCTTGGTGGCAACAGCGTACCTAGCGGCACTACCTTCGACAAAATAGACACCACTACACCAGAGAATAGCGACCCGGATGACCTTGCCAGGCAGGTGGATGCGCTGTATGGTTCTCCCCAATCCCATAAGCGAGAGAATCCTAATCCTGATGAGATGGCGACAAATCGCTTCTACTGGGACGTGAGCAAGACTGGCGAACCTGACGAGGCAGAGAAGGATAGTGTTTTGCCGGATGAGCAATATGAGCCACTTACTCCTAAGGACGAGGGAGATCACTTGCTAAATGGCCGCCGGACGAGTGCACGCAAGGTGTATAATCAGCTTGATGCATCGACAGCCGATCGTTTGGCTGGGGAGGGTGACTCGCGGCTTGCGGCGCTTGATGTGATCGATGGCTTTGGCGACTCGATCCATGCCAACCAGAAGGGGAAGTTTGACAAGCAAACGCACAAGACCGAGACCAAGGTGCAGCAGCAGTTTGAAAAGCTTGGCATTGACGAGCATCTTGATATGCATGATGGTGATGTCCAACAGCGCATAAAAACCCGCGTCACTACAGAAGTGCTGGAAGCTGGCGTGGGTGACACCGGTGAGTACGTGATGGGCAAAGACCAGGTGTATACCGAGACACATGGTGATATTCTCAATACCGACAAAGCGCGTGAAGCAGTGCGAGCTGTTGCAGCAGAAGAGTTTTTGCTGTGCATCAAAAATGGTGATATTGCATATAATGCGCTTGCAGCAGCTGACCCATCACTCGCACGTTTTGTTAGTGGCTATGGGAACTTTTTCTCTGACCGCAATATTGAGAGCGAGACGAATAAGAACCTCGCCGAGCTGGGTCGCCGTCTTGAGCAGTCGGAGCCTGCTATGCAGTTGATGCAGCAGATGCAAGAGCAAAAGCTCGCTGCAGCGCCATCTCCCGAGAACACGCAAAACACCAAGCAGCAGCAATCTATCGCCGAGCACTTTGGCTTCGATCTTGCGGCATAATCACAGGGGTTTTTCCGCATTATACTCTCGGATCTATTGAGTTTTTGTAGGCTTTGTGGTATTGTACTCTCATGTATAAAGGCGAGCGGCCAAAAGTTTTTCCAATTATTGTCACTATCTTGGTGATTTCGTTGGTGGTGGCAGCAGTGGCGTCGGTCATCCGCATGGTGGCGACCCGCCAGGAGACGAACAACACCAATACGCAGCAATCAGCCGAGAGCTTCTACGACCAAGTGGTGGCGCACAATGCGACCAACAGTGTCCGCTGGACGGTGCGTGGGCCGATTGTGGCAGATGAGACCTTCCGCTCGTACCAGATCGAGATTTCGCCCAATAAGCGGACATATACGGTGTATCAGGGCTACTTAGACAAGCAGCTCGACCGTAAGGAGTTTGAGAACAACCAGCAGGCCTACGAGCAACTTGTGTATGCTCTCAGCAAGGCGCAGATCCAAGATACGCGCACGGTGGATGACGACGACGTGCGTGGGGTGTGTGCCACTGCTGGGCGACTCTACACCTTTGAGACGATGGATAGTGGCACGACGAAGACGCGCATCTGGACATCGAGCTGTCAAGGTTCACCCGGCTCGATGAAGGCCGATGTACCCAAGATCCATGCACTCTTTGCCAACCAGATCCCTGGCTTTGCACCGATGTTTGATAAGACGCAATAAAAAGGCGCTATATGGCTGGCGTCTAGGGTTCGAGTAGTCCTGGCAATCTTATGCTGCTTCGCTTTATATTCCTATTGAGTGGGACATTATATGGGCCGACATTCTGCTTGCGTGTCGGCCTCTTACATTAGGCTAAAAGAGATTATGACAATCTGCTTTCAGTGCAGTGATAGGGAAGAAGAGCTCATGCTAGCCACGCTCTACTACCAATGGTATAATCGAGCGTATGATTCGTGCAGTGATTTTTGATTGTTTTGGCGTGCTCTATGGTGGGAGTATTGAGGTGCTCATGGCGCAGTGCCCGCCGGATCGCCGAGCCGAGCTAGAGGATATTAACAAGCAGTCGGACTATGGCTATATCTCGCGGCAGGAGTTTATTACAGAGGTGGCACGGCTCTCGGAGCAGACGCCAGCCCAGATAGCGGCGTTGCTTGAGCAGGTGCATGTGCGCAATAGCGAGCTGATCGCCATGATTCACACGCTGCGCCAGCGTTACCCAGCCATCAAAGTAGGACTACTGAGCAATGTGGGGAGTGATACGATCGAGCGGCTGTTTACCCCTGATGAGCTGCGCGAGCTCTTTGATGCCGTGGTGCTCTCGTATGCCGAGCACATTGCCAAGCCAAGCCGCGAGGCCTTCGAGCTAGCAGCAGATCGGCTCGGCGTGTCGCCTGGCCAATGTGTGATGATCGATGACCGGCTAGACAACTGCTCTGGGGCTGAAGCTGCTGGCATGCGTGCTATTCTCCATACAGCCAATAGCCGCACGATGGCCGAGCTTGAGGAGCTGGTGGGGGAGTGATGACACCCGTGTGGCTTGGGCTGATGGCCGGTTGTTTGCTTGTGCTGTTTGTCTATACACTGTGGATGGTGCCGCCGCAGCTTGGCAAGACGCTCAGTATGCATATTGAGCAGCGGACGAAGACGGTGATTGCGGGCAAGATTCTTTTGCCACTGACTGGCCTGAGCCTTGCGCTGTGGGCTGTACAGTCGGCATTGCCACGAGCGGTGCAGCTCCTCCTTCTTGTTGTGAGTCTTAATTTTTGTGTGATGGGATTGGTGCCATTTGGCGTGAGCCAGCGGCGCACGCTGATCCACAACATTGCAGCCTGGGGCTGTATACCGGTTATAACGATCATTGAGGCGCTTGTCCTGCTGAGCGATACTCATCCGGTGGTGCGGGTGGTAACGAGCGGCGCTCTGGTGTGCCAGGCTATTGTTCTTGGTTGCTACTTCTTTGCTAAGCCGTGGCATCGCTATATTATGCTGGTAGGGCAAGCGATTTATTTTTCGCTTTTTGTGGCGATGATCTGGGCGATGGAGCGTTTTCATGCCTGAGCTTCCCGAAGTTGAGACGATTCGTACGAGCTTAGCTCGCTTGGTGGTGGGGAAGCAGATTGTGGCAAGTACGGTGTACGACTCGCCCAAGAGCTTTCCCAACGACCCTGCGGCAGTGGCGCACTTCCTGCACGGTGCGACCATCACGGCGGTGGAGCGCCGCGCTAAAGTGCTGCTAATTCGCCTGAGCACCAACTACACGCTGGTGGTGCACCTGAAGATGACGGGCCAGCTGCTCTTTGTTGGAGAGGAGCGCTGGGGCGGTGGCCACCCAAATGATAGCTTTCTTCATGAGCTGCCCGACCGCTTAACGCGGGTAGCGCTGACCTTTGCGGATAGCGCGCATTTATACTTTAATGACCTGCGCAAATTTGGCTGGATGAAGCTCTATCCTACACCAGAGGTGGCGCAGCTGCCCTTTATGCAAAAAGTCGGGCCCGAGCCGCTCGACCCGCATACCACAGCGGCGCAATTCGTCGCGCGCATCCGCCGGCGGAACGGCACGACTATGAAGGCGGCCATCCTTGACCAAACGACCATCGCTGGCGTGGGAAATATCTATGCCGATGAATCGCTATGGATGACGCAGCTCCACCCCGCCACGCGAGTACGTATGGTGGATGATGAGCAGCTTGCCGTGCTCTTTGCCCATATTCGGCAGGTGTTACAGCTCAGCATCGACAAGGGCGGTAGCACCGACCGCAATTACGTCGATGCTGAAGGTAAGAAGGGGAGCTACCTAGCCTTTGCGCAGGTGTTTCGGCGTGAGGGGCAGCCCTGCCCGCGCCACCCTGATGTAGAGATTATGAAGATTCGCGTGGCAGGCCGCGGGACGCATATTTGCCCAGTGTGCCAGGTGAAAGTGGGGGAGTAGCCGATGCTTTATCTTATCGTGGGGAAGAATAGCTACGTAGCAGAGCAAGGGCTGGCGAAGATCACTCAGCACGCGCCAGTGCCAGTAGAACACATCGATACTCAGCAGCTTGATGCCGCGGGTTTGGCTGAGTTGGTGCGCGGTGTGTCGCTCTTTGCGGCGCAGCGGCTCATTGTGCTGCGACGCCTGTCTGAGCGCCCAGACCTCTGGGAGCAGCTTAGCCAGTGGGCACATGATATTCCTGACGAGACGACGCTTGTGCTGGTAGAGCCAGGGCTAGATAAGCGCACCAAAACATACAAAGCACTGAGCAAAGCCGCGACTATCATCGCTGCTGACCCACTGACCGACCGCCAGCGCCCTGCCGCCGAGCGGTGGCTGCGCCAGCTCGCCAATGCACGCGGCGTGTCGCTGAGCTCAGCGCATGTGCGCAGTATGGTAGAGCGAGCTCTGGTGCCGGATGAGAAGGGCTATGGTGGGACGATCGACCAGCTGCAGTTGGCGCACGCCATCGACGCGTTGGCTCAGCTCGAAGCCGTTACCGATGATGCAATTGCCACTGTGTTACCACCGGCCCGTGAGTTCTCAGTCTTTGATGTTGTAACCCTCGCAGTGGAGCGCCGAGGCCCAGCTTTGCGAGCTGCCTTAGATGAGCTGCGTCTGAGTCATGATCCATACCAAACTGCGGCGCTCATCTGGGCGCAGTGGGCTCAGCTGGCGGCGATTGCATGCTATGGCGAGGCAGGGGAGGCAGAGATTGCGCGCGAGCTCTCGCTCCACCCCTACGTCGTCAAAAAAACCAAGCCACTCACCACGCAGGTCGCACCAGCTGATATCCGCACCCTCACCCAGCGGGCTGCTCAGCTTGATGCCGACATGAAGACGACAGGCATACCACCGTGGGATGCAGTGGAGAGCTTCTTGTTTGCGGTGGCGGGGCGGTAGTGTGAGATCGCCTAGGTAGATGCGTGAGTGTTGGACAGATGAAGCACTTGGCGTATAAGAATGTGGTATAATATCACCATACAAACACCACTGCAATGCCAAGGAGGTGTATATGGCTACAGTACAGACAACAGTTACCACTCAGACGGTGCACACACAGCAGCATTCGCCAGGGCGGCAGTATGGTGTGCGCGCATGCCTGCTCATTGCGAGCCTCGCACTGGCTTGTCAGGCGTTTGTCGATATCTTTATTGGGTGGCGTGCACATACGGTTGTTACATCAAGTGGCGGCCGACCGACCGGATTGGCACCTGATATGACAGTGCCGAATATCTTGTTTGTCTTCGGTATTAATCTTGCAATTCAAGCTATTTATCTTGCCTATACAGCGATTCGCTCCCGAGACATCCGGAGTAAAGGGCGGCAGGGGATTGCCATCGTCGCTATCCTCGCTTATCCTGTTGCTGATGCGGCAAAATACACGTTTTTCCACCACATTCTCCACACTGGTGTGCCGTACAATACATTCCTTGATGGGCCTGTACCGTTGACGTCTGGGCTCGTGCTCACCATCGCTGGTTCGCTCTACTTGTGGTATGTGCTGCTGCGGCCGCAAAAGAGCGAGCGCCAGTAACCCTGAGGTGGCTCGGCTCTTTACAAATCCTGCGCCATGCCTTATAATGAGCGCTTGATTGTAGTACTAACCCATAATAACAAGCGATAGAGGAAATTAATGCCCATCATCAAATCAGCTGTCAAACGCATGAAGCAAACGGCTACTCGCCGCCAGCGCAACATTGCTACCAAGCGCGCTATCAAGGCTAGCACCAAGGCCTTCGCTGCTGAGCCAAGCGCTGCTGCCCTGAGCCAGGCCCAGAGCGAGCTTGACAAAGCCGTCAAGAAGGGTTTGCTCAAGAAAAACACCGCGAGCCGCCGCAAGGCATCGCTCGCCAAGGCTGCCAAGGCTGCTGGCGTCAAACTTGCGTAAAGCAATAAGCACGAGCATATACCAAAACACCTCGAGGGAGGTGTTTTTGCATGTAGGCTAGGGTAACTGTTACGGAATAGTGTGAGATATAAGGATCGCACATTTTGGGGATTCTTGCACAAAGAAAGGTGCTATACTTCGCATGGCTACCTCTGTTAACCGTGACTTGCCATTGACGAAACGAAATTACTTATGGTAGGATAGATGGAGTTTTGGGTAAGGCAAAAGTAGGAGCTATGGACGAGATAAAGGTGCGGCAACAAATCATCGACAAACTAGGTGAGAGTAATAATATTTTGGTGGCAGTCAATGCCCACCCTACGGTAGATGAGCTGAGTGCAGCACTGGGGTTGACGCTTTTGCTTAATAAGCTCGACAAGCACGCCACAGCTGTCTTTAGTGGGGATGTACCAACGGCAGTAGGCTTCCTTGAGCCAGAGCGTACCTTTGAGAGCACGGTGGATAGTCTGCGAGATTTCATCATTGCCCTTGATAAGGAAAAGGCCGACCATTTGCGCTACAAGCTCGATGGCGACCTCGTTAAGATTTTCATCACGCCGTACCGCGCGACGATTAGCCAGAGTGATTTGGAATTTAGCCAAGGTGACTACAATGTGCAGTTTGTCGTGACGATCGGTGTGCGCAGCGAGGATGACCTTGACCCAGCCCTCAAAGGGCATGGCCGTATCCTGCGTGAATCACCAGTGGCAGCGCTGCATATCGATGCGCCAGGTACGCTGGGCAATATCGTCTGGACGGATCCTCAGGCTAGCAGCTATAGTGAGCTCGCGGCAAGCCTCGCTCAGGGCTTTGATAATACGGATGATGAGCAGCCGCTCTTGGATAAGCATATTGCCACAGCCTTTTTGACCGGTATTGTAGCGGCCACCGAACGCTTTAGTAACGAAAAGACTACCTCGCGCGTTATGACCCTCGCCGCACAATTGATGAGTGCTGGCGGTGACCAGCAGCTGATTGCGGCCAAGCTCGCCGAGGCTAAGCAGCTCGCTGCAGGCCCAATGCCCGCTAAGCCTGCCAGCAAGAAGCCTGCTCAGGCAAATAACAAAGATAAGTCACTCGTCATCTCGCATAACGCTGAGGCTGGAAAAAAAAAGTTAAGCCAGACCGACGCCGACGAAGCTGAGCTAGCTCAGCAATTGGCCAAGAATAATCCACAGCCCGAGCCCGCGCCGGCCCCGCGCCGCTCATCAGGACGCAACAGCAGCGCTGAGCCATGGCGTCAACCCATTGAAACACCACTTAATGAGCCGAGCCTAGGTGGCACGCTTAATGCTACTACCAAGCAAGCAGCCGATGACAAGCGCCGCGAGAGCGAGAATGGCCGCAACAAGACCATCCTCTCGCACAAGGGTGGGCGTTACCTCGACAGTGATGGCACGCCAGGTAGCCAAGCGCCACTCAACGCCGCCACGGCAGCACTCGACCATGAGCCAACCGTCCCCAATGTGAATGACATGCCACGTGTGCCGATGGCTCACAACGACGACATCCTTCCACCGCCAACGGGCAAAGAAACCCTGGCCGACCTCGATGCCAAGCACCGTGCCGCGCCAGCCGATGATGCTGAAGGGCCGGCTCTGCCACCACTGCCACCAATGCCAGATTTCTCTAGCTTGCCACCACTGCCACCAGGTGTGCCACCATTGCCTGGGCCCGATGCCGATAACCCTATGGCTCAGCTTGATGCTGCGCTCCAGTCTGAGGCTAAAGCCAAGAAAGACCAAGCCAACCCATCGCAGTTCCACGTACCGGAGAAGTAGGGGCTACTGGCTTGCTTCTGCCACTAAATGAGAAATGACACGATAAACCGGCCATGGTTTGGCCGGTTTATGGTAGAGAAAGGGTAAAAACCGTAAGATCATAAGATTTGTATATGTAGATTTCTTGACAGCCCAGAGAGAGAGAGAGAGTTATTATATAGTCCATTATGGACAGCAGCAAACCCAATCTACTTAAAAACTATAACGTTACAGGCGTCCAGCGAGAAGCATACAAGAGGGACGCAGAGCGGCAACGACTCATTGCTCTCTTGGATGTTCTTGATAAACCTGATGCAACAGAAGAGGTTGATGTACATGCTCGGGGCACTACCAATATTAGTACTATCAGTGTGAGTCTTAACGGATTGGGTATTTATATTAATCGCAGTGCTCACGCACAAGCTCGTTTATTTGAACCACACCAAATATATACGACAGAAATGGGAGAAGAAAATATCGACCTTGCGACATCTGTTGTTGCATTTGAGTCGGAGGGCACTGCGGGTGAGGGCTGCGATGGCGTACTTATACTATTCAAGCTCTCTGGTGCGATGGCAGGAGAGGCGCAAGCAGCATCAACAGCACGCGACCTGAAGTTTGGCTATAATTGCTCGTATGGTGGTCTTGCAACCAAGGATGGCATAACTTGGCTTAAGTTTGAGGGAGACAAATTTATGCTAAGAGCCAATCAACTATCCTATGACGATCCATCGCACCACGATGAAATTCTTGAGTTGACCGAAGAGCTTAATACGTTTATGCAGGTGAGACAGGGTGAGCATAATCACCACAAAGGACAATCCTTCACACCAGCAGGAAGTATCGAAGCCTAAGCAACCCAAAAGACCAGCCCTTCGCGGCTGGTTTTTTGTTCCATCATGCTATACTAACCACATGACGCACCAAGCACCTGATTCATCATATGACCGCATTCTCCATATCGACAAGCCAGCTGGTATGACGAGCTTTGGGGTGGTGGCGCGGGTGCGGCGGGTGCTGAGCCAGCAGGCTGGCAAGAAGGTGAAGGTGGGACACTGTGGTACGCTTGACCCCTTTGCAACGGGCCTTTTGCTGCTGGTGACGGGCACGGAGTGTCGCAATGCTATGCGCTACACCAAGCTCGATAAGACGTACGAAGCGACGATTATCCTGGGCCAAACCAGTACCACGGGTGACCCAGAAGGGGAGATTACGCCCTATCTGCCGGAAGATACCAAAGCGCCTATCACACCGCCATCACGTCAGCAGCTCGATAAGGTGCTGCAGCATTTCATTGGTGAGATTCGCCAGCGGCCACCAATCTTTAGCGCTATCAAGATTAATGGCCAGCGGGCTTATAAGCTCGCGCGTGATGGTAAAGAGGTGGAGTTGCCAGAGCGCACCATTACGATCCACTCGCTCGAGGTGCTAGAGTATCAGTATCCGCGGCTCGTCATTCGCACGCGGGTGAGCAGTGGTACGTACATTCGCAGCCTGGCGGTGGATATTGGCACGCAGCTTGGGACAGGGGCGTACTGCGCTGCGCTGCGGCGCACAGCGATTGCCGATTGGTCAGTAGCAGAGGCGCAGCAGCTGCAGGATTTTGGGATTGTTGATTAGCCATACACAATAAATAAAGAAGCGAGGAGCAACCGATGAACATTACGCTACACACTGGCACGACCACCGCAACTATTACGACAGATGGTGCGTATATCACCAGCCTGGCCGATGAGCGTGGGGATGTATTCTACCCACTGCAGCAGCTCACCGCTCCTGATGGCGGGCGTAAAACGCGTGGTGGCTGCCATGTCTGTTTGCCCAACTTTGGCCCGGGCGGAGCGAGTGGTCTGGCGCAGCATGGCTTTGGCCGGACGAGCCAGTGGCAAGTGGTAGAGCACACCAGCGACCGAGTGGAGCTCATGCTGAGGGGGAATGGTGCTTATGCTGGACTGGAGTCTCGCTTAGTGTATACAGTGGCGGAGCACCAGCTTGCAATGCAGCTCACATTGGTGAATGTTGGCGAGGATGAACTGCTCGTGGCACCAGCCTTCCACCCATATTTTGCGTATGATGGTGTGCCAGTGCTGGATGGCCAACCACTATCCGACCTCGCGCCACTCGCGGAGACGATCTTTGTTGATGGGGTCACGCGCCAACTAGCGACGGGCCTGCGCACCATCACGCTGCAGAGTGAGGGGTTACCTCGCTGGGCGGTCTGGACAGATGGGCTGGGTTCGTACCTCTGTGTTGAGCCAACGCACAGCGGCAACTCCTTCGCCGATGACCCAGCTCACGCTGCAACGCTGGTACCGGGGCAGACGGCACGGTATGGCGTGCGGGTGGGGTGGTAACAAACCCCTCGATTTGACTCATTGTCCTACTACTGCCATACTTGATATATGATAGATCATGGTAAACCTCTTAGTAAAATAACAATTATTGGTGATAAAGCACCTGAGCGGCAGCCAGATGAGTATGAGCGATTGACGCAGGAGTTAGAAGAAATTGCTGCGACAATTGATGAGCGCATAAAAGGCTATGAGCCGCTTGCTGGCAGAGTGCAGCCACTCATGCTTGCAGAAGCAAAACAGCGCAAAGGTGCAGACATAGCTGCTATAGACGAGGTAAACAGGCATTGGGGATGGCCAGAGGTAGATAGCGTAATGGACCGCACTTCGCCATATGAGGATGAGGAAGATTTCTGGAATACCTTTCTTGACCATGATCCACACGACACAAGAGACCCAAACAATCTCCGTGCCCGCCTCCGTGTTCCAAAGGTTGATGCGACACTACTTGAGTCTAAGGATGGTGTTGATTTTGTCAATCTCTACCATAGTGCGACGCCAGCGCTGATTCGTGCCGAGGCGGTATTGCCTGAGGTTGGCCTTGTCCGCGGCTTGTATGCTAAGTTGTACGAAAAGCATTACACAATGACAGATATCGCAAAAGGAGAACTCAGCGCATTGGCCGAAGCATATCCTGCTATCAAGACAGCGTTCTATGATACATATAATCTTGCGCGTTGCTTGACAAACAATGATGACGAGAGACGATTCATAAAAGAAATAATACGTCTTGGCTTTGTGCAGGAGGGTGCAGACGAGGGACTTTCCGATATCACTAGCGCCCATGATGCACTCTGTCGCTAGCGTCTGCATTGACACCACGCCGCCCTCCTGCTACAATACACCAGTATGATTACTAAGGATAACAAAGCGAAAGCGATTGCTTTGACTCAGGTCAGCGAGAATGATGTCGGTAGCCCACAGGCGCAGGTGTCTATCTTGACGGCTCGTATCAAAGAGGTGACCGAACACCTTAAGTCCAACAAGCACGACAACATGGCTCGTCGTGGCCTCAAGCAAATGGTCGGCCGGCGTAAGCGGCTGCTCCGCTACCTTGAGCGGACCAACTTTGATGCCTACAAAGCAACGCTCGAAACCCTCGGTCTGCGCAAATAAGCGCCCGCCACGAGATAGAGACCTCCCCATCTATTGGGGAGGTCTTTAAGATTCATAGTGCCACGATTGACAAATATCGGCCTAAAATGTATCGTAATATAATATACCACACCATAAACAAAGAAGGAGTTGTAGTATGTACGAAGCAGGGCATGGGGCAAGCAGCCACGGCATTTCTACTCTCGAAGCTATGCTGGGTCGGACCGAGTATGAGAAGGCAGTGGCTAACTTTGACTCATTTGTTAGCCAACAGCTTGAGGGTGCACCGTTGCTACGTGAAGACCCAGACCTACAACGATACGTGACATATAGCGACTTGACGCTTGACGATGTGGCAGACATAGCTGATGCTACAGATTCGCCACAGATGCGTGAGCTGCTCAAGGCGGCGGATGCAGTGCAGGCGCAATATCGCAAGCAGCATGAGGGTACACTCCAGCCCCTCGAGACCTTTGATGGCTCGACACATGTGCTTGTAGAACTGTATGAGTATATGACAACACAGAATGGGCAGGTGCAACGAAAAGAAAAAGGTGCGACCATTCAATGTATTATGAATGGCATCAGTATTCGTGGCTATGGTGGTGAAGGATTTGTTCATCAGGTAGATCTTGGCGGGGCGCAGTATGTGATTGACCCAGATGGACTTGCTGTGCGATATACACACCAGACGCAAACAAAGCCAAGCAAGGACCTTGGTAAGTATGCCCAGGTAGAGGATCTAGATATTGTCAAGAGACTTGTCGAGCGCTCCAAGAAGAATACCGCGCCTACGACGCTTGACGTCGTTCGTGGTGGAGTTAAGCGTGTGATGAGCACATTTTCTCGCCCATAGCTATCTGATGAAGGTGGCCCTTCATCTTGCAAATCAGTATCTCGCCAATGCTGCACTAGAAAAATAGAAAAACACCACGAAAGAATAGAGTGGGCGCGCGAGCGGGTGGCATTGCTGTAGTAGTGCAATGCTTTACAAAATTAACCACTATACGCTATCATGCAACAATGAGCCAAGAAAAACAATCGCTAGCTGAAACAACTTCGCCAGTATCTTTCTCACACGAAAGAGCGAGAGAGCCACTATGTACGGCTGATCGGCTTGAGCAGGAACGTCGGCAGTTTGTTGTTGATAAAGCAGCGCGCGAGACAAAGCGGTTTGCACAAGATTTGGAAACGATGGCAGCAGGGAATAAGGCTGCGGAGTATCTAGTGGATGGCAGCCCAGCGGACATGATACCGGAGGAGGTAGTGCCGCTGCTTGATGGCGCACTTGTTGCAGTGGATGAGCCAATAGATGAGACGCGGAGTATTCTCGAGCAGCGAATCGTCACATTATGCCGAAGGCGGGATGATGGGCTGACAGATGATGAATTTTGCCAGGCTATAGCAAATGCATACCAGCAGTCGCCAGCTATGCGGCGCGTGCAAGAGGTGGCGCACCAGACTACAAGTGGTATTGAGCATCTGCACACTGGTGAGCCCATGATATCCATCGGCACATTCGACCCAAGTATCTACATTGACCGCGTCTTGATGCATAGAGTTCAGCAAGATAGTGGCAATAGTGCATTACAATGCTATGGGACGGCACTGCTTGCCCGCTACGAAGAGCAAAATGATACAGACGAACATCTGTATCTCCACACCGCATCAGCGCGAGCGTTGCTAGATGCCTGTGATGCTAGCAATGTGCGGCTTGCGGACACTGCTGAGTGGGAGCTCGTTACCGAGCGGGATAGTCGTTATGGCAATGCCTATGCCTGGATGTCGCGCGAGGTCATCAAGATGGCAGCTGACCGAACAGGTCACCTTATGGCGGATGACGAACATCACGCAGCGCTTCAGCCAACTGGTGAGCCAGCGGCGGATGTCTTGGTTGCTTTACTGAACCAAATTGCCACGCGTGGCACCGACCGCACAAGCGATCTGCCTATGCCGACCGAAGCAGTGCACCTCCGTGAGGGCGGCTGCAAAGATGTTGAGGCGTACTTTGCTCAGGCATATATGATGAGCACTCAACCAGCGATGGGCGAGACGGCTATCGCTGACAAGCGTTTTATCAGCAAAACACATGGGGCGCATACGTTCCTTGCCGCCGACGCAGTACGGTACTGCGGTGTAGAATTCCCGCCCGGTACGGTGTGGGGGCGGTTTGGCGATGGGTATGCTCCGCTCAGGCTGACGGGCTTTTGCTTCGACCAAAACACAGCTGCAACGGTCTTTGGCGCTGAATATATGGCCAACGTGCCCGAAGCGAGCCAACCCGCTGTGCACGACTACTTTCGCCGTATTGTGCAAGCGTAATCGCTTGGTTCTCCATTCTATAGTTAATATGGATGAAGTAATGGAGATAATAGACTGATGCCACTGAGTTTGCAATTAACACACCACAACAGGGAAGTTCACGCAAAAACATTGTGACATACACAACATAATACCCATTTATACACAAAGATGTTATCATAGAGAGTGACTATGCAGGATGTGACAGACGCAGCACGGGCGTCCACGGGTGTGGCGATGCGGTGGAGTATGCAGCAAGCACGGCGTGCTGTGCTGATGTTTGTGGCCGCTGTGGCAGTGCTGGGGCAGCTGCTTGCGCCGCAGGCGAGTGCTATGGCACCGCAGCAGTCCATCATGATGCCAGCCTATAGCTATCCTATGCAGGGTGGCAACAATCAGTATTGGAATGATATGGCTAATGTCTCGAGCAAGATGCCCTTTGCAGTGGTTAACCCCTCGAGCGGGCCAGGTACAGCGGTTAGTAGTGATTATGTAAAAGCTTTGGCCCGGCTCGATTCGCTTGGTGTCAAATACATTGGCTACGTCAAGCATGGCCGCCAGACGCGCAATATTGCTGAGGTGGCAGCAGAGATCGACCGTTGGTATGCGCTCTACCCCAACGTGAAGGGGATTTTCTTCGACGAAGCCGACAACCACAGTAGTGACCAAAAGACTTGCTATCTGGCTAATCTCTACAACTATGTCAAGGTTAAACACCCTGGCTCCATCGTCATCCACAATGCGGGCACACGCTTTCTCGGTGAGTCTGTCATGCCTTATGGTGATGTATTTCTCAATGCCGAGACCTCGGCGGCGCGCTACCTGAGCGACAGCTACTACGACCTAAACCACCCAACTGCCACCAACTTCGAGAAAAACCCAGCCAATGCCTACAAAATGTGGCACGTCATCCACAGTGTGGGCAGCAACGAGCAGCAGGCCCAGGTGGTAGCCAAGGCCCGTGAGCGCAATGCTGGCTGGGTGTATACGACTTCCGATCGTGGCCCGACCACACCAGCCGAGGAGGCAGACCCAAATATCAACCCGTATAATGATTCATCTACCTTGCTGGGTGGCTTGGCCGGCCTGGGGAGTATCCAGCGCGGTAACGTGCCAGTGGGTGCAGCGACGCCGCTCACGGCTGATTGCGCCGACACCTTTGGCTTGAAAGTAACGGCTCAGCCCGCGCCAGCACCTACACCAGCGCCAAAACCTGCTCCCAAGCCTGAGGAGAAGAAAAAAGACGACAAAGACAAGAAAAAGGACGAAAAAAAGGACAAGAAAAAGTCGCAGCCAAGCAAAAAGCACCAGCAGCCCACTGTGCGCAAGCAAGAGGCAGGGCCCAACTGGACGATCGTCACTCTTGTCGCTATGGCAGTAGTTCTCACTGCAGCTGGTGGCGGTGGCGCCTGGTGGTGGTTCGTCGGCCGCAAGCGCCGCCACACGAAGAACCGTAGCCGGTATGATAACACGATGATTAAGTGACAAAAGTGTGTCGCGCATGCCACCAATTCTCACATATCCTCTTCTCACTACTCGTTGCTCGGATAGAGTAGTAGGGGAGAGAGGTGAAGGATAGAGGCGATGAGGCTGTGATATACAATACTTGTAATGAGGGGTTGATTGACGAATCTGGGATAACTTGTTAAGATAAAGTTGTTTTGGAGAAACAACTCTCTCGACGTAGTGAGTATATGATCTATGGCCAACCACAAGAGGTGGAGAATGGTGTCTCGTTTGCTGTCATAGGGGATCAAGGCGAAGAAATTACTGTTACGCCACATGGTGTTGAATGGCTGAGCACAACGTATGTGCGGTTTGTGGGCAGCGCAGCGATCAAGGGCAGTGAAAACATTCTCTATATTAAGGGCTCGCAGACTACATATGAAGGTGATAATACAATGCGCCTGGTAATTGACCATAGCAGCCCAGATGGCGTGTAAGCCCCGAGGCTATCCGATACGAAGCACTACCAGTATATCCCAAAATGCGGTATACTAAAGGGAGTATATTAACGTGGCAGTGATAGCGTTGAGGGCTTGCATGGAGATGATGAATGCGAGCGTTCACCCCTGTTACTTGCCGCAAGAAAGGAGCTCTGTATGAGTATTATTAACCCAAGCGGCAAAGACGTCTTTGCTGTGACGACCGAGCTATGCGGCCGGCCCCTTACCCTGGAGGTCAACCGCGTTGGCTTTCGCTCGACGGCCAGTGTGCTGGTGCGGTACGGTGATACAGTGGTGCTGGGTACGGCCCAGGTGGGCACCCGCCCAGTAACGCTGGATTACTTTCCCTTAAGCATCGACTACGAAGAGAAGTTCTATGCTTCGGGCAAGATTAGCGGTAGCCGCTTTATTAAGCGTGAGGGTCGGCCCAGTGACGAAGCAGTGCTGATTGGTCGTCTGATCGACCGACCGATCCGCCCGCTCTTCCCTAAGGGCTACCGCCAGGAAGTGCAGGTGGTGGCTACAGTGCTGAGTATGGACCCGAGCTTCCGCCCCGATATGGTGGCAATGGTTGCCGCTAGCAGCGCCCTGATGCTAACTGGCACGCCGTTTGATGGACCGGTGGCGGGTCTGCGTGTTGGCCGGGTGAATGGTGAGTTCAAGGCCTTCCTGACACCAGAGGAGCGTGAGCAGTCCGACCTTGACCTCGTGGTGGCAGGGATCGAGCGCGGCATTACCATGGTAGAAGCTGGCGCTAAAGAAGTACCTGAGGAGGTGATTGTCGATGCAATAGCCTGGACACACCAAGCGATGCAGCCAGCGATCGCGCTGCAGCGGGAGCTGGCCAACAAGGTAGCACCGGCGCCGCAGGAGTACGAGCTCGTTTTGCCAAATGAAGACATCCAGGCCGTAGCCAACCAATGGGTTGATGGCAAACTAGGCGAGAAAATCCGCCGCCCATACCCCGAGCGCAATGAAGTTGTGAATGAAATTCGCTGGGCCTTCCACGAGGCCATGGCCGAGCAGCTCGGCCTTGACGGCGAGGAATACGCCGCGGTGCGTGATGAGTACGACGAAGCCTTTACCTTGGCGCTGCACAACGATGTGCGCCGCGGCATTGTGGAGGAGCGCATTCGCCCTGATGGCCGCGCCCTCACGGAAATCCGTCCGCTCTCGAGTGAAGTTGGTATTTTGCCACGCACCCATGGTAGCAGCCTGTTTACCCGCGGGGTGACGCAAGGTATGAATATTGTTACGCTGGCACCGCTCAGCTACGCGCAGCTGGTCGATACCATGGAGGTAACAGAAGGTGAGCGCCGCTATATGCACCACTACAACGCCCCCGGTTATACGGTGGGTGAGGTGAAGCGCCTTGGTAGCCCGGGCCGGCGTGAGATTGGCCATGGCTACTTGGCGGAACGCGCCCTGACGGCGGTATTGCCGAGCGAAGAAGAGTTCCCCTATGCCATCCGCAGCGTCACGGAAATTATGAGCCAGAACGGTTCTACCAGTATGGCGGCCACCTGTAGTAGTTGCTTGGCCCTGATGGACGCTGGCGTGCCGCTCAAGGCACCAGTTAGTGGTATTGCTATGGGCCTCATGATGGATGGCAATACACCGTATGTGCTGAGCGATATTGCCGATGCTGAAGACTTTGCTGGCGATATGGACTTTAAGGTGACGGGTACGAGCAAGGGTATTACCGCCTTGCAGATGGATATGAAGGTGCATGGCTTGCCAGTGCAGGTGCTGCGCCAGGCGCTCGAGCAGAGCAAAGCTGGCCGCGCCCATATCCTGGAGCACATGCTGAGCGTGCTGCCTGGCCCACGTAAAGAACTCAGCCCCTATGCGCCGCGTATCGAAAAGCTCAAGATTAACCCGGATAAAATTGGTGCTGTTATTGGCAAGGGTGGTGAAACCATCAACAAAATCACTAGCGAAACTGGTGCCGAGGTGGATATTAAAGAAGACGGCCTGATTACCATTGCTAGCCCCAATGGTGAGGCGATTGAGAAGGCGCTAGCCTGGATTAAAAGCCTGGTGGAAGAGCCCGAAGTTGGCCGCACCTACACCGGCACCGTGGTGACGATTAAGGACTTTGGTGCCTTTGTGAACATTTTGCCTGGCGTGGACGGGATGGTGCATATCTCGAAGCTTGCCAAGGGTCGCGTCGGCAAGGTGACAGACGTCGTGCAAGAAGGCCAGACGGTGCAGGTGAAGATCACTGGCATTGACGAGCGCGGCAAAATTAACTTGACGATGATCGGATTGTAGCAGCTCGGAGCACGAGCCTTACAACAGAAGACAAACACCCCAGCAAGGATGCGTGGGGTGTTTTGCTGGTAATAACCTCCGCTTTCTTTGGTGCTGTATGAGTGGATGTGAAGGAGAGGAGGGCGCGCAGCCACAGCAAGATATATATTGGCCAATTGCTGCTATTCCGGTATAATAGTTATGGTGAATAATAGCCAAGTTAACAAGGAGATGCATGAGTAATCAACCAGCAACCCCCCAGGAGCAACCCCCAGAGGCTGTCCCAACCTTTGATATGAATAACCCACCTTATACTGAGGAAGAGAAGGCCGCTCTGGCCAGCAAGCGTGCTGCTGTCGCTGAGCCAGCACCTGCAGCTCAGCCCCAGCCTCAACCTCAACCCATTTCACAGCAACCAGCTCAGCCAGCACCAGGCCAACCTCAGCCAATGCAGCCACAGCCAGGTCGGCCAATGGGCCCAATGCCACCCAAGCAGGGCATGAGCAAGGGCTTGCTATGGAGTTTGATTGGCGGCGGGATTGGTATATTTGTGCTGATCATCATTATAATCGTGTGTATCGTACTATTCTCAGGGCCAAGCACCGAGGATTACCGCAAGGCATACGCTATGATGAATAGCTTCGACTCAACCAGCCTTAATATAGACAGGTCAGACCCAGAAACGTCAATCAACGAGGTGGTTCGCAAGGCGGATGACCACTTCGACAAGCTCGGCAAAGCTGCTGCTATGCGCGATGGTGAGGTCAAGAAAGCCTTCGAAGAGTACAAGAGTGATTACGAAAAAGTCAAGCCGCTACTCAAAGAATCGGGTGCGGTCGCTACTGCCTACAAAGAATACAGCAATTCGTGCCGCACGAGCTACAGCTCGCCACTCAGTAGCTCATCTGGTGATGAAGCTGGACAGAAGTATGATGAGCAACAGAGCTCCTGCCTCAAGGCACTGAATAAAATGAAGGACTCGCAATACGCTAGCGTGCGCGACTATGCCAACGAGCAGATCAAGTATCGCAAAGAGATGCGCGCTTACTATGTCGCTCTCGTCAACTACTACAAGAACCGTGATAGCAGCAGTGGCTCACCAAAGCGCCCCGAGATCCCAAGCACATCTTTGACAAAGTCGCTCTACGACAAGCTCAAAGATGCTCAGTCGTCCGCAAAGGATTCCGTCCGCGAACTGCGTGATATCTTGCGCACCAAGGGTAAGATGGATACCCTTGGCGACTAATTATTGGCCATGAGATAGATCGTCTCGTCTCTCGACGTATCGTGTGCAAACACCCCAGATGCTGCTGGGGTGTTTTTTGTTGTGCCTATGTCTGTTTCTTGACTAGTGTTAGGTTGCTATAGACAGTAAATGGCAACGACAAACCAAGCTTGTGCACGATTACCAACTATTATACCCAAATAGCCTACGTATGCTACTCATGAGCAAACGAGTCTGGCTGCGTACTGGCGTAGTGTTTGCCGATAGTAAGTGGGGCTTATGATGGCAGCGGAGCAGGGCAGCAGCAGGGCAAGACACCAAACTGGGCTACCAAGAAAGACAGAGAATGAATGGAATAACAGAGGTAGATTCTCTTGAAATATGCTCCTCTGACCCAAACTATACACTAAGTGTATAATAGGGCTTGCACTCGCTAGTCACTCGGTGTATAGTGGAGATATGAACGTTCAATATACATTACTCGGATTGTTGGCGAATGCGCCAAACTATGGCTACGAGCTGAAGAAGCAGTACGATGGCTTCTTTGGTAAAGATAAGCCAATTTTGCCAGGGCAAGTCTACTCGACGTTGGGGCGCTTAAAACGCGACAACAAAGTGGAGGAGGTTGCCGACACCAGCGAGTCTGGTGGGCCAGACCGGGTGCGCTACGCCATTACCGAGCAGGGCAAGCAAGATCTGCAGGCCTGGCTGGAAGCGCCCGAGCTGCCATCGCATCAGTCGCAGGCCAATATGTACGTCAAGACTGTGCTGGCAATCCTGCGCGAAGGCGATGCCGCGCCCTACCTAGACAACCAGCGGCAAGCCCACATCCAGCGGATGCGCGACCTTACAAGCCGCCGCCGCGAAAGCAACCTAGCCGATACGTTGCTCATCGACCACGCACTGTACCATCTGGAGGCAGACCTGCGCTGGATTGAGTTAACGACGTCGCGCTTAACCAAACTTAAGGAGGAACTGACCAATGAGACCAACCAATCAACCAATCATTAGCGCCCGCAACCTGAAGAAATCCTTCGGCCAGACGGAAGCATTGCGCGGCGTGTCGCTCGATGTAATGCCGGGCGAAGTGCTGGCCATCATGGGGCCGAGCGGCTCGGGCAAGAGTACATTGCTCCATAGCTTGGCGGCAATTACCCCTGTCGACAGTGGCGAGATTCACTGCGCAGGTAAGCGGATCGACCAGCTCAATGACGATCAGCGGAGCGTCCTCAGGCGCACAGCCTTTGGCTTCGTCTTCCAGTTTGGGCAGCTTGTGCCAGAACTCACGGCGCTGGATAATGTCGCGCTGCCACTGCTGCTCAATGGTGAGAAGCGTGGCGTCGCGTACGAAGCAGCTCAGCGCTGGCTGGACAATGTGGAGCTAGGCAATAAGGCGGGCAACATGCTCGGTGAGCTCTCTGGTGGGCAGATGCAGCGGGTGGCGATTGCCCGAGCGATGGTCATCAAGCCCAAGGTGCTCTTTGCCGATGAGCCAACGGGCTCGCTCGACAGCCTCAACTCGCAGCGTGTGATGGAACTATTTATCGCCACTGCTAAGCAATATGGTACCACCGTGATTATGGTGACTCACGAGCCAACCATTGCTGCCTATGCCGACCGCGAGATCATCGTGCGCGATGGGCAGATCTCGGGAGGGATGTAACATGAGCGTTAGTTGGTTATTACTAAAAAAATCGGGCCGGCAATCGATGATGCGCCTGGGCCTCACAGCAGCAGCTATCTCGCTCGGTATCGTCATGCTGTGCTATATGGCCGCTGGGCTCAATGGCTTGGTGGGCCGCCAAAACCGAACGATTATCTCGAATGTCATTACAGAAGCTCAGCGCACTCCCCAAAAGCCACAAGCGACCGGCCAAGAGCCACTCAAAGCTGGTGGCATCGAGCGGGGCAACAAAGACGAGTGGCGAGGCAAGACGATTAGCGTCATCTCGCTGCAAGGCACTGAGAAGTCCGCCAAATTTGCCAAGATAGACACGCCAAAGGCAGGTGAATACTACCTCTCTAAAGGTCTAGCAGCGGCGATTGCCCAGCACCCGGAGGATAAGATTCTCGAGCGCTTTGGCAACCTCACCACCAACCTCGGCACGCTGCCAGACGAGTACTCTGCGAGCCCCGATGACCTGTACTTGGTCAAGGGTGTGAGTGCGGAGGAGGTTGAGAAGAGCAACCAATATGCTAAGAAAAATGGGCAGCCCAACTCCTACGCCGACGTCTACATTACCGATGTCAATGGTAAAGCGCAGAGTGTTGCCTTCGACCCATTCTCGCTGATGATGCTGGTTGTGGGTGGATCGATCTTGCTCTTCCCAATCGTCACCTTTGTTGCCGTTGCTACGCAGCTGGGTGGGGCACAGCGCGAGAAGCGCTACGCCGCCCTGCGCCTTGTGGGCGCGACCAAGGGGCAAGTGGCCCGTGTGCTGCTGCTCGAGTCGCTGCTGGCCTCGCTGGCCGGTGTGGTGCTGGGCCTCGTTATCTTTACGCTGACGCAGAGCTCGCTTTATGGCTTCTCCTATGGCGACATGCGTTTCTGGCCAGCTGATCTTGCGCTGCAGTGGTATCAATATATTATCATCGTCGGTGTGACTCTCGGCCTAACGACGTACGTCAACTGGCGTCGGATGCGCAAGGCACAACTCTCACCACTGGGCGTCTCGCGCTCAGCCGAAAAGGCAAAGAAGCTGCGGGTGTGGCGCGTCATCCCCCTGGCATTTGGCCTCAGTATTTTTGGCTGGATGGCGTCGAAGCCTGGGCACGACTGGATGGCTGAGCGAGCAAGTGAGAGCTCTATACCGACCCTCATTCTCTTCGCAGCCTTCCTCAGTGTGATGTTTGGCCTGGTGCTGGCTGGTGGCTGGCTGACGAATAAGATCGCTCGCATCGTGGCACGCTATGCACGTAGTGGCTCGGCCTTGATCGCGGGCAAGCGAATTGCCGTCCATTCGCAGACCGTCTTCCGCAGTGTGAGCGGGGTAGTGCTGGCCCTCTTTGCGGGGAGCTTCTACCTCTCAGCGGTGAGTGGTATTGATGCCCTCAATGCTTCATCGGTGGCAAATAACGGCTACTCACAGCTGCGCAGCAATGCTGTAGCGATCACTTCGCAAGATCATACCTTGCAGCCCGATACCCAAAAGATCCTGAGCGAGCAGCCATACATCACCAATGTTGCCCCAATGTATCCTATTGCTGGTGACAATGGCCGCATCCAAGCTCGTGCCATCCGTTGTAGCGACCTGGCTATCTACACCGAGCACAGCTGCCCCAGCGGTGCACAGGGTGATCACTATGCTTTGCTCGATTTCAATGGCCCCGTCGTCAAGACCGTCTCGCTCGCTGAGCAGCCAGTCAACACCAATGGCCCTAAGGATTATCTCCTCACTGTTGCTCATAATGATGACGTAGAGAAGGTGCGTGCTCTCACATATGCTCGCCAGACCCCGCACGATTTTCTCTACATCCGCAGTGGGGACTTTGAGAAGCACCCGCAGATCAACCCTATCATCAAGAACTTCGCCGAGATGGCCTACGCTGGTATGGGCGTGACACTCTTCGTCGCAGTGGCAAGCTTGATTGTCTCGACGATTGGTGGATTGTTTGAGCGCCGTCGCTCACTCTACACGCTGCGCCTCGGTGGTATGCGCCTGGGCCAACTCAAGCGCCTCATCATGACGGAGTCGCTAGTGCCGCTGCTGAGCGTCTCGCTTCTCTCGTGCGCCATTGGGGTGTGGGTTGGTACCATCTTCATCACAACCTTCTCTGCCTCACTTAAGCCAACGCTCTCGCCGCTGTACTTCGGCATCGTTGGCGGAGGGCTCGTTGCTGCCATCATTGGCATCTACTTGGTGCTACCTATGGTGCGCAAGCTCACCGACCCAGAGGCAAACCAGACAGAGTAGGGAGTAGTACACTCAGTGCATCGCTTCCTCGCATGGCAAAAACACCTCCTTTTGTGGGGGTGTTTTTGATACAAAAATAGAAAATTATCTCATGCTATTGACAAATGTAAAATAGCATAATAGCATAATAGCATATCCTCTCCTTATCAGAGGTGGATAGCAACTTTTTGTGGTGAGGAGTCGAACTCTCTCGACTTGCTGCTGCCAGAGGAACTGCCGAGCGCTATACAGCGCCCAGTCTTCTGATGACGCCACACTAGAGCGTGCACAGCAATGGAGAGAGCTCGACACAGGGTTGAGCTCACTAATCGCACTCACATGAGTGCAGAGAGGAGCCGATCATGGCTCTTATGATGGCTCTTATGATGGCTCTGCTGATGGACGAAGGCATTGCAGAACTTGATCTCATTCTAGATGAGGCTAAGAGAGCTGCCGAGCAAGGGAGGTCATCAGTCAAGATAGACTGGTTCTATCAGCTGCCTATATACACTCAGGAGAAGATCATAGACCACTTAGAATTCTCGGGTTACAACATAACCCTTGAACACCATAGCGAGGATCCAGTTGACCTCCTAAAGGTTGCCTGGTAACCTCACCACACCCGCTCCCGGCGGAGGTATCGACGCGTCCATCTGGATGCTCTACCTCCGCGGGAGCGGACTACTCTTGATGGATAAAAGCAATGCAAGATTGCTTTTTTTGTTTTTTACACCCTCTCGATTGTGTTTGCTTACTATCAACCTGCACCGCATAATCTCAGCAATTATCACACCCCTCAATATTGCAAGAGCTAGGTAGTAGACTCCAGTGCCAAAACTAGAGTGATCAATAATGACTGATTTTTGCCTCACCCGCTCATCGATTGCTATACTGAATGTATGACCCATCCACTTGACCCATCCACGCCAGACCAAACCCAAGCCGCTCAGCTAGCGCACCTCGCTGAGGAGATTATCGCTGCCGAGCTCTGCCCTGGGCTGGCTGCCCAGGCCACGCAGTTAGTGCTAGGTGATGGCAACCCTAATGCCGACATTGTCTTTGTGGGGGAAGCACCCGGTAAAAATGAAGACCTGCAGGGCAAGCCTTTTGTGGGGGCAGCAGGGAAATTCCTGGACGAGATGCTCGCCACGGCTGGCCTCGTGCGCAGTGATGTGTACATTACTAATATCGTCAAATATCGTCCGCCCAATAATCGCGACCCACTGCCGGAGGAGAAGCGCGCCTTTTGGCCGTACCTCATGCAGCAACTCGATATTATCCAGCCAAAGGCGGTGCTGACGCTTGGGCGGCACAGTGGTGGCGGGTTCGTCCCCGACCTGCGCATTAGCCGCGACCATGGCCAGCCGCGCAAAGTACGCTTGCACGAGCGAGAGTTCGTCGTCATTCCGCTTTACCACCCAGCCGCTGCGCTATACAACGGTGCCATGCGCCAGACGCTCATCGACGACTTCGTGCGGGCAGTGGCGTACGTGCGGCAGACGACGCAGAGTAAATAATGGATAGTATAGAGATATATTAAGACACATCGTGCCTCATAGCCAGCAGGGGAGGAAGCGGCAAGCGCTTTGCTGTGCAAACGAAAAAAGGTAAGTATTGTCACAATACTTACCTTGGTATGCATGTTTGTGGAGCTGGTTAGGCGACTTTCGTCTTGCCAACCTCTGGTGCGGTCACGCCGTAGCCTTTGCGCTCGAGGAGCTCTTGAGCGGTTTGGAGCTCGGTGGCGACCTTGGCTTGCTCGTCGGCTTGCTTTTTCTTGGTGTTGTAGTCGGCCGTGGCTTGAGCAGTGGCATCGGCGACGTAGTCATCGAGTGTAAGTTCTTCTTTGGGCTGAGGGCCAACGCGGGTGAGGCCAGCTGGGCCATAGGGGCCAAAGCTTGCACGGCCGAGGTCGCGCTCGATCAGCTCGAGGCTGGAACTAGGTAATACTTGGAAGGGTTGGCCATTATACGAGCCATTGACAGGCATGCGGCGATGCTCTAGCTCAGAAAAAACACGCGACACCTCCAGCGCGTGGCTGATGTAGTCGCGTGCACTGGTGCCTAGCTGTGCCTCACCAATCTCGACGGCGGTCACGTGCTGCAGCGCCTTTTGCAGGGTGGCAAGCTTGCTCTTGGTTGTATCAAGCTCACTCTGCGCGGTTGCTGACGTGGTGCGTTCAGTGTCGTCGGCAGGCTTTTGCCGGTAGGCGCTGCTATCGCGGATGGCAGGGTCAGACTGGCGTGTGGCTTGTCTGCGGGCTGCTTGGGTTGGCCATGGCAGGCCAGCTGCTTCTGGTTTTGGCATTGTGTTTCCTCCTCACCTCATTGGTATAACACTTATACTTATATATGATACTACAAATCGCCCCATTGTCATAATTGTGATATCGCTCATGCTTTAATAAAATAGGCCTATCTGAGGTAGAAAAATGAAACGCAGAAAGAGAATTAGAGAAGCAGCATAAGAGGAATAGAGGCTGAGAGAGGAGGGTAGAGAAAAACCCTGCAAACCCACTCCATTGAGCAGCTCTACGCTATACTATAGAATAAGTATAGTAACAAGGAGAAAATGATGAACACAAAGAATAACGGTGTGGCTACATACTATTCGCGGTTTGGCTCGTGGGCAGGGTATAACATGGTGCTGGGCCGCTCGCAGCACGCTGGCTATTGGACGAGCGAGACGAAGAATGAGCGGCAAGCTCAGGCGAACTTCTTGCGGATGTTTGCCAAGGAGCTGCAACTTAAGCCGACCGACCGTGTGCTCGATGCCGGCTCGGGCCAGGGCGTGATGGCGCGATACCTCGTCCAGGCCAATGGGGGGGGGTGAGGTAATAGGTATTACCATCACGCCACGAGAGGTTAGGATATCTGAGAAGTTGTCGCGGCATATGACTCCTGCGCCGCGCTTTGTGCTCGGCGATTACTCGCGCACCGATTTCCCAGACGAGTATTTCGATGTGGTGTATGTGAATGAGACACTATCGCACGCGAAGGATACGCGGGCCACGATGCAGGAATTTTATCGCATCCTTAAGCCGGGTGGGCGTGTAGTGTTTGCCGATTATGAGGTCGATGCTCGCCATATGTCGGCTCGCCAGCAGCGCATGATGGATTTTTTGGAGCAGCATGCTGGTGGCTTTGGTGTGCGGCAGCAGAATCCCGGTGAGATATCACAGGCCCTGCAGCAGGCTGGCTTTGCGGATATAAGCGAGACCGATTGGACAGAAGCCGTTATGCCAACATACCACCGCTTGCGCTCGCTCGCTCGGCCATTTGCCTGGATCCAGCCAGATGCGAAGCTTGCGCCATTCTTCGTTAATGCCGTGATGGCATCACATGGCTATAGCACGCTGTATGAAGCGGGGCTATTCCGCTACTTGCTCTACAAAGGCACAAAGCCGCTTGCCCACCGCGCAAAGTAGCACAAAAGCAAAGAAGATAATGCTGGGCTGCGATCTATCAGCCCAGCAAAATATATGCTCAAGACTACAGATGTAGCTTGATTTTTAGGAAGGTATATTTTGACGACAGGCTTGCAGAAGGAGATGATCTATGCTAATCTGGATATTAGATATCCATTATCAACAATCAAAGAAAGGAGGAGTGAGGTGCTGCGCAGGGTGGGCTGCATAGCACCTCGCATATAAAACCATGAGATTATCAGGAGCAGTCGAGCAGGCCTGTTGCATTGTGATTTTGCTGGCGCATCCAGACCTGCGATCGCCAGTGACGAACCAGAGCTTGGCAAAGCAAATGGGGGTGTCGCCAACGTATATTACTAAAGTAACGCGTAAGCTCGTAACAGCCCAGCTGATTACCTCGGCGAGGGGTGCGGGTGGTGGCTTTCGCCTGGCGCGGGCTAGTACGGAGCTGACGCTGTGGGATATCGTGGCGGCAGTCGAGGGGACGGAAAGCTTCGTTCAATACCAAGGAGTCGCCGAGCGGATGTTTGCCTGCCAGGCAGATGATAGCAAGATTAAACGCGGTGAGGTGAGCATCCTTGGTGCCTTCGATCGGGCTCAGGCACGCTGGGCTGAGACGCTGCAGACAGTAACATTGCAAGATATTATTCGGGAGTTAATGAACAATGGGTGAGAAAATAAAACAAGCCATCCGGCGCCGCCGCAGCGTGATGGTCCAGGCCGAATGGCGGCACTTGCTGCAGAGCAAAACACTATTGGTGGCAGTGATAGCAATAGCCTTTGTGCCGGTGATATATGCGGCGTTTTTCCTCAGCTCGGTGTGGGACCCGTATGGGCATACCGACCGACTGCCGATTGCCTTTGTGAATGAGGATAAGGGGGCGCAGATCAATGGTAAGGAGCTGCAGATCGGCCGGACAATGACAGAGTCTCTACATAAGAGCAAGGCACTAAAGTGGGAATTCGTCTCCAAGCAGCAAGCCGATGATGGCGTACGCCGTGGCTACTACTATGCAGTAGTGACGGTGCCGGAGGACTTCTCACAGCGTGCGGCGTCACTTCGGCAGGACAAGCCGCAGCAAGCAGTGGTGTCGTATCAGCTGACGCCAGCCAAAAACTACATTGGTGCAGTCATTAGCCGCCAAGCCGCGCAAAAAGTGAAGGAAACAGTAGCCGAGCAAGTGACCCAAACTTACCTCAAAGAGGTGGCAGCGGGTATTGGTGCAGTGGGTAATGGCATGGCGCAGGCTGGTGATGGTGCTGGGCGCTTACACCAGGGGTCGGCACGGCTCCAAGCGGGTCTTACTCACTATACCAATGGCGTTAGCCAACTGGCGAGCAAGCAGCAGACGCTAACGGCAGGCTTAGGGCGATTGCAGGCTGGTGCAGTGCAGGTCCAGCAGGGCACAGCGCAGCTGACTGGCCAACTGCCAACGGCGGCCCAAGTGGCCCAGCTAACGGCTGGTATGCAGCAGATCAAACAAGGGATGAATACACTCAACGCCCAAGTGGCCCAGCCATCACCGGCAGTGGCGGCTCAACAGGCGGCAGTAGCCCAAGATGCGCAGCGGGTGGTGGGTGCGCTCCAGGCGATGCAAGCACCAGCCGCATCGGCTGGGGCGATCCTCCAAAAGACTAGTGCCCAGGCGGCTGCATCTGGCGGTAGCACGACCATCACACTGCCCGAGCTGCAGACCATAGCGAGCGCTCTGCAGCAGACCAAAGCCATTGCCGAGCAAACGCAGAGCTTGCTGGCCAACCTTGATACTCTCACTAAAACGCTTGCCACTCAACAGCAAACACTCAAGAATGGTGTGGCGGCACTCAATACTGGCGTGGAGCAATTTACCCCACAAGCCACCACTGCCTTTGCGGGTTATAACACGGTGCGGGCTGGTGGCGAGCGGCTCCAAGCTGGTGCAGCACTGGTGGCAGGTAATCTCGCAACAGCTCAGCATGGTAGTGGGCAACTGGCCCAGGGCGCAGCCACCTTGCAGCAGCACTCGAGTACGCTGGTGCAGGCAAGTAACCAGCTGGTGGATGGCTCGAGCACACTAGCGCACAAACTACAGACTGGTGCTGCTCAGGTAAAGCTCCTGCCAACTAGCCCAGCGGCTCAGCAGCAGATGGCCGCACCTGTGGCGAGTAGCGAGCACAGTACTGGCAGTGTACCAAACTACGGCTATGCCATGGCACCATATATGCTCTCGCTGGCGCTCTTCGTTGGTGGGCTGGCTCTGACGACGATGTACCCAGTGCGCAAGACCTTCTCGCGCCAAGAAAATGCCTGGCGCTGGTGGCTGGCTAAGATGTCAGTCTTGGGGCTGGCTGCACTGGTGCAAGCAACGATTATGATGCTAGTGCTAGTCTATGTGGTGGGCTTGCAGCCCGACCATCCGTGGCTATTTGCTGCCACAAGCTACCTTGCTTCGCTTGCCTTTATGTCGCTCATTACGCTGGTAGTGATGGTGCTGGATAACCCTGGCCGACTGGTGGTAATGATCATCATGGTGCTCCAGCTGGCAGCGAGCGAAGGGATATTCCCCATCCAAACAGCCTCTGGTTTCTTCCAGGCTATCAACCCATGGCTACCCATGACGCACTCCATCATTGCCTATCGTCATGCGATCTCGGGCGGGGTCGATAGTGCGCTCTATACGCAGCACATGCTCATCTTGGCTGGCTTTGCGCTCGTGGCAAACGCACTCCTCATCGGCTTCTTGGCCTGGCGTGGCACGCGGCAGTTTGCTCATACGACGGTGGACGGAGATTAAAATTAATGTGCTGCGAGGCATAGCACAGAGCCGGCTATGGTGGGGTAGCCGGCTTTTTGCCTGTTTGCTGGCGAGGCTAGCTTTGAGATTTGAGTAGACCATATTTGACATATATAGCAAATACAAAGTACTATAGCGGTAAATGGATAGTAGTAAATAAAGCAGGAGTCGATGATAATGAAGAAACCTTGGCAGAAGACAAGCAGTATGGAAGGGAGCTTTGCACGAAAACCGATTTTGGATGAGACAAACTCGCGCATTACGTTAAGTAATGAGAGTGCTACTGATGATACTGATAAGAGAGATATGCCACGACTCTCGCTGAAGCAAAAGCTTGCCGCTCTGGCAGCCCTGCTTACTGCTATGAATGGTTTCGCGTATTGTCATAATACGGCAGAAGCACCCGTATCGAGCGAGACAGCCGCAACGGCTGAGCCATTTGAGCAATCGGGTCGTGAGGTAGAATTTACAACTCCCGATGGTGAGATTGATGTAAAGAAGGTCGACAGAGAAGTTTTGCACGGCATCACGACGCGCTATACCGAACTGCAGGGCAAGACGAAGACAGATCGTTATATGGGTGACTCCCTTGCAGTGTACCGGACTGATAAGAGTAGGGCTATTAAGGAGATTATTACAGCGGAGCGAACTACCGTCAGCCATGATGGGCAAAATGTCGTCGTAACGACGGTGGCACACAAACAAAAAGACATAACCACTGGCAAGACAACCACCCGAGAGAAGGTGACGCTGGAGACGCCGCAAGAGCCAGGGGCTGCCCAGCCAGTTGGCGAGCTGACGACGGCAGAGCTGCTGCAGATCACAAGTAACCCTGCCACAGAAGTTGCAGCGGCAAGCAGCTTCCGTCCAAGTGCCAATACTGACCCAAATGAGAAGCCGTACACACGGATGACGCGAACTACTAACGAGAATGGCGCACCAACGTTTGTCATCGAAGAAGCGCCTGCCAGCAACGAAAACCCTGATGATATTCCAAGTGATAGTGCATCGTGGCAGTCAGCCTCCCGAGTGGAAACAGGCGAAAATTTGAGCGATATGCTGCGATTTTGGTGTGCATAGATACACTATCAATTCGTTGCGACACGAAGCAAAAGCCACCTCTCGCGGGGTGGCTTTGACACACCTCACCACCATCTGCTATAATACAACCACTTATTGAGGCTCTTAGCCTGTCTCTTATTAGTAGAACCAGAATAATGTATTAGAAGGAGTGAGATACAATGGGTCAACGACGAGTGGCCACACCCCAGGCAGATGACGCCAAGAAGCGTCCACACGCAAGCAAACAACCAGCGACAACCAACACGGTGCTCAGTGCCACCACCACGCGCAAAGGCGAGGTCTTTCGGGCGCAGCGCCGCACCAGCGAGGGGGTCAATGCCCAGGCCTCGCAGCATGTCATTAACGTGCCGGTCAATAAGTCGGTCTACAATGGCTATGGCGGCAAGCAGTTTACTCTCAATATGCAGCCCAAGCGGCCCCGTGCCCCGCGCCCAACGCTCAAGGTCATCCCGATCGGTGGGGTGGGCGAGATGGGCATTGGCAAGAACATGACGGCCATTGAGTACGACAACGATATCATCATTATCGACATGGGCTTCCTCTTCCCGGGCAGCGACTACCCAGGCATCAACTACATCATCCCCGATACGCAGTGGTTGGAGGAGAATAAGCACAAGATTCGGGCACACATCTTTACTCACGGGCACCTCGACCATATCGGTGCCTTTCGGCATATCATCCCCAAGCTGCCTGCACCAGTCTATGGCACAGCCTTTACCTTGGGTATGCTGCAGCGCACTATGGCTGAGACAGATGGCAGCTACGAGCCAGAGTATCACGAGCTCAAGCCTGAGGAGCATGAGATTGTCCAGCTGTGCGACTCCTTTAGTGTGGAGCTGGTGCGGGTGAACCACTCTATTCCTGATTCGGCCGCAGTAGTGGTGCGTACACCAGTAGGGAACATTCTCAGTAGTGGTGACTGGCGTATTGAGGAGAACCCGGTGGATGGCCGCAAGTTCGACTTCGAGCGGCTGCAAGATATCTCGCACACCGAGGGATTCCTCCTCATGATGAACGAATCGACCAACTGCGAGAGCGCTGGCACCCACACCCACGGCGAGCACGACATCCAGCACAGCATGGGTGAGGTGATGGATAAGTGGGCCAAGAGCCGCATCATCATCAGTAGTTTCTCTAGCCAGCTGCACCGCATTCAGCTCATCCTCGAGGAGGCAGAGAAGCATGGGCGCAAGGTAGCCTTTGCTGGCTTTAGTATGATCCAGAACCTGGAGGTAGCACTGCGCACTGGTGCTATCAAGATCCCCAAAGATACGGTGGTCAAGATGGAAGACCTCGTGAAGCTGCCCGACCACAAGATCACCATCGTCTGTACAGGTAGCCAGGGAGAATTTAGTGCCGTGCTTAACCGCATGGCGACGGGGGCGCATAAATTCGTCAAGATCAAGGGGAGCGATGTGGTGGTCTTTAGCTCTAACCCCATCCCAGGCAACGAGAAGTACGTTGTGCGCACCGTCGATGGCTTGATGCGCGAAGGTGGCGACGTGGTGCAAAATGGCAAGACACATCTGACCGGGGTGGGGCCGCTCCACCTGTCGGGCCATGGGTATTATGATGACCACGTGCGGCTCATTAGTGCCGTCAAGCCCAAATATTATTTGCCTAACCACGGCGAGTTCCACATGCTGGTGCACAATGCTCGCTTGGCCGAGAAGGAGTGTGGTATTCCACGCAGCCATATCTTTGTCTGCGACCCAGGGGATATTGTGGAGTTTACGACCGATGGCGCGCACAAAATTGGGCGCATTCCGCACTCGGGCGGCACGATGTATGACGACGCTGGTGCAGTGGTGAGCGATGTCGTGCTGAAGGATCGCATCCACATGAGCCTGGAGGGGATGTTTGTTGTGGTGCTCACCGTCCAGCGTGGGACGGGCCGCCTCCTCACCAGTCCAGATATCATCAGCCGGGGCTTCATCTACCTGCGCGATAATGAAGAGCTGATGGGGATGATCCGCGCCTATCTCAAGCAAAAAGCAGCGCGCAGCCTGGTGGGTTCGTATGACCTTGATGTCGTAAAGAAGGAGATCAAAGACGACATCGCCCGCGTTTTGTACGACCAAACACGCCGCATGCCCATTATTATCCCAGTCATCAACGAAGTGGGTGCACCACAAAAGGCGTCGAGCCGCACTGCTCGTGTGGGGCGCGAAGTCCCAGCTGGGCGCTCGCGGCAGAGCCTCGCTGCGCCAGCTCAGCCACACACGCCACCGCGCATTGCTAAGGGTGGTGCCGCTGCCAAAGCGGCTGCTATTGCTGCACGCAAAACTGCTGGTGTATTGCCCGCGACAACAGAAGAGAAAGCGCCAACTCGCCCAGCTAATACGCGCAAGCGCCGCTCGGCCAATAATCGCACGACCGCACGTAGTAAGCAGCCGAGCAATGACGCCTTCGCTGGCCTGCCACGCAAAAAGTTTCCGCCGCGGCAAGAGCCCGATACCGAGGTGGTTATGCCAAAGGACCGCTCGGAGCGCCGAAGCTACTAGGCAATGACTTAGCGTCACAAAAGCAAAAAAGCCAGCGCTATATAGCTGGCTTTTTTGCTTGTAAATTGTGGCTACGTATCAGACTTAATTCGCTGCTGCAGCTCGTGCACCATCTCCTCCAGACGTTTGATGCGCTGCTGCGCGCGCAAATATTCGGCGAGCACTACCAGCACAAAGGCAATCACCGCGAAGGGCGCAATCATCGTTACTATATTCCATACCATCTGCTGCATACGACCTCCTTGCTTCTATTGTGACATAGAATGGACAAAATGGCGAGAGGGGTATCATATAGCAATGATCCGCGTGATAGTGAATAGGCTTCGAATACTAGTGAGTGCGCTGCGCCATGGCATCATCACCAATAACAGAACGCAAAGTAGGCGCATTGCCGTCTTTTTTGGAGACTTGGTCGTAGGTGGACGTGTCGATCGGGATGGGCCAGTCGATGCCAAGCTCTGGGTCGAGTGGTGTGAGTGACATACCGGGCATGCCAGGCTGCCACTCTTCATCGAAGCAGTAGAGGTACTGGGAGGGTTGCTCGCTTGTCGATTGAAAACCGTTGCAAACTCCTTGTGGAACAAACACCTGCACACCTTTTGTTAGTGGGACAGTCACAACTGCGCCAACGGTGGGTGAATCGATCCGTGCGTCCACATAGACACCAAAGGCTTTGCCTGCCACTACTGCGACAAGTTTGTTCATTGCTTCGGCATGGAGGCCACGGATGGAGCCACGGTTTGTTTGCGTGGCATTGATCTGCTTCCAGGGGCCAAACTGTGGCAGTGGTGTGCTATCCATGGCCGATTGGCGGAATAGTTCGCGCACTGTGCCACGCTCATCAGTCACTTGTTTCATGGTAATGATATAGAGCCCATCGATGGCTGTGGGCACAGCCTCAAATGGAGTAATGATTGGGTAAGATGGCTGCGTTGTCATACTACCCAGTATGGCATATCCCACACCGATTGCCTAATGTAGTAAATTATGCTACAATATACGCTATCAAACCAAGCATAAACAGAGTACAATAAAAAGGATATGGCTACAAAAAGAAAAACCACTCGCACTCGTTCGTCTACTCGCTCAAGCGCTGCTCGTCGGCGCAGCCCGAGCAAGAGCAAAGCCAAGCAAGCCGCGCCGCAGCATACGTTGCCGGCGGGGTTTTGGGCGCAGGTGTCGGCGGTGCTGTTGCTGGCGTTTTCGGTGCTACTGGTGGTGTCGTGGTTTGGCTCGGGCGGGCCAATTCTCAAGTGGCTTGATGCGACAATGCTGTATATTATTGGCTATGCGGTGTATGTCGTCCCGGTAGTGGCGGTGTATGTAGCGGTGGCGATCTTTCGGGCAGAGAACAACCGCTTACCAGTGGCGCTAAAGCTTGCGGCAGGGCTGATGGTGCTGTGGTTTGCGGGGCTATTTGGCTTGCTGCGGCGCGGTTCAGCTGCGACAGGCGGTGTAATGGGTGACCTACTCAACCGTGCCATGCTGGCGCTGGTCGACCGGCCAGTGGGGGTTTTTGTGTATGTATTATTGATTGGCTTGACACTACTCTTCGTCTTGCGTGTCTCTCCCATGGCGTTGTGGCGTGGCCTGCAAAACATGGTGCGCAGCGAGGCTGAGGCAGACGATGCTGCCAATGTGGCGGTGGCCCGCCGCGCCGCTGATAGCCAAACACCAGACACCAGCAAAAAGGCTAAGCGCAATAAGGACGAGAAGGCCCAAGATAAGCCTGCTGCTATGAGTGACTTTAAGCTCAACGCGGGCGTCCCAACCCTCTCAGGCGATGGCCCGGCCGAGCCAAAGCCAGACAAAAAGCCCCGAGCGACCTTGCGCGACAGCACGCCGTCTACCTCTGTAGATAAAGCAGCCGAAGATCGGTCTGCTATGCTTGCTGTTAATGATCCCAACTGGCAGCCGCCCAGCCTGGAGCTGCTGGAGAAGCGTCAGAGCCCAGCTGATGCCGGCGACATTGAGCAAAATGCCCACATCATTCAAGACACGCTGCACGAATTTAACATTAATGTCGAGATGGAGGGGGCAAACATTGGCCCGAAGGTAACGCAATACACGCTCAAGCCGCCTGTTGGCGTTAAGCTCAACCGCATCACTGCGCTGGAGACGAATATCGCGCTCAATCTCGCGGCATCCAGCCTCCGCATTGAGGCACCTATCCCAGGTAAGAAGGCCGTGGGTATCGAGGTGCCAAACCGCAAGGCGGCCGATGTGCGCCTGCGTGGGGTGTTAGATAGCCCCGAGTGGCAGCACGCCAAGGAGCCGCTGGCGTTTGCTATTGGTAAGGACATCTCGGGCAGACCCTTCGTCGGTGAGCTCAATAAAATGCCGCACCTCTTGGTGGCAGGGCAAACGGGCTCGGGTAAGTCGGTAATGATCAACACGCTTCTCACCAGCTTACTCTACCGCAACAGTCCCAGCGAAATGAAGCTCATCCTCGTCGACCCCAAGCAGGTAGAGATGGCACCGTATGCCGATATTCCACACCTCCTGACCCCTGTTATTGTTGAGCCAGAGAAGACCATCAGTGCCCTCAAGTGGGCAGTCAATGAAATGGAGCGGCGCTACAGTCTGCTGGCTGAGGAGAAGGTGCGCGACATCAAGACGTATAACGAAAAGATCAAAACCCGCGGTAAGCAGATCGCCGTGGCCGATGAGCAAGGCCACATGCAAAAGGTAGACGAAGGCCGTATGCCGTATGTCGTCATTGTGGTAGATGAGCTAGCCGACCTGATGATGGTAGCAGCGCGCGATGTGGAGGCGCTGATCGTTCGCTTGGCTCAGAAGGCTCGAGCAGTTGGTATTCACCTAGTGCTGGCGACGCAGCGGCCAAGCGTGGATGTGATTACCGGCCTTATTAAGGCCAATGTGCCAGCCCGCATCGCCTTTACGGTGGCGAGCCAGGTAGATAGCCGCACTATTCTCGACCAAATTGGTGCCGAGAAGCTCCTTGGTCAGGGTGATATGCTGATGAAAACCGCCAGCATGCCCAAGCCCAAGCGTATCCAAGGTGCCTGGGTGATGGACGAAGAAGTCGCCAAGGTGACCGACCACCTACGCATGCAGTCGGCACCGCAGTATAATGACGAGATCGTGAGCCAGCCTGTCCAGCTCAATGGCAAAGGTGGCGTAGTGATGGATATGGACGGCAGTGGCGAAGGCAATGACGATATGTTCCGCGATGCCGTGCGGGTGGTGGTAGAGACTCGCAAAGCCTCAACCTCGCTCCTCCAGCGCAAGCTCCGCGTGGGCTATGCCCGGGCGGCCCGCATCATGGAAGAGATGGAAGAGCAAGGCATCATTGGCCCAGCCGATGGCTCACGCCCACGCGATGTGCTGATCGGCAGCATGGACGAGTTGGGATAGGGCAGCGGGCGGTGTGCATGCAGATTTACGGTGAGTCTTAAAAGGTGAGAACGGAGAGTCTCGGCTGAATTTTACTTGCATCATAGGCGATGGTATAATCATAATTATTGCAGTAATACACGGGGAATCATCTATGCCAAAGCCAAAATCACCAGAACAATTTATTGCATCATCACCAACTGGAGAGAAACTCCTTGGTATGTTCCATCACAACCTTGGCGACGGAGCACTGCGCATCGCGAGAATAATCACACATGAGCAGCCAGCTCATCGTAGTGATGACACGCACAATGAGCATAACCACCACGTTCACCAGCCAACCCATCGCAGGCTGGGTAATCACGAAGCCAAGATAGCGGCGGTGCTGGAGAGTGGCTACTGCAGCATTACACACCCAGACGCTCGGTTCGCGCAAGAGGAGATTGCTGATTTACTTATTAAAGAAGAGGCGGTGCCAGAAGCGTATTTTGCGCTGCAAGAGCGGATTGCCCGCAAGCGTGGCCAAGGTGAGGTAGTGCTAAGCCTAGAAGAAAAGCAGCGTCTGGTGGATACCGTCCAAGTTGACCAAGCTGAGAGCCTCACGCAGTGGTCAACATATCTACGCAGCGATGAGAATGAGCATGTATATCCAGACTGGTTTAAAGTATATGTCTGGGAATCGCTCAAGACGATGGGCGAGTACGACAAAGCCAAGGGAGAATTCAAGGAGCGTACTGGCTCGACTACTGCACCTTGGCCGGAGCTCAATGCTGAGGCGCTGGCGCAGGTGTATGATGCTATCGACCATGGAGTGATTCGTGGTGAGCGTGAAGTGGACGACCAGCTGGCACCACTGCTAGGCAGGGGGGACTTTGCTGCGCTCTATGCTGCGGCTCTTGCTGATAGCGCTTATAATGAGACGAAACAAGAGGCATACCAAGCAACGACCAGCTCGTGGACGAAGTACGAGCGAATTGCTAGCCAACATAGCCCCAACTACACCAATGATGGTGGGGAAAATACGAGACGCCTCACAGACATGGAGCGACGGGTGCACGCAGGTGAAGAGCTGACGACAGAAGACCTAGAATTCTTGTGGTTGAATGAGAGAATTGAAGGCTTTGGTTTGGATGTTGATCCGCGAGCTAGTCAGCTGCTAGAGGGGCGCGATTATGTGGGAGACTTTGACCGAATTGCAGAGATGATTGGCTATGATGAGTTGTACTGGACAATAGCCTATGCCGACGAAGGAGATTGTGTATGGAATATGAGTAAAAATTATTTCGTTGATAGAATTGACCGACTGAGTGATGAAAGCCGCCACGATCTTATCAACATAATGGATTATGATAAATACCTTAACAATAATAAGACTGCCATGCGTGCCAGGCATTTGTATCAGCAAGGTGTAGAGGTTATAACGATACTGGATCGTCGATTTGTTTGTCAGTATCCATATCCTTATCGAGTGGTTGATGATGGCAACGCTATAGCAGATCGGCTCATTGCAGCAGGGGCTGATGCTGAGTATACGAATGGCCTCTTGAAAGTGATACGCAATGACCCGATTGGTTGCCACAGTGAGCCGAAGATCCCAGAGCAAATCCTGGATCAACGAGACTTTGACAATTGGCTCCAGTATATGACTAATACAGTAGGTGAGCTACCGTGTGATGATGCAACACGGCAGCGCATTATGCACGACGTCGTGCAGTCTGACCTTGAATATATGGAGAGAAAAACCATTCTTGATAACCTTAATACATTGGCGCACATCAACAACGATAACCGCCAAATGACACGCTGCTTGCTTGATACTTTTCCTACTTGGTGGCTCAAGTACTATGGTAGAGGACTTATCGCTGGAGGCCTTGACCGGTCAACAGCTGAAGAATATCTTTCGACCCTTCAAGATGATGATGAATTGCTCTAGTGGCTCAATCTAAATATATTCTTGTGCGCTGGAGATAAGCATGGTTATATGTATCACCCCGCACAATACTCACCCAGTAGCCGCACAGTATGGTCGCTTTGCTCAATGGTACGCAGGGCGTGCTTGAGTGGAGCACCAGCGCTGTCGACGACGAGAAAGAATTTGTATTGCCAGGGCTGGCCGACGATTGGTTGAGACTGCAGGCTACTGATATCGATGTCTGCTGCGGCGAAGACGTGTAATACCTCAAGTAGTGCACCAGGCTGGTGATTGGTCGTGACGACGAGCGTGGCACGGTTGGCATGGGCTGGTGCGTGGCCTGGTGCGAGGACGATGAAGCGGGTGATGTTGTCGTGGCTATCTTGGATGCTACGGCGCAGGATGGGCAGATGATGGAGGGTAGCAGCCGCATGGCCAGCGATGGCGGCTTTGTGTGGGTCGCCAATTGCTTTGATGTAGGCAACCGCCCCTGCTGTATCGAAAAATTCATTCTGCACCGCATGCGGCAGCTCGGTAGCAAGAAAGCGTTGGCACTGCGCAAGTGCGACGGGGTGCGAATACACCTCGGTAATATCAGCTAGGCGAGCGCCAGGTAGTGTAATGAGCATCTGCTCAATGGCAAGACGTACCTCACCAATGATGGGTAGCGGGCATGTCTCGAGGTAGTGGTACGGCTCGTTGATTGTTCCGTAGAGTGTGTTTTCCACCGCCACAACGATACCTTCGGCTTGACCAGTCGCGTGCGCATGGAAAACATCGCGAAACGTCGTGCATGGTACGGTATTGACCTGCGGCCCAAACCACTGCTGCGCCGCCTGCTCATGAAACGACCCCGCCTGACCTTGGATGGCAATATGCATGCAATTAGTATAGCATGAGGCGGAGATGACAGAAGTTGTTCATCCCAAATGTGGCATAATGTCGCGCCTTGCGTTTTTCTCCACATCGCGATGATTATGAATATATTTTGAGAATGTTCAGTATTTGGATCAGAGTGAAAGAATATATTATAGAGGAGTTTGCTATTGAAAAGTAGGCTCTCAGATTCAAAAGTTATCGGCTACGTGTGTAGCGGTGAAAGAACCAGAGACTTGCGCCAATCAACATAGACAACACTCCAAACCAAGCGAAGACTGCCAGCCCTCGAGCGCCCAACCACGAAAACAGCTGCAAAACATATGGTGCGCTGCCACCACCGAGATTGCACCCAACGAGGACAATTGCTGTGGCTGTGCTGCGCGATTGTGCGGAGACTTCGTCTGACAATCGGTGGAATATCGTTGAGAGAATAATGCTATAGACGAAGCCAACCCCAAAGGACGAAAGGCCAAGCAGCCAGATCGTTGGCGATAGCGACAAGCCAAACAAAATGATACCAATTAGCAGAGCAGACAATGCCAAGAGCCGCTGCTTGTACCGACTCACGGCATAGACAAATACTGCACCAGCGATGATCCCCATGATTTGCTTGAGGCTGAGGATGATGCTTGCGTCTGTGGCCGAGCCAAAACCCGCTGCAATAGTGATTTCAGGCAGGCGCAGTGCCAGCGATGTATCGATGCAGACAAACCATACTCCGCACAGTGTTAGCCCAATGACGGTGCCAAGCTGCTGGCGGCTCAGCGAATGAGCGGTTGGCGAAGCATCCTCTGCCTTGGTAGGCTTGGTGGGCATACGTGGTTGTTGCCGTGGGGCGCAGGTGAGGAAGATAGCAAGGATGGCGAGCCCGGCTGTATAAATCAAGAAGGCGTGCATCCAGCTAATTTTGATCAACTGCCCAGCCAGCAGGGTGAGCAGCGCGCAGCCAATGATTTCGGCAGAGACGCGCCAACCCAGTACTTGCGCATGCTCTCGGCCACTGTAATAATCACTGAGGATGGTGATAGCAACCGCGTTGATGAGCCCCGTCCCAACACCAAAGGCTGCGCGCGAAGCCAGCACTAACCAATACTCCTGAACAAAAAATGGCACTACACCAGCCAACGGAATGAGAATGAGGCTGATAATAATGATGTGTCGCTCCGACAGCACGCGGCGAATTGCATGATTAGCCAGCAGCGTCACGATGACAAACAGCGACGGAATAGACAAGATTAGCTCTACCTGTGTACTCGAAAACTGGTGATAAAATGCCTTCATTGCCGGAATGGCCGGAGCAATGGCAGCAGACGACGTAAGTATAAGCGACAGGCTCAGCAAGCCTACCTTTTCAATAGTTTGTTTCATAATAATGAGTGTAACACATTCGCTGATTACTGCTGTAGTAATGGTGGAAGCAGGGAGGGCTTATAGACTTAAATTCATTTCTTCAGAGTATTACGGGCATTACACTAACGACACTACATAGTTGTGCTACTATTGGCAATGCTTGTAAGTGTATTTATAATGAAAGTATATGAGAAATATACACAATCAAGAATATTCTACATATGTCTATATTGATGAATCTTGTCACATTGGGCATGGCTCTGGCAAGATGCTTCTTGGTGCAGTTTGGCTAAATACTAAACAGCTGCCAATGCTCCTTAGAGAAGTTAAGTGTATTAAAAAGAAACATAAGATATCTTCACACCGTGAGATTAAGTGGACTAAGGTGAGCCCATCAAAAATTGAATACTATAAAGATTTGTTATTGTTGTTGCACCAAACTGATCAAGTCAGCTACAGAGCAGTAGTGATTGATAAAAATAAGGTTAATTATGAAGCTCACAACGAGACAAGCGATGATTTTTATTATAAAATGCAATACTACTTGGTGCGTAATATTGCTGAAAAGAGTACATCTACGCACAGTTTGCGGTTATTTTTAGACTATAAAGATACCTGGTCTGGGCATAGGTCACATGAGTTAGCAAGATACTTGAGAAATACAGCGAAGTTCCAAGATAAAGATTTTACAGCACAACCATTGTGTTCACATGAGGTGATAGGTTTACAATTGGCCGACCTTGTGACTGGTGCAGTAATGTATGCAAATAAACCAAGTAACCAACAGAAATCAGAAGCAAAAAAGGAGTTAGTAGCATTTCTAAAAAAAATTACTCAGCAAGAGCTGACAAGTGGTACACCGCCTAGCACTGAAAAGTTCAATTTATTCTTTTGGGAACCGCGCGAGTGATGATACCAGAATGGCTACCGCTAGAGTTAGAGCTCTCTAGTAATTCATATGAGGCTGATATAAAAAAATTGTTTGCTGTGTATGAGCATGATTTTCTTAAGACAACACCACCGATTGTTGATGGATTACCTGTTTATACAAATTCACACCCCGATCCATCCTGGGGAGGTTTTTACCCAAAGGGTTTTACTCACATTATTACATGCGGTAAGAAGCTTCGAAAGATTGACTATGATAGAGCGACGCGGCTTCCTTGGGTGCGTGCAATACTAGAGAACTATAAAGAACCAGAAGTAAGGGCTTTTTGGGACAAGCACCCAAAAGGGGATACATTGTATTTATGGCTTGCAGATATAGATTTTGTTGTAATATTGCGACGGATGCGTAGTAAAACAAGGCCAGTAGCGGGAATTATGGTGACTGCGTATACACTAAATCGTAGCTATTGCAAGAAAGATATGCAGAGACGGTACAATCGATCATATAAACGACTCTAAGATACGCAAAAAGCGCCCATAAGAGACGCTTCTTGAGTTAATTGTACATCATGGTACGTTAACATTTAGTATTGTATCACGCGCGCGCAATTGATTCAACATAATTATCTGTGCTATAATACCCACGAGTTTCCTCTTCTCGGGGTGGGGCGCTGGTGTGAGTGCGCTACCTGGCGGAGAAGGTATAGACACGAGGCGGAGGTGCTGCTCCATAATCGTACACATAAACGCTGGGCTATGAGCCCAGTAGCAGGTACTTCTATGGTCGCACTACTGATCCAACCAGTGGGGTGAGCGATAGAAGCCGAACAATAAGCAATAAGGAGAATTGCATGCCAACCATCAACCAATTGGTGCGCAAGCCACGCAAGACTGCGGCTCGGAAGTCGAAGTCGCCAGCGCTGGGGCGCATCCACAACGCACTCAAGGTGCGCTACTACGACCAAAATGCACCGCTCAAGCGTGGCGTCTGCGTCAAGGTAACGACCAAGACCCCCAAGAAGCCAAACTCCGCTATGCGCAAGGTGGCTCGTGTCCGCCTCACTAACGGCCACGAAGTCTGGGCATACATTGGCGGCGAAGGCCACAACCTGCAGGAGCACGCGGTGGTGCTCGTCCGTGGTGGCCGTGTGCCGGATCTCCCGGGTGTGCGCTACCACATCGTCCGTGGCGCGCTCGACCTACAAGGGGTATCGAAGCGTAAGCAAGGCCGCAGCAAGTACGGCGCCAAGAAGGAGGGTAACTAACCATGCCTCGTAAAGTCACGAAAAAACTCCAGCGCACCATCAAGCCAGACCGCAAGTACCAGTCGGTGCTGGTGCAGCGCTTGATTAACAAATCGATGCTAGACGGCAAAAAGCAGGTTGCTGAGCGGGCCGTCTATAGTGCGCTCGAACAAGCTGCACGAAGCCTCAAGAGTGAGGACCCACTAGAAGTGTTTGAGACTTGCATCAAGAACATCAGTCCTAGCTTTGAGGTGAAGAGCCGCCGCGTTGGTGGTGCTAACTACCAGATTCCATTCCCTATCCAGGGTCATCGTCAGCAGCACTTTGCTTTTATGTGGCTAGTGCAGGCTGCCCGATCGAAGAGTGGTATGCCATATAGCAAGCGTCTGGCAACAGAGATCGTTGATGCGTGCAACCAAACTGGTGTCGCCTTCAAGAAAAAGGAAGACACCCACAAAATGGCCGAGGCCAACCGTGCCTTTGCCCACTTTGCTCGCGGCTAAGTTCTGCAGCGCAACATACAAGATCGTCCGAGGTAGATGCCTTGGGCGATTTTGTTTTGCCATGGCCACATAGCGAGCAGTTGGAGGAGCGAATAATAACGGTGTATCAATCATCTGGCTTTGGTAGCTCTCAGTATTTAGGAAGTGCGTGAGTGGGGAGAATCTATACCTAAAAACCTCAGGAGGCCTCGCGTGTGCCTCTGTGTGCTATTTTATTCAGCACTAGTTGTTTAGCCTCCGTATGCAAGAGCTGGGCTTATCTATATCTATTTGTGGTTTATATTTTACCTCGGCCCACGTGTAGCGATAGAGGCAGGCAGAGCAATAAAATCTTGCTGGTGAAGGCGGAGAAGTGCGTAATTAGAGCCAAAATGCTTGCGAAAAATATATAATTATCGTCCAGATAGCTAACACTGGTACGACAGGGGTACATATGGGGAAAATAATACGAAAATAAGGCCAAAAATAGCTTTGCAGGCGCTGGTTTTATGCTATAATGCAAATGATACGATTACTTACTACCACGCTGCCACGCGCCACAAAGCACGCAGCAGGGAGGAATCGGCAGAAAGGAGCCAATGCCGTTAACCAAAATCATAGTGCGGAGTATAAACAACTATGAGAGAGTATACCAACAATAACACAAGCGAAGAACCATTCGCAAGAAGTGACAAACCGCCAGTGGGCGAGACAAAATATTCAAAATACGACACAGCAAATGATGGAAATATGCTGACAGACAAAAAGTTTAATGATCGATATGGCAAGCCAAATGCTCTTGAGCTGCCATCTGCTCAAGAGGTTCGAGGCTGGCTGCAGCGCGAGCTTGGGCCGCTATTTGCACTGTCGATGGCTGAGATGACAGATCAGCACATTGATACCATTCATAATAAATTATCCGAGCTGCGCGATAAGCTTGGCTTGGCAATTGGTGATATTATTGAGGTCAATGATGTCCCATATGTCGTGCTAATAGTTGACGACTTTAAGAGCCCTAAGGACACTCAAGGCGATGTATCATCGCTGTATTCCGCAATTGAGTCGTCGCTATCCCACCAAGAAGCGGCGATTTCTTTAGGCGAAGATGGTGGAGCGGAAGAAGGGGTAATCGGCTCATTGATTGGATTCTATGTTGGAAAGCGCCCAGATCAAGAGATGATTGATAGTGCCCCTGTTGTGTATGGCATTATTCAGGGTGAGCCAGGCGAAGGCCCGCAGATGATCACAGACCAAGGTGATGTGATTGATGGCGAGCTCAGCACTGCAAGTGGTATTGTGCTGGTTCCGACTACAGAGTCGCAACGGCTTGAGTATAGTGATGAGCTTGGTTTGGTTCAAGGAGACTTCTCACTCGCTGCATAAAGGCTAGTTATAGACGAGAGAAAGCCAGTGTGATGAGCACTGGTTTTTCTGTGCAAAAAATCTATGGTGATTGCAAAGAATAAACAAGGGCACGTGCTATGCCATTGAATTTTTAAGGATCGCGTGTATTGGTTGGTGTAATGTTGTGCGTTGTGACGAAAATAATGCATTTCTCGTACTGCGAGGAGATATTTGTGTGCTATATTGACGCACTTGTATGTTATAAATTGCCTGAAAACGAGCAAGGAAATGTCTGAATATAATATGAATATATTCAGAGCGGTGAATGGTAAATTTAAAAAGCATAGATATGATAATGTACTATATATAGTGTATCGTAATGAATATTTTGTATGCAAAGTGAGTCGATTGCTTCATCGAATATATCTTTTTTGTATATGATGCTACACATAACACAAGCGAGGGGGCAGTGAGAGAATATGAATATTATAATAATTCGTTCATACAGTTTATTGCCGCTATATTGATGAGAAATTGAGCGGGCGCGAAACGAATAAGCGACGAGTGCGGTATGAATTGAAATACAAAAAGTCAAAGATGAGAAAACGGCAAAGTATAATGCAAAGCGACGAGCAGCTTTTTGCAGTAGTAAAGATATTTTTGCAAAGTGGTTTGCAGAAATATGAGTGGGAAATACATTATTAATAATTATTCTGCAGCAAAATATTATTTTTTGTCTATTTTGATTGGTACACGATATATGTAGTTATAATTTTGCACGTAGAAAAATGACAGAAGTGCGTTGCTGTGAAAAAACGATTATTTTCGAAAACCGGAGTGGCAAGCAGATAGCACATACATGACAAAAATAATATAGCATTGCGACGCTGTAATAAAAAACGCTGATGCACTATTTGCTATTGCTAAAAAATTAGCGACGTCTAGCAAAAACGTTCGTAACTTTGCAACATAATGTGCGTGCAAAATATTTTTTGCTACTATGTGAGTGATGAATGATATAAGAATGGGTTGTTTGGTAGTAAATATAAAATGAGGATGATGGCAGTGTGCACACCTATGTGCAAATTTGTGAATGAGTATGCAAAAATTGACGCAGCGAGATAGAAAGATAGAGGAGCGACGTACAACATGTGTAATAAAAATGAAGTGCGTGTAGTAGCAGTGCAAAATTTCACATTTTTGATTAGGGAAATATGCAAAAATGAATGTGAGGTTGTGAGATAAAGTAGGGAGTGAGTTCGCTTGAGTAAATGGCTGCCATGTTCTGGCTAAAATCTGTGCGGCGCGTGCGAACACAAGAAGGTTGAATGTGATGCAAGAAGCGAATTAAGTAATGGGCCGCCTCGCTAAAGTTTATGAACGAAACATAATGATGTTCATAATAAAAATTTGGAGAATAATGAAACTCAGCCTGGCAAAGTAGTGCAAAAATATAATGCCAAGAAGCAATGATGGTTTGTGCGTGCCGAAAGAATGTGATAATTTTGGTGAGATGTGTATGATATGCGAAGCATGTGTGGCAGCAGCTGATTGACCGCTAATAAAAAATGATGATTTTTGAAATAGTGCGATGCGATGATGGTGTGAGGGGTGAGATTTTTGTGTACCGCGAGGTATGACGATGTACAATTGGTGCGGAGAGGATGTATGAAAACAGTAGAAAATTATTCAACGATAGGCTTGGTAGTAAAATTTGCATAACCAAGCAGATGGGTGCGACGAGGGTCAAAAATAGTAGGCATTGGTGAGCCAAAATGTATGGTAGGCGCGAGTAACTTTGTGGCTAAGAGGGTGATTTGTGAGGATGTGGTGATAGCTGGATTTGCGTCTGCGTCATGCCAATACGATAGCATAGCAAATTTTCATGATCGGTTGCATAATGCAAGCAAAGGATAGTTGATGGTGAGATAGGCATAATTAGTATAGCAAAGCATTAGGTGTATAAAACAACCTCAGAGTGTGAGTGCGAAGTCAAAAAATGAATGGAGTGTGATGTATATGATCCAGCGAGTGGGTTAGCATGGTGCTATTTTCATATTTTTGAGCGTAGGTGGCTAATTGTGTGTTAAATGTAGGCGAATGTGCGACAAACACAAGCAGTATATAGTGGTTATGGTTATTACATATACACGATCTAATAGGGTGCGATGTATGGCTTGGATAAAAAATAATGATGCATCGTTGATGGTACGAATGAAGGTTTCAAAATTTTCACGTTTTGCATTATATAGTACTTTATGGTATGGAAACAAATGGCAAAATATCGACCTGCATGTACGATGTATGGAGGCGGGGCAGCTGGCTCTATGTAAGTAGTGTGCAAAAATGAGATAGACATAATGGCCCCATGGAGTGCTATAGGTGGCTCTGACAAAAATGCGCAAGGAGACAGCAAAACAATACTTCGCTTTAGGCAGAAGCAATAGCGAAATAAGCACAAGCGAAAACTGGCTCGATAATTTTTATAGATACATCGCAGCATTGAAAGAGCTAAAAGAGCGAAAGACAAAGTAATATATACACGACAAGTACGGGTGGTTCATTTTTCATATTTTGACATATAACAAGTATTATTTTATAGATGCGATAGCGTTTAAAGGGTGCTTTGCTGGGCTTATATATAATATATGGGCATAATATATTAAGGATAGTGATGGGGCGAAGCAAGCGAATTGTAGCGCCATAATGTAATTATCTTTTTTGTGAAATGCGGATAGAGCATATGATCGCGTCATGCCACTTCTTGGCTTATGGCAGGATGGATAAGTGCTTGCAAGACGGGGTGCAATCATGCGGCGAATGAGGTAACTAACAACTTATAATTACACAGAGTATGTGACCATTCAAAAAATAGAAAAACTAAAAAGCACAACACCTCCACACCCCTGTACCTCGCTAGACTTTGCATGCTGTCTCGCGTATAATATAATGCGTTATTAACCTAAGTTTATCGTCCGGATAAACATCCATATGGATCCCAAAGGAGGTTTACATATGAAACAATATGAACTAACGGTTTTGATTCGGCCAGATCTAGAATCAAACCTTGAAGCACCGCTTGCTAAGGTGCGTGAGCTGGTGCTCGGCGCTGGTGGCTCTATTACCAGCGAAGACAACTGGGGCAAGAAAAAGCTGCAGTATAGTATTAAGAAGGAAGACTTTGCGGTGTATGTCTACTTTGAGGTGGCGCTGCCTGCCGATGCACCGCTAAAGATCAGTAATGCGCTGAATATTTCTGATGATGTGATCCGCTACCTGCTCGTCAAGGTGGACGAGAAGGGCCGCAAGCTGATGGCCGAGGCTAAAGCACGCGAAGCCAGCCGCCAGACAGAAGAGTAAAAATTACCACAACAGCTAATAACCACAGTAAAGAATCGAGGAGGATGTATGGCTCGAGGATTTAGCAAAGTTATTTTGATGGGCAATTTGACGCGCGATATAGAGGTGCGCACCACAGCAAGTGGGCAGAACGTTGCGAATTTTACACTAGCGGTCACTCGTACATGGCGCAACCAAAATGGCCAAAACCAAGACCAAACCAGCTTCATTAACTGTGTAGCCTGGGGGCGGACTGGCGAAACCATTGCACAATATGTAAAGAAGGGTAGTCCGCTACTCGTTAGTGGTCGCCTCGACCAGCGCAGCTACGACGATAAGGACGGCAACAAGCGTTCTGTTGTAGAAGTAACAGTAGAGGACTTCACCTTCGTTGGTGGTGGACGTGCTGACGGAAATACAACACCGGCCGCAGCGCCAACTAACAGTGGTAGCAGCCAGGATGTCGTCATCGAAGACATTGACGACAAGCCAATTGACCTATCAGAAATACCATTTTAACAACATACTAAAGGAGAACAAATAATGGCCAAGCGCATGCGCAAGGACACACCGGTCTATTTTGACTACAAAGATGCAAAGACATTGCAAAAGTTCATTAATATTTATGGGCAGATCGAGCCACGCAGCCGCACAGGGTTGTCGGATAAACAACAACGACAACTCGCCGTAGCGGTGAAGCGTGCTCGCCACTTGGCGTTGCTGCCATTTGTGGCGCAAGGTTAGGAGCTTTTTCAGCGCAGTACCTCTGTGACTGCGCTGGCGGATGTTTCGAACGAAGCAGCAACTACTAAACAGGAGATAGGTGATGTACCAACCAACTGACCTCAAAAAAGGCGTGATTGTGCAGCTCGATGGCAAGCCGTATCGGGTTGTGGACTATAATCAGAAGGTAATGGGCCGGGGTGGCTCAATTGTGAATGTGCGGCTGAAGAACTTGATCGATGGGAGTGTGCTGCCTAAGACCTTCAAGGGGCAAGACAAGATTGAGCCCGCCGAGGTGTCAACACAGAGTGTGCAGTACCTCTATAATGATGGTGATACGTTCTATTTTATGGATCCAACTAGCTTTGAGCAGTTTGAGCTTGCTGCGAACCTCGTCGACAGCGCTAAGGACTATCTGAAGGAGGGGGACACACTGAGCCTGCAGTTCTTTGATGGCAGAGTGATCAATGTCGAGCTGCCAAAAAACCTCTACCTTCAAGTCACCTACACCGAAGATGTTGTAAAAGGTGATACAACCAGCAGTGTGCTCAAAGATGCGACGCTGGAGACGGGCCTTGTCGTCAAGGTGCCAGCCTTTATTAAGACGGGCGACGTTATTTCTGTCGATACTGCAAGCGGAGAGTATCGCGAGCGCAAGAAATAGTGCCCTGAGAGCTCATGAGAGCCGCTCTCATCGCGTTGACATGCAAAAGTGAGAGAAAGTAGGGATAACATATATACACCGCGAAAAGCGGTGTATTTTTTGTGCCGCGTGATGCCCAGGCTGGAGCATCCTAGAGATGTGATAAAAACAACGTAGAGTAGAGACGATTTTTGCCAATTTTGAGCACAAGCTTATGAGCGCGCTGTGTTTTTGCTGAATGGTACGCGCAAGAAAAAGGGCATACATAATGTTGTAATAACCAATACATGAGGCGCGTCGTCAAGCTCGATAGGATCGAGATATTATTGTAAAGAATGCAACACAGCTCTCTGCAACGAGGATGATGCCGAAATATACAAGGCATTGTAAAAAAGACAGAACAGAAACAGAGAATACCTGGCGAACGTTCGGAATATGAGCGTCGTAGGAAGTACAGCAATTGAGCAAAACGATGATACGAGCACAACAGGAAGGAATAGGCATAGTGATGTACAAACAACATCAGGGCAGCTAGAAGGATATAGTGAGCACAACAACGATGTGCCAAACTCAACGATTGTTTCGTGCGGCATGGAGCACGCACACGTATGCTTACACCCAGGATAAACACAGTAACCATAAGCATAAATGAACAAATTTTCGTTACAAACGCGCATTTATCTTTAGCAATATAATAACGCTTATGGCAATAGGGCATAATACAAAACGTACCAAAGTAAACATAAGTATTTTAAAAATAATGAACACAATTTTTTGTTGTGTTGCTGCGAAGCTACGCGTTTGGCTTGAGCACACTCACGTAAAAAAATACTGCTAGCAACATGATGCGTGGAGCTGTTGCTGCGTGATAAAAAATGTGATCATTGTGCGGCGCGTCTATTTTTTGGGTTTGAGTATTTTTGATTTTTTGCTTTTTCGTGCAAGTTTGTTGTGGCTGGCTGGAGGGTGTTTCATTTTTGGTTTTTTGCATACTGAGCAAATTATAGCGAGGCGATATGCTGCTGCGAAGTATAGGCTGCGCGAATGAGCGGTTGATGATAAAAATAATCATTGTTTGTAGATTTGTGCAAAAATGAATTGTTTATTATCGCGGCTAGAACTGCTTACAGATGGCCCATACAAATTTTGCAAAACACGCATAAAAGTAAAATATGGTGCGATACATTCTTGCACATCTATGTGCAGCGAGGATGCGAAATATACCATGTGGCATACACAAATACTCACGCTTGGCTTGCAAAAATGTGATGCTGTCAAAATCAATTTTTTATTCAGACAGGCTGACTCGCTATGCGAAGCATCTGCCGCAGTGGCATCGTGTTTTGCTATGTGTAGTGCTTTTGCGGGAGGGTGAATATGCAGCTTGTTGGTGATGCGGCACAGCCATACGTGCAAGATATTTCGCTATCACGATGCCCACTCAATTTTTGTTATATATACTATATGCTTGGCTGAGCTGTCTTGTGTTTTGAATATCCTGCTAGCTTCCAGCAACGTGTGCGAATGAAGAATAGTATGCTGCAGTGCGCGATAGTTTGAGTGGGTTATTAATATAAAAGCTGCAATAGCGCGCAAAGAACAAAGCGGATTTCTTCATCCTCAAAATTTGAAAAACGACGGAAGTAAGAAGCATATCCGCGCGCAGTAGTATCATCCAACCTCATCATTATTACGCTCTATAGTCTCATGCATTGTGTAAAGATGCAGCAGGCCTATTAGCTTTACACCAACTAAATATCTACCCACTCGTGCAGTATAATAAGAACATGCAAAAACAACGACTAGACAAAGCAATGGTGGCGCGTGGCCAAGCAGCAACACGCTCAGCGGCTGAGAATTGGATTCGCCTTGGCAAGGTATTGGTGGATGGTGCGGTGGCGCACAAGCCGGGGATGTTTGTAGATGAGTCGACGCAGATAAAACTGGTGGCGCACGAGCGCTATGTGTCGCGGGCGGGGCTTAAATTAGCCAGCGTCGCGCAGCGGCTCAATATTTCATTTGATAATACTATCGTGCTTGATGTTGGTAGCAGCACTGGCGGCTTTACTGACTATGCATTGCAGCATGGTGCGCGCATGGTGTATGCGGTGGACGTGGGGACGGAGCAGCTCCACCCTAGCCTACGTGGCGACCCGCGCATTGAGCTGCATGAAAAAACCGACATTCGCGATTTTGTGCCAGCCACTACACCAGACATTATTGTCATTGATGTATCGTTCATTAGTCTGCGCAAAATTCTACCGCACCTAGTGCGTATCAGCAGTTCGCGCACCAGTATCATCGCGATGGTCAAGCCGCAGTTTGAGGCGCAGCGCGCGCAGCTTACACGCGGTGGCATCGTCAAAAATGACAGCGTGCGCCGTGCCATCCTGCGCGACTTCGAGCAGTGGGTGCGCACCTACTGTGTGATTATCGACAAGGCCGATAGCAGCGTGAAGGGCGCGCATGGTAATCAAGAGCGGTTTTACCGATTGCAAAAAAGCAGGGTAGGGCGGTAGCCTTTCGTATCACCATACATTATATATAGACAGATTTGGAAACAGCAAAGAATAGGCTGATGTGAGTGTCTTGGAGAGTCAACTATATAGTTATTGTGGAAATTCTTTGGTATAAGAAAAAGACGCATGATGAAGCAAACACTGCGGCTCGTGATGTATACATACCGCAAAATACGCAACGCGCTCATCATAGCACAACAAATAGCGCCATCACCACCGTTGGCCCATTGATGAGTATGCTTGCAATGGCATGTGCTGTCATTGGTACGTACACGTTGCGCGTCATACTATATGCCAAGCTAAATGGCAGTGCCCACACCATACCCAGCAGCACACCCCACGGTGCGACAAAGTGCTCTGCGGCAAATAACATAGCACTCAGTAGGGTGGTGCAGATGATCGCTGTGCGATTGGCTAGGCAGATCATCTGCTTGCGAAAAATTGTCTCCTCTACAATGGCGGGGAGAACGATGGTTGAGAGCGCAAAGAGTAGCAACTCGCCTGCCGTCTTGACTGGCATTGTAATGGCACCTGTGGCGAGGTGAGGGAAGGCTTGCTCGAGCACACTCGTCGCACCAAACACTCCTGCTGCGCAAACCAACGTGATTACTACCTGCCGCCAAAAATGCCACCCACCAGCGAGTGCACGACACCACTGGTGCATACTCACACTTTTTGTCGCGATGATATAGCCAAGCAGCGCCACGAAAAATGCTGTATTGCTATAAACATATAGGTGCCGTGGCAGGACAAAACACGAGATGATGAAAATAACCTCGAGTATGACCGGTATGGCAATGCGCCGCATATAATGATACATATACTACCAGTGTACTCTTTGCTATACCTTCCGAGAAGATTATAGTAATAGTCCATGCAAAAACTCGCCATAGACTCATGGCGAGTTTGCTCATGTTTCTTAGCTAGGATCACTTGCTTACATTAAATCGAAATTCTACCACATCGCCTGGCTGCATGACATAGGCTTTGCCCTCAGTGCGGATTTTGCCTGCTTCGCGCGCTTTGGCCTCGGATCCTGCTGCCACGAGGTCGTCATAATCCACCACCTGCGCCGCAATGAAGCCTCGCTCGAAGTCGGTGTGGATGACCCCGGCCGCTTGTGGTGCCGTCCAGCCTTGGTGGATCGTCCACGCGTGCACTTCCTTTGGTCCAGCGGTGAGGTAGCTCTGCAGGCCGAGTGTATCGTACGCTGCCCGGATCAATTGTGTCAGGCCAGCCTCGGGCACATCATAGCTCGCCAGTAGTTCTAGCGCATCCTTTGCGTCGAGTCCCTTGAGCTCATCCTCTAGTGTGGCGCAGATGAAGAGTGCCGTGCTGCCACGAGCTAGCGCCGCTAAGCGAGCTTTGGTCTCGGCATTGGCCAGGGTTGCTTCGTCGACATTAAAGACGTAGATGACTGGCTTGGCGGTGAGGAGGTGGAGGTCGGCGATTGCTTCGTGAATAATATTTTTGTTCAGATGAACAGGGGTGCCAGCGGCAAGGTCGTCACGCAACTGCTGCAGATACTCGAGTGTACTGCGCGCCTTTGGATCGGCCTTAGCTTCTTTGTTGAGGCGGGTGAGGCGAGTCTCGATAGTCTGGATGTCTGCCAGCATGAGCTCGGTGTTGATGATGTCGATATCGCGCTGCGGGTCGACGGTGGTATCGACATGGACGATATCGTCATTTGCAAAGGCACGGACGATGTGGACGATCGCATCGCACTGGCGAATATGGGCGAGAAACTTATTGCCCAAGCCCTCGCCACTGGCAGCCCCAGCCACCAGCCCGGCGATATCGACAAAGGTCACCGTGGCCGGCACGACCTTCTCGGCGTGGTACATATTGGCCAGCACTGCTAAACGCTCATCGGGCACAGGCACAATGCCAGTGTTGGGCTCGATGGTAGCAAAGGGGTAGTTAGCTGCCAAAATATCATTGTTGGTGAGGGCGTTGAAAAGGGTCGACTTGCCAACATTGGGCAGGCCAACGATACCAATAGATAGACTCATATATATAGTATAGCAGCGCAAGGGAGAAATCGGCAGGAGAGAAGAGGAAAATGCGATGAATGTGGATGCATTGCGCTTTATATAATTATAATAGGGTTGCTGGCCTCCAAATATTTTCTTGTGCGGTGATAGACTATGGTTGACTCTAAAGCCTGAATTTTAAAACTTATCTCAGCGTTAGCTCCACCTCCCCATCGCTTCATCGGATGGAGCGTGAGAATCTGTCATTGTACTGACAGATTCTCAGCCCAACGCAAGAGGTCGATACTTGGGAAGTATCGACCCTTATAGTGTTCCATCGGAGGGAGCGTGGGAAGGTAGAGCGTGAGATAATTATAGATGTTGCAATTCGGACACGCTCTACTTACTTAATTTACAACCATCTGGCGTTCGTCGTCATGAACACAGTGCACAATCGCCGTAACTTTGCTATAATCATAAGCATGACATTTGTACATTTTTGTCGCCAATCACTGGTGCGTGCTGGCCTGCTGGGGCTGCTGTGCGCTGTGGGGGTGAGTGCGGCGCTGGGTGGGCTAGTGGCAGCTCGGCCCAATAATGATATCGAGGCCCAGCTACCTGAGCTCTGCCGCAGTGGCAGTCCCTGTGCAGTAGTGTGGTTTTCGCAGCCTGGCGAGCGGAATTATTATAAGTCGGGTATCTCGATCGACCACAATCAGACAGGCCTCGTCGATATTGTCATCCGTGGCTCGGGTTACTCGGGTAACCGCTCGGGGCCATTCGATATTAGCTCGATGCACCTCGACCGCAACATGAATTGGAACTACAACCGCAATAGCCGTATCAAGAACGTCCAGTCGAGCGTGATGTACCGTGGGCGCGTCAGTGGCCAAAACCAATACACCAGCCAGGGGGGTGAAGTGCGAGCGCAACTCGACATTGGCCAGTTTGATATCCCGGTGGGGCAGTCGCGTACGGTGGGGATTGGTCTGTATAGCTGTATCTCAACTGATGGCGGGCGTACCCTTGCCGCCAGCGAGAATATTGCCTGTGGTACGAGCGATGTGAAGGTGACGATCACGCGGCGCATCCCACCTTGGACGATCAACGGCCAAAGCTATGTGGGCAAGCAGTGGCCTGGCACGCAAAATATGCAAAAATCCGTCCGAGCCTTTCCGGGTGAGCAAATCTACTGGGCGCATGATCTCCGCAACAATGGTCCCAACAATGCAACCGTGTCCGTGGGGATGGATGGTACTGGCTTTGCTAATAATTACAGTGGTGGGCATAGCCTCGCGCGCAATGTGACGGGCCAGTCTGGACAGCTCTTTTATACGGTGTATCCGAGTGGCGGCATGACTGACCGCTTCACGAGTTATCGCATCCAAACGAGCGACGTTGGCCGCACACTCTGTCAACGGATATCGTGGTCACCTGGCATTGCTGGTGACCCAGCGTGGCGACGCAGCGATCCAGCGTGTGCTAGTGTGCACTCAGACTTTGAGCTCTATCCATCGGCCACAATTGATGGCAAGAAGCTTGCGACGCTGGAGGGTGGGAATATTGCGCCCAGTCGGATTGACGAATCCATCCACAACACTGGTGCAAGCCTCGACAAAGACCGGAGCGAGAGCGAAGCCGCGGCCTACCAGTTTATCGTACGAGGGCAGCACCGCCAGCAGTTCCTTGGCAGCTTGAGCAGCATCTTCGATCGTGGGGCGGCAGTGGGCTATCCCTATGCCCTGGGTAGCTACAGTGGCAGTGATACAGCGTGCACCTGGCTGCGCGGCAAGCAGCCGATCGACTGCACCAACGAGCCCACCTTTCGTGAGAACAAAAAATATCTCGACAGCCACACGCGCCTGAATGACACCAAAGATATCAACGCTGCCGATGCCAAGGTAGGGGATATGATTTGTCGCATTGTTGCTATCAAAGATTATAATTATAAACACACCGACGGCAATGAACGTCGTATTTCCTCGCCCGCCTGCGTAACGGTAACGAAACTACCGTGGGTGCAGATCTGGGGTGGCGACTTGCGGGTGGGTAATGGCATTGGCACAGCCAGTGGCAATGGCGACGCACAGATCGTCACCCTCAAGACGACCAAAGATGGCAATATGTATGGTAGCTGGGCTGAGTATGGCATGATGGCACCGCAAAATGGCGGCAAGATTCTATCAGCCACTGGTGGTGTATTATCTGGCCGGCGGGGGTATGGTGGTGATTATGACCGCGCTAAGGATAGCCTTGCCTTTGCCAACACCACCACGCCAGCTGGCCGCTGGGCACCACCAACCAATGTGAAGGTGCCAAGCTTTGGCCGGGGTACAGCGGCTGGTACATCGATTGATGTCGGAAGCTTTGCTGGCCACAATGTGCGTACCGTTAATGGCGATGCCACCATCCACGGTACGCTGCCCGGTAGTAGTACGCTGGTGGTGGAAGCAAGCGGCACAGTGACGATTGATGGTGACCTCAAGTATGGTGCCACTACAGTAGATGATGCCACCAAGCTTTCGCAGCTCGTCATTAAGGCTAAGAACATCGTTGTTCGACATAATGTTAAAGAAGTGAATGCCTGGCTGATTGCTCAGCCAACCGGTGGCAGTGGGGGAGTCATCTCTACCTGCGACGAGATCCGTCACGTTGGTGCATATTTCAATGGCCTCACCGCCGAGACCTGCAAAGAAAAACTCACCATCAACGGTACCATCATGGCGCGCCAGCTCCAGCTGCGCCGCACCTTTGGCGCTGAGAAGGATAACCTCGCCGAAGCTGCTGAGGTACTCAACCAACGTGCCGACGTCTTCATGTGGGGCTCGCGTTACAACAAAAACAACGACCTGCCCATCACCACCGCCACCACAACAGAAGCCGCACCGCGGTTTTAGCCCAGGTGTAGTCATGGTTAAGAACTCTTTATCTTTCTCTGCATTATGTCGAGAAATAGTGGAGAGCGTGAGATTTGGCACATAACATATGAGCACCAACGCGCGATCGACATGTGAGATATCGATCCGCTAATATGCCTGATAAGGGTGGGGCGGATAGGAAGTTTTGCAGTGCAAGTTTAGCATATTTTCCTCCACTAACCCCCTTGCCTAAACCAATGTCGCTTATGTATAATAGATGAGTATGAAGTTTCAAAAAGGGTCGGGCGATTTCTTTGCACTCGATATCGGTACCAATGCCGTGCGGGTTTTGCAGCTAGCACCAGCTGGCGACGAGTGGGAGCTCGTAGCACATGGGTATGCGCCCGTTGACCGCCGTATTACTAGCAGCGATGCACCAGAGTCGCGCCGTCGCCTGGGCGAAGTTATTATGACTGCCGTGGGCCAGAGTGGTATCAAGACGAAGAATGTTGCGATTGGCCTACCTTCCAACAAGACCTTTACAACAGTGGTCGATGTACCGCAAGTTTCCGATGCCGAGCTACGTGCCACGATGAAATACCAAATTGACCAATATGTGCCGATGTCGGACGACGCTAAGGTAGATTGGGTGCTGCTTGGGCCATCGCTCCATGCGAGCGATCAGCAAGAGGTGCTGATTAGCAGTGTATCGAAGGGGTATAGTGAGGATCAGCTTGAGTTTATTGAGGGCCTCGGACTGAATGTGATTGCTATCGAGCCCGACCCAATTGCGATGGTGCGGGCCTTTGCACCACCTCAGCAAGCGGCAAATGGTGCCGCAGTGATGCTGATCGACATTGGTGAACTCTCGACTGACCTCGCCATTATCTATGGAGGGGCGCCGCGCCTTGTTCGGACTATTCCGTCTGGTGTCAGCAGCCTCGTCAAGTCGGCAGTACAAAACCTCAGCGTTCAGGAGGACCAAGCTCGGCAGTTCATTCTCAAGTTTGGTCTGGCGGAGGATAAGCTCGATGGGCAGGTGGTGCGTGCTATTGAGGGTGCGCTGGATAACTTTGCGAGCGAGCTTATTAAATCAATCAAATTCTTCCAGACGCGCTACGCCAGCGCCCAGGTGTCGAGCATTACACTGACGGGCTTTGGCGAGATGATTCCGCATCTCAGCGAGTATGTTGCGGCCAAGGTAGAGGTCCCGACCGCCCCGGGTAACCCATGGCATGGTATCCATATGCCTCAGACGAGCCAAGAGCAATTGGCTAACGTCGCACCAGAGTTTGCCACAGCAGTGGGCCTAGCAAAACGGAGGAACGACACATGATAGAGATTAATCTCATTCCTGATGTCAAGCGTGAATACCTGCATGCCCAGCGCATGCGCAATGGTGTGATATCGCTCTCCATTCTCGTAAGTATCATTGCTGGCGCAGCGGTGGCACTGCTGGTGGTGTATGTTGGTACGCAGAGCGCTCGCGAGTGGCTAACCGACAACGAGATCAAAGACCAGTACGGCAAGATTAGTAGTGTTAAAGATGCCAATCAGATTGTCACCATCCAAAACCAACTAGCTCAGCTCTCCTCGATGCACAAGGATAAGAGCATCGACTCGCGTATCTTCGATGTGCTGAGTGCCATCAACCCTGCTGCGCCCAATGACGTGAAGATGTCGACTGTCAGCCTCGACCCATCCGAGACCAAGCTCTCCATTGAGGGGTCGGCAGCCAACAGCTTTGAGGCGACAGACAAACTCAAGAAAATGATCCTCAACACCAAGCTGAGCTACACTGATGGCGATAACCGTGTCCAGACCGTTAAGCTGGCTGATGATGTGACGGTGAGCGATACCAGCTATGGCGAGGACGCCAGTGGATCTAAGGTGCTGCGCTTCAAGCTGACCTTTACCTACCCCAAGGAGCTTCTCTCTAATAGCTCTAAGAATCTGCGTATCGAAGCCCCAACCGGTAGCACCAATGTAACTGACTCGCGCCTGCATGTGCCCGATAGCCTCTTTACGCCCAAGGCGACCAACAAGGAGAAGAACTAGATGAGTAAGAAAGACGCCGCCATCCACAAGCGCCAACAGATCGAGCAATCCAGCCGAGTGATGTTCCTCTGGGTGGCTGGAGCCTCAGTAATTGTGGGCTTCGCACTGGTGATATCGTGGTTTTTGGTGCAGCAAATTATCTTTAAAGAGCGGGTGCTTGGCGAGAAAAATAATACTGCTGCCGTACTCAAGAACAACAACGACGCAGTCGAGAAGCTACGCGGCGAGCTGAAGGTGCTCGAGACCAACTCACACCTCAATGCCAGCCGCATCAACAACGACGAGAAGGCGCTCCAGGTGGTGCTTGATGCTCTGCCGGCGGAGGATAATGCGCTCGCGTTGGGTGCTTCGCTCCAGTCCAAGCTGGTCAATGGCGTGGCAGGCGTGTCACTCGATTCGCTTAATATCGACCAAACGGACGATAGCGAGTCATCAAATAGCACTGGTGCCGCCGCCAGCAATGGCAACTTGCAGTCCATCCACTTCACTATGGAGGTATCGGCCAGTAACCCCAATGCTCTGCGCGAGCTTTTGCAGCGCTTCGAGCGCTCCATCCGCGTGATCGAGATTGACCGTATGACCATTGAGCGGACCGACAGCAAAGTCGCCATGAAGATCTCGGCCCACGCCTACTACTCACCAGCCAAAACCATCGAGCTAAAGAAAAAGGACATCAAACCATGAAGAAGACCGACATCGCAATGATCATCTTGATCGCTAGCATATCAGTGGTGGTGGCGTTTTTTGTGGCCAGTAGTATCCCATTCTTGCAAATGCCGCAGCGTGGCACCAAGGTAGAGACGGTCGAGAAGCTCTCGGATACGATTGATGAGCCAGACAGTGCAGTGTTTAACAAGGAGGCGATCAACCCAGCGGTCGAGACGATCATTGGGCAGTCGCAGCAGAAATAACAGAGGTAGCGTGTGGCACTGATGACAAGTGATATGCAAGAAAAACTCACCACACTCCTCGTCGATGAAGGGCTGATCACGCGCCAACGCCTTGATGATGCCACCAAGCTGGCCCGCGAGAGTGGCCGGCCACTGCTGACTGTGCTGACTGATGAATCGGCGATCGATAACGAGCTGCTGACTCGGGCGATTGCCCATGTGTCGGGTGTGCCGTATGTCAATCTTACTAATACGATTGTCGATCAAGATATCCTCACGCTTTTGCCATCGGATATTGCCGAACGTTTCATGGCAGTACCACTAGCCGAGGTGCAGAACCGCTTGGCGGTGGCGATGATTGATGCCAATAACGTCCAGGCGGTCGACTACCTTGCTAA